>Ga0105047_10003271_pt1 | contig 28592 bp, 22 predicted proteins | sample MAT04_FD_78384 | JGI IMG/M metagenome (GOLD analysis project Ga0105047, IMG submission 78384) | Freshwater microbial communities from Lake Fryxell liftoff mats and glacier meltwater in Antarctica - MAT-04 (megahit assembly) | ecosystem: Environmental > Aquatic > Freshwater > Ice > Liftoff... | reverse complement strand
CTTTGAAGTCACGCTCGTCCCCATGTATTTCCTGATCGGCATCTTTGGCGGTCCGAGGCGGGAATATGCAGCCATCAAATTTTTCCTCTACACGCTCGTCGGATCGATCTGCCTCCTGGTGGTGCTGATCGCGCAGTATCTCGCAGCAGGCAGCTTCGATCTCATGGAGTTGCCCGCGCTCAATCGCGCTCACCCTTTGCCCCACGCAGCTTTGTTGTTCGCTTTGGTGATGGTTGCATTTCTCATCAAACTGCCTGCGATCCCCGTCCATACATGGCTGCCAGATGCACACGTCGAAGCACCCACGCCGGTAAGCATGATCCTGGCCGGCGTGCTCCTGAAGATGGGTGGATATGGCATCCTGCGCGTCGCGTATCCGCTTTTCCCCGACGCCGCCCGGGACCTTTGGTTGATTGTCGCGGTGGTGGGTGTCGTATCGATCATCTACGGCGCGCTGGCGGCCATGGGTCAGCGCGACTTCAAACGACTGGTGGCCTACAGCTCGGTATCACACATGGGATTTGTCGTGCTCGGTGCTGCGATGATGACGCCCGCATCCATGAACGGTGCGATCTTCATGATGATCGCGCACGGCGTCACGGCAGCGGCGATGTTCTATGTCGCGGGCGTGATCTACGATCGCACGCACCACCGTGAATTGTCCCGGCTTGGTGGATTTGCGCAGACCATGCCGGTGTTTTGGGGACTGGCCAGCGTGGCGATGCTCGCCAGCCTGGGCCTGCCCGGGTTGTGCGGATTTGTCGGCGAGGTCATGGTGATCATCGGATCATTCAAGGCCGCCGGCGCGGGCGCGCTCATATCGGGGGCTTCGTCGTATGGGTCATTCACCGTGATCCTCCTGTCAAGCCTCGCGTGCGTGGGCGTGCTGCTGTCGGCAGCCTACACGCTGTGGGCGCTGCAGCGGATTTTCTTTGGACCGGTGCGCCCTGAATACCAGGACCTGCCCGACCTGACCCGCAACGAGATCGGCATCCTCGCACCCCTTTGCATCGCAGCCATCCTGCTGGGCGTGCTGCCCGGCGTGCTGGTGTTCTCTCTGACTGAATCAACGCTGAGCGGCCTCTTCCACCTCCTGCGGGCGACACCGGGTGTCGCAGGCGGGGGGTGACGCATGGGGATCGCACTTCTGTCCATCGGCAAGCCGTTCATCCCACAGGCCAACGACCTGCTCCCGTTTGCCGGCGACTTCATCCTCGTCCTCACCATCGTCTCGGTGCTGATCGCGCCGTTTTTCTCCCGCAAATCCAACGCGTCGGCAGGTGCGGTGACGCTGGTCGGCTTGATCGCCGCGCTGGCTAGTGTGTGCGCCGTCGGTGTGCCCACAGATCTCGTCGGCTTTCATTTTCGCGGGACGTTGTTGTTCGACCCATTCTCGGTCGGATTCAAGATCATCCTGCTGATCTTTGTGATCGGGATCGTCGTGATGCGCCTCGGCACGGGCTTCAAACGCCTGCATACCGGGGACGGGCCGGAGTTTTTCTGCCTGCTGCTGGGGGCGACGCTCGGGCTGTCGTTGATGTCGTCGACGACGCATCTGCTCATGATCTTTATGACGATCGAGCTGGCCAGTTTCGCCAGCTACGTGCTGGCTGGCTTTCGCAAGACCGATCGGCTGGGTGCCGAGGCATCGCTGAAATATGTGCTCTTCGGTGCTGCCAGCAGCGGGGTGATGTTGTACGGCCTGTCGATGTTGTTCGGCCTGCTCGGGACGCTTCAACTTGATCAAGTCGCCCGGTCGATCCATCAAGCCGATGCGCTGACATGGGTGGCGGTGCTGGCGATTCTGGTGGGCGTGGGATTTAAAATCGCATCCGTGCCGTTTCATTTTTGGTGTCCGGATGTGTTCGAAGGGGCCTCGGTGGAGGTGACTGCGTTCCTGTCGGTGGCGTCGAAGTCGGCAGCCCTGATACTGGCGTATCGTTTGGTAACGCTGATCTCCGGTACGCTCGTCCCCGCATCCACGCTGGCGACTTTGCTCAGCACTGCTGCGATCTGCACCATGACGCTCGGCAACACAGCTGCCATAGCGCAGGTGAATATGAAGCGACTGCTCGCCTACAGCTCGATCGCGCATGCGGGATACATGCTCTGCGTGCTGGTGCTGGCCGGGCGCGAGCATGCCGGTACGTCGCTGCTTTTTTACATTGCGGTCTATGCAGTCATGAACCTCGGCGCGTTTATGGTGGTAAGCGTTGTTGAAGATGGCCTTGCGATGCGCGCCAAGATACGCGAGCGTGCGACTTTTTCCGGCGCGACGCTGTCCGACTTCGCGGGGCTTGCCCGTCGCTCGCCGGTGCTGGCCGGGAGCATGTTCATCTGTCTGCTGAGCCTTGTCGGGCTGCCTCCCGTCGCAGGGTTTTTTGCGAAGCTCAACCTGCTGCTGGACCTGGCGCGTGTGGATCGGTGGGTGCTGCTGATTGCCCTCGTGGTCAACACGGTCGTCAGCCTGTACGTTTATCTGCGCGTCGCGCGGGCGATGTATCTCACGCCCGACGCGACCGGCGACGTACCGCCAAAAGCCTCGTCTGCCGGTCAGCTGCTGGCTGCGGTCTGTGCGGTCGCGCTGATTGCGATGTTCGCAATGTATGATCGACTGTGGGGGGCGCTGGACGCATTTGGATCGTTGCTGAAACCCTGACGCGTATCGTGCTTCATGAAAACCATCGCCCATCAACTTGAACAAGCCTTCCGCATCGCCATCCGCGCTGCGTTTGACGGGCACGATGTCGACCCGCTGATTGCCCCCGCCCAGAACGAGAAGTTCGGCGACTATCAATCCAACGCAGCCATGGGCCTGGCCAAGCTGATCACCGACCAGACCGGCCAAAAGACAAATCCGCGCAGCGTGGCTGAGCAGATCATTTCCCACCTCGATCTGGGTGATCTCACTGACACAAAGCCCGACAAAGCGTGGATCGCAGGCCCGGGCTTTATCAACATCAAACTGAGCGCCTCTTGGGTGGCCAAACAGCTGGCGAACGTTGCCGGCGATGCGACACTCGGCATCGAAAAAGCGTCGGCCCCGCTGACGGTGGTGGTCGACTATTCCGGTCCGAACATCGCCAAGCAGATGCACGTCGGGCACCTGCGCAGCACCATCATCGGCGACGCCATCGCGCGGGTCATCGAGATGCAGGGGCATCGCGTGATCCGGCAAAACCACATCGGCGACTGGGGCACGCAGTTTGGGATGCTGATTGCATTTCATCGCAACAAGTCCGACAAAACTTTCGGCGATCTCTCTCATCTCGAAGACGACTATCGGGCGGCCAAGGTGCTGTTCGATCAGGACAAGATCGCTTTCGCGCCCGCAGCGTTGAAGGCCGTCGTCGAACTTCAAGGTGGCGATGCTGAGGCGGTGCAAATCTGGAAGACCATCGTTGAGATCACGCGCGAGCATTATCTGTCGATCTACCATCGGCTGGGTGTAGCGCTGTCGACAGAGCACGAGCGCGGCGAATCTTTCTACAACACCTTCCTGCCGGGTATCGTGCAGACTCTGCGCGACAAGCATCTGGCGCGTGACAGCGAAGGCGCAGTCGCTGTGTTTGTCGACGGAGCGGAGAAGCCCCCGGTCATTGTGGAAAAAACGGGCGGCGGATATCTCTACGCAACCACCGACCTTGCAGCCATCAACTATCGCGTGCACACCCTGCGGGCCGATCGCATCATCTACACGCATGATTCCAGACAGCAGCAGCACTTCGACCAGGTGTTCCGCATCGCCCGGCAGGCGGGGTTTGCTGCGCCCGATACGAAGCTCGACTACGCGCCGTTCGGGACGATGCTCGGTGCGGATGGGAAACCCTTCAAGACGCGCTCGGGCGATACGGTGAAGCTGAAGGATCTCCTCGATGAAGCCGAGGAGCGCGCGCTGGCGGTCATCACCCAGAAAAATCCCGATCTGCCTGACGATCTTCGGAAGCAGGTGGCGTGGCAGGTCGGCATCGGCTCGGTGAAATATTCCGATTTGTCGAAGGATCGCGTGAGCGACTACGCGTTTGCATGGGACCAGATGCTGTCGATGGACGGCAACACCGCGCCCTATCTGCAAAACGCGTACGTGCGCATCCGCTCGATCTTCAGGAAGGCCGGCGAGCAAAGTGCGACTGATGCAACGATTGTGTTGACGGTTCCACATGAGATGGCGTTGGCGAAACACATCCTGAGATTCGGGGAGGTCGTAGAGATTGTGGGCCGCGAATTAAAGCCGCATCACCTATGTGCATACCTGTACGATTTGGCCACGCGATTCCACGGATTTTACGAACACTGCCCCGTACTGCAGAGCGAAAGAGATATACGCGCCAGCCGGCTTGGGCTGAGCGACCTGACTGCAAGGACGCTCGCCTGTGGGTTGAAGTTGCTGGGGATTGAAGCGCCCGAGCAGATGTAGAGACTCGGCAATCGGGGGGCTGCAGAAAAACGACTGTCGGAGTTGCTGAAGACCGCCGTGTTGATGAATGAAGATTGATGGTTGAATGTCATCGACTGACGACTGCCGACATATCGTCGACGACTCCTCACGGCCGACCGCTGACGGATGACTGGCGACTCCCCTTCAATGGATCGGGCTTTCCCGATTGCTGAAAAGCGGCCTCTCGGGTGCGACAGCCGGGGCAGGACCAGCAGGGGTCTGCACTGTCTTCGACGCAGCTCCAGGTTTTTTCCAGCGGGGCTTCGACGTTGAAGCCGAGGTCAACCACCTGCCACGGCTCAAGCTCAAGCAGGGGGGCGGTGATCTCCAGGTCGGGGCGCTGGCAGGGGATTTGGATCATCTCATTCCAGATTTGCAGGAACTCTGTTGCCGTCGCCAGCTCGTCCACGCCCGGGCCGACGCGCAGCCCGAGATACACCGCAGCGACGTTGTAGTGCGCACCGAAGCGCGCCCCAGCTGCGATGAGTGGGATCAGGTCGGTCAGCTGTGCTGCCACGAGCGCGGGCAGGCGGGCGTCGACCGAGGATGTCGGCCCGGTTGATTGCACGTTGGCCAGATAGGGCATGGGGAGCGTGTGCTCGCGGTACGGCTTGAAGTGGGCGACCTGCTGATCGTAGGCATTGCGCGCCCGTGACGAAGGTGCGGGCAGAACCTCGGCGTGCATGAGGATGATCCGGTACCTCTGCGCCGCCAGCGCCGCCGACACCGCCGAGTTCACACTCCCGTTGCTGAAGACGATGGCCAGGTCCTTGGGCATAATTCTCTTTCAATAATCGCAGGCTTACTCGCTGCGAATCTGGTCGATCACCGTTTTGAGCTTCTGAAAGTTGATCGGCTTGGTGAGATGCTCGTCAAAGCCCGCAGCCTTGCAGTCGGCGACGTCGTCCTCCATTCCGAATCCGGTGAGGGCAATGGCCGGGATGCGACTGCTCTTCCGGATTTGGCGGATCAGGTCCATGCCGGTCCCATCGGGCAGGCCGATGTCGCTCAGCAAAAGGTTGAACGATCCCTGTGGAAGGGCCTGCATCGCCGCGCTTACACTGTCTGCGATCGTGACGTCGTGCCCGAGCCCGCGCAGCAATCGGCTCATCGCGTTGGCGGTGTCGGTGTGATCTTCGACGAGAAGAATTCTGCGTGACACTTCCTGCACATTTGCAGGAAGCGCACTGGCTTGCGGCGTTGCAGCGTAAGGTGGATTCACAGTCGGAAGTTCCACTGTAAAAGTTGACCCCTTGTGCATCCCCTGGCTGCTCGCCTTGATTGTTCCACCTAGCGCGTCGATCAGCGCTTTGGAAATGGCCATCCCCAGCCCAAGCCCGCCATAGCGTTTTACGATTTCATCGGTTCCCTGTTCGAAAGGTCGGAATAATTTTGCAATTGTTTCAGGTGTCATGCCAATCCCGTCGTCCCGGATATCGATTTTGACACGCCCGGAATCGTCGCTGTCGGTCGAGACATCGATGGTTCCGCCTTTGGGCGTGAACTTCGTCGCATTCTTGAAGATGTTCCAGAAGATCTGCTGGAGTCGACCCGGGTCGACATACACGTACGGTCGTGTGGCCTCAAGATGCATCGAGAGCTTAAGGTTGCTGGAATTGACCTCGCTTTGATACATGCTGGCGACATCCCGGATCAGTTCGTGGATGCTTGCGACTTCAGGATTCAGCGTCAGCTTGCCGCGCACGATCCGGGTGAGGTCGAGCAGGTCGTCGATCAGCCTCGCCTCCAGCGCGACGTTGCGACGCATCACCTGGACGTCGGGGATGAATGCAGGCGGAAGCTTTCCTTCCTCCTCCCACACTGCCAGCGTGGTGGCGACGGGCGTGAGCGGCGTGCGCAGTTCGTGCGACAGCGTCGCCAGAAAGTTGTCCTTGGCGATGTTGGCTTCCTCGGCAGCCTCTTTGGCTCGACGAAGCTCGGCCTCGGCTTGCTTGTGATCCGAGAAGTCACGGAAGACCAGGACGACCCCCCGAATCTTTCCGTCGCTCGCATGGATCGGCGCGCCGCTGTCGTCGATGGGAATCTCCCTGCCATCCCGACAAATCAAGATGGTGTGGTTGGCCAGGCCAGCGATCACGCCCGTGCGCAGGACTTTCTCCACGGGGTTTTCCGCTGGCTGGCGGGTTGACTCGTTAATGATGTTGAAAACGTCCGTGCAGCGTTTGCCCAACGCCTCGCTCGAAGGCCACCCGGTCAGGTCGATGGCGACTCTGTTGACGAAGGTGATGCGACTATCGAGGTCGGTGACGATGACACCGTCCCCGATGCTGCCCAGCGTGACCGACAGCAACTCCTTCTGCCTCGCCACATCTGCTGCTACTGCCTCACGACGCGCTGCCTCCGTTCCGATGCGGTAATACGCCCATCGAAGAAACGCGAGGTTCAACAGTGCGGCAACTATAAAAGTCGCTGTCCGAAAGGTGGAAAGCCGCAAAGTGGAAGCATGCAGGTCCGCGAGCTTGCGCGTGCTGGTGAGGGTCAATCGGGCATGCACGCTGCGCAGTGCATCCATCGTCTCCTTGCCATGCCCCGTCTGCATCACCGCCAGCGCGGGCGCGAACCCCTCTTTCTGTCGCAACTCAATCGAATGACCAAGCTCGGTGAGCTTCGCCTGTGACAATTCGTTGAACCGCGACACGTCGGCGCTCGGGAGGTCGCCGCGCGCCGATAGGGTCATCAACCAGCTCAGTTCCTCGTTGATCTGTCTGCGCGCGGCGTTGAAAGGCTCGAGATACTCCGGCTCTCCTGTCAGCAGAAATCCGCGTTGACCCGTTTCGGCATCCTTCATTGTCGACAGGCTGACGTTGAGATGGTCGAGTATCTCCGTTTCAAGAATCAACCTTTGATGAGCCTTCAGCACCGCCCGTCCCGACAAATAGGCCACGAAAAGGCTTGAGACAAGGACGCAGGCGATGATCGAGAAGGTGATGCGCACGAGCTTTTTCTGTACCGGAACGCTCATCTGTATTTCACGGGTAAACGTCGCCAAACGTCCGCATGCTGTCGGGCTTCAGTGTAACGATGTCGGATGAATCGGGCGAATCATCAGGACAGCACCGGCTGGGCTGGGTTCATGTCGCAACGACGTTGCACTTCATGGAGGTCGCGGGCGATCTGCGATTTAAGGGCATCCACTCCGTTGTATTTTCGTTGCTCGCGCACCCAATCGAGCAGCTCAACCGCAAGCGTCTGACCATACAGATCACCCGAAAAGCCCATGATATGTGCCTCGACCTGCCGACGTGCCACGCCGAAAGTGGGGGCGCTTCCGATACTGAGGGCAACCGGGTAAATGCGCTCGTTGATCGAACAGCGAGCGGTGTAAACCCCGTCGGCAGGGATGAGCTGATCGGCGACGTCGAGATTCGCCGTCGGTACGCCGATCGTTCGACCGCGCTGATATCCCTGCACGACCGTCCCGACCAGCACGTACGGACGTCCGAGCGTGACAGCAGCGTCACGGGCGCGACCCATCGCGATCAGGAAGCGGATCAACGAACTGCTGACCGGGACCACGCTGGAATCGGACAGGTTGACACGCACCGCATCGACGACGTCCAACGAAATTTGGCTTCGTTTCGTCCACGCGCTCAATTGTGATAGCGTCCCCTGACGGTCCTTGCCAAAGTAGAAGGTCGGGCCTTCCACCAGATGCGACGGGCGGGCATCATCCTTGAGAATATTCCAAAATGCCTCCGCAGAGAGGTCGAGGACCGACCGGTCGGGCGCCAGTTCGATCAAAAAATCGACACCAGCCCTGTCCAGCAACGCGCGCTTGGTGACGGCCGGCGTGAGGCGCGGCGGGGCGGCTTCTGGTTTCAGCACGGTCAAGGGGTGGGGCTCAAACGTGACCACCGCTACCGGCGCTTTCACGCTGGCAGTTCGCTGTAGGGCATTCAATCGGGCGAGAATCGCAGCGTGACCCAGATGCATGCCATCAAAATTCCCGATCGACATCAATGTACCGGCAGGAAGCGATTTGAAACCGGGAATGCCTGATAACAAAAACATGCGTGTGGATTTTAGGCCCGGTCAGGACAAAGTCGAACCGGATTGGTCGGCAGCCAAAAACTCAGGCAGGTATGCCCTCCACGGCATCGGGGAGATCGACGGACTGAAGGCCGTCGGATGCTTCGTCGTCCGCGCCTGTGGGGGTGGTCAGCAGGACCGGAGGCAGCAACGTCGCGCGGTAGGGGGGCAAGGCTGATGCGTCAAACGACTGATCCATCGGTGGGGGGTCTGCATCCACAAATCTGACCAGTGGGTTGACCATCAGCAAAAGCAGGCATGCCACCACCGACACGCCGATGGGTGTCCAATATCGCTCCTGTGTCCGTGCGGGATTTACCTTTGATGTCGCCAGGTAATCCATCCACCGCGCCCATCCCCATAGCGTAAGCAAAGCGACCGGAATGCAGATCAGGTTGACCCAGCCATGCATCCCCAGCCCCGTCGAAAGGCGCACAAGAATCTGCACGACCCAGAGATGAAACACATACACCGCCAGGCTGCGTCGACCCAGCAGTTGCACCGCAGACATGCCGGGCAGGCGTGTGATGCGCGGCCACAGGAAGTTGGTCAGAAGAATGATCGAACCCATGAACGACAGATATCGCAGTAACTCACCCACCGTCAGCGGAATCTTCCAATATAAAAACGGCGAGTTCACGACCCATCCAAAGTCGGCAGCATAAATGTCCAGCCAGATGCAGACGGAGACGATCGCGACGACACCGGTGATCCGGCGCTTGCTGCTAAGCGAAAGCCGGTCGTATCGTGGGAGCAGCGCACCAGCCAGCATCCCGAGGACGAAAGGCAACTGCCAGAGCCCGGGGAGAAATGTCGTCTGGATCGGGAAGGTCAGGACATAGGGGTCGCGTTGCGCAAGCACAAAAAGCGCAGCGCTCCCTGCCAGCACCACCCACCCCAGCCGGCGACGAAGCAGCTCCAGGAGAAGAGGCGCGACGGCCAGCACCATCACATAAAAGGGCAGCAGGTCACACCCCTTGCGGAATGTGAATATGGCCAATATCTCAGATGCAACTGACGTAAATCCGCCTGATCCGGAAAGCGGATAGAGCAGCAGAAATGAAATCTCGGCAGCGTAGTGGACGAGCAGGACGTAGATCGATCGCTTCCACAGCGACGTATACGTCTTCCATCGTCGAAGCGGGTCATGGACCTTCGGCAAATACAGCAACCCAATCCCGAGCCCGGCGACGAAGATGTATCCCCCGGCAGCAAAGCGCGTGTACTCGCCAAGCAGCCCCTGCAGCCCCTCGCCAAACTGAATGCCCTGATAGACCAGGTGAACCAGCACCATGTCAATCAGACAAAGCCCCCGCCAAAAATCCAACCGCGTATCCCGCACCGCCCGCCCCTCGCCAGCCGATGCGCGAACGCCCGTGCGCGACGTCGTGGATTCCGATGAGAAAGGCAGGGCAACACTTGACAAAATAATCTTCCAGGTCGGCGAATCGGTCGGTCCGAGCGTACACGGAATCATGCGATCAGGGCAACTGAAATCCGCGCCCGCGTCGGTTTCCGGAGGAACACCCTCGCCGGTGGAATAATAGACAGCATCGGCACCTTGAAGTTAGTGCGACTTCGGGCAATCTGGGCGAACTGTCTCAATGATAAGGTTATGAAATTGGCGGGGAGGAATGGCGCTACTGTTGGGCTTCGATCGCACCGGCAGTGCAGCGCGTGGCGGGTCGCAATTGGCCTGCGAGATCGACGAACGCGCCCGGCGGGCGCCTGGTGCTGATCAAGGTCGCTCGGCTGGTGGGTAGCGTGTCTCCATCCACTACCGGAATGGCGTCAAATCGATCCTCGGCGACGACGGATTGGGCAGACCAGCGCTGGGGGGAGAAATAGCCGGCGACGTCCTTCCACCTGGGCGAGATATACATGACCGCCTGGTCGATCCCGTTGGTGCTGGCGGGGATGGGCCAGACATTCTCGCGGATCGTTTTGAAGCAGGTGAGGTCGGGTTTTTCGACGTACACGGCTGCGTGCTGGTCGTACCCGGTGGCGAGGTTCGGCGCGATCATCAGGTTATTTTGAAGGGAGATTTCGCCGGCCTCGACCGCACCGTTGAGCCGCAGGAAGGTCGGGCCTTTTCCCGCGGCGATCATCGTGTTGTGGACGATGTGGATGTCCCGCGCCTTGCGTGCTGCATAAACGAGTGCGCCGGCAGCATCGGTGGTCGCATCGCTTCCGGAGATGGCGAAAGCGATGTATTCATCCCGCCGGATCATGTTGTTTCGAGCGACAACAGACTCTGCCCCGGCCGAGATTTCCACGCCCGAATTGATCAACCGATTGGCATCGATGACGACGCGTTGCGTGCGAGCTGACGCGCCCTTCACGCCGTCGCGTCCCCCGAGTGGCCCGGCACTCAGTGCTCCTCCGCGTACCGTGTTTTGCGTCACGTAGTACATCGACCCTTGCTGCAATGTGATGACGCCCTTGGCAATGTCCGACGGATCGCCAAGGGACACGCGCCGCTGATTCTGCAGATCGTTGCCCGAAATCAGCACGCGCTCGCATCGTGAGACGCGCACGATGTGCTCGCGGGTGGAATTGAGCGCGCGATTGCCAAGGATCACCACGTCGCTGCCAGCTGCCCAGGTGAGATATCCACGCAGGCTGGTTGGCGTGGGAGCAACGCAATTTTGCACGAGCAACCCGCGCGGCTGGCGGTCGGCATTCACGCCGTCGCTGACATTGAGCAGGGTGCAGTCCGCGAGCGTCATATTCACGCCCGCAGGTGCGAACGCCCGGGCGGCTGCGCTTTTTTCAAGACCATTCGGTGTGATCGAATCAAACGAGAGATTCTGGATGACCACATCCGACGACGTGGACGCCGTTTGAAACGTGTCGCGCAAGGATGCCTGAGTCACGCGCAGCACAGGCAACGGAGCGGCCGGCGGACCGAACGCATCGATCACCACGTTGTCGCTGCGAATGACCCCGGTAGAGGCAACGTCAAAGATGTCTCCACGCCGAAACAACAACATGCAGTTGTCGCGCACCAGAAACACCCCGCGTGCAAAGGTGCGGACTGCGGTCGCTTCGGTTAGGCCGTCGTGGGTATCGTTTCCGTTTGAAGATACGAAAGTCCGTGGTCGGGTGTCGGGCGCGATCGTCATGCGCTTCTCGGCTACCCCCACGCTTCCGTCGGGATTGGTACGCGTGAGACGAATGGTGTACGTGCCCGGTCGGCGGAAGAGGTGGGCAGCGTTGAATCCGACGAGCGTCGTGAAACTTCCGTTGCTGTCATCAAACGTCCATTGATATCGCGAGATCAGCGCATCGGGACTGGCCAGATCGGCAGCGGTTGCGCGCACGTGGATCGTTGCGGGTGCCATGCCGGCGGTGAGCATCACATCAAAGTTGGGCGCGGGTGCCGACGGAGTCACCGGCAGGGGAAGCGCGGGTTGCGAAGTGCTTGTTTGTGTGGTCGAAGACCCCGGTGGCAACGACGCGACGGCGGGTGCAGTGGTGGCGGGTGGTGTGATTGCGACGGTCGTCGGGGGACTGACCGGAGCGCTGGTCGGATAATCCGTCGCGCTGGTCGGACCAACCGGATTGCTTGACGGACCAGCGGCAGCCGTCGTCGGCTGGGTCGCGGGCGCGTCGGCCAGCAGGGTGTAGACTCGCTCGCCTTGTCCGGTCTCAACGTGGACCTTGGCGCCGTTGAGCGGATCGGGTGGTGTCGGCTGCGCGTGCACGCAGGCGATGAAGGAAAATGGGAGCAACAGGCTAACGATAGTGCGCGATGCAAGACGGGTCATGGATAAGACCTCCTGAACCACCCGGGAGGTTGCGCCCGATCGTATCCGCTGACACAACCGCTCCGTGTGAGTGCTGGAGGAAGTGGGACAATCGCGCTGATTTATTTTGTGATTCACTTTTTTGTTGTTGCGCCCCACGTAAGTCTTAACGCGCAAAGGACGACACGCTCGTCAGTCTCTCAACCGAGGACCGACGCGCATGATCGTGTCTGAACACGTCAAGCCACCTGCTCTGCAAAGGCCAGTTGCAATTGCTGGCCGACGAATGCACTTGCCAGGTCGGTTCGCGTGGACATCCAAGGCGTCACCTGGTGTTGCTCGGCAAGGGTGACGCGCGATGCGATGCGCGGGTCACGATCAAAAAGGCTTTTCAGGAGGATCGGACAATTGCATTGTCGACTGCGGTGCAGGAGGACGATGTGATCGGGCACGCGATGACCCAGCGCGTCAGCCTGATCAAAAATCGTACGCAGGGCCGCATACGCCTGGGCGTTGGAAAGGTGGCCGTGACCGTTCATGATCCGACGCTTGAGAAAGTCGGGTCGCGCACTTTGCAGCTGCATGTCGGGGTCGTAGTTGCTCTCAATCGCGAGAATATGCAGGCGGGCAAACCCGTCAATCAACGCTCTCGGAACGTGCCCGAGATCGGTCGCGTAACCGAGCCGGGTTCCGTTTGATTCGATGACAAAACCATGCGACCCGTCGAGATCGTGTGAGAAGGGGATAGCATGACAGGTGACATCGTTGACGGGCTGAAACGGCTCATCGTGAAATGTCCGAATGCACCCGAGCAGGTCCGAATCCCCACCCGCCAGCGCGTGACGCCGGCGTTGATGGCAAAAAAGTTTCACGCCCCGCTTAAGGATCCAGTTCCGCCATTCGCGCTTGAAATGATCACGATCAAGATGCGTGAGAAGGATGTGTGTGACGTCGTTGAGGCAGGCCCCCACACCCGCCAACCGCCGAGCCACCGTCCGCGGTCCGATCCCTGCGTCAATAAGGATGGTCGCACCGCTTGCGCGGACGACCGCACAATTTCCTGATGATCCGGACGCGAGAATGCAAAGTGAGAGAGACATCCGTGTCGCTTTGAATCCTAGCAGTGTTTGAGTTGATGACAAATTTCGACTCTCGATGACTGCTGTGCTTGCCAGTGACTTGCCTTGCGACGATATTGCTTTCCTTCATGGCAAACGAAAAATTCCCCATCGATCTTTCCGCGCTTAAGCCCCTGTCTCTCGATCCGGCCAAGCCTGCGCTGTCGGCCGAGCAGAAAGAGATTCTCAAACACAACATCAACTTGTGTCGTGATGCGATTGTCTTTTTTACCGTATTCGCCGGGGCGAAGGGGCTCAGCGGGCACTCGGGGGGGGCATATGACACTGTGCCTGAGGTGATGATCATTCGCGCGTTCATTGCGGGGGGCGCGCCCATCGTTCCCATCTTTTATGATGAGGCTGGCCATCGCGTGGCGACGCAGTATTTGCTGAGCGTGCTTAACGGCGCGATGCCGGCCGAGAAGCTGTTGCATTATCGAGAATACAACAGCGGGCTGCCCGGGCATCCGGAAAAATTACTCACGCCTGGTGTTGAATATAGCTCCGGACGACTCGGGCATATGTGGGCGTTTTGCAACGGGGTGGCGATGGCGAATCCGGGGAAAGCGGTCGTCGTGCTGGGATCGGATGGATCGCAGATGGAAGGTGACAATGCCGAGGCCGCACGCTTGAGTGTCGGCAAACAGATCAACATCAAGGTGCTGATCGACGACAACAACGTCACGATTGCCGGGCATCCCCAGGAATACATGACCGGGTACGACCTGACGCGCACGTTGTCGGGATATGGATTGCTCACCGAAACGACGATGGGCGAGGATCTGGATGCGCTCTACATCGACCTGGCGCGCGCGTTTTCCGATGATCTCCCGCATGGGTTGGTCATCAAGCGACCGATGGCGCCGGGCATTGAAGGCGCCGAGGGCAGCCCGCATGCCCACGAGGTGCTGAAGACCGAGACTGCTATCAAATATCTGGAAAAGCGAGGGCACGCCAAGGCCATCGAGATGCTTAACGCCGCCAAGCCCGAGAAGAGCCCGCTGACGTTCAAAGGGAGCACCGGCCAAGGCAAGAATCGTGACGACTTCGGGAAGATCATCAACGAGATTCTCGACGGCATGTCAGCCGAGCAACGCCTCGCGAGTGTGCGCGTTTTTGATAACGATCTCGAAGGATCGTGCGGGCTGCACCATATCCGGAAAAAATATCCCGAGGTTTTCGTGCGTGGCGGAATCATGGAACGCGGAAATTTCTCGGCAGCCTGCGGGTTTGGATACGAGAAAGGCAGGCAGGGAATCTACGGCACGTTCAGTGCGTTTCTGGAAATGTGCGTGAGTGAAATCACCATGTCACGGTTGAACTTCGCCAACGTGCTGGCACATTTCAGCCATAGCGGTTGCGACGATATGGCCGACAATACGTGTCACTTCGGTATCAACAGCATGTTCGCGGACGGCGGACTCGATAACGATGGGCACGACACGACGCGATTGTATTTCGCTGCCGATCAGCATCAGTTTAAGAAGTGCGTCAAGGGCATTTTCAATGACCCTGGATTGCGGTTTGTCTTCAGCACGCGCTCGCCGGTGCCTGATATTCTGACCGAAGAGAACAAGCCGTTTTTCGGCGACGGTTACACATTCAAACCCGGCAAGGACGACATGATCCGGCAAGCCGGTGCTGCGGGTGGATATGTCGTGTCGTTTGGAGAGACGCTGTATCGCGCGCTGGATGCGGTCATCCGATTGGGTGAAGGCGGAACGAAGGTCGGTCTGATCAACAAGTCGACGCTGAATGTCTACGACGAGGCAATGATGAAGACGCTCGCCGGCGCATCGTTCGTCCTGGTGGCCGAGGGCTTCAATGCCAAGACGGGCCTGGGAAGTCGATTTGGATCAGAACTTCTGAAGCGCGGATTCAAGGGAAAGTACAACAACATCGGCACCCACAAAGAAGGCTCAGGCGGACTGTGGGAACAGATGGGATACCAGGGGCTTGATTCGGCGGGGATCGAAAAAGCTATCAAGGCGCTGGTGTAGCATCGGTCCAAGGGGCGTTCGGATCGCGCGTGTAGCGAACCGGTTCAAGAAATCGGGCTTTGCGTTTGATTAAAGATCGCGCCGGGACGAAACACGAGACGCGGTTCTTCGAACTGTCGCTACACGATTTCCACCAAGGTGCTGTCACACCACGCGCACGTCGATTTTCCCCGCTCGAAATCCGCTTGCGCGATCCAAAGCCATCGCATGGGCTTCGTGATACGCGCCGACCAGGACGGACCAGTCGAACATCTGTGACACACTTTCAACCCGGTTGCGCAGTTCGATGCGCTGGCGGCGTTTGAGTTTTGCGAAGTCGTAGAGATGGTTCGCCAAGTCATCGGCAGTCTCGTCGAAGCTGTGCTGGCGGCGATTCAGCACGCGCACACCACGCTGCCAGGTCTCGGGCAATTTATTCTCGACATAGGCACCGAATCCGCTGAGGTCGGTCGTCACCGTCGGGATGCCCAGCGCGATGCATTCCATCGGCGTATACCCCCAGGGCTCGTAATAGCTCGGGAAAATTCCCATGTGCGATCCACGAACAAACTGCTCATAATCGAGCGAGATCAACGGGCTGGTCGCCGTCACAAATTCCGGATGAAACACGACCTTTACCGCATCATCCGCAGAATTGAGAAGCCCGCGATGTCGCAGGTGACGCAGGATCGGGTCGCTTGCGTCGTCGACCAGATCATGCGTGACGATCGTCGGTTGGCGGTGGTTTCGCCATGCGTGCATCGCACGCTTCAGGCGCACCTTGGCCTCTTCGTCGAGCAATTCCTGTGACATCGGCAACCGACCGTTGGCTGCGGCTGCGAAAACTTTTCGACCGATCTCTTCCTGTACTCCGCGACACGTTTGCCGAAGGTCGTCGAACATCAGCTGGTTTTGCAGCACGTTCGCATTGATGTTGCGCGTGCCGGCGCGCGTGATAACAAACGCCACGACCGTTGGCCGATCTTTTTCGTGCTTCAGTCGTTGATTCAGGCGATACAGTGCCTCGATGAACAGGTCCATCCCCTTGTTGCGATATTCATATCGACCCGACGTAAAAAAGTAGATCGTGTTATCGAGATCGAACGAATAGCTCGGGAAAAAATGGGCCATCACGAACTCATGAATCTTCTCCTTGTACTGGTTGTGAAGATTCTGAAACTCGTGCAACGCTGTAAACCTGCGAATGTTCAACCCATTGGGCAGAATGTGATCGGGCTGGCGATCGAGCAGCTTTGCGGCCTCGATGGCAGTCACGTCGCTCACGGTTGTGAAGACGGTTGACGCGTGGGCGGCCGCCTTTTCAATCTGGAAGCGCGAATAGATGTTGTACTTCGCCGCCTCGGCATCGGGGTTGAGATACGGAAGGTGCTCGTAAAAATAGGGATCATCGCCAGCCAGATATCGCCCGAGCAATGTCGCGTGGGTGGTAAAGACCGTGTGCACAGGGATCTTCAGATGCGCAATGCGCGGGACAGCCACGCCGGCCATCCATTCGTGAAAATGACCAATGACATTTCGATCCTTGACGATCTCGCGCAGCTCGCGGAAAAATTCGGTGACGGTGAATCCAAACGCCAGCACCTCATTCATCTCACCATCGTTGCTCGCGACCGATATGCCGTGGTCGGCCCACATGAGATACTTGTCGGCGTCGAGCGCGTGATAGCGCGCGCGATAATCCAGCAAAATCACGCGCGGCCGACCAGGGATCAACCACCTGCCGTAGTGACACGGAATGCCCGCGTTGCGCAGGCGATCAAGCGTCTGACGTATGAATCCCTCGGTGGGTTGCTCTTCAAATTCCACTGCAGCGGTGTTGGGGTTGTACGGACCGATGAGAAAATATCGATCCCCCCACGCTTCGAGCATGGCCGCAGCCTTGGTCTTCAGGACGGTGTAAATGCCACCAAGCTGCCAGCAAACTTCCCACGCGACTTCAAACAGCAACGGTGGATTCAGAGGGACGGCTGGTATCGGCGCAGCCGGTGGGGGTTCGGTCATCGGAACGACAGGCGGAAGCGATGGTGAATACGTCGCTGCGTTGGGTGCGGCATCCACTGCGGGCGATGAAGCTGAAAGGGCAACGGACGTGGTGTCCGCGTGTGGCGCCACCGACGTCGCGACGGGTCCCGAAGGTGACACGGGTGCCGACGCGGCACCGGGCGCCGACGATCCGCCGGATGTTCCTTCCCCGACAGGCGGTGAAGGCGCGGAGGGCGTGGACGCCGGGCCAGATGCTGCGACCACTGTCGGTGCTGTCACTGATGCCGGTGCTGTCACTGCTTTCGAGACTGCGACTGATTCAGAATCGTCATCAGCACTTGATTGCACCGGCGGCGCGTTGCTCGTCGTCACGCGGTTTACGGGCGCTGGCGCAGGTGCTGGCTGACTAATATCCGCGCGCGGTTTTTCCGCAGCGGGCGCAGGCACGTTTTCGACAGCCACGCCTGCCTGAGAATCATCCCCCGACACCGCCGCCACGATCTTCGTTCGACCTCGCCTCGCCATGCGTCACATTATGTCGAGAAGGGGTGATTCTTGCCAATCTCGAATCATTTCTTGATCTGCACCGGCACAGCCAAAGGCGGAATTGGAATCTCTGCGGAGAACTGGACTGTCGCGATGTATGCTCCCGGTTCCAGTGCGACCTTGTCCGATAACAAAAACTGTCGGACGATCCCGCTCCCCGGCATGATTTGTCCCTGGGATTGATAGTACGCCTGCTGACGCATGGCATCACCCGCTGCTGCTGGGATCGGGTACATCACCGATGCGGTCTTCATACCCTCCCGTACGATCGTCAAACCCGATGGCGAGATCCACTGCGATGCATACGAACGGGTTTTGCCTGGTCACCCATGTTCCTTCGGTGTGCAACATTCTGAGCGAGCCTCGTATTTGCAGAGTGGCGAACAAGCCAATTATCGCAGGGTTCTGAATCCCAATAGGTCAAGTTCCAACCCTTTTCTCGCAGCCATTTGGACATGTGCGTCGGGGTCGTCGGCCAGTCGCTTGAGCATCGCCTTGGCGCCGCGTTGATCACCCGCGCGGCCACGATCACCCACGTCGAACTTCATCCTGCCCAGCTTGAGCGTGGCTTCGACTCGCCACATGCGCTCCTGGCTGTCGGTCGCGAGCTTGAACATGTCACCTGTGTGTCGGGTGATCAGGTTGTCGTCGGGCGTTGCAATCGCGGTCCATATGGGGGTGATGTAAGCCTTGTCGTATTCGGTATATCCCGTTTTATAAAATGCATCGGCTGCCTTTCCCTTGTCGGGTGTGCCCGCATCTTCGGCGCAGGTGAGGATGGCCTGCGCGCCGCCACTAAGCAGTTGCAGACCCGCCTGGAACTCCGTGTAGACGATGCGCTCCTTGGCCAGGTGGGCGCCCAATGCAAATGCAGATTCAAAATATCGAAACGCCAGATCGTAATCCTTATCGATTTTTGCAAGCGAGCCGGCCCGTAGCGCAGCCTCGCCCAAGGCGCGCAACTCCGGCAGAAGGGGTTTGTCGTTGTCATACGAAATTACCCGATCCGCTTGCTGCGCGAACAGTGTGGCAGTCTGCATATGCGTCGCCTGCAGCAACAGGTCCAGACCCTTCAGTCCCTTGGCAACGTCCAGCGAACGCAGGTTGTCATACTCAGAATGCTGCGAGGTGTAGTCCGCAATCGCCTGTTTATAGAGTGGCCCCGCATCGCCGGGCTCGTTCATCGGAACGACCGATTCAGGCGACACCGGAAACGCGAGCGCAGCCAGATTCAGAGGGTTGTTCGTCAAAGCGCCGGGTGGAGAGACGGCATTGGCCTTCTCCAAAAACGCCAGAAACCCAATGATCCCTGCGATGATGACGGCCGATATGCCCCAGCCGAGTGTGTTACCGAACATGGGATCCTTTATGTGAGAGGGTGCGAAGCCAAGAGCTAGAGGTCAGGGATGATGTAAGCGGGCAGAACTCATGCGAAGCCATTGTAGTATTCCCAACCAACCACCACTACCTCCCCCTCCGACATTCCGGCAGCGCTTCCAGGAACAGCTTGCCGTAGCGCTTGCTCTTCACCCGACTGTCCAGGATCACCACGATCCCGGTATCGGTTTTGCTCCGGATTAATCTGCCGAAGCCCTGCTTGAGTTTAATGATTGCTTCGGGCACGGAATAGTCCATGAACGGATTTCCGCCCGACTTTCGGACGGCCTCCAGGCGCGCTTCGGTCAGCGGTTCATCGGGGACGGCAAAGGGAAGTTTGACGATGATCACGTTGCGCAATTTTTCCCCCTGAACGTCGATGCCCTGCCAGAAGCTGCTCGTGCCGAACAGGACTGCGTTGTCCAGTTCTCTGAAACGATCGAGCAGCACCTTGCGCGGCGCGCCCTGCCCCTGCACCAGCAGAGGAAGATTCATCGCGTCGATGCGCGCCTTGAGCCGATTTCCCGCATCGATGAGCATGCGATAGCTGGTGAATAAAACGAATGCCCCACCGTTCGTCAGCGTGAGATAATCAACAATCTTCTCGCACGCAGCAGGTAGAAACCGCAGTGTATCCGAAGGTTCCGGCAGATCGTCTTCAATATAGAGTGTCGCCTGCGAGGCATAGTCAAAGGGCGACCCCAGTTGCAAGGTCAAAGCATTCTCCGCCCCCAGCCGCGCCTGCATATAGGAGAACGGGGTGGAGAGAGCCGGCGATATGACGCGCGCATCTGAAAGAGTGTCGGGTGAGGATAATTTGTCATCGGACGCATGGTCAGGCATGTTCCCCGTAACACGGGCTTCCAGCCCGTGCCGAGAGACATCGCTATTCGCAGAAGACGAGCTTTCTCCACCTCCGCCATTTTGCAACATCTGAATGTTCGAAGGATCTGAAGATCGCAAAAAGCTACTGATCCGCTCTTCACAAAGTTCCCGCCACGTCCAGTTCTCGAGCCCGGCTGCGGACGAGTTTTCATAGATATATTTTGCGTGATTGCGAAGCTCATCGACATTGCGAATCAGCCGATCGTACGACTCTGTTTGCCAGAAAGACCCCGTGCGTCCGAGCAGACGATTTACCTCCGTCGACGAGAATGATTTCCATGAATGCAGTATTTGAGGCAAGTCGTACCCGGTCATCGGTTGCACGAGCGCATGCACATGGTTGGGCATGATGCACCACGCAAGCAGGTGATAACGTTCGTCATCAAAGTGACGAAGTGTTTCATCGACGATCTGCGCTACGTCGCCACGCTTCAGCCAGCACGCACCGAAACCGGAATCGAGAAACCGCTCGATCTTTTCTGAATGAAGTTCGTCGAGTTGCTGCGTCTCATCGAAAGTAAGTGGTCGATTCTGACGTTTCGCGCCCGAAGTAAGCTCGTCACGAACTGTCTGCCATTCAGCGAGAATGTGGACCGGGAGAGCGTCGGCGAGACGGAAGGTTACCGCATAGATTGCGTTTTGCTTCGTCCAATGCGGGAGATGGGCGCCTTCGCGAATGTGAAGTGTGTTGTCAGTGGGTGTCGCCGACCGTGGCTGGAAGCCCGTGTTGCCGGCATGATTTGCAACCGGTGTTGCAGTTGTTTCGGGCCCGCGGCGTTTGCGGGTCGATCCACGCTTAGTTTCACTCCCCGCTCCCCGCCCGGCGCCTTTTGTGCACAGCGTTGCCGACGCCATCACTACGCTTTTGATCTTCTTGAACAAATGTCGCCGCAATCCATCCGCGATGTCGATGGGGGCGGCGTGGAGCGTCACCTTTCGCGGGGTTTTTATCCCGGTGTCCATCCAATAGACCGCGTCGGGGATGGATTGACTGATGATCGCGTCCAGGGTCTGGCTGAGCACCTCCACCTTCGCTGCCATCGCGCTGATCTCGCTGATCTCCTCCTCCTTCGTCAGCGTCGGGAGAAACGCTTTGAGATGCAGCATCAGGTCGTTTAGTTTTGGCGAGACATCATTTTCGACAAACGATTGTTCGTGCAGCCGACCGTTGGATCGCCCCGACGCATCCTGCCAGCGCAGGCACCGGTCAAAAAATCCGTCGACACGATCATACAACTCGATGACATCTTCAATCGCGCGGTCGGCACCCGACGCGTACGCGCTGAGCAACCCCCGCCCCTTGCGCGGCTCATACAGCGTGCGAAGCTGATACTTGATCCCCGCCTCACTGATTTTCAATCCAAAATGCTGGCCCGCGACGTCTTCAACGGTGTGCGCTTCGTCAAGAATGACCGCGTCGTACTTGGGGAGATAATTCACACCGGCCATACGCAGGGCGAGGTCACTGAAAAAAAGCGCATGGTTGACGATGAGAATGCGCCCGCCTTGCATGCGTCGCTTGGCCTGTTGCCAGTGACATTTTTCGAAGAACTCGCATCGCTTGCCCATGCAGTTGCCCGCCTCGGCAGCAACGCGATCCCAGACGCCCGGCTCGGGGAGGCCGGGCAAATCTGCCAGCGATCCGTCGGTGGTTTTCTGTGCCCACTGTTCGATCGTCCAAAGTGATTGCAGCTGCGCCTGCGAATCAAAAAAATGGTTCTGCCTCTCCCGCGCCTGCTTCAAACGTCTCAGGCAAAGGTAGTTGCTGCGACCCTTTACCAGGACTGCTGAAAACTCATCGGGATACACGCTCTGGATGAGCGGAATATCCTTTTCCATGAGCTGTTCTTGCAGCGAAATCGTGTGGGTTGAAATGACAACGCGTTTTTTGTGTTTAACGGCAAAGTCGATAGCCGGGAGTAGATACGCGAACGACTTACCCACCCCCGTGCCCGCCTCCACCATCAAATGCTGATCCCCCAGCAACGCCGCCTCAACTGCGCCCGCCATCTGCAACTGCTCCGGGCGATGCTCGTAGCGCGCCCCCATTCGCCGTGCAATCGCACCGTCAGGACCGAGGATCGAATCGAGCGTGGCAGGCATCCGAACAGGATTCTAACAGATGACTTCAAGATGAGTCGAGTTAGGCAAAAGACTTCATCCACGAATCTTCACGAATCGCACGAATGAATGCGAAGAATTCACCCCCGACCCGACTGAACGCTTCGAGATCAGATGGACTTACAGGAAAGAAATCAAGGGGAAATATTTTCAGCTTTTCCGAGAAAATCCATCCGAGTTTATCTGAGTCTATCTGTGGTGTCTCTGCGAATTAAATTCGTGCGATTCGTGAAGATTCGTGGATAAAAACTATTTCCCAATATCTCCCGACCACAACTTCGCGTGATCTCGGATAAAGGCAGACATCATCTGGATGCACTCGGCGTTGTGCAGGTCGACGACATCCACGCCATTTTTACGAAGAAGGCTGGGAGATTGTCCGCAGGCGCCCTCCCCCCCGGGAAAGTTGATGCTCTCCCCGACGATCACTTTGGGGATACCGAATTGCAGCACGGCCCCGGTGCACAGAAAGCATGGCATGAGCGTGCTGTAAAGGACCGTGTCACGATACGTTTCTTGCAGGCCGGCGTTGGTGAGCGCGTCGATCTCGGCGTGGGCCATCGGATTTTTGTGTTGGACGCGCCGGTTGTGTCCCTGTCCGATGATTTTTCCATCGCGCACCAGGACTGATCCGATGGGCAACCCGCCTTCGGAAAGGCTCTTCTGTGCCTGGTCATAGGCAGCACGCATGAACTCATCCATATCGACGCTCCCTTTTCTGTCAGGACGAATTGTATCAGCCACCCCGGGCAAGTCGCCGGGCTGGACCTGCGCTGCCGATGCATTTTCCTTGCGGATTACATCGTAAACTTCCTTGCGATGGATGGACACCTCTCGCGGGGCGAGAAAGCCGAGGCGCACTTTATCTCCGCGAATATCGATGACACGCATTTCGATGTCGTGCCCGATCATGACCGACTGATCGCGCGAGCGTGACAAAACCAGCATGGTCACCTTCCTGTCGGGGTTACATTCGCAAAGCAAATCCGCTGATGCGTCGGATCTTTTAGAATGTTACATATCATCCTACGCACGGGTTCGCCGAAAAGTATCGGATGGGGACGGTAGGCCTGGAGGTGCATCCCCTTGTAAAAAAGGTCGGCCCTTCCGTCAAAGACGGAAGGGCCGACCCCGTAAGAAAAAAGTGGAGAAAGCAGCGTTACATCCGGTTGCGATCGTCGCCAGATGAACGATCGTCAACGCGCTCCCACGCATCGCGAGCGGCATTCTTTGCACGATCCCAGCCGAGGCCCGATTTGCCGCGGGCGCGTTCCCAGTTGGTCTCGAGATTGTCTTCAACATCGTCGAACGCCTTGCCCTCATTCTGGCTGCGCGATTCCCAACCATACTTGTAGGCTGGGGCGAATTCGTCGTAGCTGGTATTGGAATCATGATAAGGCCGGCTGGCGTATTCGTTCCGCCAATAGGCATCCTCGGCCGTTGGATCAATGGCCTCGGCAATACCCTTGCCGGCAAAGCCACCTGCCACCGCGCCGACGACTGCGCCCACCGCGCCGCCGATCAATGTCCCAACGCCTGGCACCACGGAGCCAATCGCCGCACCCGCAGCGCCCGCCGCGGCGGCGCCGATGCCGGTGCCGACGGGATGCGAACCCGGCGCTCCGGTGATTGCATCCGGATTTGTGTCGCGCGTTTTGTCCATATCCCGCGTTTTGTCCATGTTGCGCGTGTCACCTTGTCGTGTTTGTCGTTGTTCCATAGCCATGATCGTTCTCCTTTCGAGAGAAAAGCTCGTGTTCGCTGTTCCATCGAACGTTTCGACGTGACAGCAATGAAGAACAAAGCAAAGACGGTGCCGAGTCCAGGTGATAAAGAAGTTAACTGAAGCTTTTTAAGACACGGGTGTGTTGAAGCTGATTCCGCAGTCAAAAATCCAAGTTTAGACTCACGACATCGTCAGGATGACTTTGAGACTGTCGTTGCGTTTCGCCAGGTCAATCGCTTCAACGCTTTGCTCGATGCGCATGCGGCGGGTGATGAGGCTGACTACGTCCACTGACTTTTCTTCCAAGGCCGAAATGGCTTCTCGAAATGGGCCGCAACGGCTGCCGATGACGGTTATTTCGTCGATTACGAGGGGGGCGAGGTTGAGGGGTTTTCCCTCGGCTACGGTGCTTTTGAGGATGATCGTGCCACGCGGTCGAACCATCTGCATGGCTGTCTCAAATCCGCTGGCCGATCCGGTGCAGTCGACGACGACGTCCTGGTCGTGTCTCGGGACGATCTGGGAAAGTGGCCGCGAGCGGATTTGCCATTTCTCACAGAGCGCGAGCTTGGCAGGGTGCTTGCCCACGACGCGCACAGGGCAACCGGCATTACGCAGCACCTGTGCCACCAGCAGCCCGAGCCGGCCATCACCCAGCACTGTCACCCATTTGCGTCCATCCAGCTTGATCTGCTTGAGGATCTGAAATGCAGCAGCCAGCGGTTCGACGAAGACGGCCTGGTCGTCGTCAATCGTCGAAGGAAGCGCGTGCAGATTGATGGCCGGGAGTCGCACGAAGTCGGCGAACGCGCCGTGGTGCTTGTGGATCCCCAGCACGCTACGGTCGCGACAGTGGTTGGATAATCCTGATACGCACAGGTCGCAGCGTCCACAGGCGATGTTGATTTCCCCGCAGACGCGCTGGCCGATGAGATCTTTGTCTTGCGACGACACGACTTCACCGACGAACTCATGCCCGAGTATCCCGACAAAGCCCATGTACCCGCGAATGATTTCCAGATCGGTCGCGCAGATGCCTGCCTGCCGAACGCGGATAAGCGTATCGCCTTCCGTTGCAGGCGGCTCCGGATGACGCGCGGAGAAGGCGAGAGTCTTGTTGAAAAGAAGTGCGCGCATACATCAGCGTGGATGGGACGACCGGGGGGGCGCGAAGGTGAACGCACGTCGCAAAATCAGCGATCATCCGAACGGTTTTTCCGGGCCGGTGATGTAGTCCAGCCAGGGGGATTCGTCATACCCGAGATTTTTGCCGGTGATGGCAAGCAGAGATTCACGCGCTTGCCAGGCGACACCAAAGTCGCGCGACTGCAACGCGGCGATCAACGCACGACCCACATCAAGCCGGCGATAGTGACGCAAGGCGTCGGCGGCAGCGATGCGGACGTCCTGGGGCTCGGCGGGGTTGATGACCAGCAGGATGAGCGAATCGACCGCCTGGGGGTCTGGCATATTTTTCAGCGCCTTGGCGGACTCGAGACGGACGCGATCGTTTTCGTCCTTCAATGCGGTGATAAGCACATCGCGATATCCCGTGTGTCTCGCGCGGTTGACAGCTCGTACCGCAGTCGAGCGGACGAGCCAGTCGGAATCAAAACGGGCGATCTCCGAATATCGTCTGACATATGGATCATGTCGACCGAACTCGCGCGAGACCAGTCGGTTGATCCCGATCCGCCGTTCATCAGGAAAATACTTGCTCTCCATCGACTTGGCAGCAATGAAAGGCGTTCGACCGGTGAGGTTGTCGACAAGGTTGCTGGCAAAATCCTTGAGACTTCGAAACGAAAGCGGGCGATTCTCGCGCGCGGGCTCGGCCGAGTCGGTTGTGTCAGCAGTTCGGGGTGACGAGGCCTGCGGCGCGGGCATCGGTGTGGGTGGCGGGGTGGGGGTCGAACGACAGCCCAGCGCACAAAGCATCGGTATCAGCAGCAGAAGTCGAGTCGTCATGGGAGTCTCACGCGTTGTAGGTCCATTGTGCGGGCGCGTTTTCAGGCCTCGCGCGGATATCACACATTAACGTATTTGCGATTCAGTTGTTGCACGGTCATCTTCGTCTTGCTTCAAGAGTCCTTTGCCCATGAATCGGCAGGCCAGGGAGCTTGAACTGGATGTACGCTATGCCGGCACGCGCAGGGGCAGGGTCGACGCCGGCAGGATCAGGTCGTCGGTACTCACCCAGATCGGGTCGTCAATCCGCATCCCGAGAAACCGCGAGGCCAGCTTTGCAAAGCGTTGCGAATCGTCGGTGGCAAAGCATTTCAAATAACCCTGGCTGTCGACTGATTCATCGGGACGATGCTTGAGCAATCCCTTGTCGCCAAGTCGCTTGGCAACATCTTCGGCGCACTGTTCGGCTGAGTCAATCACCGGGACGTCAGGACCGACAATTTTGATGATCGCATCTCGCAGGATCGGATAATGCGTGCACCCCAGCACCAGCACGTCCAGCTCGCGGGCCACCATCGGAAGGAGATATTGCTTGAGCGCGAGCTTCACCAGCGGATCGTCAGCCTTTCGACCATCCTCAATAATCGGGACCAGCAACGGCGCTGCCTGCAGGAGCAGATGCGCGTGATTGCGTCGACGGTGGATCGCGCGGTCATACGCTTTGGATCGCACAGTTGCCTCGGTCGCCATGATCCCGATGACGGGGTGATGCTTGGACCCCGCAGCCAGCACCGCTGCCTTGGCTCCCGGTTCGATCACGCCACTGATCGACATACCGGGAAACTCAGCTCGGATGGCCGGCAAGGCAAGGGCGGTTGCGGTGTTGCAGGCGATCACGACATGCTTGGGGTGATACGATTGCAGATACGAGATGATTTGCTTGACGAAAAGCGTGACCGTGCCGGCCGACTTGCTCCCGTAGGGGAGGCGGGCGGTGTCACCGAAATAGAGAATATCCTCGGCAGGGAGGCGGGTGCGAATCGCGCGCGCAACGGTCAGTCCGCCAAGTCCACTGTCCAGGACTATAATGGGTGAAGCATTCATGCGTCGTACAATGGGGACGATGCGGGACGAGACGATCCCGCAGCCTCTATTTATCGGACGTTTGCAGGGGCTGCCTTGACAATTGTTTGGTGTCCTCGCACGATCGTTTTTTTGGAGCTTTTCTCATGACTGAAACCTTGAAAGATAAACGTGTTCTTCTGGTCGACGACGACAACGACATCCTGACAAGCATGCAGGCCGCCTTCGAGCCTACGGGCGCGACGGTCGACCTGGCGAATAATGGCAACAAGGCCGTTGAGTTAGCCGAGAAAGGTCTGCCCGACCTGGTGGTGCTGGACATGATGTTGCCCGGCCGATCGGGGTTTCTGGTGTTGGAAAAGATCAAGGCGAAGAAGCCACGTAACGCCAAGCCGTTTGTGATCATGATCACAGGTAACCAGGGCGCGCGTCACAAGATGTATGCGGAGAGCCTGGGCGTGAGCGAGTATTTCACCAAGCCCGTCAAGCTGGACAAGCTGATTGCAACGGCAGAGCGATTGCTCGCCACGCCTGCGGTGTAAGGGGAGACGCAAGAAACGTTTTCAAGATCGTTTCGCGACCGGTTGGGAGAACCGTGCTTTCTTGATGCACCCATTTGCATTGTGTCGGTCGTACTCTGGGGAAAAGGGGTGTAGGTAAGTCGTCGTCCTCCAAAGTCGTTTCATATCGAATCTTTGCTTTGACTCAAAAACAGGTTTCGTCGAAGGTTGCCAAACAGGTCTCGGTGGAGTTACGTCGCCGCGTCGGGTGTGGGACGAGTGGACGTGTACGATTCTCATTGACAGGAATGATGTCGATCGTGCGCAATAAAAAGCCCCGGACGGGGGGATCCGGGGCGTCGGCTCCCGGCTGCCGTTTGGGGGACGTCACGCGAACGTGACGGCCGGGAAGTATATAAAATGTCGGCGGGTGAAGAAGGAGGGGGGGAACCTTCTTCGGGGAGAACCGCCGACAAAAAAAGCTCCGATGCCGTTAGACATCGGAGCCGTCATGGCTCTTGAATGACTCGCGACATCATCGTCGTCCGTCTTAACTGCATGCAAATATAGCGCAGCGTAGTACAGAAATCAAGCGCGCATTGCCCACGAAGTATATTTTTTTTAACCGACGTCAGGAGCAGACTTTATATTGTGGATTGACTGTCGATAACCTGTCGGCTCCGGAGTCGCTATTCAGACCCCAGCGACGGCGCTTTTTTCTGCCAGGTCAGTTCAGGCGTCGCGGGGATCCCGCCATACTCCTGTGGAAAGACGTAGTCCTTGCGCAGGGGGTGCCCAACCCAGTCGTCGGCACACAAAATACGACGCATATCCGGGTGACCGACAAAGGTGATGCCCAGCAGGTCATACGCTTCGCGCTCGTGCCAGTTGGCGGTTTTCCAGAGGTCGCACACGGTGGGAACGATGGGGTTCGTGCGTGCACAAAATACCTTCACCGCAAAACGGTGGTCCAGGGCAGTACTCCAGAAGTCGTACACGACGGCCAGCTCGTCAGTCCCGACATAATCCACCCCCGTCAGGCAGGCCAGCCAGTCAAATGACAAGGAGGGATCGCGAAACAACCGCTCGGCCAAGGCCCGCCAGTTCT
>Ga0105047_10003267_pt1 | contig 28635 bp, 28 predicted proteins | sample MAT04_FD_78384 | JGI IMG/M metagenome (GOLD analysis project Ga0105047, IMG submission 78384) | Freshwater microbial communities from Lake Fryxell liftoff mats and glacier meltwater in Antarctica - MAT-04 (megahit assembly) | ecosystem: Environmental > Aquatic > Freshwater > Ice > Liftoff... | reverse complement strand
GGCAACGTGCGAGGGCCGATCAGGCCGGATGCGTCACCGTGCGTCGCCGCCGAGTTCGCCCGGGGGGGCACACCGCTTCATCTGGTTGGCAGTGGTGAAGTCGACCAGCACGTTCGTGACCGGACCCCCGTCGATCTTGGTCTCGAGGTAGGGGCCGAGCTCGAAGTTGCGGAGCCGCCCGGTGTACGCCCGGCGGTCGGCGATGAGCACCTCGTAGAACGAGCGGAACTCCGACGCGATCGCCTGATCGCGATCGCTCTGCGGAAGGACCGCGAACACCGAGGCGAGCCGCTCCTCGAGTATGTCAGTGGCTCGATCGACCACATCGGCACGCTCGAGCATCTGTTCGTTCGTCGGGTTCGCGATGTAGCCCTCGTCGGTGTCGGCGAGCTCGAAGCGGCGCTGTTCGAACTCCTCGCAGATGCCCTGCGCACGCTGGGTCCACGGCGAGTCGTCGAGCACGTAGATGCCCTGCTTGCCAGCGAACCCGAAGGCGTACACCCACATCGCGACGAGGAGGAGCACCACGGTGGTGAGCAGGATCCGCACAGCGATGGCCGACCGGGTCGTCGACGGTCGCGGGCCCTGGGCGGGCAGGTCGGGTGTGGTCTCGGTGATGGTCATCAGATCTCCTGGGGGGAGGCGGCCGGGGCCGGCGGTCGGTAGCAGACGAGCAGTTGGACGACGGCGCCCCCGATGCCGAGCGCGGCGGCGATGGCTGCGCCCCACCAGCCCGACCATTCCAGATCGAATGCCCGATCGAGTGAGAACCGACCGGGTCCGACGGTGGCGATCACCCAGGCGGTGACTGCGATCGATGCGCAGTACTCCCACCCCTGATCGGGCAGGAAGATGAAGAAGCCCACCTTCCAGTGGGCGACGACGATCGCGACGACCATCACGCCGATCATGCCGGCGGCAGCGAGCGGGGTGAGGAGACCGGCGGCCATGAGCAGGCCGGCACCGATCTCGGTACCAGCGGCGAGTCGCGCTTGCAGCGCGGGCCACTTGAACCCGATCGAACGGAACCACCCGACCGTGCCCCCGATGCCACCCTTCAGCTTGTTGTAGCCGTGGTAGGCGAGGAACAGCCCGAAGATCACCCGTAGGACGACGAGTGCGACATCGAAGCGCGAGTCGAACTGCGAGCCGAGATGAGCACTGTCGGTCGAAGAGGCCACGATGCCGGCGATCACGGAGCACAGGGTACGGAGGAAATCGACCGGATGTCCGACTGGGGGCCGGTGGTAGACATGACGCACATGTCCGTCGCTGCCGATCTCGCCGCGCCCCCGTCCGGCTCGAAGGGTACGTTCCGCGCTGCGTTCGCGCTGCTGCGGCAACTCCTCAGGGGTCACCGGCGGCTGTTCGCGATCGCTGTCGCCGGCGCGTCGGTGTTCGCAGCGTGCACCGTGCTGTCGGCCGAGATCGTCGGCCGGATCATTGATCAGGTCATCCGCCCGCGGTTCGAGGACGGCACGGTGGGCACCGGCACGGTGGTGGCCGTGCTCGGTGCCCTCATCCTCGTCGGCATCGTCCGCGGGGCTGGCGTGGTGGTGCGGCGTACGTGGGCGGGGCGTACCGGTTGGCGGATCGCCGAGAAGCTCACGGGCGATGTGATCGATCGTGTGGTCGAACAGCCTGCGCCGTGGCATCGCCGTCAGAGCACCGGTGACCTGATCACCAGGGCGGGCGTCGACACCGAGGCGGCGACCGCGGTGCTGCAGCCGTTGCCGTTCGCCAGCGGGGTCGTGGTGATGCTCGTGCTCTCAGCCGTCTGGCTGATCAGCACCGACCCGGTACTGGGCCTTGCCGGCGTGCTCGTGTTCCCGGCGATGCTGGGCCTCAACATCTTCTACCAACGTCGCGTCGACCGGTATTTCGACGCCGCACAGGTCGAGCTCGGCAAGCTCAGCTCGGCCGTACACGAGAGCTTCGACGGCGTGCACGTGGTGAAGGCCTTCGGCGCCGAGCGTCGCGAGACCGAGCGTCTCTCCGTGATCGCTTCTCGGCTGCGTCAGGCGCGAATCGAGACGGTGCGTCTGCGCAGCGCCTTCGAAGCACTGCTCGACGGCATCCCCAACATGGTCAACGTCGGCCTGCTCATCGGTGGCGCCTACCGGGTTCGCGCAGGCGAGCTCACCGTCGGCGAGCTGACGAGTTTCATCTACCTCTTCACGCTCATGGTCTTCCCGCTGCGGATCATCGGCTACGCGTTCAGCGAGCTGCCGCGATCGCAGGCCGGGTGGTCTCGCCTGCGTCAGCTCCTCGACGAACCGATCGAGCACGATCCTGCCGCCTCGCTGCACCGTCGACCCGGCAACGCCGTCGACCTGGCCGGCGTGGTGGCAAGCCACGACGGCGAACGTGATGTCCTGCGGGGCGTCGACGCGCACGTGGCACCGGGACGCACCGTGGCAGTCGTCGGCGCGACCGGCGCTGGCAAGACCACGCTGGTGCATGCCATCGCCGGCCTCGTCGAGCTGTCGGCCGGTTCGATCACGGTGCCGAGCGGGTTCATCGCCATGGTGTTCCAGGAGCCGTTCTTGTTCGCAGGCTCGGTACGCGACAACGTCACGCTCGGCGCGGCGATCGACGACGACGCGGTTCGCATCGCGCTCGCGACCGCGGAGGCCGGTTTCGTCGACGAGTTGCCCGAGGGTCTCGACACGGTCGTCGGTGAGCGCGGTGTGGGCCTGTCGGGTGGCCAACGCCAGCGCATCGCTCTCGCTCGCGCCCTGGTGCGCCGACCCGATCTGCTCCTGCTCGACGACACCACCTCGGCGCTCGATCCCACCACCGAGGCGCGGGTGCTGGCGAACCTGCGGGCGACGCTGCACGACACCACGGTGATCGCCGTCGCGTCGCGGCCGTCCACCATCGCGCTCGCGGACGAGGTGCTGTACCTGGCCGACGGCAGGGTGGTGGCCCACGGCACACACGACGAACTGATGGCCGCCAGCGAGCAGTACGCCGAACTGATGCAGGCCTTCGAGCACGACCGGGCCGAGCTCGATCAGCTCGATCAGGTCGATCCGTCCACGCTGGCGTCGCCCGCCATGGTTGCCGGCGATGCGACGGTGACACCATGACCGCCGGAATGCACATCGTCGGCGAACCGCTCGGTCGCTGGACCGCTGTCGAGACGATCGGCAAGGGGGTGCGGGAGGCGCCGGCGCTGAAGACCGGATTCGGGGTCACGCTCGCACTCGCGATGGTGGGAGCGGCAGGTCGACTGGCGATGCCGATCCTGGTGCAGCAGTCGGTCGACAAGGGGTTCGAGGACGGCGAGGTCCGTGTGGGTCTCATCACCGTGTTCGCGCTCATCGCGCTCGTCGCAGTGGTGATCGGCACCGTGTGCCAGCGCACCGCAGTGAAGCGCCTCGGCACACGCAGTGAGGAAGCGCTGTACACCTTGCGGGTGCGTCTGTTCGAGCACATCCATCGGCTGAGCATCGCCGACCACAACGAGGAGAAGAAGGGATCGCTCGTGGCCCGCGTGACGGGCGACGTCGAGACACTGGCGCAGTTCTTCTCGTGGGGCGCGCTCGCCTGGCTGCTCGAGGGCACGCTGATGCTGATGGTTGCGAGCGTGATGCTCGCGTACGACTGGATCCTCGCCCTGGTGGCCTTCGTGGTCGCTGCCCCGCTGGGGTTCGTGCTCCATCGCGTGCAGCGATACCTCGTGCGCGCCTACGAGCGGGCCCGGGTCGACAACGCAGAGGTGCTCACCAGCATCAGCGAGGTGATCTCGGGGGCCGAGACACTTCGCACCTATGACGCCGGCACCCAGTACGCGGCGATCACCAAGCGACACAGCCACCGCCGCTCGAACTCGTTCATCCGTGCCGGCACCATCGGTGCGTTCCTGTTCCCGTCGGGCGAGGTGTTCAGCGTGCTCACCGTGTCGTCGGTGGTGACCGTCGGTCTGCTCCGCGGGCCCGACAGCGGACTCACTGCCGGTGCACTCATCGGATTCGTGTTCCTCACGTACCGGTTCCTCGAACCGATCGCTCAGTTCACCGAGGTGATCGACCAGACCCAGACCGCCGTGGCAGGTCTGCGTCGCGTGCTCGGCATCCTCGAGATCCCCGCGGGTCCTCCCGAGCCGATGCATCCGCTGCACATCCCCGACGGCGTGCTCGATGTCGACATCCAGCACGTCACGTTCGCCTACCGCTCGCGTACCGATGACGACGAACCGCCGGTGCTCATCGATGTGAACGCGCACATTCCCGCCGGTCAACAGGTGGCGATGGTGGGTGAGACCGGTTCCGGAAAGACCACGCTGGGCCGTCTCGTCGCCCGCCTCGCAGATCCCACCGCTGGTGCGGTGAAGATCGGCGGCGTGGCACTGACGCAGGTGTCGAACGCCGAGCTGCGCACCCGACTCGTCGTGGTGCCCCAGGAGCCGTTCCTGTTCGACGGCAGCGTCGCGAACAACCTCGGCTTCGCCCGCCCGGGCCTGTCGCTCGCTGACATCGAGCGGGCTGTGTACGCACTCGACCTCGGCGACTGGCTCGAGAGCCTGCCCGATGGGCTCGACACCGAGGTCGGCCAACGCGGCGCTGCTCTGTCGGCCGGCGAACGTCAACTGGTGGCGCTCGTACGCGCATCGCTGGTCGACCCCGACGTGCTGGTGCTCGACGAAGCCACCTCGTCGGTCGACGCGCTCACCGAAGTGCGGCTCACCCGGGCGCTCGACAAGCTGGCCGCCGGGCGCACGACGATCTCGATCGCGCATCGGCTGTCGACCGCCGCACGAGCCGATCGCGTGCTCGTGCTCGAGCGCGGCCGGCTCGTGCAGGACGGGTCGCACAACGACCTGGTGGCTGTCGACGGGCCGTACGCCCGCATGTACGAGGCCTGGGTGTCGTCCACCAGTACGGACTGACCGCAGGTCGGCCGGTCGGCGGCGATCGGACGTCTGCGATCGGGCACCGTGATGCGGTGGAGGCGATCAGTCGTACCGGAGGACGGCGTCGAGCAGCCGACCCACCAGGGCCTCCCAGGCGTCGGCCGTGGGTGCACCCTCAGGGTCGACATCGGCGAGGACGAGACCGAGCGCGATCGCCTGGAACATCAGTGCCGCCGCCGTGGTGTCGACCGACGGGTCGATCATGTCGCGGGCCTGTGCACGGGCGAGCGCGGCCGACATCGTCTCGGTCGTACGGCGTTGTTCGAGCGCCAGGGCTGCAGCGATGGTGGGCTGGTGGAGCGAGAGCCCGATGGTGGCGGCGCGGTTGCGGCGAACGACCGATCGTTCGGGACGATTCACCACGCGTGTGAGTTCGAGGAGTCCGGCCTTCAGCGCCTGGGCATCGACCGCGATGTCGACGAGGCTGTCCATGAACGCGAGGTCGGCGGGCATCGAGCCCCGGTAGCGCTCGAGGTGCACTGCAGCCATGAGATCCTCGCGGTTCTCGAAGTGGTGGTACATCGCTCCGGTGGAGACCTGGGCTGCGGCTGCCACATCGAGGATGCGGACTGCCTCGTCTCCAGACGACGATGCGAGGTGGGCCGCGGCGTCGATGATCCGCTGGCGGGTCTCGACAGCCCGCTCTGTTCGCGACTTGGTGGACATCGATGCATTCTGTCCGACGGATCGTGCCGGAGCGCGGACATCGACGCCGACCAGTTGTCGATGCACACACCTGGAGGCTCCGGTCGACACCGCTGCCGATGCGGTGCGTGGCTCAGCGCGTGGGGTCGACGAGTACCTTGATCGCACTGCTGGGGTCGTCGGCCAACTGCTCGATCACTGCTGGAAGCTCTGCGAGGCTCACCGTGCGGTCGTGCAGCGGCTCGGTGCGTACCTTGCCGTCGGCGATGAGATCGATCACGTCGGCCACCTCGTGATACAGGTGGCCGATCGCTGCGGTCACCGTGATCTCCTTCACCAACCAGGTGTGCGGCGAGATGGTGGCTGCACCACTTGCGAGGCCGACGATGTCGACCCGACCACCCCGACGCGCGATGTCGACCGCCTGCTGGATGGTGGCCGGGACACCGGCGCACTCGTACACGAGGTCGGCGCCATGGCGCCCGAAGCGCTCCTTGGCCTCGGAGGGATGGATCGCCTCGGCCGCACCGAGCTGCAATGCCAGTTCGCGCCGATTGGCCGCCGGCTCGATCGCGACCACGTGCGATGCGCCACGAGCGATCGCACACTGCATCGTGAGCAGGCCGATCGGACCGCACCCCTGCACCACCACGGTCTCGCCGTCACGTGGCAGCATCCGATCGACTGCATGGAGAGCCACCACCGCAGGTTCCACCACGGCGGCCTGGTCGTCAGTGATCGGCGCATGCACCTTCACGAGACGGGCGGCATCGACCGCGATCGAGGGCGCGAAGCCACCATGTTTCGGGGCCAGCGGATCTCGACCCACCATGCCCAGGAATGCGACCGGGCAGTAGGCCGGGCGACCAGCCAGGCACTCGGAGCAACGCCCGCACGATGGGGGAGCGGCGAGCACGACACGGTCGCCCTCGCTGACCTGGGTGACACCGGCGCCGACGGCGGACACCGTGCCCACCCACTCGTGACCGCAGATGGCCGGGTTGTAGGGATCGTGGCCGAGGAAACCGTGCAGATCGGTGCCGCAGATGCCGCACTTGCTCACCTGCACGACCGCCAGGGAGGGCCCCGCCTCGGGCTCGGGTACCTCGACGAGTTCGAACCGGCGATGCCCGGTGACCAGACCGGTGAGCATCAGTTCACCCCGCTGGGCGCATCGGATGAGCCGGTCGCGTGTTCGAGCGTTGCCTCTGCACGCGCAGGTTCACACGCCCACTCCACGCCTCGGCGCAACAGTGTGTGGAACTCGTCGAGCTCCCACGAGCCGCGTTCGATGCGTGGCCAGTACATGCCGTTGAACGGTGGCGCGATCATGTCGTAGTGGCTGCGACAGTGGCCGAGGGTGAAGTACAGCACGCAGCCGTCTCCCAGCCGGCGCCGATACATGACCAGCCGCGGTTCGTCGACCGGCCAATCCTGCTCGGCGAACCCGGGTCCGGTGTCACCGCTCCAGCGTGTCTCGAGCAACGGCTCGAGCTCGCCGTGGTACTCGCTGAGGTAGAGCTCGTCGTTGGCGTCGAAGGCCTCGATGCCGGCGACGAGCGGGTCTGCCTCGGCCCCCGGCGACACGGTCACCGTGTACGGCTCGATAGCGGGGTGCGAGAGGAACTGGCTGCCGAGGGTGTCGGCGAACACGGGGAACGCCCGAGGGGTGGCGAACGATCCCTGGCCGAGCGCCGGCGGCGGGTCGATCGCCGAGTTCGTGCCATGGAGGGCGAACCAGCGCCCGCCGCGCTCGACCCACGAACGCAGCCGCTGCTGCGCTTCGTCGGTGGGCCGGACGTTGCACGTGTACGAGATCAGCAGGTCGCAGCCGTCGATGAGATCGACGTCCTCGTAGTCGCCGGCGACGGTGGTGCGGATCTCGTGGTGCTCGCCCAACAGCTGCAACAGCTGGAGGCGCGCATAGTCGAAGTCGTGCCACCAGCCGCCGACGACCAGGTGGGCGTTGATACGCCGGGCCATCGAAGACCCGCTCAGAACTTGATGCGCTTGGTGTACCCGCCGTCGATGACGACGTTGGCGCCGGTGATCAGGCTCGCGGCGGGCGAGGCGAGGAAGGCGATCGTGTTCGCGACTTCACGCGGCTCGCCGAGACGCTTGAGCGGCATCTTCTCGACGATCGTGTCGTAGAACGCGGTCATGTTCGTCTTGATCGCGTCCCAGTTGCCGCCCTCGAAGAACACGGGGCCGGGCGAGACGATGTTGACGCGGATGCCCTTGCCGGCGAGGGACTGGGCGATGTTGTTGGCGTAGGCCACCATCGCAGCCTTCATCGGGCCGAAGTTGCCGGGCCCGGCGAACTCCTCCTGCGCGGCGATCGACGACAAGCAGACGATCGAGCCGCCACCGCCGGCTTCCATGATCGGCACCAGCACCTCCTGGGCGCGAGTGAGGCCGAAGATGTCGAGGTTGAGGTTGTTGAGCCATGCACCTTCGCCACGGCCGCTGGCGCCGGACATGTTGTGCACGAAGATGTCGCATCCGCCCAGCTGCTCGGCAGCCTCGGCGAGCCAGCCCTTGTAGGCGTCGGCGTCGGCGGCATCGATGCCGGCGCCGTACACCTTGCGGCCGGTGGCCTCGAGTGCCGCAACGGCCTCGGAGACGTCACCGCGAGCGCAGATGGCGACGTCGCATCCCTCCTCGGCGAGCAGCTGCGCCGTCGCGAAACCGAGGCCTCGCTTGCCGCCCGTGACGATCGCCTTCTTACCTGCAAGACCAAGATCCATGGAAGTACCCCCACTCGAAGTTCGAACTGTCGCGGAGCATAGGGTGCCGCCATGACCCCATGGCGAGTTGCAGCAACGGGACGCCGGCACCTGGGCGGCCGGCACCTGGGCGGAGGTGCCCGATGAGCGAGCGGTCCGTCGCGATCGTCACCGGTGCCGGATCAGGCATCGGCCGAGCCGCCGCCGAGCTGTTCCTCCGACGGGGGAGCGCGGTCGTAGCGGTCGACCTCACCGAGGAGGCGCTCGCATGGGTGGACGGCGAGGCCGATGCCGTTGCGCTGGCCGGCGACGTGACGCTCGAGGCCACCAATGCCGCAGCGGTCGCAGCGGCCGTCGAGGGGTTCGGTCGGCTCGATGCCGCCGTACTGAACGCCGGGATGGCCGGCGGGCTGGAGGTGGAAGCCGACGGCGCGATGGAGCGCTTCGACCAGATCCTCGCGGTCAACGTCCGCGCGGTCGCGCTCGGCATCCGCTGCGCGGCCCCGGCGATGCGGGCCACCAGTGACCGTGGGTCGATCGTGGTCACGGCATCGACGTCGGGCCTGGGCGGCGATCCTCGGAACTGGGCGTACAACGCGTCGAAGGCAGCGGTGATCAACCTCGTTCGAGGGATGGCGATGGACTACGGCGCACAGGGCATTCGTGTGAACGCCGTCGCACCCGGTCCGGTCGAGACCGGGATGACCCAACGGCTCATCGCGATGCCCCAACTGCATGCGGCGATGGCTCGCCGCATACCGTTGCAGCGTTGGGGGCAACCGAACGAGCTCGCGGAAGCGATCTGGTTCCTTGCGTCACCGGCCGCCAGCTTCGTCCACGGGGTCGTGCTCGCAGTCGACGGCGGGCTGAGCGCGAACGCCGGCCACTTCGATCTCCCCGAGCCGCAACGGACCTGAAGCCACAACAGGCCCGAGACACGACCGACCCAGACACGACTGACCCAGACACGACCGAGAGGACTGCCAGCATGAGCAGCGACGAGCAGCTGATCACCAACTACGAAGACGTCACGGTCTATGGGCTCGACCGCGAGCGCGAAGACCAGTTGATCGCCGAGCAGAACGAGTGCACCTTCGGCTGGGTCACCAAGGACGGCTCGCCGATGGCTGCGATCATGAGCTACTTCACCACCGGGGACGGCACGATCTGGATGACCGCCAGCGGCCAGCGCAAGCGGATCCCCGCCATCCGCCGCGACCCTCGTGTCGTCGTGACGATCACCTCGAGCGGCACCTCGATGCGTGCGGGCAAGACCGTCACGTTCAAGGGCATCGCCACAGTGCACGACGACCCCGAGACGCGTGCGTGGTTCTGTCCTCGCCTGGCGGAGCGGCTGATGAGCAAGTACGGCTCCGAGCGGGTCGAGGAGTTCGCCAAGATGCTCGACTCACCGCGTCGTGTCTTCGTCTCGATCGCTCCCGGCCTGCGCGTCGGCTACGACGGCGACAAGATGGGCGCGGCCACGGCCAAGGCCCGCGAAGCCGGCGTGATCTTCAACCACGACTGAGTGCAACCAGGACTGGGCTCGACCACGACTGAGTGCGAGCGCTCCGATGCACGGTCTCGTTCAGGGGTTCGGGTTCAGGCCGAACGGAAAGGGGCCGTTGACGGCGAAGATCTCGCACGTGGGCTCGTCGGGCGTGTCGCCCCGGGTGACGATCGTGCGGTCCCAGTCGCGCACCTCGCCTGGGGCGACGTCCTCGACGGCCACGTCGACCCGGTCGACGAGGTCACGGCCGTCGTAGACCTCCAGCACGATCGTGTAGTCGTGCGCCTCGTCGTCGAGGTTCTCGATCGTGCCCGCCGCCCGCACCGCCGGCCCGTCCGCCGAGCACGACGTGATCTCGGCGTCGACAGGACCCGGCTCGGTGAACCGGGTGAGCTCGCGCACGAACATTCCGGTGAGGATCGCCCCCACGACGCAGAGCCCGATCGCGAGCGGGCCGAGGGCGATGCCCGCGATCGCCATCTTCGCGCCGGTCGCACGACCCGAGCGCACACGGCTGCGGGCGACGAGGCCGAGCACCAGCGCGGCGATGCCAGCGAGGGCTCCGATGACGAACAGGAACGGCATCCATCCGGTGGCCACGCCGATGAGCCCGAACACCAGCGCGAGCACTGCGAGCGTGCGCGAGGGTGGCTTCGGTGCCGCTGCCCAGCCCTGGTGGGCCGTCGGGACGCCATTGGGGCCGACGAACTGGCCGGGCAACGCCACCGGCATCGGGTCGACGTATCGCTGCCCGTCGACCGACACGTCAGCCGTCCAGACGGTGCCGTTGTACCAGCGGTGGTCGTAGCGGCCGAGCGGGTCGGGGAACCACCCTGCCGGCGTGCCCGGCACCTGGCCCGGCACCTGGGCCGGCGATGGGGCCGGCGATGGGGCCGGCGATGGGGCCGACGAGTGGATCGGTGTACCGGTCGGCTCGTTCACGGCCAGGACGCTATCGGTAACCTCACGGCGGACCGGGCGGGCAGGCGTGGCAACCGGCAGACGGTGACCCTCTGGCCACCAGGCAAAGGGGCGGTTGATGCAGTGGTTCGCGAATCTCACGACGGCGGTCGACGATCCGGGCGGATGGGCCCGTGACCGGGAGGCCGAAGGATACGACGGCGTCGCGTGCAGCGATCACTTCTGGGTCGCACGTCAGCACGTCACCCCGTTCCCGCACCTGTGGGTCACGCTCGCCACGATGGCCGCAGCCACCCAGCATGTGATCCTGCAGCCGGCGTTCGCCAACAACCTCTTGCGGCACCCTGTCGAGTTCGCCCAGGCGAGCTTGTCGATGCAGGTCGTGTCGGACGGTCGTTTCGAGGCCGGACTCGGCGCCGGGTGGGCACGCGACGAGATGGATCGCACCGGCCAGACGTTCCCCGACGGGCGCACTCGTGCGCGAATGTTCCGCGAGGCGGTGCAGATCGTGCGAGAGCTCGTGGCAGGCCGCCCGTGTGCGTTTCACGGCGACCACTATCAGGTCGATGTGCCCGTGCTCGGCCCGCAGCCGGCCACCCCGCCGCCGGTCGTGGCCAGCGTGGGCAGCCCATGGACGATGCGCAACGTGACCCCGCTCGTCGAGCGGGTGGAGCTGAAGATGGGTCGGAGCACGCGCAGCGGTGGCCTCGATCTGGCAGCGCTCGCCAGCGTGACGCGCGACGAGGTGCGGGAGATGGTCGACACGGTGAGGTCGGTGAATCCCGCGGTGCTGGTGAGCGTGCTGGCCTTCGTGGCGTGTGGCCCTGACGCAGCGCCCATGCAGCGAGCGCTGGGCGACGGCCTCTACGGCTCGATGGTGGGTGAGCCATCCCGGGTCGCCGAGCAGCTCCGCTCGCTCGGCGAGCTGGGCATCGACCGCGTGCAGGTGAGTCAATGGGTGCCCGGCTCGATGTCGGCCATCGCCCCCCACCTCCGCCCGTGACCCGCTCACGGAACCTGCCGGTCAGCTGGTGGCGGTGGCGGTAGCGGCGGCCCAGCGGTAGTCGGCCTTGCCGCTCGGGCTGCGGTACACGGCGTCGACCCAGACCACCCGCTTGGGCGCCTTGTAGGCAGCGATCTGCGTGCGGACGTGCTCGATCAGCTCGTCCCCGCTGATGTCGGTGCCGGGGGTCTTCGATGCGACGAGGGTGACGGCTTGACCGAAGCGTTCGTCGGGCACGCCGACGGCATTGCAGTCGAGCACACCCGGATGCGAGCGGGCCGCCACCTCGACCTCTTCGGGGTACACCTTCTCACCGCCGGTGTTGATGCACACCGATCCACGGCCGAGCAGGTGCACGGTGCCGTCGGCGCCGATCGTGGCGTAGTCGCCGGGCACCGTGTAGCGCACACCGTCGATCATCCGGAACGTGTTCGCCGACTTGATCTCGTCCTTCCAGTATCCCTGGGGCATCGGTCCGCTCACGGCCAGCATGCCGACGACACCCGACCCACGATCGGCCGGGCGCCCTGTGACGTCGTCGATCACGACTGCGTTCGGTGGGGCGGTGAAGACCGCTGTGGCTGCGGGCTCGGTGCCCGGCATCGTCATCGACAAGGCGAAGGGCCCTCCCTCGCTGGCGCCGATCATGTCGAGGATGACCGCGGCCGGGCAGCGCTGCTGGAACGCCTTCTTGTGATCGGCCGACAGAGTCGCGCCCGTCGACACGATGCGCTGCACGGACGACAGGTCGTACGGGCGGCCATCGGCCTCCGCTGCCTCGAGTGCGGCCACCATCGGCCGGGCGAACGCGTCGCCGACGATCGAGAGCTGCGTCACGTGGTGCTGCTCGACCAGCCGCCACAGCTCGTCGGCGTCGAACCGTCGCTCGCCGAGGAGCACCACCGTGCCTCCCATCACGAATGCGGAGATCGCGAGGAACAGCGCGGTGCCGTGCATCAGCGGGGGAGCGCACAGGTTGACGGGGCTTCGTCCAGCGGCGTTGAGCTCGGCAGCGATCCGGCCCACCTCGTCGGCCGTCGTCGGCACCTCGAGGCCCATCGACCCGTACCCCGTGAAGCCGAGTGCGCCGAACAGGTCGACGTGTCGCCACATCACGCCCTTCGGCATGCCGGTCGTGCCGCCGGTGTACAGGAAGAGATGGTCCTCTCCGGAACGCTCGATGCGCAACGCAGGTGCTGCCGACGCGAGGAACTCGTGGTACCAGCGAGCACCATCGACGAGCGGGCTGCCGTCGTCGACCTGCAGCAGCAGTCGCAGGTGTGGCAGCCGCTCCGCCACGCCGGCGAGCCGATCGCCGAGCGAGCCGTGGAACACCAACACCTCGGCGTCTGCGTTGTCGAGGATGTAGACGATCTCGTCGGTGAGGTAGCGGTAGTTCACGTTCGCCGGTGTGGCCCGCACCTTGAACAGCGCGTACACCGTCTCGAGGTACTCGGTGCAGTTGAACAGCAGTTGGCCGACCTTGCTGCCGGCACCGATGCCCTCGGCGGTCAGTGCACCGGCCAGCTGTGCGGCCCGCTCGTCGAGGTCACGCCACCGCATCTGCCGGTCACCGACCACGACGGCGACGTGATCGGGCTGCGCATCGGCGAGCGCCTCCCACAAGGTGGCCCAGTTCTCCGACAGCTCTAGCGGCATACGTCCCCCAACGGCTCGACTGCGCGTAGCGATCGTAGGTGGGGTGATGGCCAGCGTGCCGAGACGAGCCGACATCGTTGGGGTTGGAACGGATCCGCAACCGGGCCTCGAGGGCACCTACGCTGAGAGACCTCATGGAGATCGTGCTCATTCGCCACGGCGAACCCGAATGGGTTCGTGACGGGTTCAACATCGACAATCCGCCGCTCACCGCACGTGGGCACCGACAGGCGCAGCAGATGGCCGACGCGCTGGCGGGCGAGGAGTTCGACGAGGTGTTCTGCTCGCCGTTGCTGCGGGCGTGCCAGACCGCAGCGCCGCTGTTCGAGGCGCTCGGGCGCAACGAGGCGATCGATCCGTGGCTCGAGGAGATCCGCAACCCGATCTGGCAGGGCACTCCCCAGGAACAGGCCGAGGCGGCCTACAACGAACAGCGCGCCCGTGCATCGCACGAGCGTTGGCTGGGCCTGATCGGCGGCGAGCCGATGCGCGATTTCGTCGACCGGATCCACCTCGGTTGCACCCTGTTCCTCGAAGAGCGCAGTGTGCGCCGCCTGCCGAGCGACTTCTCGCTCTGGGACGTCGACCTGCCCGAACAGAAGATCGCCCTGGTCGCTCATGCAGGCACCAACTCGGTCGCGATCTGCCACCTGCTCGGCATTCCGCCGGTTCCGTGGGAGTGGGACCGTTTCGTGATCGGTCACGCCTCCATCAGTCGCGTCCGCAGCATCCAGATGGGTGACGGCTACACGTTCGGCCTCACGAAGCTCAGCGACGTCGAGCACCTGGCCCACGACGACCGAACCGAGTAGGCCGCACACGTTCGGCCCGACTGTCCCGGTTCGACGGCGGTCAGCCCGTCGCGTACTCCGGTCGTCAGGCGCGGTGCGAGGGTCCGCTACGGTCCGGATCATGACCGACACCACCGCCGCCGCAGGTCCCGCCGTCGACCCCGATGCGCTGAAGATGTTCTCGTTCCAGCTGTTCACGAAGCTCGAGGGCGCCGTCACCGCAGGGATGATCCACCTCGGCGACCAGCTCGGTCTGTACTCACGGATGAAGGAAGCCGGCGTACCGCTCACCACCGCTGAACTCGCCGACAGCGCCGGCCTCGCCGAGCGCTGGGTGCGTGAGTGGGCCTACAACCAGGCCGCGGCGAAGATGGTCGCGCTCGTCACCGACGACGGCGTCGAGCGGTTCACGCTCACGCCCGAGGCAGCTGCCGTGCTGGCCACACCAGAACACCCCGCCTACGGCATGGGCATGTTCCACCGGTTGCCGCAGACCATGCGCGCGCTCGAGGAGATGCCCGAGAGCTTCCGCTCGGGTGTGGGCCACGACTACGACAGCCACGGACCCCAGGGCGCCGTCGGCATCGAGCGCAGCTTCGAGCCGTGGAACAGGGCCAACCTCCTGCCGAGCGTGCTGCCCGCCCTCGATGGTGTCGTCGAGCGGCTGCAGGCCGGTGCCAAAGTGGCCGACATCGGCTGTGGCGCCGGAGGAGCGGTGCTGCTGATGGCTGGGGAGTTCCCCGCCAGCCAGTTCGTCGGGTACGACATCTCCAAGTACGCGCTGGGGCGCGCCGAACAGAAGCTCGAGGAAGCCGGGGTCACCAACGCATCGTTCCACGACCCGCGCGCCGAGCCGATCCCGTCGAACCACACGGTCGATCTGATCACCACCTTCGACTGCATCCACGACATGACGCACCCGCAGGAGATGATGCACGCCATCCGACGGGCGATCAGCGATGGCGGCACCTGGCTGCTCGTCGACATCAAGGCGCAGGACTCCTTCGAGCTCAACGCGAAGAAGAACCCGATGGCAGCGCTCATGTACGGCATCAGTGTGCTCAGTTGCATGTCGTCCGCGCTCAGCGAGCCGGACGGGGCGGGCCTCGGCACACTCGGCCTGTCGGAGACCAAGGCCCGTGAGATGGCAGCAGCGGCGGGCTTCACCAGGTTCCGCAAGCTCGACATCGACCACAGCGTGAACGCGTTCTACGAAGTGCGCCCCTGACGACTGCCCACCCGAGTCCCACACGCCCCCCGGGGTGGCCGCTGACACTCGGGCGTGTCAGCTGGGACTCGGGCGAACCGCTGGGACTCGGGCGAACCGCTGGGACTCGGGCGGATGGTCTAGAACGAGGTGATCACGTGCAGTTCGCGGGTGGCGAACAGCCAGTGGCCATGCACCCGACGGTAGGTGTCGGTGTAGGTGGCGAGGATGCCCCCCGGACCGCCCCGCTTGCGATCGAAGCGCTCCTCGATCGTCACACGCCCCGTGGCCGAGCCCTCGTGCTCGTCCACCTCGAACACGCACACCCCGGGCGTGTGCACCACCCAGTTGAGGCCCTTCATCGCCGCCTCCCAGGTGGCGCGAACGGCGTCGCGTCCTTCGACCACCTTGCCGGGGGCCAGGCTCCAACGAGCATCGTCGATCCACGTCGCGATCCAGGCATCGGCATCATGACGGATCACCGCGTCGCTGTACCGAGCGAGCAGCTGGCGCAACGCGGCCTCGGTGGCCGCGCCGGGCACAGCGCTCGTGCTCGCGGGCCGGGCGGCCGAAGGCGTGCCTTCGAAGTCGGCGAGCGTGAGGCCCACCTCTGCCGCAGCCACGGTGCGCACATGATCGATCAGCTGGCCCCGGTCCATCATCCCGTCGTGGGCCGCGAACTGCACGGCGAGCCCGTCGACCAGTGCCGTGAGGCGGATCGCCGACGACTGGGGTGACACGCTCGAGAACTCCCCCGATTCGACGCCGGCCTGCAGCACGCGCTCGAGCAGGTCGGTGGTCTGCTCGTCGAGCTGCTGGCTGATCTTCTTCATCATCGGATTCCGGAGCGCCTCGCCCCACCCATCGATCCACAGCATCCATTCGAGGTCGTCGCTGCCCTCGGGCACCATGTTCTGGATCAGCCGGTCGAGCTGGGCGATGGCCGTGGGCGCAGAGACGATCTCGCCCTCCATCTCGGCGAGGTCGTTCTGGGCGTAATGGGCGAACGCCTCGGCGAGCAGCTGCTCCTTCGAGTCGAAGTGGTAGTGGATCAGGCTGCTCGACACCTCGAGCCGCTTGGCCACATCGCTGATGCGCGTGCCGGCGAACCCACGCTCGATCACCACCTGGCAGGTGACCTCGAGGATCTCGTTCCGGCGCTCTTCGACCGTCTGCTTCTTCACCGGTTCGAACGCTACCGCTGCAGGTATCGCTCCGGTGGGACAGGTCGGCTCGCCCGTGTCGTAGCGTTCGGGCAGGAGCGCCGTGGGGGCCCTCCGGGAGGATGGGGAAGATGGACCTCGAGGAGATCAAGACGAAGGCACAGGAGTTGTCGCCCTGGGCGCATGTGGCCACGGTCGGCGCAGATGGCAAGCCCGACGTGGTGCCCGTGCATCCGTGTTGGGAGGGCGACGTGCTGTGGATGATGGCTGGGACCACGTCGGTGAAGGCTCGCAACATCGGCGCCAACCCGAACGTCGCGCTCCATTGGCAGGTCACTGCGAGCGGCGATGGGGTCGAGATCTGGGGCACCGCAACGCTGCACGCCGATCTCGACACGAAGCGCCGGTTGTGGACGGGTGTGTTCGACTACGACCTGAACGCTTTCGCCCCCGGCGGCCCCGACGACTCCGAGGGCACGTGCTTCATCGCCGTCCACCCCGAGCGGGCGTTGTTCCTGGCCGCCTACGGCATGGGTGGCAGCTTCCGCTGGTCGGCCGACGGGGGTGACGGGTGAGCGAGGTCACCCTGGCCGACGTGCAGGCCGACTCGAAGCGGTACGGGCCGCTCGCGTTCCTCGGCACCGTCTCACCCAGCGGTACGCCGTACACGTCGCCGGTCGCCGTGAACTGGGTCGACGACGAACTGCTCGCGTTCGTCGCGACCCCCGAGGCCAAGGTCGCCAACGTCCGCGCGAACGGCCGGCTCACCGTGCACTTCTCGGTGGGCGAGACCACGAACTGGGACAGCTGCATGCTGTGGGGCGACGCCCGGGTGCTCGACACGGCTGAGCAGCGACGGGCGCTGTGGGACCGGATGGGATACGACCTCGGCCGGTTCGAGCCGGGTGGTCCCGAAGCCGACAGCCATGTGTTCATCGCGTTGCGACCCACCAAGGCTGTGATCCTGCGCAACTACGGCATCGGTGGCCGCCACGTCTGGCGCGCCGCATGAGCGGACGGCTCACCAAGCTCTCGCGGTCGGTCGCCGGCACGCGGGTGATCGTCACGGGCGCCGCGTCGGGGATGGGTCGCGCCACCGCGCACCTCTTCGCCGATGAGGGCGCTCGCGTCGCGGTCGTCGACCTCGACCCCGAGCGGGTGCTCGCGGTCGGCCAGGAGATCCGCGACGTACACGGCCCCGACGCGGCGATCGACGTGGTGTGCGACGTGGCGAGCCACGACTCGCTGAAGGCACTCGTTGCCACGGTGGTCGAGCGGTTCGGCGGCATCGACACCGTGATCAACAACGCTGGCGTCTCGCTGATCAACTCCGCGTTCCAGGACGAGGAGAGCTACGAGGCCAACTGGGCCAAGACGCTCGACATCAACCTCACCGCGCACTCACGCCTCATCCGGCTCGCGTTGCCCCATCTGCGCGAGTCGGGCGCAGGGCGAGTGGTGAACATCGCCTCCACCGAATCGATCGTGGTCACCGCCGGCCTCGCCGCATACGCCGCCACCAAGGCCGGAGTGGTCGGGCTCACCAAGAGCTTCGCGGTCGAACTCGGTCGCCACGGGGTGAACGTGAACTGCATCTGCCCGGGGCCGATCAACACCGGTATGACCGCCGGTATCGACGACGACGCCAAGCTGCTCTACGCCAAGCGACGGGTTCCGCTGCGTCGCTACGGCGACCCCGAGGAGGTCGCGCAGATGACACTCAGCCTCTGTCTGCCCGCTGCCAGCTTCCTGAACGGCGCGATCGTCCCCGTCGACGGTGGGATGACCATCCGCCACACCTGATCTCGACTGACCTCCGTGGCCTCGACGAGCACGGTCACGGCCGCGACCTCGGTCACGGCCGCGACCATGCGGTGCGACCGGCCGAGCGCCGGGGGTCTCAGGGCTGGTACGGGTCGAGGATGCCGCGCAGGCCGGTGACGTGATCACCGAACGCGAGCTGTTCGAGGATGCCCATCCCGTGCTCCACCGTGCCGTCGGCCTTCGTGAGCGTCGCCCGGCACAGTGCCTGGATGTGCACGTTCTCGCGTGAGCAGGTCGTCGCGGCGTCGACCGGGGTGCTCAGGCGCTCGCCGCCCACCACGTGCTCGCCCTTCCAGTACCCGTGGCCGAATTCGGGGCTGCCGTAGCCGATGCCGCGCATGTGGAACTCGAACATCGGGTCGAGGCGCACGGTGTCGACGGAGCCGTCCCAGTGCACGAGGTCGTACTCGAACCACACCGCCCACCGGGTGCCTCGACGCCACTCGGTGCGCCACTCCACCGTGCGCACCAGCGATGGTGCGTCCGATCCCACCGGAGCGATGGCGCCCACCTCGTGCCAGCGCCGTCCGTCGGCGTACTCGTTGACGTCGAAGTGGGTGGAGCACGACGGGAAGTTCACCGGTGCCCACAACCAGAAGAACTGCGGCCAGCCGGTGGGCGCGCCCTGGGCGGCTGGTTCGCCCACGGGACGGACACCCCACGAGCGATCGCGCGACCCGAGCACATCGGCCGGGTCGAGGTCGATCCGCTTGCCGTCGATCTCGATCCAGCCGCTCCACGACCCGAACTGGGTGAGCCGTGTGTAGTCCATGAAGGTGCGATTGCCGACGCGTTGGAAGAAGTGCGGCTCTTCGATGGCGGGCGAACGGTGGGTGAAGGTGACGTCGGCCCGGATGCCCTGCTCGGGTGCATCGACGAGGATCTGCAGCACACGCAGTGGTTCGACGATCCGCACCTCGATCGGGGTGAGCGTCGTGGCATCCATCCGGTCGGCCGGCGCCCGCTGTGACACGAACACCGACGCCTGCTCGCGCGTGGTGGCGCTGGTCGCGTCGGTCGTCGCGTCGCCCGTCGGTCGCACCACGCAGAACGCTGCGTCGGCCACGTGACGGTTGGGGTACAGGCCCATCGCCGCACCGAAGTACAGCGTGCCGTCTGCCGAATAGCCGTTGAAGAAGTAGCGGTCGTACTGGTTCACGTCACCGGACGCCGAATGGGCGATCGGCACGGAAGCCTGGTGGATCGGGAAGTCGTCGTAGCTGGTGAGCACGGACGTGACCGTAGCCACCCGCCCCCGACCCGTGCGGAGTGGGCGGGGGAGCGGCTCGGCTCGTACGATGTCGGCCGTGAGCTCGAGCAGCCGTTGGCGCCTGTCCCCCGAGCGGTATCGCTCGATCTGTGTGTTCGCGCTCGTGCTGCTCGGGGTGATCGTCGTCTCCGGTGCAGGCGTTCGCCTCACCGGGAGCGGCCTCGGGTGCGATGACTGGCCGAACTGCAACAACGAGAAGCTCATCGACGTGTCGTCGAAGCACGCGGCGATCGAACAGATCAACCGGCTGTTCACCGGCCTGGTCGCGTTCGGGGTCGTGCTGGCGGTGCTCGGCTCCGTGCGTCGAACGCCGCGCCGACGCGATCTCACCTGGTGGTCGTGGGGTCTGGTCGCCGGGGTGGTCGCACAGGTGATCCTCGGCGGGATCACCGTGCTGGTCGATCTCCACCCCGCAGCGGTGCAGGCCCACTTCCTGCTCTCGATGGTGCTCATCGCCAATGCCGTGGTGCTGGTGTACCGCGCCGGCCTGCCGACCCGCGAACGAGTGCGCCGGGTGGTACCCGAGGTGCGGCGAGACGTGTGGGCGGTGGTGGTCGCGACGTCGGTGGCGATCGTCCTCGGCACCGTCGTCACGGGTTCCGGTCCGCACGCCGGTGACGAAGAGGCCCGTCGCTTCGGGTTCGACATCGGTCGTGCCGTGCAGCTGCACAGCGTCGCGGTGTGGGTCTCGGTGGCGCTCGTCGTCGGGCTGATGTGGCGGCTGCGCACCCGACCGGTCGAACGGGCGGTGCTCGAGGGCCCGCTCGTGGCCTGGATCTGCTTGGGTGTGCTGCAGGGAGGCGTCGGCTACCTGCAGTACTTCACGGGCATTCCTGCTGCGCTGGTGGCCGTGCACATCGCGCTGGCCACCGTGCTGTGGGGCATCACCGTGTGGATGGTGGAGGTGATGTCGACCTCAGTCGCGGTGGAGGCAGCGGCCACGGAGCATGCGGGCCCTGTCGGCTCGGCGTCAGCCGACGAGCGCCTGGATGAACTCGGACGTCTTGTCGATGATCGCGCTGAAGAAACCGCCGACTTCGCCGACGAAGTCGCCGAACGCAGCAGCTGACGCCGACGGGTTCTGCCAGAACGAGATCACCAGGAACATCGCGATCACGGTCGCCAGCATCTTCTTCACGGTTGCAAACGTCACGGCTCGACCTCCAACTGACCGCCCGAGCCGCTCTGCACCGGTGTGCAGGGTCGACGAACGAGCAGTGAGACCTCCGCTTGGGACGGCAGGCTAGCGAGGAAGTGGGCTCAGAGCAACGATTGGAGGCTGCGGATCGTGTCGCGACACTCACGCACCGTGGAGTGGACGATGTCCTCCGCGGTGCGCACGCGATCGATTCGCCCCGCCACCTGACCCGTGAGGGCGAGCGACGCCTCCATGTCACCGCCGAAGTACAGGTCCATCGCACTGCCGAACTCGGCCATCGAGACGTTCTCTTCTCGCTCGAGCCGCTCACTGCGCTGGGTGCGCAGCGTGCGCAACCCGGGGCGGCCGAAGCGGTTGAGGAACACGGTGTCGGTCTCGGCTGCCCGCACGATCGCGTCCTTCCAGTTCTGGTGCACCGGCGACTCGGCGGCACTCACCATCCGCGTGCCCATCTGCACCCCGTCGGCACCGAGTGCGAGCGCTGCCGCCATCGATGCGCCGTCGGTGATCCCGCCCGCGGCGATGATCGGCACGTCGACCTTCGAACGCACCAGCGGCAGCAGCACCATCGAGGCGACGTCGCGCGGGTTCTTGAACCCGCCCCCTTCCCCACCTTCGACCACCAGGCCATCGACGCCGGCATCGACCGCCTTGAGGGCGGCGGCCAGGGTCGGCACCACGTGGAACACGGTGAGGCCGGCGGCCTTCAACTGCGCCGTGTACTTCGTGGGGTCGCCGGCAGAGGTGGTCACGAACTGCACACCCTGCTCGACGACGAACTCGACGATCGCCGGGTCGCGCACGAAGGCCTGGGCGATGTTCACGCCGAACGGCTTGTCGGTGAGCTCGCGCATCGCGACGATCTCGCGGCGCACGTTGTCGAGTTCGCCCGACGAGGTCTCGATGATGCCGAGCCCGCCGGCGCGGCATACCGCCGACGCCAACTGCGACCGAGCGATCCAGCCCATCGGAGCCTGCACGATCGGATAGTCGATGCCGAGCAGATCGGTGACGCGTGTGCGGAAGGGAGCGGGGCGTTCGGTGGGAGCCGGGGAGACCGTCGTGTCGGACATGCGCCGACGGTACTCATCGATCAATCCCGCCCCAGGGTCGTGGTGTCGGCCGCTGCCGATCACTGCTACGTGCGCCTCGATCGTCGCGACGCACTCGGGCGTCGCTCGTGGTGCGGCCCGTACGATGGCGCCCGTGGCCTCGACGAAGCATCCCGGCGACAGCGCCGGCGTGCCGCTGCCCGACGGCAGCTGGCCCGACCTGCCCGGAACGGGCGGCGACCTCGACGTCGTTCGACGGTTCTGCAACTCGATCAACCGCGAACAGGGCGGTGAGGCCTGGCGCGACGTCGACGAACTCGACAGGTGGTTGCAGGCCGAGGGCTACGAGGTCGGCCGCCTCGGGCCGCTGCATCGCGACGACCTGCTCGCTCTGCGCGACGCCCTGTGGCGATCGATCTCCGGCCGGTCACTCGCACCGCTCGCCGCCGCCCTCGAGCACCTGCGGTTCCGTCCCATCGTCGATGGTGGCGGGCTCCGGCTCGTCGTCACTGGGTCGGCCGCCGAGATGACCGCCGGCCGTCTGGTCGGCATCATCGTCGATGCGCAGAGCACGGGCGCATGGGACCGTGTCAAGGCCTGCCAGCACTGCGGCTGGATCTTCGTCGACGCCTCTCGGAACAACAGTGGCCGGTGGTGTTCGATGTCCGCGTGCGGTGCTCGCGAGAAGGCCCGCGCGTATCGCCGCCGGCGACGGGTGCAGGATGCGTCAGGGAGTTGAGGCGTCGGCATCGTCGCCGACGAACACCACCTGGCCGGTCACGGCGCATGCCTCGTCGACGGTGCACCAGGCTTCGTCGTTCGTGTCGGCGTCACCGTCATCCGACGGATGATAGTGACGATGATGACGATCGTCGGCCAACGGCCAGGATCAGGCGATCAACCTGGACGAGCCCTTGAGCGGTGACTCCGTGTCACCTACAGTGCCGCCCGATGATGCAGCTGGTCGTGGGGACGTTCCAACATCTCGCTGGCCGGCGTCGTGCCGGTCAGACGCTCGTGCAGCTGGTGGTCGCAGTGTTCGTCGCACTGGTCGCGCTGGCCGGCGTGGCTGCGCCGGCCTCGGCCGAGGGCGAGTCCATCCGCGTACAGGTGAAGGATCAGCAGCGCGACGCCAACGGCAAGGCGAACAACCAACCGGTCGCCGGCGTGTCGGTCACCGTGCTCGACGGCTCCGGAGCCGAGATCGGTACCGGTGTCACCGACGACAAGGGCGCCGTCCTCATCGAGGTTCCGGGTCGGGCCGACTACGTGGTGCGCATCGACGAGGGCACGCTGCCCGACGGCCAAGCGCTGTCCGCCGAGTCGCCGGCCGAGCAGCAGGTGAGCGCCGACTCGTTCGTCACTGCCATCCGCACCGTCAACTTCTTCATCGGTGCGTCGCAGAGCGAGAGCACCTCCACCACCGAACGCATCGCCCAGCGATTCGCCGACGGCATCCGCCTCGGCCTCATCATCGCGATGTGCTCGGTCGGCCTGTCGCTCATCTTCGGTACCACCGGGCTCACGAACTTCGCCCACGGCGAGCTCGTCACCTTCGGCGCGATGATCGCGTACTTCCTGAACGACCGTGGTGTGCACGTGCTGTTGGCAGCGCCTCTGGCGGTGATCGCCGGTGGCATGTTGGGGTACTCGTTCGACCGGTACGGCTTCGCGAGGTTCCGTAAGCGCGGCATCGGTCTGATCTCGCAGATGGTGATCACCCTCGGGCTGTCGATCATGTTGAAGAACCTGTACCTGTGGCGATTCGGAGGCCGTGACAAGCCGTTCCTGAACTACACGAACCAGGTCGGCACCCAGATCGGTCCGATCACGATCACCCTGCGTGACCTCACCGTCACGATCCTCGCCGCGATCGTGCTGGTCGTGGTGGCGCTGACATTGCAGTACACCCGGCTCGGCAAGGCCACTCGTGCGGTCAGCGACAACGTCGACCTCGCCTCGTCGACCGGCATCGACAGCTCGAAGGTCATCCGCATCATCTGGGTCTCCGGCGCTGCGCTCGCCGCCCTCGGTGGCGTGTTCCGTGGTCTCGACGAATCGGTGTCATGGGACATGGGCACGTCGCTGCTGTTCCTCATGTTCGCCGGCATCACCCTCGGTGGCCTCGGCAGCGCATTCGGCGCTCTCGTCGGTGGGTTCGTCGTCGGCGTCCTCGTCGAGACCTCCACGCTGCTCGGTGTGCCCACCGAGCTCAAGGCAGCGCCTGCGCTGGTCATCCTCATCCTCATCCTCCTCGTCCGGCCGCAGGGCATCCTCGGACGAGCCCAACGAGTCGGTTAAGGAGGCGTGATGGATATCGGTGGCGTCCTCGAGAACACGATCCTGCAGTTCATCGGATTCAACGCGTGCTACTACGCGATCGCCGCGATCGGGTTGAACGTGCAGTTCGGCTTCACCGGCCTGCTCAACTTCGGTCAGGCTGCGTTCATGGCGGCAGGTGCCTACGGTGTGGGCCAGACCGTCACGATCTTCGGGATCTCGCTGTGGTGGGGCGTCGGGATCGGCATCGCCTACGCCGTCTTCCTCGGCCTGCTCATGGGCATGCCCACACTTCGCCTGCGCGCCGACTATCTCGCCATCGTCACCATCGCGTCGGCCGAGATCGTCCGGCTCGTGGTCCGTTCGGTGAAGTTCCGCGACCAGTTCGGAGGCACCGACGGCCTGTCGGGTTTCGCCAGCGCCTATCAGGGCGTCGGCGTCGACCTCGGTCTGCAACCTGCCGGCGAGTACGGCTTCTGGATCTTCACCTTCAGTGGCCGCAACCTCTGGAACCTGCTCGTCGGGTGGAGCCTCGTCGCGATCTTCGGTCTGATCGTGTGGCGGCTGATGAAGAGCCCGTGGGGTCGGGTGCTCAAGGCCATCCGTGAGGACGAGGATGCTGTGCGCAGCCTGGGCAAGAACGTCTACAGCTACAAGATGCAGGCACTCGTGCTCGGCGGCGTGATCGGCTCGTTCGCCGGCATGATGCTGGCGCTCGGCAACGCGAACGTGCAGCCCGACAACTTCAGCCGCGACCTCACCTTCTTCGTGCTCACCGGTCTCGTGATCGGTGGTGTGGCGAAGGTGACCGGCTCGATCGTCGGACCGATGCTGTTCTGGGCGATCTACGCCTTCCTCGACAGCCTGCTCCGCGAGCTCGTCGACAAGCCGGTGCGCATCGGCGACTTCACCCTCATCCAGTCCACCGACATCGGCTCGGTCGTGTTCATGGTGATGGGCCTGCTACTGATCCTGTTGATGGTGTACCGACCGCAGGGGTTGTTCGGGAACAAGAAGGAGATGGCCTTTGAAGGACGCTGACGACCTGTCCGGCACCGATGCCGTCGATCCGACGGCGCCCGTCGATGCCGTCGATGCCGTCGATGCCGACGGGGCTGCGCCGAGGGTGCAGTCCGACACGGCATTGGTGGCCCGCGCCGCGCTCGCCACGGTGGCTCCCGAGCCCGGCGCCTCCAAGCCCGACCCGATCCTGGTCGCGTCGGGCATCCGCCGCAGCTTCGGCGGCATCGTCGCCGTCGACGTCGACAAGTTCGAGGTGCAGCGAGGGTCGATCACGGCCCTGATCGGTCCGAACGGCGCCGGCAAGACCACCTTCTTCAACCTGATGACCGGCTTCGACAAGCCGAACACCGGCGTCTGGAGCTTCGACGGCGTGGCGATGAACGGCGTCGCCCCGCACCGGATGGCCAAGCGCGGCATGGTTCGCACGTTCCAGCTCACCAAGAGCCTCACCAAGCTGCCCGTGATCGAGAACATGAAGCTCGGCGCAACCGACCAGAAGGGCGAGAAGTGGTGGAACGGTCTGTTCCCGGGCCTCTGGAAGGCACAGGAGGCCGAGATCGAAGCCCGTGCCGACGAACTGCTGCGGCGGTTCAAGCTCGACCACATGCGTGAGGAGTACGCAGGCGCGCTGTCGGGTGGCCAGCGCAAGCTGCTCGAGATGGCCCGCGCGTTGATGACCGACCCCACCCTCGTGATGCTCGACGAGCCGATGGCGGGCGTGAATCCGGCGCTCAAGCAGAGCCTCAACCACCATGTGCGGGGCCTGCGCGACCTCGGCATGACCGTGTTGTTCGTCGAGCACGACATGGACATGGTGCACGACATCTCCGACTGGGTCATCGTGATGGCCGAGGGACAGGTCATCGCTGAGGGCACACCCGACGACATCTCGTCGAACCCTGCGGTGATCGACGCCTATCTGGGCGCCCACCAGGGCCGCACGTTGCTGGAGGACCAGGCATGAGTGTTCTGACCGACGGAGCCAGGGTGCTGCACGCGACCGAGCTGGTCGCTGGCTACGTGCCCGAGGTGGACATCCTCAACGGCTGCAACCTCGATGTGCACGCCGGCGAGTTCATCGGGATCATCGGCCCCAACGGTGCCGGCAAGTCGACGCTGCTCAAGGCGATCCTCGGCCAGTGCAAGGTGCGATCGGGAACGGTGCACCTCGGCGACACCGACATCACCGGGCGTGCAGCGCACGAACTCGTTGCGCTCGGCGTCGGCTATGTGCCCCAGGTACGCAACGTGTTCCAGAGCCTCACGGTGAAGGAGAACCTCGAGATGGGCTGCTACCTGGCGCCCAAACGGTTTCCCGAGCGGTTCGACTACGTCACCAGTCTGTTCCCCAAGCTCGGCCAGCGAGCGTCGCAACGCGCCGGTGCGTTGTCTGGTGGCGAGCGCCAGATGGTGGCCATGGGCAGGGCGTTGATGATGGAGCCCAAGGTGCTCCTGCTCGACGAGCCGAGCGCCGGCCTGTCACCGGTTCTGCAGGACGAGGTGTTCATGCGTTGTCGCACGATCAACTCCGAGGGCGTGGCGATCCTGATGGTCGAGCAGAACGCCCGGCGCTGCCTGCAGGTGGTGCACCGCGGGTATGTGCTCGACCAGGGCCAGAACGCCTACACCGGAACCGGCCGCGAATTGCTCGCCGACCCGAACGTGATCCAGCTGTACCTCGGCACGCTCGCTCGCGCCACCGGCGGCTGAGCCGTCTCGTTCGTTCGCTGCGCTCCCTCTCTCCACTCCCTCGAGTCGATTCGAACGGCTTCGCCGCGCTCAGTTGCCGATGGGTTCACGGCAAGCCGCTCACCCATCGCAGGAGGGGGATCACGGAGCGCCCCCCTCCAGACCTCCCCATGAGCTCGCTTCGCTCATTGGAACTCGCTCCGGCCTGTGCCACCGGAACCTGGTTCGGGCCGCGAAGAAGGCCCCGGTTGCCCGGGGCCCTCTCGTTCGTCCGAATGTTCGGCCGACTCCGAAGAGTCAGTCGATCATGGGATCACTTCCCGGCGTCGAAGTTCTCGCCGAGTGCGTTACCCATGTTGCCGTCGGTGCCGTAGTAGTTCTTGGCGGTGGGGCCGATGCCCTTTTCGACGGCGGTACGCAGGATGCGCGAGCCCTCGTCGAAGGAGATCAGCACGATGGCGTCCGGGTCGGCGGCGACCACTTCGTCCACCTCGGCGTCGAACGACGCAGCGGTGGGGTCGTAGGCCTTGACACCGAGGACGGTGACGCCCGAGGACTCGAGGACTGCGGCCACGACTTCGGCGATGCCGTTGCCGTAGGAGTCATCGAGGTTCAGGATGTATGCCGAAGCATTGCCGTCTTCGATGATGAGGTTGGCGACGATCGCGCCCTGGAGACCGTCCGGCGGGGCGTTGCGGAAATACAGGCCCTTGTCGTCGTAGGTCGACAGCGCCGGGCTGGTGTTGGCGGGGCTGAAGAGCACCACACCGGCCGCGGAGATCTGGTCGATGATCGTGAGCGCCACACCCGACGAGGCCGGGCCGACCATCGCGTCGACGTTCTCGCCGAGGAGACGGGTCGCGGTGACCGTGGCGGTGTCGGTCGACGTGTCGCCCGAGTCACCCTGGCTGTACTCGACCGGGACCCCGAGAACGCCGCCGGCGGCGTTGATCTCATCGATCGCGAACTCGAGGCCGGCGAACATCGGTGGAGAGAGGAAGGCGAGGCTTCCGGTCTCGGGCATGATCGAGCCGATCTTGAGGATGCCGTCACCCTCTCGCTCGACGCCCACCGGGACGAGGTCGACGATCGACGATGCGGGCGCCTCGGCCTCGATGAGGATCTCGTCCTCGCTGAGGCGGTTGTCGTCACCGAAGGTCAGCACGGCGTACGAGCCCTTGAGGGGCTCGCCATTGCCGTTGAAGTCGTGCGGGCCGGAGATGCCGTCGTAGTCGGGGTCGCCCCCGGCCTTGATGATCGCGAGGCAATCAGCGAAGGTCGTGCACTTCTCGCCGACGCCGGTGATGCCGACGATCTCTCCGGCAAAGGCGGAACCGTCGGTGCCGGCCATCTCCACGGCGAGCGCGATCACGATCGCTGAGTCGTACGCCTCGCCGGCGTAGTTGAAGTCCTCGAGTGCGTCGTTGCCCTGGGCCTGCCAGAACTCGTCGACCGCCGGGAGCCAGTCGTCCACGTTGGCACTTTTCGGCGTCGTGCCCTTCATGCCGGCGAGTTCGCCGCCGCCGCCGGCGTCGGTGGTCTCGACCTCCGCGTCGGTGGTCTCGACCTCTGCTTCGGTGGTCTCGACCGCTGCTTCGGTGGTCTCGACCGCTGCTGCGGTGGTCTCCACTGCGGCGTCGGTGGCCGGTGTCGTCTCTTCGTCGTCGCCACAGGCTGCCGCGATGAGCGACAGACCCACGATCAATGCGCCCACGCGGCGCATTCGGGATGTCTGCATGTGTGTCTCCCCCTAGGAGATCGTCGGGCGGACCCGACGTGTGTGTTGCCGTCGGGC
>Ga0105047_10003263_pt1 | contig 28650 bp, 20 predicted proteins | sample MAT04_FD_78384 | JGI IMG/M metagenome (GOLD analysis project Ga0105047, IMG submission 78384) | Freshwater microbial communities from Lake Fryxell liftoff mats and glacier meltwater in Antarctica - MAT-04 (megahit assembly) | ecosystem: Environmental > Aquatic > Freshwater > Ice > Liftoff... | reverse complement strand
ACGCGAAGGAGGTGACGTTTTTGCGGCCGACGGTCTCTTGTTTTTTCTCAAGCAGCGCGCGGAATTCCTGAGCGCCCTTGCCGCGCGGCCAGTTGCGATGCTTCTCCAGTTCCTTCATGAAGCGCGATTCGTCTTCCTTGCGCAGACGTTGTTCGAGCGCGATCTCGGCGTCGCTCATTTGCACGGGGGGCGTCTTGTCGGTGCTTGGGGCGGGAGTAAAGTCGAGCGGCGTCTGGAGCACTTCCATGCCTTGCAGAAAAACATCGACCGAATCGTCGAGGCGGTCGTTGACGAAGAGATAATGACCCAGGTCGATGTAATGTCCGACGCGCTGCGGCTCGCTTTTGATCAGGCCGTCGAGCATGGCGAAGACTTTGTCTTTGAGCTCGAATTCGGCGAAGACCAGCGGCTGTCCAAATTCGACTTCAATGCGCGCGGTGTACGGTTCGAAGTTGCTTTTGCGGATCAGCAGTTCGTAAATCCCGGCGGGAACGGTGTCGGCCTGCAAGGGAGTATGGCCGAGCAGTTCGCCATCGATCAGCACTTCCGCGCCGATGGGCTTGATGTCGACGCGGAGCGATCCGACCGGTAGCGGCAGCAGTTTTTCGCTGATCACCGCGAGTTCCTTGCCGATCACGACGGTCCGGATCAGCGGCGCGCAACTGTTGTGCTCCAAGCGCATGGCGTAGGAGCCCGGCGTCAGGCCGTTGATGGAGATGGGTGTGGCGCCGATCAGGCGTCCGTTCAGCAGCAGGCTGGCGCCGTCGGGCTGAGTGCTGACGGAGAGGCTCGATCCGGTTTCAGAGAGACTGAGCACGCGTTTGCCGTCGACGAGTTTCATGGCGGAGGGCGGGGCGTCGTCGGAGGGTGCCGCCGGTTTGTCTTTTCCGGCTGACATCATTAGCAGCACGAAAAGACCGGCCAGACCGAAACAGAACCAGCCCATTCCGGAGAATCGCCGGGGCGCGGGTGTGAGGGGTGACCGTAGCTCTGTAATCATCGGCGATTCCGAGTGCTCATTACTTTTAACCACGACTATCGCGAAGAACACTGACAATTTTTGAATCCTGCGTCTCTGGGTGGGGCAGACATTCTTGTCTGCCAGATTCGCGCAGACAGGAATGTCTGCTCCACCTTTACTTTGTCTGCTCCACCTTTACGTCGTCTGGTCCACCCTTACCCCTCACCCCGCGTTCGCTCGCGCTCACGTCGACCCTCTCCCCGGAGGGGAGAGGGAAACGGCTTAGAACTTTGTATCGTACGGCGTCTTCAAGGGCTGAGTCTGCGAATCGGGATGCTCGGCTACATTTCCACCGTCGCCGGAGATGCGCACGCGGCTGATCATGATGGCGTGATCGTAGGTCCAGATTGCGATGCGGTCGCCGGTGAGCGGCTGCGAATCTTCGTAGACGAGCTCGGACTGTTTCTCCTTGCCGTCCTTGTCGTTCATGAAGTAACGGTCGACGCGGAAGGAGACGCGATTGCCCTGGCGCTCGACCTTGTAGGCGAACCAATGCCGGTGCAGATTCATATCGGTCGGAATGCTGCGCGGCAGGCGTTTGACTTCGATTCCGTCGCGCAGAATCATGGAGGCCTCGTTGCCCTTGCCGCCCCACATGAAGGTGTAGCCTTTGGTCAGGTCCGAGCCGTCCGAGGAGAGGGTGACGTTGATGTCGCGCGCGTAGACGTAGGGCTGGCCGCGCTCCCCTTCCATTTTATTGGCGACGTAGAACTCGATGGTGCAATCGCCGGGGTAGAGGTATTTGCTCCACATCACTGCGGCTTTGCCTTTGCGCCGGTCGTTCTCGATGCTCCAGAAAGTCCAGCGCGGGTCGCACTGCCAGCGGTTGGTGACTTCGGCGATGGCCTGGCCGGCAATGCGCCAACCGGTCGCCGCGCGCGAGAACAAGTCGTTGCGGAAGTTATCACTGGTGATCTTGGTCGCTTCCGTTCGCACCAGCACGCCCTGCGTGTAGTAGGCGACCTTGCTGCCACTTAAAGGAACGTCGTCGCGGAAGTTGACGATGGCGCGGCCGTTGATCGAGCCGACCACGTAGCGGCCGCAGCGGCGCAGTGAGATGCTGGAGAGCTGGCGCACGTCGTCGCCGACTGACTTTTCGCTGCGCATCTCGCCCTGGCGGAAGAGTTGAACGGTCGTGGTGCGCTTGCCAACTTCGTCGCTGGCCGATTTGTAGCGCAGCACGTAGCCGTTGTTCTTGCCCTGGCCGTCTTTGGCTACGGAGATCGCGATCTCGTTCTTCTTGTCGTCGGTGATCTCGCGCGGTTCCAGTGTCAGCTCGACGTCGCCGGGGAACTGGCTGCGGTGCCAGAGCAGATTAACGGGGCGGCCTTCGAGCAGCAATTGATCTTTGGGCGGGTACCATTCGCTGTTCGGGTTGGTCCAGTCGTTCATGGTCAGTTCGTCTTCGAAGACGGCGTTGGTCGTGACGAGCGGTTCGACTTCGGGCAGGAACGAAAGTCGGAAGGAGCGGAATCGGCTGGCCACGTCTCCCTTGCCGGAAGTGGCGACGAATCCGGCACGGCCTTTCAGCAAACCGTCGCCGGCGAAGCTTTCAACCGTGGCGCGATCGTTGGCAACGACGCGCACATGACCGTGCTTGACGGTGGCCTTCAAATGCATCCAGCTTGCACCGTCTTTGTCGGCAGCCGCGGCCACCGGCAAGGGAACGCTGTCGACAATCTTCTCTTCGCCGTTACTGACGTTGATCAGGCTAAGCTGCTTGCCGTCGACGGTGACGCAATAATAGTTGCTTTCATCGCGGTGCAAGAAAGTGATGCCGGCGCCGCCGCTGCCGGGCTGAACCTGGGTTTCAACTTCGTACTGCGACCAGCGTCGGTCGCCGATCAGAGCTTTGGTTGACGTGGAGACGGGCAGCACCGAGAGACCTTTGCCGGCTTCGCACTTCCAGAGCCCTGGGCCCGTCAGCCAGCCGCCGCCCAGTTCGCCATTGGTGCGGAAGTTGTCTTCGAATCCTTCGATCGAATTGATGCGGATGTCGTCGATCGTGCAGTGCTGCGCCATCAGGCCGCTCAGGCGGTTCTCTTGAAAAAGCTGCGACTTGGGATCGGTCGCCAGGATCGCGGGCACCGGAATGTCGCACCAGACGCCCGCGCCGCCGCAGGTCAGGCCGGCATCGTAGGAGTGAAGCAGTTCGTAGCCGTCCATCATCACGCTGACGCCGCCGTAGGTGACGCGCAGCGATGCGGCGTACCACTGGTCGGGCAGGTATCCGCCGTCGGCGTGGACGAGCACGGTTTCTTTGCCGTCGCGGATGGCGACCAGTTCGCGCCAGCCGCCTTCAAAGACTCCGCCCTCGACGGCGGTGCGGGCGTTCCAGCGGAAGAGACCGTAATTGTTGTCGTCCTGGTAGGCGAAGACCAATCCGACGATGCCGTTCTGCGGTCCGCGCAGTGAGACTTCGTAGCGGTACTGATCCCACCAAGGCTGGCCGACGACCGAGTAAAGTCCCTTGCCGGCGCCCATGTAATTGAAGGCGTTGGCGCTGAGCAGCGGGTGGCGCAGCGAGCGGACTTTGAAGTCGCCGCGTTCGGGGCTGCCGTTGCCCTTCCAGTGCGCGCCCTTGGCTTCGGTGATCATGAAATCGTCGGCGAAATGAATGTCTTCGCGCGCTTCAGCTTTGAGTGTGGCTGTTGCCGCGCCGCCGCCCCCGCCGCTGCCGTTGGCAATTGTGCGAATGCCGACGCTGCCTCCGCGCTGCCGGTCGTCGAAGGCCGCGAGCAGTAATCGCCCCTGCTGGAAGACGCCGATCTGGCAGCCGTGCCGCGCCACACGCAGCGGTTCGGCGCTGGTGAGCGTTGCCGTGCAGAAGCTTTGTTCGAGTCCGGCTTCGGAAAGGCCGAGCGTGATCTTGGTTCCGACGCGGTCAAGGAAATGAAAGTTGGTCGTGTCGCGCCGATCGAAGTAGACGCGGCAGTTGGCGTTGCCTTCCAGATACAGATCGACCCAGAGGAACTGCGTGCCGTTGGCGTCGGCCTCGGAGCCGATCAGGGTGGTCGGACCGGGATCGCTGGCTCCACTATAAGGAGTGATGTTGAGGACGTTGCGCGTGTCGTTGCCTTCGCCCGAACTGTTGCTGCGCAGGAAGACCAAGAGAGCCGCGACGACGACGAGCGCACAGACAGGGGTCAGCCAGAATCGGTCCGGCCTGGCGCGGGTTTCGATGGTCACGTCCACCTCCTGGATGTAAGACTGCATTGTGGCGAATTATACTCCAATTATTTAACCCGCGCCGTGCCCCCAAAGTCATGCGAAATATGCGCCAATCTTCGCATGAAAATTGCACTTGTGCGGTGGAGGTGCGTCCTTTGGAGCGTCTCCCCATGATATAGAGCACATTGGGCGGTTTTGCTGCTTCTTATTTCTTTTGAACAGTGAGGATTCAGCGGAGCGCCATGATCGAAAGACGAGTTGGAGTGGGCGGAAATGCAAAGATAATGAGTCTATTGGTTCGCGCGCAATCAAAGAGACAGCCACAGCGGAAAATGTCCGGCTGTTTGGACTTTTCCGCTGTGGCTTTCACAACGCGCGAACCAATAGTGTGGATAAAGAAGATTTGAAACGAATCGTTTCAAGTCTTCTTTCCCTTCATTAACAACACTGGACTGGTTGCAAATAAGGGCGACGCTGGGCTCCCGCCGTGGCTGGATCGAGCAGACAGGAATGTCTGCACCACCCAAGAAAAATGTCTGTACTACCTCCAACGCAACTACTTCTCCGCGCTGATGGGCTGCTGTGCCAGCACTTCGGCGTAAAGCTCGCGCGTACTTGCCATCATCGACTCCAGGCTGAAGTGGGTGGCGGCGGTTTCGCGGCCAGCTTCGCCGAAGCGGTGGCTCAGGTCGGGGTCGTTGAGCAGGTTTAAGATGCGCGTGGCCAGCGCTTCGTGGTCGCCGACGCGGACCAGGAAGCCGTTTTCTCCATCTTTAACCAGAGCGATGATGCCGCCGGTCGAGGCGGCGACGACGGGGACTCCGTGGGCCATCGCCTGGAGCACCATCGTGCCGAAGCCTTCGGTGATCGAACATTGCACGTAGACGTCGGTGTCGCGGAGCAGGTCTTCGTTGGCGGCGGTGCCGTGGCAGAAGGTGACCAGTTTGTCGATCTTCAGTTCGTGGGCCAGCGCGCGCAGCATGGTCTCGTCGGGGCCATCGCCGGAGATGACGAAGCTGCATTCGGGGCCGATGCGGTCGACGATCACGCGCGCGGCTCGCAGGAAGGTCGGAAAATCCTTGCGCTCGATCAGTTTGCCGAAGGTGCTGACTAAAGGAATGGAGGCGTTTTCGCCGTGCTGGTAGGTGGCCGGGCGGGGCTGCAGTTCGCGCGGCACGCGGATTCCGGCGGGGATCAGGCGGACGAGTTCCTTGGGAATGCCGGCGTCGTTGACGAGGTTCTCGCGCAGGTACTCGCTGACGGCGATGATCGCGGCGCAACCTTTCTCGGCCCGCAGGCGGCCCTGGTTCTGGAAGTGATGGACGGTCAGGACGAAGGGAATGTTCAAGGCCTGGCTAAGGCGTGAGCAGACCGGGGCCGTCACTGCCGAGAGGCCGTGAATCAGTATCGGTTCATTTTCGCGGGCCCAGTTTACCAATTTGCGGAAAATGAAGGGGCGCCAGAAGCTCCAGAAAAGTCCGCTGATGGGCTGAACGTTGGAGATCTCCTCGTCAGGCAGCAGTCCGTGGGCTGGAATCGTGGAGGTGATGATGGGATGCGGGATCCCGGCTTCGCTCAGGCCCGTTGCAATGGAGCGAATGTAAACGGCGATGCCGCTGGGCGTGATCGGCTCTGAAACGAGTAAGACCGAACCTTCGGGGAGTGAATTCTGCATGACGAGTTGAATCATACCCCGTAATTGAATTCTTTGCAGAAAATCGACGGAACCGGGTGCCGGTGGCCGTTGCGGAATACCATACATACCCTTTATTTATAATGAGTTACAATTCCACGAATCGGCATCGGCCGATAATTTATGTTGCCGTTTTGAATAAAGTGAGTATAGTCTCGTCCTGATTCAGCAGTACGGGTGTCCTCTGGACCCGCTTCAACTCGGAGGATAAATTTTGCCCCAGCCACCTCGCAATCTTTGCAGGCTAGGGGTGAAAGAGATTTTGAGGAGGATCGCTTCTATGAAGCGTGCTTTGTTTCTTGCAATTCCGTTCGCGTTCGTTCTGATGCTCTCGGCCCAGGCCGAAGAAGCAGCTGCCAAGCCCGGCGAATGGACAGTTTCAGTTGGTTGCGCTCACTGCAACTTCGAAAAAGACACGGGCGCGGGCAAGTGCGCCGCTGCGGCCAAGACGGCCGACGGCAAGGTCGTTCTCCTGACCGGCACCAACGTCTCCAAGGATTTCAAGAAGGGTGGAGATTACGTGGTCAAGGGTAAGCTCACTGCCGACGGCAAGGCCATCGAAGTTTCGGAAATGACCGCCAAGGCGAAGTGAAGTAGTTCAAAAGCTATAAAATGCTTTAACGGAGGCGCTTCGGCGCCTCCGTTTTTTTTCAATACTTTGAATGCTAATTGTACGTATGCGTCTTATCCTTAGAAGTGTTTTGCTTCAGTATGGGTCTAGATAGTGTCGACACTGATGTGGAGAAGATCAGGTCAACAGGGAAAATGGAGGTTGAATTCGATGAGAACATTACTCAGTCTTTCAATTTTTTTGCTCACGCTGAGCGTTGCGGCGCGGGCGGCGTCCACCGATGAGATTTTGAAGCTCTCTCAGAAGGGCGTGGCTGAAGACGTGCTGCTGGCCGCGGTGGAGAATTCCAAAACCGAATTCGACATGAGCGCGACGGAGATTCTGAAACTGAAGGACGCCAAGGTCTCTGACAGAGTGATCATGGCGATGCTCAAGCGAAAAAACACCGGCGGACCGGTCGTGGCGCAGCCTCGAGTGGATACTCCGGCAGCTCCGCGCGCCGATTCGCCGGTGCGCGAAACCAGAGAAGTGGCGGGCGGCGAAGGCGTCTTGAACATCGAGAATCTCGACGACCGCACTTGGTCTTACAAGTATGAGCCGGATGCGCAGACGATCTGGATCGGCCCGGCGGCCCGCAATGGTCAGGGCAACGTCGGCGCTCATGCCGGCATGAGCCTGCGGATGCGCGCGGGAACATACTCGATCCGCTACGGCCAGGAGCCCGGGCTGCAAGTGACCGTCTTCAATAATGAACGCTCGCAGATCATGCTCAGCCGCGTCGACACCGAAGAGATGGAGGCGCTGTATGTCAGCGTCTACGAACGCGGCGAGAAGAAGAACAGCGGCAAGCTGGCCAACCTGCGCGCCGCACGCGTCAACGCCGGCGGATACGACGACACTAACAGCTCGCGCGAACGGGTCGTCGAACGCGTCGTCAACTCCCCGACGGTGATTTACCGCGACACACCGACGGTGATCTACCGCGAGACGCCGACGTACGTCTACCCGTCCTATCCGTCGTACTACTCCTATCCGAGCTATTATTCAGGCTGCTACAGCCAGCCTTCGTATGGCTTCGGATACTCCAGCGGCGGTCACCACCGCCACCGCGGCGGCTCGTCGTTCAATTTCGGCTTCGGCATCCGCCATTAAGAACTTTTCTCCAATAAACACGGCGCCTGCGGGCGCCGTTTTTATTGGTCAAAACTGTTAGAGCGTGTACGAGAAGTTGGTGCCACTGTCTCAGAGGGGATAATGCACCTTCAAAAGATCGACCGCCCGAACGAGCGCAAAGAAAAACCCGCGCATCATCCGAGGCCTCACTGGTAAGCTCCCTCGATACGGCCCTCGGTCGCGTACCAGTGGCACCATTTTTTTACTTTTCGTACACGCTCTTAATCAATCTGCTCAGCAGTGCAGGAATAATTTTGTTGATCGACTGCATTTGGGACTTTATTGATATCCATCACGTTTGCAGTGAGGTAGCCGCGCGATAGAATCGCGGCTTCGGTTCGCAACACATCGGAGATGCCAAAGATGGAAGCTCGGAAGCGCTATGCGATCGTCGGGACTGGCGGTCGCGTGACCATGTTCACGCATGCCATCGCCGGGAAGTACCGCGAACATGCCGAGCTTGTCGGACTGTGCGACCTGAGCCAGACGCGCATGGATTTTCACAACGCCGATTTGAAGGCGCGCTTCCAGGCAGGCCCCTACCCCACTTATCATGCCGACGATTTCGACCGCATGATCAAAGAGACCAAGCCCGATATCGTCATCGTCACCACGATGGACTGCACCCATCACACCTACATTATCCGCGCCATGGAACTGGGCTGCGACGCGATCTCCGAAAAGCCGATGACCATCGATGCCGAGAAGGGCAACGCCATTTTTGAGGCGATCAATCGCACCGGCCGGAAGCTGCGCGTCACTTTCAACTATCGCTATACCCCGATGACCACAACGTTTCGCGAGCTGCTCATGAACGACACCATCGGCAAGCCGCTGGCGGTGGAGTTCCAATGGATGCTGGATACCTCGCACGGCGCCGATTACTTCCGCCGCTGGCATCGCGAGAAGGACAAGTCCGGCGGTCTTCTCGTACACAAAGCCACGCACCATTTCGACCTCGTCAACTGGCTGATCGGCTCGTACCCCAAGCGCGTCTTTTGTATGGGCGATCTGAAATTTTACGGCCGCAAGAACGCCGAGGCGCGCGGGGAGAGTTATGCGTACTCGCGCTACACCGGCCAGAGCGGCAGCGAGAACGACCCGTTCGCGCTGAACCTGGAGAAGACGCCGCAGCTCACGGGCCTCTATAAGGATGCCGAGAAAGATTGCGGATACATCCGCGACCGCAATGTTTTCGGCGACAACATCACCATTGAAGACACGATGGCGATCTGCGCCGAATACCGCAACGGCGTGATCATGAGTTACTCGCTCATAGCCTATTCGCCGTGGGAAGGCTTGAGACTTTCGATCACCGGAACCAAGGGACGCATCGAGCTCTACGACAAGCACGGCTCGCACATTATCACCGGCGGAGACGACAAGGATCTGGCGGCGCAGCAGGCGTGCGGCAAGGAACAGTCGCTGCGTGTTTTTCCGATGTTCAAAACGCCGTATGACGTCGAGATCCCGCCGGCCGAAGGCGGCCACGGCGGCGGCGACGCCGTGCTGCTCGAACATCTCTTCATGCCCAATCCGCCGGCCGATCCGTACAACCGCGGAGCCAGCCACATCGACGGCGCGGCTTCGATGCTGCTGGGCATCAGCGCCAACGAATCAATCCGCACGGGGCTGCCGGTCAACTGCGACGATTTGATTAAGCTGCCGTGATAAAAGCGGTTTCTGGTTCATGGTTTCTGGTTTCTGGTTAACGAACGAAAGAACCAGAAACCAGGAACCTGAAACAACCAACCGCAGTTAATTGGAGGATGCGTTTGTTAATTCTGTGCGACTTTGATGGCACGCTCACCGAGCAGGACGTCACCAATTTAATCTGGGATAACTACATCGACCCCAACTGGCGCGAGATCATGCTGCCGCCGTACCGCGCGGGCACCTCGACGACTCTGGATTTGATGTCGGGCGGCTATAATTCGATCACCGCCACCGCCGCCGAACTGATGGAATTCGTCACGCCCCTGGTCAATCACCGCATCGGATTTCTGAACTTTCACGCTCAGTGCAAGGCGCGGGGCTGGCCGGCGTATGTGGTCAGTTGCGGACTCGAATTTTACATCAAGCCGTACCTGCCCGAAGGCATGCCGCTTTTCTGCTACGGTTCCGAGCACAAAAAGTCCTGGCAGGTTTTTCTGCCGCGCGATCTGGACGTGCGCAAGGATGAGGATTTCAAGATTTACGTGCTCAACAAACTGAAGCAGCGCCATCCGGGCATGCCGACGGTTTTCATCGGCGACGGCCGCAACGATTTTCCGATCGCCAGACAGGTTGATCACGTCTTCGCCATCAAAGACAGCTCGCTCGAATCGCTCTGCAAGGAAGCCGGCGTGGCGTGCACGGTGGTCAGCACGTTCGACGAGGTGGGCGGCAAGCTGATGGACTGATTGGCTCTTGGCTTTACTACATCCGACCGCGACCCTCAAGACATGCGAAAAGTAAAAAATGGTGCCACTGGCACGCGACCGAGGGCCGTATCGAGGGAGCTTACCAGTGCGGCCTCGGAATGATGCGCTGGTTTTTCTTTGCGCTCGATTCGGCGTCGATCTTTTGAAGGTGCATTATCCCCTCTGAGACAGTGGCACCAACTTCTCGTACTCGCTCTAAGGCTTGGGCTGAAGCCCTTTTGAATGCGTGTAAGCCGGCTGAAGGCCGGCTGGAGAGTTTCAAGAGGGGCTAATCCACCAGCTAAAGCTGGTGGCAAGCAACGGCTGGGCGGATCGAGCGGCCTTTGGCTTCGCGCAGACAGGAATGTCTGCTCCACCTATCCACCCAGGGCTTTTCAATAGTCCAAGAAATGGTGAGGCCGGCGTCCCCGCCGACCAGGCATGCCCATGCGGAACGGGCCGGCGAGGACGCCGGCCCCACCCATTCTGCCTATCTATCCACATCAAACCGACCGAATGCACTCGTCCGAGCTACTACCTGTAGTGGTTCGGAGACGGGCCTTTGCAATCGTTGCGCGAGTCTCGAAGAAAGTTCATGATTTGAGTGAAATAGTTGATCGTGCAAACGTCTTCGAATCGGTTACTTATATGAATTGCACGAGGGGTGAAAAAAATCCTAAAAGATTCTTGGGACAAATCGAAAACGCTAATCGTTTTAGTATAGTTGAGCGGCTTCTGCATCACAGAAAAGTCATATTGAAGTCGCTCGTGCAATTCCTTGCCCCAAAGGGGCAACGTAACATAGCCCAGGGTTGCAGCGAAGCTGCTACCCTGGGAATACGAACGTAGCCGCGTTCAACCCCAAGCGGGGTTGTGGCTGAGTGCGGTAAGCTCGATAAGGACACAACCCCGTCGGGGTTGTTCCACGAATTTCGCAATGTTCCCAGGGTAGCGCCTGCGGGCGCAACCCTGGGCTGGAGGACATTGCCCCTTTGGGGCAAGGAACGGCACGAACGACTGAACGGATACGAAAAGTCATATTGAAGTCGCTCGCACTGCGCCGCTCCAGGTAGCCAGCATTCCTGTGACGGCCCAGAACCAGATTCCGCCCATGGGGCCTTCGAGGACGACGCCGAAGGTCATGGCGCAGAGAAAGATCAGCCAGATTCCGAAGAGGGCCATCGCGTGCCAGAATTGCTGGCCGCTATTGGGATCAAGCCGGCATTGCCAGAGCGCTTGAAGAGTCGTGCCGATGAGGGTGCTTAGAATTCCGATCCAGAGCACTAGACCGGTCAGGCCCAGGCGCGTGAAGAGGGTCAGGTGCGCGCAGTGCGGGCTGCGGTTGGGCGGGTCAGTCTGCTGGCTTTCGACGAAGAGCGGCCACGCAGCGGTGCGCCGCAGCAGGTGGGTCAGGTTCTCGCCGAAGCCGATTCCAAAGAGCGGCGCGTGACGGATGGTGTAGCGGTAGCAGCGCACCCAGAACGCGGCTCGCCAGAGCAGATTTTGAGCGGCGAGCTTTCCCTGCCGGGTCTGAAAATGTTCGGGGTTGGGGTTGACGATGCTCTGCAATCGTTCTCCGCCGAATGTGGCGCTCTCTTCCTTGCGCGGCACAGGCGCAAGCTGAATCGGCTCGGGCTTATTTGGAAGAGGCCATTTTTCCATGTCTGTGCTGAGAGCGAATTCCGCGTCGACGCGCGGGAATACCTGAGTGGCTTGAAGAATTCTGGGCGCAACAAGCAGCGACGCCGCAATCACGAAACCGGCCAGCGCGATCTTCCGGCCACGCGTATAAGCCAGTGCGCAGGCCAGCCCGGCCGAGAGAAAACCTATCGAAAGCCAGAGCGCCCGGACCGGAAGCAGGAACAGAAGAACAAACCCGCCGAGGCCCAACGCCAGTGCGGCCAGAGCAAAAGCCCAGCGGCTTCCTTTATTAGGCTGCTGCGTTGCGCCGGAGATCCAGCGCGCCGCGGCCATCAGCCACATCCATCCGGCGACGGCCGCGGCAATCGCAAGGAAATCGACTTTGACGGCAGCCGCCCACGGGCCGCCGATCCAGCCCATGTAAAGCGCCAGCGCCCAAGCCGCGGCCGCAGTGGAAATGGGGAGCATCCAGTCGGCGATCTGTTTCAGTACCTTTGCAGCCGCGCCGGCTGGATCGATCGAGGGATTGGGCGCAGCCATTTCGCCCCACAGCCACGGCGCCAGAAACGCAACCAGCGCATACGTCGCCACGACGCTGTCGCGCAGCGCCCAGAATCCATACGTGCCGAAACCGTCGGCCGCGCGGATGATTCCATAGATCCAGAAGAGCGCCACGAAGCGGAACGTCCATGACTTGTAGATCGGTTCGACGAAGAGCGCGCGGAAGCGGCCGATGTGCGCGAGGAAGCCGTACGCCAGCACCGCTTCGCCTATATATAATGGAGAAGACCCGAGCGTGGCGAAGGGCCGGTTGAAAATAAGATACCCGGCCAAAAGAATCCACCACGCGCCAAGCGCGGCCTTGCGGTGAAAGGATGCGGTCAGGATGACGGGCAGGGAGAGCGCGGTGTCCGGCCCACTTGCATCATGTGTCACGCTGCAATCTCGTCTTCACCAGCTCAATCAGCCCCGGAATGTCGTGCGGTTCGGCGACGCCGTGGACGGGAATGGCGTTCTCTTTCATCGAGTCGCTCGTTACAGGTCCGATCGAGAAGCATTGCAATTTTCCCGGAAGAATCTTGGCGAGGCGTTCGGGGCCCAGAATCTTTTTGAAATTGCGGGCTGTCGACGCGGAGGTGAACGTCACCGCGTCAATCTGTCCGGCCTCCAGCGCGGCGAGTGCTTCTTCCTGGCCGTCGGTTTCGAGCACGGTTTTATAAGCGACAATATCGTCGACCTGCGCGCCCAGATCGCGCAGCGACTGCGGCAGGTCGCTGCGCGCGATGTCGGCGCGCGTCAGCAGAAATTTTTTGCTCGATAGAGTCGCCGCATCCGGATGCGTCTTCAATGCATCAACGATCGACGACGCGAGGTACTCCGGCGGAACGAGGTCGGCGCGGATGCCGCGTTCCAGCAGGTGGTTCTTCGTGGCCGAGCCAACCGCGGCGACGCGCGCTTTGACCGAACGGGCGTCGAGATTCTGGCGCGCCAGTTCTTCGAAGACGGCGTCGATGCCGTTGACGCTGGTGAAGACCAGCCAGTCGTACTGCCCGGCCGCGAGTTTCTCGACGGCCGCCGAAAGCGCCGGATCGCGGGTGAATTCGATGCGGATCGTGGGGAATTCGTAGACCTGCGCGCCCAGTTGCATCAGGCCCTCGGCCAGCTCGCTGGCTTGCGCTCGGGCGCGGGTGACCAGCACGCGTCTTCCTTTAAGAGGAGCACGCTCGAAGAAATTGAGCTTCTCGCGGTATTGCACGACCTCGCCGACTATGGTCAGCGCGGGCGCTTCGATCTTCATCTCGCGCGCGACGGCGACGATGGTCTCGAGCGTGCCGACGGCGGTGCGCTGCCGCGGCGTGCTGCCCCATTCGATCACAGCGACGGGAGTCTGCGGCGAGCGGTGCTTGGCCAGTTCGGTGCTGATCCGTCCGAGATTTTTAACGCCCATATAAAAACAGAGCGTGCCGATTTTCGAAAGCGCGGCCCAGTCGAGAGCGCTCTCAGGTTTGGTCGGATCTTCATGTCCGGTGACGAAAGCAACCGCGCTGGCGTGATCGCGATGCGTGACGGGAATTCCGGCGAGCGCGGGCGCGGCTATGCCGGCGGTGACTCCGGGAATAACTTCGACGTCGACGCCCTGCTCCACTAGATAGAGCGCCTCTTCGGCGCCGCGTCCGAAAAGGTAGGGGTCGCCTCCTTTAAGACGGAGCACGCTTTTTCCGGCTTTGGCTTTTTCGGCGAGGATCGCGTTGATCTCGGGTTGTTCGAAGGCGTGTTTATTGCCGCGTTTGCCAACGTATATTTTTTCCGCATCGCTGCGCGCGAGCGCCATTATTTCCGGCGTCACGAGTGCATCGTAAACGAGGCAATCGCAGCCGCGCAGCAGCTCCAAAGCGCGGACCGTGAGCAGGTCGCGGTTGCCCGGACCCGCTCCGGCCAGATAAACAGTTCCCTTTATAATCTTCATTTTGCAGATGTTAACAGCGACCTGAAGCGCTGCAAGACACTGTCGCGCGCGGAACGTTCATCAACTAAATTGAGGCGGAGTGTGCATTTTGTGAAAGATATTGTCGAGACAGACGTTCTGTTATGGGTTGTTGCGTAAGTCGTTGAATTAACGCACTCTGTGTGAATAGAGAATGAAATTTCCAGCATGTTTTAGTAAACGTTTGTTGCTTTTGTAGCACGTACATTGGCGATCAAGGCTGGCAATGCGATGAGTTATTATAGTTTTTCGCATTGAAGGAAGTTTGGGTTGCGACATAATAGTGTGGATTACATGTACCGAGTCGTCAGACGGATGCGTGGCGAACCTACTGAAGTAAGGGTTCCGCGCGGAGGAGTTTTTCATGAACTTAAAAAACCGGTTGCCAATTTGCGTGCTATTAGCGTTTTGTGCAGCGCTTGGAGTGGGACGCATTTTCTTTGCTCCCAGCGAGCAACGGACACCTGTTCGTGAGACGGCGGTCGCTCCGGCTGCCGAGACTCCGGCCTTGCAGGTGAGCGCTCCCGTAGCCGCTCCGGCTGCGCCTGTCCAGAATGTGCATACCACTTCCGTCGATACCAGCTTCAAGCGTGTTCCCGGCGGCCTCATTAATGAGAACGCGCGCCTGACTCACTTTTTGCCCAGCGATTATTCGGAAGGCACTCTCCATACGTCGCCCTGGCAGTTCAAGGCCAATGTGCGCTGGCTGCCCGTCAGTCAGGAACTTCGCCGCGCTGGCCAAACGGTGGCCGTGCTGGGTTCTTCGCCCACAGGCAGGGCGCAGCTTGACGGCGACTACGTCACTTACGCCAACACTTTCCCCGACACCGATGAACGCATGTACGTCCGCCCCGAAGGCGGCATTGAACACGATTACATTCTGCGCCGAGCAGTTGCGGGAATGGACGACAGCCATTCGCTTGCTTACAGCGGATACCTCCAGCTTTCACAGGGCCTGACGCTCTGGGACGACGGCAAGCAGATCACCGCTTCGCACACCACCAAGGGTGGCATTCAGATTAAAAACGTACACGGCAGCACCGTCTTTTATCTGCGCCGCCCGGTTGCCTGGGACGCCGCGGTGACTCTTTCGAACGGCAAATTGGATAAGGATAAGCAGGCCACTCCCTCCCACCGTCAGTGCGCGACGGCCTGCGAATATCAGATTGACTTCGAAGAGAACGGTTCGGTTCGCATGGCCGTGTTGACCCCCGGCCGCTGGCTGGCCAGTCCTGACCGCACCTTCCCGGTGACGATCGATCCCAATCTCGGACCCTTCGGTCTGGCCGACGGAAGCCCGCCCATCTATACCGGCGTGGTCGGCAGCGATACGCTGATACCCGCCAACTCCGGCCAGTTGGTTCAGATCATTGGCTCCTGTCTGGGAAAGCCGGACAATGCCTACGGCGATATTCTGATTCCTTTCCCCTTCACATACTATGGCCAGGCCTTCCCCGCGCTGACTCCGCTCCACGTCCACATCGACGGCTTTGCCAGTTGGGAAGCGCCGACGCCTTGCGGCGATACGGACAATCAGGCCATTCCTACCGCCGGCTACCCCAGCAACGCTTTCTTCGTTTATTGGGACGACCTGCGCCTTTCGACGCAGCCCGGCAGCGGCATTTACTTCTTCGTCGACGGCGCGGCGCCAACGCGGCGTCTGGTCATTGAGTGGTTCAAAATGGGTTTCAACCGTGGAAGCAATACCGATGTGATCAGCTTCAATCTGGTGCTCTTCGAGTGCGACAATAAAATAGAGTACATCATTGGACAGGCCAACGAAACAGATCGCGGTCTGGCCAGCGTCGGCCTTGAAGGCCCCGGCGGCGCCAGAGGTATTCAGTACGATTTCAACAGCGCATTGGGCGGCGGCGGCGGCGCGCAGGTCTTCGACCCCAATAACCCCAATGCCAATCCCTTCTTCGGAAACCCCTTCTTCGGCGGTGGCTTCGGCGGGGCCGGGGACGGCTTCGGCGGTGGCGGTTTTGGGGGTGGCGGCTTTGGCGCCGGCGGAGCATTCGGCGGTGGCGGAGCCAATAACGGAAACGGCCTCAGCACGGTTCAGCAGCAGTTCAATCCCATTTCGCCGGGCACCTCGCTGGTCTTCAGCGTTTCGGCGCTGGGATTCTTGAATGTCACTCCGCAGAGCAGCCAGGGATGCATCCCGCATCAAGTCTGCTTCCAGAGCAACGTCACGGTTCCGCCGTCGAGCTGCGCGACTGGACAGAACACGCCTTCTGAATTCTCCTTCCATTGGGTCTTCGATGCCGCTCGCGGATTCGAAGGCTTTACGCCGAACATCTGTTTCACATACATCATTCCCGGCTCCTACTCGGTGCTGCTCGAAGTTACCGATAACGTCGGAACCGTCTCACGATTCATTTTCCCGGTGAATGTCTGCGATCTGCCCGAAGTGGTCGTGTTTGCCACGCCCCAGGGCGGCACAGTGCCGGTGACCATCGACCTCGAGGCGCGTGCGAAGGGTCAGCAATTTGTCGCTGGTGCGGCGCCGACGGTTTTATTCACCAGTACCACATGGATCGTCGATCTGCTCTTGCCCTCCGGTGAACCCGGCCGAACCGATCCCGCCGCGCAACAGGTGCTCAGTGGCACGCAAGTTCAGACGGTGCTTGACAGGCCCGGTATCTACCGCGCCACCGCGCAGTTCGCTGGAATTGATACGGCGACGGGACTGGCCGTCAATGGCATTGGTACGATCTATCTCTTTGCCGCGCCTCCGCAGGACATTGTAGAAGATAGTTTTGTCATCACCGAATCGAAGTTCTCCATCGATTGGGCCGGCAAGCATGACGGCCCCGATCCCGACGGCCTGCCGCCGAGTGAAGGCAGCACCGCGCTGGAAGCGGGATTCCCCGATAATCCCGACAACGACAAGATGGTCGTCAAGGGTTTCATCAGCCTGCCGATGGTTAAGCTCTCCAATCTGCTCGGGCTGCGCGTCCGCGTGGTGCTCAATGGAGTCGACACGATCTTCGATTCGGTCTTCGATGCCAATGGCCTGGCCAGGCAGATTGATCTGCCCACCGGACGAACCGGCGAGCTCAAAGTCGATCTCCCTTCAGGCCGCTTCTCATTGAAGGTCAAGCGCAGTCTGTATACGTCGCTTGGACTGGGCGATACCACAGAGCGCCGTCCGGTGCCTGCTCACTTTAACATCCAGATCGAGAACCTCTTCCCGGTCTCGCCGCTGGCGACGGGCGCTCTGATTACGTACGATTACAGCTCCCAGGCCCAGAATTTCGGCCCGCCGGCAGTAAATGGATCGGCGCGTGGAAAATACAAGTTCGGCAAGTTCATCACCACAGGCGTGCTCAGCGGCGTGCCTTCCCAGTTCAAAGAGCACATGATCACCTCGCTGGTTACCGGCGCGTTCCTGGTGACGGATGCTTCCTTTACAGTTGAAGGCGATAACGTCACCGCCAAGCTCAAGGGCAAGATCGCGCGGCTCGGTGGCGACGATCTGCGCCCGCGCGACACCTCGGATGTGATTATCGGCATCGGCGGCTTCGTCGAAGTGCTCAACGTGACCGGCACCGGCGGATTCAAGAGCAGCGGCAAGGCTCCCTCGCAGAAGTTGTCGTTCAAGCGCCCCTCGTCGCTGGGCAAGACCGGGATCAAGAGCATCAAATGGAAGAACCGGGCCGGCGATTTCCAGATCACCACGTACACACTGCCCAACGACGCATCGCAGCCCAATTCGGTGGGCCTGAATAAGACTCTGGCCACGCAGGTGCTCCCGCTGGGCCTGATCATCACGCCCGAGAACGCTCAGCAGTTCAATGGCCTCTCGCGCTTCGAACTGAACCGCAAGTCGCCCACGAAGTTTGTAAAGAACGCCACCCCGAAATGAAATAAGTACGGAAAACTATGTACAGTTTTGGACAGATGTAAGACGTAGGTTGATGGTAGTGGAGGACGATCATGGTTCAGTCGGGCTGTTGGAAGTACAAGGTGCTGGCGCTGATGGCACTGCTCGTCCTGGCGCCGGTGAATGCGGTGGAGCGCGGACCGATTCCGATTGCCTGCTTCAGTCAGAACACAGGAGGCGGGACGGCTCCAGTGACCGTGACATTCAATCCGTCTTGCACCTATCTTCCAGTGCCGACGAGCCTCAACCAGACTTTCTTCTATCGAGTTGTGTGGGATTTCGGCGATGGCACCACGCCCAGCACAGTCCCTGCAAATGGCTCGGGTTCAATCACGTCTGCGCTCGCCCCGATCGCTCATGTTTTCACGGGCGCTCGTATCACTTACACGGTGACGATGCGCGTCGATGTCATCATCGCCTCCGCCGACGGCTCCTTCAGCGCCGGGCCCTCCAGTCAAATGACCAGTCAGGTTCAATTGGCAAATGCGAATGTTGCGCCTGATCCGGGCATGCTTAATCTGAGTCCTTCTCCATCCAATGGCGCGCTGCCGTACACGGTCACCATCCAGCCCAACGTCAGCGATCCCGATGGCTTCATTCTGTATGCGCTGCTCGACTGGGGCGATGGCACCACCACTCGCATTTCTCCCATTCCGGCCAATGTCAATGATCCGCCGTTCACGGTGCAGCACACATATATAACGCCGGGAAATTTCTCGATTCGGCTTTTCGAAATCGACAACGGCAGGTTGCTAGCCGGAATCATTCTGCCCTCTACCGTCGCCAACACCGTCGACCCTTTGCAGGCACTGGCGGAAATTACAGCTTTCAACACTGCCAACAGTGGATTCCTGGCCGTCGAGTACCAGCCGGTTTTGAAACAGGATTCAATTTTTGTTCAAGTGCTGGGCAACATGCAGGTGCTGAAAGGAAAGTTCAACCTGAAGTTCAACACCGTCGGCAAGGACAAATTCAACGTCTCCCTTAAGACTGTTCTGTTCGCGGAATCTGCCGCCAATGCAAATGTTTCGCTGCGCCTGGGAAGCGGAACGCGCCTGACCGTCAACGGCGTCTCGACGATCGTCAACCCGGCCTTCAGCATCGATTTCACCACCGACGCCAAAGCCCGCTTTAAAGATTCGGCGCTGGGTTTTGTATTCGATTACAACGGCCGCAAGCAGCGTCTGACAATCAAGCTCACCAATGCCACGTTAACCAAAGCCTTTGGCATCGCCGACACCAACGTGATCAACGGCTTCGCAGACGTACCCATCATCGCAACCATCAATCAGACCGTCCTTGCGACAACCGCCCGCTTCGTGCTCAACTCCACTATGCTCAAAGGCGCTACTGGAAAGAAGGCTCGAACCTTCCCGTTGGGCAAATAAAGACCGGACTGACAGTGTGATTTGAAAAGCGCCGTTGACAATTTAGCATTTATGGCGCAAAGTGCATTCTGCGGAGTATGACTCCGATTTATCCTTAATGCCGGAGGTTTGACAGGTTGGACTGCCCAGCCTGTCGTGGCATAAAACGCTGACCGGGTGCCGCCAAATGTCCGACACCGAAGAACTTAAGTTCATCAGTGAGTCCAAGAACTATTATCTCGTAAAAAAGCTCGCTGAAGGCGGCATGGGAGCCGTTTACGAAGCGCAGCAGTATGGCGCCGAAGGCTTCCAGAAAACCGTTGCGATCAAGACAATTCTCGAAACGTTTTCGACCAATCCTGAATTCGTGCGCCTCTTCATCGGCGAAGCCAAACTCGTCGCCGACCTCGTTCACGAAAACATCGTTCAGGTCTACCACCTGGGCAAAACAGGAAACATTTACTACATCGCGCTCGAGTACGTCGAAGGCATCAACCTGGAACATTTCCTTGAGCACCACATCGACCGCAGCAAGGAACTGCCCATCGAGCTCGGCGCGTTCTTGATCAGCCGCGTCTGCCGCGGGCTGGAATACGCGCACAATAAAAAAGGCCGCGACGGCCAGCCGCTGGGAATCGTGCACCGCGACGTTTCGCCCAAGAACATCATGATGAATTACGAGGGAGTGACGAAGCTCACCGACTTCGGCATCGCCAAAGCGCGCATGGTCATGGAGCAGCAGGAAGGCGACGTGCTGATGGGCAAGGTCGAGTATATGTCGCCTGAACAGGCGCGTTACGAGGCCACCGACCGCCGTTCCGATATTTTCTCGCTGGGCATAGTCATGTACGAGCTGCTCACCGGACATCATATCTTCGAGACCGAAGACATCTATCAGACGCTCGACAATGTCAAAGACGCGCGCATTCCGCACCCGCACGAATTCCGCAAGGATATTCCGCCAGAGCTCTGTTCGATCATGATGCGCTCACTGGACCGTGATCTGAAGACGCGTTATCAGACCGCCGGACAGATGGGCTTTGCGCTCGAACATTACATGTATCACAACCGTTTCGGCCCAACCAACGTGACCATGGGAAATTATCTCAAGGAACATTTCCTCGGACAGACGCCCGAAGCTCTCGACGCCAAAGTATTGGCGCCCGGCGCACGGCAGCGCGCCGACACGCTCTTCGGCGACGCGCTCGCCAAGTCAAAGGCGAGCGACTCCGGCGCCAAGCCGTCGATCTGATTCGCGGCCTTATCGCATTTTCCATCAGGCAATTTTAAACAATCACTTCACTGAACCGGTGCGTCGGATTCGGACGTCCCGGGCTGAAACAATCCATCGTGGAGACGTCGCAGGAAATGCCGCGCGCTCTCAAGCCGTCAAGAACCGCGCCCGCGGCAGTTCGCAGCGCTTCTGGCTGAATATGGACGCGCGCGTTCAAGATCAACAGCGCGTCGCGCGTGACCGCCGCCGTTCCCTGCACCAGCACGAAAGGCATGCCGCGCGTGCTGGTCAAGTTCCCGACAAGCCCCGTGCCGCTCGACGATAGATACAGCTTCAAGTGCGCCACTTCAGCGTTAAGCGCTCGAAACTGATCCTTGAATGCGCGCAGAATATCGAACGCCAGCGCGCGCCAATCCGTATCGGCGCCGGCCTGCAGTTTGATGCCGGCATTGAGCCAGCCCAGCATCGCCTCGCCCTCCGCGTACATGTCGTAATCAATCTCGAGAATGCGCTGCGCTGCCGGCGAATGTTTCAGCACCAGATCCACCCAGCGCTCAAGCCCTTCGCCGCTGCGCGCCGAGAGCGCGACAACCTGCGATGCCGGATATTTTTTCGCGAGCGCAGCTTCAAGCTCGCCGCGCTCAGCGTCGCTCAGCTCATCGACTTTGTTGAGCACGATGATGTCAGCCTCTTCAAGCTGCTTGGCGTAAATATAAAGCACCGTCTCACTGAAGACACTGGCCTGCGGCGAGAGAGCCTGGCGCAGCCGCGAGGGATCGACGACCACAGTAAACGGCGCAACGCGGAAGCGGTCGCCGTAAAATTTCTTGAGCGGCTGGAGCACCGTCGCGGATAGATCGGTGCAGCTTCCGACCGGCTCGGTGATCAGGATTTCAGGCTGGCGCGACGGGTCGAACTGCTCGGTGCGCAGGACAAGCTCATCGAACTTGCAGCAGAAGCATGCGCCGGCTACCTCTTTAACTTCAAGTCCCGTTTGCAGCAGAAATTCGGTATCAACAAGCTGCGCCGCCTGGTCATTGGTGATGAATCCGACGCGCCGCCCGCGCGCCGCGAGCAGCCGCCCCGCCTGCGCCATCAACGTCGTTTTTCCGGCGCCCAGAAATCCGCCGACAAGAATGAGCTGCACTGTTTCCATAGGCTGTACCGCCGGCGTCCCGCCGTTCCTTCCCTTTTCGTATTTGTTTACGGCAACGTTTCCAGATTTTCCGGCACGGTATCGAGCGTCACGCTCTGAATCGCCACCCAGTTCCATTGATCATCGGGCGGCCCGTTCTCAACGGTGTAACGGTGCGCCCACTTCTCCTTGAACTTCAAACCGTTCTTGACCGTGAGGTACGGATAATTAAGCGTCCCGGTGCGGCCGGTGGTGACATTTTCGAAATGATACAATTCGACCGAGGGCTCGTAGCGACAAACGTAACCGAGCTCGCGGATGCGGTAGCAGTAATCGATGTCCTCAAACTGCACCGGCGAGAAGCGCGTATCGAGCGTCCCGGTTTTGCGCGCCACGTCCGCCGGCATCATCCACGCTGCGCTGATCAGCGTCTGGCAATCACGCGGCGTGGCATAAGCTGGATGCTCGCGCGGCGTGCCGCGCCCGTCGAACATCACCCGGCCACCTTTGGTGACCGTGCAACCCGCGCATTGAATGTTGTGCGGCGGCAGTGCGTAGAGCAGCTTCGGCCCGATCACCCCGATCGCCGGATCGTGTTGCAGCTTCGCGCGCAACTGCTCCATCCATGAGCGCGTGCGGATGACGATGTCGTTATCCAGAAAGGCCCAGTAGCGCCCGCGCATCTGTTCCATGCCGCGGTTGCGCCCGTCGATCGCGCCGATGTTCTGATCGAAGCGCAGCGCACTCACCGCGATATTGTCGGCCTCGGCGCGCGCCGTAAATTCCTTCAACAGCGCCGGCGTCTCATCCGTGGAACCGTTGTCCACAAGCACGACATGAAACGGCCGCAGCGTGCTCAGAAAAAGAGAGTCAAGGCAGCGCCGCGTGTACTGCGCTTTGTTGTGCGCCAGGATCAGGATTGAAATTTCAGCTTCAGCCATGGCGAGTCATCATGGAATCAGAGGGCGCAGACGTCAATCAAAAGCGCGCGACTCTTACACACTTACCGCAACGCGCGAACTCGAAAATTAGAAATTTGCGTTACTTTAGTCCCAGAATCCCAACGCAGTTTTGCAGCATGATCTTTTCGGCGACGGCCAGAGCGCTATCCACCGTCATCGGTTCGAGGACGGTGCTGCCGCCGACTTCGCCTTCGTCGATGCGGTCGGCCAGGACCTTTGCGAGTTGCAATCGGAAGGTGTTGAACTTGGGCAGCGTGAACTCCAGTGAATAGCCATCCGAGTGAAATCCGATGAACTTGTTGCGCGGCAGCACGTCCAGGCGGCGGCGCAGCTCGCGGCGGATGTCTTCGGGATTGTTGGCGTACCACCAGTGGCTGAAGGGATAAACGTTGTGGCGGATCCACCCGGCGGCGCAAAGCTCCAGGCCGGCCGTGTCGCTGACGACCATGAACGGAAAGCGCACTTCCGGATATTTGTTGAGCAGCCAGTCGTAGCCGCGCAGGTGCGCGTCGCAGCGAAAAAGATCCTGGCCCGAGGGCACGCCCTGCGGATAGACGCCGCGGTCGGCGCCAGCCATCAGGCAGTACGGAACGTTGATGCGCTTGCACTGCTTGGTGATCTCTTCGATCGCGAACGAAGCCCAAATGCGGCGCGACTGCGGATCAAGCGTCTCGCCTTCAGCGAGCTTGGGAAGCAGTTCGCGCGCGCGCTCTTCGGCGTTCTCGACGAGAATGAAACTGGGCGGCAACCCGACGGCGGCGTAGCCCAGCTTCCATCCGTGAAAACGGTTGAAGACCATCGTCAAGGCGCTGCGCCAGGCGTTCAAGTCGGCGCCGGATTTCATGTGCAGTGCATTGTCCAGGCGCGAAATTGAGCGCGCCGAATCGGCGTTGAAGACCAGATCGTCGGTGCGCAGACAGGGAACGAGCCGGTCGTCTTTCAGGCCCGAAAGATCCTCGTCGAACTGGTTGGTCAGATAGACCTGTTTGACGTTGCTGCGTTCCCAAACTAACTTTTCGTAGCCGCTGGATTGAATCACCTTCTGCGCGCGCGCCACGATTTCTTTCTTGGGCTTGCTGAACCAGTCGCCGCGCGGGATCTCAAAAAAAACTTCGCTGATGCCCATCATCCAGTCGAACTGGACGGTGCCGCGCAGTTCGGGCAGATGTGGCCAGACGTAATCGATGCGTTCATCCGGATCGTCGGGCAGCGCCACCGGCCGGCCGCGCGAACTGTTGCTGAGCTCCGTATAATAATGATAACCGAGCAAGTCGCCGAGATGCGCGGCGACAGGCTGATGCGCGCGCACATGCGTGTGCGGATCGATGATCGGCATCTTCTTCAATTCGGTCAGCAGCGTTTTAACGAGCGGTGCGTTCATGGATGAGCGGTACTCCCTCGATCAGTTGAAACCCGGCGCGCTATCGTTTCGAATGCGGCGCGTTTTAGAAGTTTCGTTTTATCGAAAAGATACGGAAATGCAATGGAACGGAGGTGCGCGAAGAGAGCCGGTTGACTTTTCGCAATTTGCGAAGACCATGATCACAGCGAGGGTGGAATGCATCTGATTTCCAGGAAGAAGTTGCGCGAATTCTGGAACGCTCATCGCGACGCAATAAGTTCTTTGCAAAGCTGGTGCAAGATTGTCGAGAACGCCGAATGGCACAGTTTCACGGACGTGCACGCCGTGTATGCAAGCGCCGATCAGGTTGGGCGATTCACAGTCTTTAACATTGGGGGCAATAAGTACAGATTGATTGCTGTCATTCATTTCAATCGAAGCAAGCTTTACGTGCGGCACGTGCTGACGCATAAGGAGTACGATAATGGCAACTGGAAGAACGGCTGAACGCCGAGGTCAGGCTCGCGATTCCTATCTGGAATTGATTCACCAATTTCCGCTGCGTCCCATCCGCAATGAGCGCGAACTGGGCCACGCCATTCGCATCATTGACGGCTTGCTCGACAGGGATCGTCTTGACTCTGGAGAAGCGGATTACCTTGATGTCCTGAGCGATATTGTCTCCCGTTATGAGACCGCACAGTATCCGCTCGGCGCGGTTTCCGACGCCGAAATGCTGGCGCACCTTCTGGAATCCAAGGGTATCAGTCAGGCCGAAACGGCTCGCGCCACCGGAATCGCCAGTTCTACGCTTTCTGAGCTTCAAGCGGGTAAGCGTAAGTTCACGCGCGGCCACATCATGAAACTCGCCAGCTTTTTTAACATCGCTCCTGCGGCTTTGTTTGCGGTAAAAGGACGGAAGTAGGTGGTGGCTGTGCGGGCGAATGGGCGTTTCATTTTATCGAAAAGATACGGGATGCAATGGAGCGGCGGTTGATCGGTTTTGTGGTCACTGTGTGTGAAGGTAAAAATGGGTTTGAAAATCGGTGCATTGTAATCTCTTCGATGCCTTACACTCTGCGCATGGCACGCCGAATTACCTTTTCGCTGAGAACGCTGTTCTTGACTTTAACCCGCTAAATGTTGCGCTTGCTGTTACGATCACACAGCGTGGAATAATTCTGGGCGGCATAGGACTGTCTTTCGTGCTCTTCTGGTGCGGCACAATTTTCCTCTTCTGCGCAGCCCAGCTTTTCAATGGCGATGATAAAAACAAGAATCATTAAAATTAATCAGCGTGTCAGATATCCGGACATGAAACGACCGCCGAAACCTGCACGGCGGTCGAAATCGCTTTTGAATTTTATCCGCCTGAGGAACTTCAGCTTTTGACGGCTGTTTCCATGGGCGCTTTAGGAGCCTTAGGGACGCGCGCGACGGACGGCTTGCCGATTTTCTCTTTGGCGATCTTGTCTTTCGCGGCCAGAGCCAATGCTTCTTCGGCGGGGATGACATGAACCTTGCGCGCGGCGGTGGTGTCGAAGCGGACGACTCCATCGGCCAGCGCGAAGAGCGTATGATCGCGGCCTAGTCCGACGTTGCGGCCGGCGTGGAAGCGCGTGCCGCGCTGACGGATGATGATGTTGCCGGGTTCGACGACGGCACCACCGTAGCACTTGATGCCGAGGAACTTCGGCTTGCTGTCGCGACCGTTCTTGGACGAACCCTGACCCTGTTTATGTGCCATGACTTCAAAACCCTTGTACAAAGAAAATCAAAAGGGCGAACACAACAGGTTCGCCCGATACGGAACAACGAGATTAACGCGAAGCAACCGCGTTTCAAGTTAAATTAAACTTGAAAGCACGATACCTTTTTACAGACAGGTTGCCACAGAATTGCCGTTAAGATTCGTCAATCGTCGTATCAACCCTTCCTTGATATAGAGGAATCATGCGAACCCTGCCTGCGCTTCTTTTGCTGTGCCTCTCCGCGACTGCGGCCGATAGCGCGGCGATCTTTGATCCCGATCCGCAGCATGCGTGGAACCGGCTGCACGCTTTTTTTTATACGCGTGTTGCTCAGGATGGAAGTCTCTATGGCGACGACGAGCTCGATCCGCCGCTGGCGCCTTACAGTTCGTACTTCGTTCACGGGTCGGGGCATGAGAAGGCTCTGTTGCGGCTTGATGACTTTTTGAAGACAGACGCCGACGCACTGATCGCCGAGCCGCTCAAGCGTGCCATCCTGCAGCGCGATCTCTGGGCGATCTTCGATCAGACCGCGCAGGCGGCGAGCGACGAATTCGAACACCAGGCAGAGCGGCGCGCGATCCAGTTGCGGCTCGCCATCATCATGAAACGTCTGGCGCTGCTTCGCCGCGCGTTGCAGATATCTTCGGACGGATCCGTTGTCGTCTCTCCTCTGACCGAAAGTTTGCAACTGCGGGTCTATCGGAAGGATTTTAACAAGACCGAAAAGGGCACACCGGAAGACCAGGACGTGTATGAGTTCAAACTGAAGCGGCGCGGGCTGTTGAACGCGCTCTGGGATTTTAAGAAGTGAGCGGCGGGCGGCGATGAAACGCGAGGCGAAGCGCTCGACTTTCTGTATACTGGCGCGCGATGAAAATCATTGTGATGCCGGTGGGAAGTTCGGGCGATGTGCATCCGCTGCTGGGGCTGGCCATAGAGCTGCGCAGGCGCGGACACGAGATCCTCTTTGCAACCAATGGGCATTTTCAGCCGCTGGCTCGCAAGGCCGGGCTGAAGTTTGAAGCGATCGGCAGCGCGGAAGATTACCAGAAAGCAATCAACGACCCGGATCTCTGGCATCCCACCAAAGGCACGCAGAAGGTGCTGGAGTGGTCGATGGTCCAGCTCATGCGGCCCTCCTATCAGCTCATTGAACACCACTACAAGCCCGGCGAGACGCTGGTGATCGGCGCGGCAATCTGCCTCGGCGCGCGCGTGGCGCACGACAAACTGGGTGTGCCGCTGATCACCACGCAGCTTCAGCCCATGGCGCTTTTCAGCAGGATCAAGCCGCCGCGTTTTCCGGTGATGCCGGCGTGGGCGCCGCCGTGGCTGGTCAACGTGATGCTCTGGATCGGCGACCGCGCGATCATAAATCCGCTGATCCTGCCGCCGCTCAACGCTTTCCGAAAAGAGCTGGGTCTTGCGCCGGTCACGGGGCACATTTTTTCGGAGTACGTCAACTCGCCGCAGCGCGTGCTGGGACTTTTTCCGGCATGGTTTGCGCCGCCGCCGCCCGACTGGCCGGCTCAAGTGCGCCTGACGGGATTCCCGCTTTACGATGAGAAGGGCGTCAGTGCCGTCGACGCGGAGCTCGACGCGTTTTTGAATGAGGGCGCGCCGCCGGTCGTCTTTACGCCGGGTTCGGCGATGTTGCAGGGGCGGCCGTTTTTTACGGCTGCGGCGGAGGCCTGCAAACTTGCCGGGCGGCGCGGCGTATTGCTGACGCGCTTTCCCGAAAACATTTCGCCCAACCTGCCGACCGGAGTCAGGCATTTTTTATACGCGCCGTTCAGCGAGGTGCTGCCACGCTGCGCCGCGCTGGTCCATCATGGCGGCATCGGCACCATGGCGCAGGCGCTGGCGGCGGGCATTCCGCAACTGATCATGCCGATGGCGCACGACCAGTTCGACAACGCCGCGCGCATCGAAGAGCACGGCGCGGGACTCTCGATTGCGCGAAAGAATTTCGTCGGGCCTCGGGTGGCCGAGGCGCTTCGCAAGTTGCTCGACGACCCAGCCATTGCCGCGCGCGCCAAGGCGCTTTCGAAGAATTTTATAAACGCACGCCCAATCCAGACGGCCTGCGATTATGTGGAAGAGTTGACAGGCGTGAAGACGCCGACGGCGGCTTTGTAAATGATGACGCATTCACTTCGGCGGCGTTTGCGAGCCAGTCGCGGCGCAGGCTGATGCGCAGGCTGCCAGCAGGATCGCGTTATCAACGCTCCGTCCTTTTGCATTTTGCATTTTGAATTTTGCATTACAATCGCGGATCCTGAAGCAAAAGAACGTTCTTCTTTTAGTGGTCCTGCGTTTTTGAAAGCCCATTCATGCCGTCGGAACTTCGCAAAGATCCACTTTCGCAGCGTTGGGTGATCATCGCCGCGGACCGCGCCAAACGTCCGACTGATTTCGAGATCGAAGCGGAGGCGCCGCCGCCGGCGTTCGATCCGTTCGCGCCGGGCAATGAAGACAAGACGCCCAACGAGATCGCGGCGTACCGCGGGCCGGGCAGCGCTCCGAATAAGCCCGGCTGGCGCGTGCGCGTGGTTCCCAATAAATTTCCGGCGCTGCAGATCGAAGGGTCTCTGAATAAGCGCGGTGAAGGAATCTACGACCGCATGCAGGGCATTGGCGCGCACGAAGTCATCATCGACGCGCCGCAGACCGTGCGCAGTTTCACGGCGCTCAGCGACGAGCAGGTCCAGGAAATGATCTGGATGTACCGCGACCGGCTGGTCGATCTGCGCCGCGACAAACGCTTGAAGTACGGCATGGTTTTTAAGAACGTGGGCGCTCCGGACGGT
>Ga0105047_10003260_pt1 | contig 28670 bp, 21 predicted proteins | sample MAT04_FD_78384 | JGI IMG/M metagenome (GOLD analysis project Ga0105047, IMG submission 78384) | Freshwater microbial communities from Lake Fryxell liftoff mats and glacier meltwater in Antarctica - MAT-04 (megahit assembly) | ecosystem: Environmental > Aquatic > Freshwater > Ice > Liftoff... | reverse complement strand
CAGGTCCTTGGCAAAGAACAGCACCCCCGCCGCAACGAACTCGCCCAGCGACCGGCTGTAGACCCCGCTGCTGTTGGTCAGCGGCACGGGGCTGTCCACCAGCGCGGGAAACAGCAGCGTGTCCAGCCCGGCGGAGCGGGAATGCACCCAGCGCGCCCGGGGCGCCAGCGCAAACACTTGTCGCAGCAGGTCGCGGCTGGCCGTCCAGACCAGGATGGCGTCGGCTGAGGGTGCGGCGCCTGCCACCGCTTCCAAGGTCGGGCCGATGACGAGGTGCACCCGGTCGCGAAAGGGTTCGAGCATGCGCAGTTGTGGCTCGCAAGGGTCGGCCAATACCAGCAGGGTGGGGATGGTGGTGGTCATGGTCATGTGGGAGTTCTCCGGAAAATCAGTCTGTACGTCTGGCAAGTGTGCACCAGCCGCGAGCGTCAAGTGCTGGCAAACGTCACGATGCGCCCGGTGAGCAGCACACGCTCCCCCCGCCGCACCGGTGCGGCCCAGGCCTGCGCGATCACGAGGCCGTCGTGATCCAGTGCATGAACGCTTGACAGCTGTTGCGGGCAACCTCGGAACTTCGGCGTACGATGGTGTCACCATGACAACCCGTATCGGGGTGCCTTGCACGCGCCCGTTGTTGCCGGCCATCGGCACCAGCCGATGCCGCAGCATGGGAACAGACTCGTTAAAACCAAGGAGATTGACAATGTACAAACGCATACTGGTGAGCACCGACGGCTCGGAGTTGTCAGGCAAGGCGGTAGAACACGCAATTGCGCTGGCCAAGGTGCACGGGGCCGAGCTGGTCGCACTCAAGGTGATCCATCTGCAGGCCGAAGACCGTTGGGACGGTGCGCTGATCCATGATGCCGCGACCAAGGCCGAGCAGGAGAAACGTTGGGCCGCCGCGTCCCAGGCGCTTGTCGAGAGCGTGAAGACGGCTGCTCATGCAGCCGGTGTCAAGGTGCAGGCAATGACCGAGAAATCCAATTTTGTTGCAGACACCGTGATCGACGTGGCCAAGAAGTCCGGCTGCGATCTCATCGTCATGGCCTCGCATGGGCGCAGGGGCCTGGCAAGGGTGCTGCTGGGCAGCGAAACCCAGCATGTGCTGACACATTCGCATATTCCGGTCCTCGTGCTGCGCTGATGGAGCCTGCCGTGCAGCAGGCCGCGCCAGGCGCCCTGACGACCTGTCGCGGCTCGCCCCGCGCGTTTGATATCTGCGCCTCAGTGCTTGGCGCTTGCGCCTGAAGGGACGAGCATCAGCGTGCTCCGGGTGTTCTTTTCGACGTCATCCTGCGCGAGCCACTGCCGCACATAGTCGCCGGCGACATAGGCGCGGGACTGGTCGCGATAGTGTGAGTCGAACACGAAGCCGCTTTGCCCTAGCGGATTGATGCCCAGTGCCAACGTGCTGTCAGCGAAATCGATCACGCGCCGGGTCGACGGGCCATACGTCACCGCCCAGGGCCCGGGTCCGATGCTGGAGCCCAGGGCGTTGGGAATTTCGCGCCCGCCGGGCACGCCGAAAGGTCCGACACTGAACAACCTGTCCAGCGGCTTTTGTTGACCTAGCGGATGGTTGTGCGTCAAGGTATGGGTCTGGCCCCAGGACCAGCGCGCCGGGTCGGTGCCGAAGGTGGCACGCAGGTGTGTCATGGTCGCGCGCCAGGCCTTGCGCAGTGTGACCTCACGGGTCTCGACGATGTCGCTGGTGCCCCGGTCGTCCCACCACGGTGACGCAGCGTCGGCCGCCAGCAAAGGCAGCGCGAAGTCGAGCATGCGCGTGCCGAGCAAATTCTTGAACTGCGCCGCGCCCAGTTCGTCCTCCATGGCCGACTGCGCCATCGCATACAGCAACTGGCTGAACACCGTGGGTTCGACCTTGTCCCGCGTGTAGCTGCCGTCCCACACCGCGAGTTGATCGAGCAGTCTGCGTTCCACCGGGTCGGTCACCACGTTGCGCAGCAGTGGCAACAGTGGGGCCAGCACCCGCTGGCTGTATCCGGTGCGCACATCCCGCTGCATGGCCATGCTTTGCGCCACGTCGCTCTTGCGGCTTTTGTCCTGGATCAGGTCGAACAGGCGTTGCGCCCGATCGAGGGGATGGTAGTACCCTGGTACGGCGACGCCACTGGCAGGGTCCGGCTGGTGGTTGGCAGAGACCACGAAACCGCGTGGTGGATTCTCTTCCTGCGGGTTGTCGGCAAATGCACGAAAGCCTCTTTTCTCGGCTTCGGGTTTCGTGCCGTCGAGCATGAAAGTCGGGTTCACGCCAACGGGCCGGATCGGCAGTTTGGCCGCCGCCCACCAGCCGATGTCGCCGCTGGCGTTGGCCCACACCACGTTCAGACCGGGTGCGTGGATCTTGCTCGCCGCCTGGCGCGCCTTGTCCAGCGTGTCGGCGCGATTGAGTTCGTAGAACGCATCGAAGATCGGGTTTTCCGTTTCCAGGAAGGCCCACCACATCGCCACCGGCGTGGCGCCATAGTTGCCCGGATAAGCATCGGTGATGATGGGGCCGTGCGACGAGCGCCGCAATGGCAATGTGACGGGCGCGGCGCCCTTGACCGCAATGGTCTCGATGCGTTGCTGCAGATCGACCCAGCGCCCCTGGTGCCAGACCTGTTTCGGATTGTCCGGATTCGGCTTCTCGACCACCATGTCGATGTCGTCGTTCTGGAACATCGTCATGCTCCAGCCAAATCGCCGGTTGTGGCCCAGCAGCGCCAGCGGAACGAGTACCTGGAAATGCCCGTACAACTCCATGTCCGGGGTTTTCAGGTGGGCCTCGTACCATACCGCCGGGGCTGAAAAGCCGATATGCGGGTCGCCTGCCAGCATCGGCTTGCCGCTGACGGTGCGGCTGCCGGCGATCGCCCAGGCGTTGCTGCCTTCGAACAGTGGCAAGGCGCTGACATCGCGGCTGACCTGCGCGATGTGGTTCAGGCCGGCCCAGTCGGCAATCGACAACGCGTTGCTCTTGTCTTTGCGGGCCAGGCCTGCGGGTTGCGTGCCCAGGTCGAACACGGTGAGGTAACGTGCGCCGAGCTTGTCGCGGATCGCGGTCATCACCGGTTCGGTGCGGAATGCCGAGGCGAAGCTGTAGGCCAGGTAGCCGGTGACCGACATGGCGTCCGCCGGTGTAAACGGTCGCTTGGGAATGCCCAGGATGTCGAATTCGATGGGCGCCGGATGGCTGGCCTGGTATTGGTTGACGCCGTCCAGGTAGGCCTCGATCGCGCGGTATGCGGGGGCTGTCTTGTCGATCCTGGCCGCCACCGCGTCGGCATGCGCGCGAATACCGAGCGTGCGGAACAGCCGATCGACGTCAAGCAGTTTGGGGCCGAGGACCTCGGCGAGTTCGCCGCGCGCGAGTCGACGCGCCATTTCCATTTGGAACAGCCGGTCCTGGGCATGCACATAGCCGAGCGTGCGGTACAGGTCTGCCTCGTTGCCGGCCTCGATATGCGGCACACCACGCTCGTCAAAGCGCACACTGACCGGCGCCTGCAGACCGGTCAATGCCATTTGTCCGCTGCGCTGCGGCTGTTTTCCATGCACATACCAGGCCAGGGCGGCCACGGCCAGCAGCAACAAGAGCAGCAGACCCATGAGGGTGCGTGCAACGAGTTTTTTCATGGGTGCATGTCTCCTGATGGCGCGGCCCGATTGTTGTCCGTTACATCATAGCGGGCATGTGCTTTGCGTTCGATCAAGGCCGCACGCAAGGTCACGCGCGGGACATCGCGGCGCTCCCACCGTGTGCGTGAATGGTCGCAAAATGGGGCATGGACACCGAAGTGCTGCGTGAAACGCTGAAGGATCTGGACCGCAACCTGCTTGAACGCGATGTGCCCGTGCGCCTGCTGTTGCTGGCGGCGTTGGCTGGTGAGCATGTGCTGCTGATCGGCCCCCCGGGCACGGCCAAGAGCGCGCTGGCGCGTCGACTGCACGCGGCCTTTGCTGACGCACCGTACTTCGAGCGACTGCTTACGCGGTTCTCGGTCCCCGAGGAGTTGTTTGGCCCGCTGTCGCTCAAGGCACTGGAGCTGGACCGTTACGAGCGGCTGACCCACGGCTTCCTGCCGACGGCGCAGGTGGCGTTTCTCGATGAGGTGTTCAAGGCCAACTCGGCCATCCTCAATGCCTTGCTCACGCTGCTCAACGAACGCGAATTCGACAATGGTTCGGGACGCATCAAGGTGCCCCTGGTGAGTGTGATCGGCGCGACCAACGAGATTCCGGACGACGAATCGCTGCAGGCCTTCCATGATCGTTTCCTGCTGCGTATTCCGGTGCACCCGATTGCCGATGACAGCTTCGCCGCGCTGCTGGCCTTGCCGGCGATGTCTGCCGTCGTGCAGCCGCGGTTGCAGGCCCGGGACCTTGCGCCGATGCGCGAAAGCGCGCAACAGGTGACGTTGCCGAGCGCCATCGTGGCGCACCTGGTCGAGGCACGACGCTGGTGTGCGCAGCATGCGGTGACGGTATCCGATCGGCGCTGGCGCAAGCTGGTGGGACTGCTGCAGGTGCAGGCGGCCAGCCGGGGGGAGGCGCAGGTGGGTCAGTGGGATCTGTGGCTGCTGCCCTTTGCGCTGGGAGGTCGGCCCGAGCAGGTGGCGGCGCTGGTGGTGTGGTGTGATGAAGCCATCGGCCAGGCCCGTCCGCTCGATCTTCAGTGGTTGGAACGTGCCGTCAAGGCGTTCGACAATCTGCTCGAGATCGAGACTACGGCGCAGGCGGACAGCGAGAACGACGGTGCGGGCAAGGTGGCGCTGGCCCGTGCCATCGGCGGCCAGGGCGCTGAGCATGACCACACGATGCTGCGCATCGTCTCGGATCGTGCAGGGCGGCGCTACAGCCAGGGGCATGTGGATGCCCGTGTGGCGCAGGTCGCGCAAGTGTGTGCGCGTGCCGACGGCGCACTGCAGACGGCGCGCGATACAGCACACGCGGCGCTTGTCGATGCGCAGGACCATCTGTGGCTGCCGCCCAGTGTGCTGGTGCGGGTTCGGGCGGTGCATGATGCCAATGTGGCTGCAGCGCTGGCGCTGCAGGCCGATGCCGAACGGCTGGCACAAGGATTCGCGGAACTTCCGGTCGATGCACAAATGCAAGATCGGGCACCCGAATCCGTCGAGATCGATCCATGACGGCCGCCGTCAATGCGCCGTATCACCTTCTGGCCAACGTGGCGCCAGACTTGTGGCAATCGGCGCTGGTGTGCAGCAGTGGCACATGCCTTCGTCGTCTGCCCGATCTGGCGTTGTGGGATATCTCGCTGCAGTCCGGCCATCTGCCCGCGCTGTCATGCGATTGGGGCGATGCGGACGCCTGTCTGGCCTTGCGCGCCGAGATCGATTCCCTTGACTTGACCGCCCTGACCCTCGGCAGTGCTGCCATGGCGCACCAGGTCTTGCGCGTCATGTTGTGGCATCTCGACCGGCTGATCGACCGACCGGCGGTGCAGTCGCGCGCCGATGCAATTGTCGACATGGCGCGGGCCTTTCGGGACGAATGGTCAACCCAGCGCGCAGACTGGGAGCAAGTGCTGGCCTTGTTTCGCAGCCTGGGCGATCTGGCGCATATGCGGTGGGACACCTTGCAAGGCCATCTGCAAAGTCGTGGCTGGAGCGAGGCACGGCGCATTGGCGGCCTGCTCGACACGCTGGCCGCCCTGGGTCGGTTCATTGACGGCGTGGGCCGCGCGCAGCGCGGGGACAGGTTGCCCCCTGCAACCGAGATGTCGCCTCAGACCCCGACAGACCGCGTCCTGGCGGCGGTATCCATCGTCACCCATCTGGTGGACCAGCCCAGTGAAGTGCGCGGTGTCAAGCGTTCCGGCCAGCTGTCGCGCATGTTGGCCAGCGAGGCGGCCATGGTCGGTCACCCGGTATTTCGGCGTCTGTGGCGTGCCCGTTTTGCCGAGCAGCAGTTGCTCACCTACGAAGACGCTGCGGTGATCACGCAGACTCAGTTGCGACCCGATGCCACGCGGAACTTGCCTGCGCCGACAAAGCGTGCGCCATGGGGCCACGGACCGATGCTGGTCTGTCTCGATACCTCAGGGTCGATGCGTGGGGCGCCGGAGAACGTTGCCAAGGCCTGCGTGTTGCAGGCCTTGCGCACGGCCCATGCGGCAGGACGGCCTTGCCGGCTGCTGGCCTTTGGCAGCGCAGGCGAGGTGCTGGAGCAGGAGCTGTCGTTGTCACCGCAGGGACTGGAGAACCTGCTCACGCTGATGAACCAGAGTTTCGACGGCGGCACGGATGTACAGACGCCACTCGAGCGTGCGGTCCATCAGGTACAGCAGGCGCAATTCGCTTTGGCCGACATCCTGATCGTCAGTGACGGCGAATTCGGCGTCACGCCTGCCACGCTGCAGATGCTGCGCCTTGGAAAGAAGCAACTGGGCTTGCGAGTGCACGGCATCCTGATCGGCGACCGCGAGACCATCGGTCTGCTGGAGGTCTGTGACCAGCTGCATTGGGTGCGCGACTGGCGGCGTTATGCGACGGCGTCCGGCGATGCATATGCCGATGGCTTCTCACCGGTGCACAGCCGAAGTCTCACGGCGATGTATTTTCCGAATGCGTTGCGGCGCGATGCGGCGGCGCAAGGTGATAGCTGACAAAGCTATTGCGCGCTGCAAACCGGCGACCTTTGGTCGGGTCGTATGCCCTTGTATGGGCTGGCTCAGCGCGTCATGCGCTTCAAGATGCCGGCACGTGTGGCCGCGACTTCGGCCGCGAACGGTCCGGACAGCGTTGCGGCGCTCTCGATCATCGCCAGTGCTTCGTCGTTTCGCCCCTGTTCCGCCAGCACCTGGGCCAGGTTGTTGAGTATCTCGGTCGAAGTCGGATGGGTCGGGAGGGCGGCACGCAACACCGACTCCGCACCGACCAGGTTGCGCTCGGCGTACAGCCGGTTGCCCAGGGCCAGGCTCGCTAACGCATCGCCCGGCCAGCGGGCCAGAAAAGCCAGCCACGCCGCGCGCGCTGCATCCGGCTTCGCGTTGCGATCGAATGCCAGCAAGGCGGGCAGATAGCTGGTCTGCGTGGCACTCGTGGGCATCACCCCGGGGGGCGTCACCACCATGGCCCAATAGTCGCTGCGGCGCCAGGTGAGTTCAAACACCGTGAACGGCATGACCTGACGCTGGTTTTCGCCTGAGCGCAGGTACACATCACCTGCCGCATAGTCGAATCCGACGACGACGGCGTAGTGCCATTGGCGAAAAGGTCCCAAGCCGAGGTCTTGCAGCACCAGCACCGGGTGGCCTGCCGCCACTTCGCGCAACAGCGCGCTATAGTCGGGCGGGATCTGCCAGCTGACCAGCCCTTGGCGGCGCGGCGCCGACAGCATCTCGACTTGCAGGCTGCCCTGGCGTGCCGGCAGATAGACTTGCTTGACCAGATCGTCAGGCAGTACTTGCACACCGGCCGCCTGCATGGTGATCGCCAAAGCCGCCGGGCCGCACTGGTATGCCGTCTGGGGAAAAAACGGTACTTCCCGCAGTTCGATGGCGCGCGGCACATTGGCGGGCCAGTCCCCGCGCAACGCGATCGTTTGCGGAACAAACTGTGCGCAGCCTGCGAGTGTCAAGGCCAGCACCGGCAGCACCCATCTCCAGCCCACGAAGATCGCATGGATCTTCATGGGCCGCCACCCCGCATGCGACGTTCAATCACCATCGGACGGGCAGTGGGGATGGTGACGCTGTTGCCGACTTACCTGCGGTAGAAAAGGTACCAGACCAGCACGCCGCCCAGGACGATTGCGAGAAATGTGGCGTCGGCTCCGGCAGGCGCGATTTCGATGGTGCCAGCCAGCTTGCGCAGTTCCTGGTCGCTTAAGGCGGCAACGCGTTCGCGCGCATCCGCCGGGTCCACGCCCTGGGCCTGCAACTGGTTGCGGATGTCGCCCCGGTTCAACGCTGCCAGCACCAGCGCCCGATCGGTCTGGGCGCTTGCGACGGCAGCCGCCTGGTCGGTGGCGATGATGCCGGCACTTGCTGTTTGGAACGACAGCGACATCATGGCCAGGATCAGGATACGGCACAACATTTTCATGGTTACGGATTGCATGGAGGCTCTCCCTTTCAAAGGTTGTTTACGGGCAACTACAGATTCAGGCCGATGGACACGCAGTGACCACCGGCCTGTTGCCATCTTAGTCCTGTGAAGGTACAGGTCAATGCCCATCGTCACGGCATCGTTGCGTTGTGACATCACTTGACGGACTTTCAGCGCGGCGTCGCGGCAATCGCGGCCTGCGCAAGTTCCGATTTTTTCGCGAACTCCGCACGCAGTGCCCTGAGCTTGGCGCGGGGGTCTTCCCGGGCCGTGTTTGCGTTCAGCGCCATCTCGGCAATGAAACGGCTCGGCTGTGCTGTGATCGTCTCGCGGCCTTTCTTGCGTCGGCGCGTCCAGCTGACGGCCAGGCTGCGCTGGGCGCGGGTGATACCCACATACATCAGGCGGCGTTCTTCCTGCAGCCGCTCCAGCATGCTTTCGCTCATCGGGCCGTCGGCACGGCCGCTGGGGTTGTCTTCGTCTCCGAGCTTGAACGGCAACAGGCCCTCGGTCACGCCGACCAGCATCACATGTGGCCATTCCAGTCCCTTGGCCGCATGCAAGGTCGACAGCGTGACCACGTTCTGGTCGGTGTCTCGTTCGCTGATGGTCGACAACAACGAAATCGTCTGCGCCACTTCCAGCAGGTTCTTGACCTCGTAGGTCGAGGTCACGCCAGCGCTGTCGTCGATCTGGCCGCCGCAGCGCGCGGCCATCCAGTCGCAGAACTCCATCACGTGGGTCCAGCGCGCAGCCGCCAGCTTCTCGCTGTCTTCGCCGTCGTACAGGTGCTTCTCATACCCGATTTCGGTCAGCCAGTCGGTCAGGAAGCTGCGCGCCGCCTCGACGCCGCGCGTCTGGCGCGCCCGGAACTCCAGGTCGTTCACATAACGGCCGAACTCATGCAGGCTGCCGACCGCGCGTGCCGGCAACAGGCTGCCCAGGCTGGAACTGAACAAGGCCGCAAACAGGCTGAGCTTGTATTTGGACGCGAACTCGCCGAGCTGCCCCAGCGTCTGATGGCCGATGCCGCGCTTGGGCGTGGTCACGGCGCGCAGAAACGCCGGGTCATCGTTGTTGTTGACCCATAGCCGGAACCATGCACACAGGTCCTTGATCTCGGCGCGGTCGAAGAAACTCTGGCCACCGGAGACCTTGTATGGAATCTGCGCTTTGCGCAAGGCCTGCTCGAACACGCGGGCCTGGTAGTTGGCACGGTACAGCACCGCGAAGTCGCGCAACTCCAGCGTCAGTGGATGCCCGGTGCTGGTGGTTGTGGTGCCGGCGCGCAGGCTCTGGATGCGCGCCACCGCTCGTTCGGCTTCATGTTCCTCATGGTCGGCGGCGACCACGCGCACCGGCTCACCCTCACCCAGGTCGCTCCACAGGTTTTTCGGGAACAGCTTGGGATTGGGTCCGATCACGTTGTTGGCCGCACGCAGGATGGCCGATGTCGAGCGGTAGTTCTGCTCGAGCTTGATCACCTTGAGCGCCGGAAAATCGATCGGCAACTGGCGCAGGTTGTCCAGCGTGGCGCCGCGCCAGCCGTAGATGGATTGGTCGTCGTCGCCTACGGCCGTGAATCGCGCATCCGCACGTTCCGGTCCGCCAACCAAAAGCTTGAGCACGGTGTACTGGGTTGCGTTGGTGTCCTGGTATTCGTCGACCAGCACATGCCCCAGCGCCGCCTGCCATTTCTGGCGTACCTCCGGGTGCTCCTGCAGCAGCTTGAGTGGCAGGCCGATCAAGTCGTCGAAGTCCACGCTTTGATAGGCGGTGAGCCGCTCTTCGTAACGCGCCATGATGCGGGCCGCGATGCGTTCGTTGTCATCCGCCGCCTGGGCTAGCGCCTGGATGGCATTCAGCCCCATGTTCTTCCAGCGGCTGATGGCCCATTGCCACTGCCTGGCGGTCGCGGTGTCGGTGCTGCCACCGCAGTCTTTCAGGATACCGGTGACGTCGTCGCTGTCCAGGATCGAGAACTGGGGCTTGAGGCCCAGCGCCTGGCCGTCCTGCCGCATCATGCGCACGCCCAGCGCATGGAAAGTGCAGATCAACAGCTCGCGAGAGGCATTTCCCACCAGCGACTTGGCACGCTCGCGCATCTCGGTGGCCGCCTTGTTGGTGAAAGTGATGGCGGCGATACGCTTGGGCTCCATGCCAGTCTGTATCAGTCGCGCGATCTTGTGCGCGATCACCCGTGTCTTGCCGGAGCCGGCACCGGCCAGCACAAGGCAGGGCCCATGAAGGTAGTTGACTGCTTCTTGTTGGGCGATATTGAGGCCGGACGGGGCAATGGAGGCAGCAGACATGCAGGGCAGGCAGGCGAATCGAATAACGGGGTAGCGACCGATCATACCGACGCCTTGCGGCGGGTGCGGCTGGGCGACAATCGCGCGGTGTTACACGTTCTGCTTGTCACATTTCCCTTTTTTGCGCTGGTAGTGGCCGGTTATGTGGCCGCGCGCCGCGGATTGTTGCGGCTCGATGCGATTCCAGGCCTGAACAGCTTCGTGCTGTATTTCGCACTGCCGTGCATGTTGTATCGTTTCGGATCGACCACTCCGCTGGGGCAAATGCTCGATCCGGGCGTAGTGTTCACCTATCTGCTTTGTGGCCTGGTGCTGGTGGGATTTGTCGTCACCGTCAGCATGAACCAGCGTATCGGCTGGAATGACGCGGCGTTTGGAGCACTGGTGGCGGCTTTCCCCAACACCGGATTCATGGGCGTGCCGTTGCTTGTGGCCTTGCTCGGTGCTCAGGCGGCGGGCCCGGCGATTGCGACCATCATGGTCGACATGCTGGTGACCTCGTCCCTGTGTGTGGCCTTGTCGCGGCTTGACGGCGCCGGAGTGCACGGTTTCGCGGTCGCAGGGCGAAATGCGCTACGCGGTGTGTTGGTCAATCCCATGCCCTGGGCGATCCTGCTCGGGGCTTTGGCTTCGTATCTCGAATGGCGCCCACCGGGCCCTGTGGACCAGACCGTGGGACTGCTGGCTGACGCCGCCTCACCGGTGGCGCTGTTCACGATTGGTGCCGTGCTGGCGCGATCGCAAATGCTGACTCCCGCTGACGGCGCCCACCCGCTGCCGCTGCGCGACTATGTGCCGGTGGCGGTGATCAAATTGGTGCTGCATCCGCTGCTGGTGCTGCTCGTGGGGGTTGGCGCAATCCAGTTGGGCGTTCCATTGGACCGCTTCGCCTTGACCGTGATCGTGTTGGTGGCCGCCTTGCCCAGTGCCAGCAATGTGTCGTTGCTGGCCGAACGTTTTGGCGCCAACAACGGGCGCATCGCGCGCATTATCCTGGTGTCGACGGCGGCCGCCTTCTTGTCGTTTTCGGCCGCTGTGGCCTTGCTGGTCACGCCACATTGAATCAAGCGCCGTGAAGTCGGTCACCCAACGCACATCACCGCCGGTCATCGAACGGGCGAATTGGCCAGCGTGGACGGTCGCTGCGCTGGTATTGGTGTTGTCTCTGAGTATCGGAGCCACCGTCATGGCCAGGATCCAGGCCGCTCGCCTGGACGCGCAGCGGGACGTCGTTTCCCAACTGTCGCAGGACCGCACTCAGGTCGTAAAACGCAGCGTCGACCGGATGGTGGCGATCAACTATGCCTTGGCCGCGCTGGTGCAGCAGGGCGAAGGGGTGGTCAGCCACTTCGACAGCGCGGCGAATGAGCTGCTACGCAACGACGATCGATTACTGGCGGTCTCGTTGTCGCCCAAGGGGGTGGTGCAGTATGTTGCGCCACGCAAAGGCAACGACAGCCTGATCGGGTTTGATCAGCTGAACGATCCGGCCCAGCAGCGCGAGGCGCTTTTTGCGCGGGACACGGGGCGATTGACGCTGGCGGGACCCTTGCAACTGGCGCAAGGTGGCCTGGGCGTCGTCAGTCGACTACCGGTGTTCCTGCAAGATGCCGATGGCAAGCCGCAGTTCTGGGGCTTTACCAATGTGACGGTCCGGCTGGCGGATCTGCTCCGTGGCGCCCGGCTCGGTGAATTGCGCGATCGGGGTTACGACTACCGGTTGTGGCGGGTGCACCCCGAAACCGGCGGCATCCAGGTGATTGCGGCCTCCACATCCGACCCGTTGCGCGAGCCGATCCGGCTCAGCCTGGAGGTGGCCAACGGCGCCTGGAGCCTTGACCTGGCCCCGGTACGCGGGTGGGTGGACCTGTCGGCGCTGGCGCTGATGGCCGGCGCGGTGCTGGTCGTGAGTCTGTTACTGGCCCTGCTGGCCCAGCACCTGGTCGCGCAGCGGCGGTTGCGCGCGGCTTTGCAGTTCCAGTTGCGCGATGGCGACATCGAGTTGCAGGCTGCCCGCCACCAGCTGCGCTCGGTGGTCGAGGCCATACCCGATCCGATCTTCGAGATCAGCCTTGATGGGGTCTACCATGGCTGCCACGCACCGGCCAGCAGCGTTTTGCCGATGCCGGCCGATATGCTGATCGGTCGCACGGTGTTCGACGTGTTGCCCCAGATGGCCGCGGAAGTGACCATGGAGGCGCTGCGTCGGGCCCAGGTCGATGGTTATTCGCAAGGCGAGGAATATGCCCTGGTGCTGGCCGAAGAGACGCGCTGGTTCGAGTTGTCTGTAGCGCGCAAGGAAACGGTGGACACCGAGCCGCGATTTGTTGTGATGACGCGCGACATCACCGGCAGCAAAAGCGCCAAGAGCGAGATCCGGCGGCTGGCGTTTTACGACCCGCTGACCGATTTGCCCAACCGCCGCCTGTTGCAAGACCGGCTTGAGCAGGCGCTGACGCGCAGCGGGCGCAAACGCCGCCATGGCGCCTTGCTGTTGATCGATCTCGACAATTTCAAGGCGCTCAACGACACCTGGGGACACGACAAGGGCGATCTGCTGCTCCAGCAAGCGGCGCTGCGCCTGGTGGCATGCGTGCGTGACAGCGACACGGTCGCGCGGCTGGGCGGGGACGAGTTCGTGGTGTTGATCGATGACGCCGGTGGCATACCGGCCGAGGTAATCGCTACAGCCCGTGCCGTCGCCGACAAAGTGCTGGCCAAGCTGCATGCACCTTTCGATGTCGACGGGCGAGTCCACCGCAGCGGCTGCAGCATTGGTGTCGCACCATTCGGTTTCGACCCATTGTCAGGCGACGAAATTCTCAAACGTGCCGACGTGGCCATGTACCAGGCCAAGGCCGCGGGGCGCAACACGGTTCGATTCTTCGATCCGGCCATGCAGTCGGCCGTGGAGGCTCGCGCGGCCATGGAAGTCGATTTGCGTCAGGGGTTGGTGCACGACGCGTTCACATTGCATTACCAGCCCCAGGTCGGGGCGGGCGACCGGGTCATTGGCGCTGAGGCCTTGTTGCGCTGGACCCACCCGGAGCGCGGATCGGTGTCGCCGGCCGAGTTCATCCCGGTGGCCGAGCAGTCGGGGCTTATCGTCGACCTGGGCGAGTGGGTGCTGCAAACCGCCTGCATGCAACTGGCCAGATGGTCGGACATGCCCTGTTGCGCAGACTTGACGCTGGCCATCAATGTCAGCGTGCACCAGTTCCGCCAGGTTGACTTTGTCGACAAGGTCCGGCGTGCACTGACCGTGCATGGCGCTGTGCCGACACGGCTCAAGCTCGAAATCACCGAGAGCATGTTTGTCTCCGATCAGGAGAGCATCATCCACAAGATGGTGCAGCTCAAGGCACTGGGCGTTGGATTCTCACTGGACGATTTCGGCACCGGCTACTCGTCGCTCAGTTATCTGCGCCGACTGCCGCTTGATCAGCTCAAGATCGACCAGTCCTTCGTGCGCGAGGTGCTCTCCGACCCGAACGACGCAGCGATTGCACGCACGGTGATTGCATTGGGGCAGAACCTGGGCCTGATGGTGATTGCCGAAGGCGTTGAGCTGCAGGGGCAGCGAGATTTTCTGGCGGAGTACGGCTGCGTGTACTGTCAGGGCTACCTGATCAGCCGGCCGTTACCCATCGCCGCCTTTGATATCTTCGTGCGCGATTTCGGCCAGGGTGCGCCGGCGGCAGGATGGAGTGTTTTGCGCGAAGAGCCCTGATCTCTGTGTTTTCCTTTAGCGAACACGTTTCAGATCGCCAGCGGATCCACATCCACCGCCCAGCGCAGCAGGCCTTTTCCCGCGTCACCCTGGCGGGTCAGGTGCAGGATTTCATGCCAGGCCGTCAGGAAATTCTGCAGCGCAAGACGTGACGGGCTCTCCACCAGCATCTGCGCACGTTCCACATTGGCCACCCGCTGCACCAGCATCGGCACCGCCGGGTACAAGCTGATCCGGTCGAATCCGGGCAGGCTGGAGAGCTGTTCGCTGGCGGCGCTGCTGGCGCGGGCCAGGAATCCCTGCGCCACCTCCTGCGTGCGTGCCTCGGCGCGCAGCAAGGCCTGGAACGAGAAAGGCGGCAAGTTCGCGTTCTCACGGTCCTGCAGCTGTCCGGCAGCGAAGGCCGGATAGTCGTGGTGCTTGAGCGCTTCGAACAACGGGTGCTGGGGCTGGAAGGTCTGTATCCACATCTCGCTCTGGCCGCTCATCGCGGCGTCGCGCCCGGCGCGCCCGGCCGCCTGCATCAGCAGGCTGAACAGCCGCTCGGGTGCGCGAAAGTCGCTGGAGAACAGCGCGTTATCCGGATTGACGGCTGCCACCAGCGTGATGCGCCGGAAATCATGGCCCTTGGCCACCATCTGTGTGCCCACCAGCACGTCGACCTCGCCGGCATGGACCTGGGCCAGCTGGGTCTGCAGGCTGCCGGTATGGCGGGTGCTGTCGTCGTCGATGCGCGCCACGTGCACCGGTGTTCCGCCGGGGTTGTCCGGCGTCTGCGAGCCAGGCCGGCGCATGTCGGCCAGCAACTCCACCAGATGCTCCTGCAGCCGCTCGGTGCCGCGTCCCACCGGCGAGATGTCCTGGTTGCCACATTGCGGGCATCCGCGCGGGACCGGCTCGGCAAAGCCGCAGTGGTGGCAGCGCAGGCTGCGGTCGATCTTGTGGAACACGCGAAACGCGCTGCAATGCGGGCAGGCACTGCGCCAGTCGCAGGCGCTGCATTGCAGCACCGGCGCATAACCACGCCGGTTCAGGAACACCAGGCTTTGTTCGCCAGCCGCAATGCGCTGGCGTATCGCCTCGAGCAGGGGCGGGGCGATCACGGCCCGCCGGGGTTGGTGGTTCATGTCGACCCGACGCACCAGTGGCAGACTGGCCTGCTCGCCGATGCGGCTGGGCATCTCCAGCCGCTTGTAGCGCCCACCCTGGGCGGCGGGACGGCTGTGGTGCCAGCTCTCCAGCGATGGCGTGGCCGAACCCAGAATCACCTTGCTGCCTTCCAGGTGGCCCCGGTAGACCGCCAGATCGCGTGCGGAATACCGAGCGCCTTCCTGCTGCTTGTAGCTCGGGTCGTGCTCCTCGTCGACCACGATCAAGGCCAGCGTGGGCATGGACGCGAACACCGCCATGCGGGTGCCGAGCACGATGCGCGCGCTGCCAAGATGCGCCGCCAGCCAACTGCGCAGGCGTTGTGGATGGGTCATGCCGCTGTGCAGCGAGACCACGGCACCCTCACCGTACAGCGGGTCAAAGCGCTGCTGAAACCGGTCTTGCAGCTGGGGTGTAAGGTTGATCTCGGGCACCATCACCAGCGCCTGCGCCTGCGGGTCGCGCGCCAGCAACTCTTGCACACATTGCAGGTAGACCTCGGTCTTGCCGCTGCCGGTGGCGCCGAAAAGAAGGAAACAGCCGTCCGTCTGCCGCAGCTGCGCCATCACGGCCTGCTGTTCGGGGCTCAGCGCGGGGCCAAAGGTGTCGCCAGCGCCCTTTACGGGCGCCGCTGGCGCTGCGACCTTGCGCAGCCTGCGCTGCAGTTGCTGGGCGCTCAGGTCACGCAAAGGCGGCGGCAGCGCGGCCAGCGCAACCTCGCCGGCGGCGCGCTGGTAATAAGCCGCGGCAAATTCGACCAGACGACGCCAGTGGACCGTCAGCGCTGGCAATGGGTCCAGTACTGCGCTGATGGTGCGGATCTTGCCCGTATCCGCGAATCCGCTCTCGGCGGTTCCGTCCCACACAACGCCTAGCGTCTCGCGTTTACCCAACGGCACACGCACTAAAGTCCCAGCAGCCAGTGGCTGCTCACTTTGATAGGTCAGTGCGGTACCGATCCGGCTGTGGGCCGGAGTCTGGACAAGAACCGGAATCAGGTACGCCATGGTCCGGGGTCGTTTGGGGGTGTTAGTTGATGTGAACTTGTGAAGTGTGGCTTAAGTGCTTGATCCATAAGGTCTTTGGCGGTCATCCAGTTTTTCTGTGGATAACTTTGTTGATATCCATGTCGCGTTCCCGCACAGGCCTTGAAAACAAAGGCTTTATCTGGATTGCCCGTGAAAAAAGCAAAGAGCCAAAATTCATATGAATCAACAACTTAGCTGAGCTATTGGTTTTGTAGCAAAGTGCAATCCGCTTGGCTTGGGTTTGCGCAGTGCAGCAAGATTTTTGTGAATAAGTCAGGGTTCACCAACCTGGATCGGTGTACCTGTGGTAGGCCGGCGCGGCCCGACCGGTCACTTGCGCGCCTGTCGCGAGGCAGCGTGCACCGCCTCTACAAGCGTTGCTACGTTTTCAGGAGGTGTGTGCTGGCTGATGCCGTGACCGAGGTTGAAAACATGGGTCGGACCGACCTGATCGGGGTCGTTTTCGGGTGCCTGGTGCGGTGGTCCGAAACCGTTCAATACCTTGGCGACCTCGGCCTGGATTTGTGCGCCGCTGGCAAACAGTACGTTCGGGTCGATATTGCCCTGCAAGGCTTTACCGGCGCCCCCTGCGACCCCACCCACCAGGGCCCGTGCCTGCTGCAGGTTGACGGTCCAGTCCAATCCCAGCACCTCGCAGTCGAGCCCGCCCATTTCGGGCAACCACAAGCCACCACCCTTGGTGAAAACGATGCGCGGAATCACCGCGCCCGCATGGCTGCGCTTGAGTTGCGCCAGCACCCGCGCGGTATAGGCCAGGCTGAACTCCTGGAAGGCGCCATCGGCCAGCACGCCACCCCAACTGTCGAAGACCATCACTGCTTGGGCGCCGGCCTCGATCTGCGCGTTCAGGTAGGTAGCGACCGCATCGGCGTTGATGGCCAGGATGTGGTGCATCAGGTCGGGGCGCGCGTACATCATGGTCTTGACCAGCCGATAGTCACTCGAGCCAGCGCCTTCGACCATGTAGCAGGCCAGGGTCCAGGGGCTGCCAGAGAAGCCTATCAAAGGTACCCGGCCTGCCAGCGCATGGCGGATCGACGTGACGGCGTCGAATACGTAACGCAACTTGTCCATGTCGGGCACTTGTAGCGCCGCGACCGCCGCTTCATCACGAACAGGATGCGCGAACCGGGGCCCCTCGCCCAGCGCAAAACTCAGGCCCAGTCCCATCGCGTCAGGCACGGTGAGGATGTCGCTGAACAGGATGGCCGCATCCAGCGGGTAGCGCTCCAGCGGTTGCAGCGTGACCTCGGTGGCGTAGTCGGTGTTGGTGGCCAAGCCCATGAAGCTGCCGGCGCGGGCACGGGTGGCGCGGTATTCGGGCAGATAACGCCCGGCCTGGCGCATCAGCCAGACCGGTGTGTGCTCTGTCGCCTGGCGCAAACATGCGCGCAGGAACGTGTTGTTTTGCAGGGGTGCGAAAGGTGCTGCGGGGTTGTTCTGGGTCATCTGGCTATTGTGGCAGCTTGACCTGCGCGCCATCCGCCCGACGGTGACCCCGGCCGAGGCTTCAGACCACGCTCAGAGGTGCTGGCTGCGAGGCGGCAAACAATGCCGCGCTTTCGCTGCAGCGACCGTCGACGGACTCCGACCACCAGTGCGGTCCCTGCTGGTCGTGTAGCTCCAGCGTGCCGACATCGATCACCGTCGCGACGAAGTCTGTCCCCGGTATTTCCCGGGACAGGTCGGTCGATGATCGGTCTGGTCCTTCGTTTGCATGTGTCATGGAGTCCCTCGGCTGCCAGCGATTCTGGCGAATGCGAATGACTATAACGCTGCCCTCACCCGGCAGCAACCAGTTGGCAGGCGTCGGCGCTCAGCTTTTGTACTTGATCGAGCAGCCATAAGGACGAGTGGTCGCAGCGGCCAGCGGCTGGCCCGCCAGCGCCTCGCGAACCCCTTGCTTGACATAGTTGACCGCGGTCTTGATGTCATCGATGCGCGACGACGGCACGCTGTCGATGCCACCGGCATAGATCAGCCGGCCTTTAGGGTCGACGATGTACATGTGTGGTGTGGTGCGCGCGCCGTAGGCCTTGCCGACCGTGCCGTCTTCGTCCATCAGCGTGCGGGTCGCGGAGGCTTTCTGGGTCTGCATCCAACGGTCCATCTGCTCCGGTGCCAGGTAATCGCCGCTGGCGTTTTCCGTCGAGTTGATCGCCAGCCACACCACGCCCTGGGCGGTTGCTTCTTTCTGCGTGCCCTGCATGTTGGCACTGTTGTAGTGTTTGCGCACATACGGGCAGCCGGGGTTGACCCATTCCAGCACCACATGGCTGCCCCGATAGTCGGACAGGCGCACGGTCTTGCCCTGGGTGTCGGACAGGCTGAAGTCGGGCGCGGTTTGCCCGACCGACGGCGCGGCAAGCAATGGGGCACTCGCCAGGCCGGACAAGAGGGACACACAGGCCAACAGGACGCGACGTTTCATGGTGATTTCTCCTGGTTGCATTTGACAGAAAAATTCGGCGCAGCAGTGATATGCAACGCTACAGGCGCGCCAACGCGGCACGCACATCCTTCACGCTGAGGATCTCGGACATCACCAGCGGTGTGCGGCCGGCCTGGTAAAGCACATACACCGGAACGCCGTTGCGGCCGAGTTGTTGCAGCGCGGCGGTGATGGCCGGGTCGCGCCGGGTCCAGTCGGCCCGCAACAGGGCCACCTTGCGCTCGGTGATGTCGGCCAGCACCATCGGGTCGCTGAGCGTAGTCTGCTTGTTGTATTGGCAGGTGACACACCAGGCGGCGGTGAAATCGACGAATACCGGTTGTCCGGTGGCCAGGATCTGTTCGACCTTGCCGGGTGCCCAGGCCTGCCACAGGCCGTCACCCGTACGCTGCGTCATGGGCGCCGGCGTGGTCACTGCCGGCCCAAGGCTCCAGCCCAGTGAAAGCAACAGGGCCAGGGACACACCGCCGGCAACCAGGCGGGCGCGACCGGCCAGTGCCAGCGCCCAGGCCACGAAGGCCACCGCCACGAGCAACACGAGCAGCGCACCGGCGCCGTCTATGCCGCTTTGCTGCCCAAGTACCCAGACCAGCCAGGCCACGGTGGCAAACATCGGGAACGCCATGAACTTTTTCAGCGTATCCATCCACTGGCCCGGGCGGGGCAAGGCGCGTGCGACTGCGGGGATGAAGCTCGCAGCCAGATAGGGAAGCGCCAGACCCAGGCCCAGCATGGCAAATACTGCCAGCGCCTGCTGTGGCGGGAGCGCCACGGCCAGCCCGAGCGAGGCGCCCATGAATGGCGCGGTGCAGGGTGAGGCGATGGCGACGGCCAGCACGCCGGTGAAGAACGCGTCGACCACGGGATGGCGTGGCTGGAATCCGGCGAGGCTTGACGGCACCATCTGCGAAAAATGGAACACGCCGGCCAGATTCAGGCCGATCAGCGTGAACAACAGCGCCAGAATGGCGACCACGGCCGGGTTCTGCAGCTGGAAGCCCCAGCCCAGGCTTTCGCCGGCGCTGCGCAGCGACAGCATCAGCAGGCCCAGCGCCATGAAGCTGAGCAATACACCGGCGGTGTAGGCGAGTCCGTTGATGCGGTGGGCGCGCCGGTCTTCGGCGTGGCGTGCAAAACCCAGCACCTTGATCGCCAGCACCGGCAATACACAGGGCATCAGGTTCAGGATCAGGCCGCCGATCAAGGCGCCCAGTAGCGCTGCCCAAAAGCCGATGGATGCGGCCGGCGCGCCAAAGGCGTCTGCACCCGTGCCCGGCCGTGCGCCCAGCGCATCCCGCAACGCGGTCGACTCCGGTGCGGCCGCGCTGCCCTGGGGCCAGCTGCCGCTGACTGGCAACGTGATGCGTTGGCCAACAAGTCCGTCCAGCGCCAGCACCACCGGCATCACCGTCGGGCTGCTGCTGCGTTGTGACGACAGCGGTATGCGTGCGGTCCAGTTCGCTCCTTCCCAGGCCTGCTGCCAATCCGCTGCGGTTTCGATGACCTCGGGCGTTTCCGGGAAAAACGACAGCTTGCGGCCTTGCCAGGCAGTCGGCAGGCCCGGCACCGACAGCGCCAGGGTCTGACCATCGACCTTGAGCGTGCCGCCGCCGGTTGCCAGGTCGGTCGGCGCGCTGCGCCAGGCCGCATCAAACGCGGCTCCATGACCCGCGGTCGAACTGCGCGCCGGGATCTTCAGCGCGAACCGGCCTTCTTCGGGAATACATTCGGTCTTGCAGACCAGCCAGGCTGCGTCCAGTTGCACATCGATCGAATCGGACAACAGGCCGGGCTTGAACTCTGGGCCGATGGTCAGCTGTACCGGCAGCAATACGGTCCCCTCGTAGCCGTAGTTGGCCAGCGTGCCAATGCGGATCTTCTCCGGCAGCGGCCATTGAATCTCGCCCGCGCTGACACCGGCCGGCAGCGTCCACTGCAACTGCGTCGGCAGGCCGGAGTCCCCGGCGTTCTTCCAGTAGGTATGCCACTCGGGCTTGTGCCGGATCTGCAGGCCGACCCAGACCGTCCTGCCGGGCCCGGCGCCGTCGGGCGCATGCGCCAGCAGTTCGGCGCGCACCTGTTCGGTGGTGACCACAGCGCTGGGGCTGCTGCCGAGCTGGGCGCAGGCCATCAGCGGAAACAGGCCGCAGGCGAACAGGGCGAGCGCGGCAAACAGGCGAAGCGTGGGAGATGGACGGATCATGAAGACTTGTGGGAGCGATGACGGGGGACAAAGTTCCGCTGGCATGCTGTAGGGACAGGCATGGCAGTCACGCCACAGCCGATTGTCGCTGTGCCAGCGCAAGGGCGATGCGCGGTCAGCGTTGTTGGCGCGGTGAGCGCCTGCAAGGTGCAGGTGCGGCGTCCGCGGCACCCTGCGTCATGCGGCGAATCCGAGCACCACACGACGCGTGGTGGCGCTCTTCTTTTCGATTTTTGTCACGGTCACAGCGCCGATTTCGGCCGTATTCGCCACATGGGTGCCGCCGCAGGGTTGAAGGTCGACAAGCTCGTCTTGCCCGATACGCACCGTGCGGATGCTGCCGCTGCCGCGGGGTGGCTGCACGCTCATGCTCTTGACCAGCGCCGGGTTGGCGTCAAGCTCTGCATCGCTGATGGAACCTATGCGCACCGGGTGGCCCGCAGCCACCAGCAGCGCAATGGCGGCCGTGAGGGCTTCCTTGTCCAGCGGCTCGGTCATGTTGAAGTCCAGCCGGGCATAGTCGGGGGTGATCGAGCAACCGTTGACCAGTTGCGGCACCAGGTGACACAACAGATGGGTCGTGGTGTGAAACCGCATCAGCCGATGGCGCCGTTGCCAGTCGATGCAGGCTGTCACCGTGTCGCCTACGGCCGGCAACGGCGCCGCCGCGTCAGCGGCAGGTATATGGCAGATGTCGCTCGTGAACCGGCCCTCCATGTCCTTGCCTTTGCGCGTGTCGGCGATGGCCAGTTCGCGGCCGGCCAGCGCACCGCTGGTGCAGCGCAACACCCCGGCATCGCCGGCCTGGCCACCTCCCATCGGGTAGAAAACGGTGCGGTCCAGCACGATGCCCTGGGGCCCGATGGCGGTGACCGTGGCCGCACATTCGGTCAGGTAAGCGTCGGCGCGAAACAGTTCTTGCGTCATGTGCACCAATAATACCGGCATGTCCATCGCTCCCGCCACGCCGCCATCGGTGGTTCTGTGCACGCTCAATGCGCGCTACATCCATGCATCGCTCGGGCTTCGCTACCTGCTGGCCAACATGGGCGCGCTGCGCGACGTCACGGTGTTGCGCGAGTTCACCATTTCGCGGGATCCGGCCGAGATCGTGCAGTCGCTGCTGGAGTTGCTCGGAGCGCCGCTGGAAGGTCAGCGGCAGGTCATCGGATTCGGCGTCTACATCTGGAACGTGACGCAAACCGTCGCCGTGTTGCGCCTGTTACACCAGCAGCGGCCGCATCTCAAGGTCGTGCTCGGCGGCCCGGAGGTCAGCCACGAGTGGGAGCAGCAGGAAATTGTGGGACTGGCCGACCATGTGATCACCGGCTGGGGTGACGTGAGTTTCGCGAAGTTATGTCAGGTGCTGCTGCACGGGCCGCAGCCGCTGATGAAAATCATCGCCGGCGAGCAACCGGCATTGGACACACTTGTGCTGCCGTACCGGGAATACAGCGAAACCGACCTGGCACACCGGGTGCTGTATGTCGAGGCCTCGCGGGGCTGCCCGTTCAAGTGCGCGTTTTGCCTGAGTTCGCTGGACAGGACAGCCTGGGCCTTTGATGCGGATCGCCTGCTGGCCGAGCTCGACGTATTGTTCGCGCGTGGCGCACGCACCTTCAAGTTCGTCGACCGCACCTTCAATCTGAAGATCGACGCGTCGGTGCGCATCCTGCAGTTTTTTCTTGAGCGGCTGCAGCGGGCCGGTCCGGGCGGTCTGTTCGTGCATTTCGAAGTGATTCCCGACCATTTGCCCGAGCGGCTGCGGCAGACGATTGCGTTGTTCCCGGCCGGCGTGTTGCAGTTCGAGGTCGGCATCCAGAGTTTCAATCCGGTGGTGCAACAGATAATTTCACGGCGCCAGGACAACGAGCGAACCGAGGCCAATCTGCGCTGGCTGGTGGCGCATTCGCAGGCGCACCTGCATGCCGATCTGATATTCGGTCTGCCCGGCGAAGACCTGCAGAGCTTTGCGCAGGGTTTCGATCGCCTGCATGCGCTGGGGCCGCATGAGATCCAGCTCGGCGTGCTCAAGCGTTTGCGCGGTACGCCGATCGGGCGCCTGACAGCGGCGCACGGCATGGTTTACGAGTCGCTGCCACCGTATACGATGCGTCAGACGGCGGTCGTTTCAGCGCAGGATGTGGACGCGTTTGTGCGATTGGCGCGCTACTGGGACCTGGTGGCGAACTCCGGTCGTTTCCGGCGCAGCCTTGCGTTGCTGCTGGGTACCGGCGGCCGTGATCCGGTCGCGAAAGATGCGACTGTCGAACCGGCGCCCGGCGGCCACTCGGCGTTTGCCGCGTTCTGGGACTTCAGCGTCTGGTTGTGGTCGCATCGCGGCCAGACCAGCGGCATCACGCCGGAAGATCTGGTCGACCACCTGTTCGACTATCTGCATGGCGTGGGCGGCCACGATGCAGCCGTGTGCCGCAAGGCCTTGTTGGCGGATTACCAGCACAGTGGCGCCCGCGCGCGCCCTCAGAGTCTGCGTGCTGTTTGGCCCGCCGGGGTGTCGTCACCCGTCAACTCCAGGCGCGCGCTTGCCGCGCGCCAGCAACAGCACCGGGCACTGGCGAACGATACCGGTTGAGCGGGCCTTGGCATGCATCGGCGTTGCGTTGCCGCGACGCTGGCCAAACGGGTATAACCCTGCATTCACTGGAAATCGACGTATGGACAACAGAACCGCCAGACCCGAAACCATCGCCGCCCAGGGCCTGGGCTGGATCGACGACAAGACGCGTGCCATCACCCCGCCTATCCATGTCTCGTCGACCTATCTGCGTGACGAAGACAACCAGTACCGATCCGGGCGGGTTTATGCCCGTGCCGACAACCCGGCCTTCGATCAGGCGCAGGCGGTGATCACGCAGTTGGAGAACGGCGCCGACAGCATGTTGTTCGCCTCAGGCATGGCGGCCGCCACCGCGGTTTTCCAGGCCCTGGCGCCGGGCGACCATGTGCTGGCGCCCAAGGTCATGTACTGGTCGCTGCGCAACTGGCTGTTGAACTTCGCCACCCACTGGGGCCTGAATGTTGAACTGGTGGACATGACCGACCCGATGGCGGTGCAGGCCGCCATCGTGCCGGGCAAGACGCGCCTGGTGTGGATCGAGACGCCGGCCAACCCGATGTGGACCATCACCGATATCGCCGCCACTGCCGATATCGCCCATGCGGCAGGCGCTGTACTGGCGGTCGATTCGACCGTGGCCAGTCCGGTGCTGACGCGTCCGCTGGACCTGGGAGCCGACATCGTCATGCATGCAGCCACCAAATACCTCAATGGTCACTCCGATCTGATTGCCGGCGTGCTGGTCGCGCGTGAAAACAACGCCTTGTGGCAACGCATCCGCTCGATTCGGGCGCAACTGGGCGGTACGCTGGGGTCATTCGAGGCCTGGCTGCTGATGCGCGGCATGCGCACCCTGTTCTTGCGCGTGCGTGCCGCCAGCGTCTCGGCGCAACGCCTGGCCGAGCATTTTCATGGTCATCCGCTGGTGTCCGAGGTGCTGTACCCGGGCCTGCCGGAAGCACAGGGCCATGCCATTGCTGCGCGCCAGATGCAAGGTGGGTTTGGCGGCATGTTGTCGCTCCGCACCCGCGGCGGTGAGGCCTGTGCCATTGCCACGGCGGCCCAGGTCGGCCTGTGGAAACGCGCCACGTCGCTGGGAGGAACCGAGAGTCTGATCGAGCACCGCGCCAGCGTGGAGGGCGCGGGTTCTCCGGTCCCGCCGGACCTGTTGCGCTTGTCGGTCGGCATCGAGGCTGTGCAGGATTTGATCGATGATCTAGAGCAGGCGCTGCACCAGGCGCATGCGGCGCAAGGGGTTTGATTCGCGCCGGTATTGCGAGTTTCTGGCAGGCACATGTGGGCGCCGTAAGCTGGCGCCGGGCAGGCCTTTGACGTTGACATCAAGGTCTTGTGCCGTGTTTTCGGGACGGCAGGCCGATAGCCGATAAACTATAGGGGCGTCAGGGGAGATGCGCTGGACCGGTGGAGAACCGGTTTTACGTTGATGCTGCTATGGCTTTTCCGGTCCAGGTCAGTCCCCTGTCTTTGATGGCGCGAAAGGACGGTGACTGTGTTCCATTCGATCAAACAAGAGCGGACTCGAACATTTCCCCTCGTAGTTGCGCCTGCCATGTTCCCGCTCAACTTGACTACGCATCCATGATCCATCTTCCAACGATTTTCAAAGAAAGCCCGACCCATGGCCAAAGCTGAGGCAAAAACCGCCGTCAAGGCCAATGGCCTGCGTTACAAGTCCAAGGTCTCGGGCTCGCCATTTGCGGCAGCCGCGTCGTTTGGCGGCGCCACCATGTCCTGCTTCATGTGTGGCAAACATCGCCCGCGCTCGCTCATGGGCACCCGCAAGGTGGCCGGCAAGTCGCAAACGGTGTGCGCGCCATCGTGCAAGGAACTTGACGCGACGCTCAGCGCGTCGTCCTGAAGGCCGGGACCCTTGGTGGCGGCGCCAATTGCCGCCGGGGTCGTGTGTTCCGTCGACGCATACCTGCGTAAACACGCGCCCCCGTCAGTACACGTATTGCAGACGCATCGAAAACATGTTGCCGCTGCGCCCGTAGACCGAACCCATCAGGTAGGCGACCTCGTATTTGAAAGCCTGAGACGGGCCCAGCGGAAGGCTGCCCGCGACCACCGGCCCGGCTCGATGGCTTTGCGCGCTGCCCTCCGACCAGTTGTCCCAAGGGCCAAGCTCTCCGAAACCTTGCAGACCCAGGTGAAACCCCTGGTTGAATCGGTATTTGGCTTGCCACTGGTATTTGAGTTGGGTGCGTGATGGTGGGCCGTCGCCCAGACCACGTTCGAACACCAGGTTGCCGTTGAACTGGGTGCGACCAATATCGGTCTGCAGCACCGGACCGAATTCCAGCACGTACCCGCTCGCGCGCCCCCGACTGCCGATCAACTGGGTATGCAGGGCGACGTCGATCAGGTATTGCCCTTGTGTCAACAGGAAATCGTTCTGCCAGTTCATCGAACTGAGCCGCGTCGAAAAGCGATCCGAGCCGATGTAACTGGCCAACAGGGTCGTGTACCAGCGGCTGTTGACGCCATAACCGATGCCGATTTCCGGCCAGATCACTTCGGCCGAATTCGGGGCCTTGACGGTCCAGTAGCGGTAGTCGATGCTCACCTGGCCGTTGTTGTCATATGCGGTGACCAGGTAATAGCCCGGGTCGGCAACGGCAACATTAGCGGCGCAAGCCAGACCCGTCGCCATCAGCTGTGCGGAGAATCGATTCATGGAGTCCTTCTTGCGGTGTACGGGAGGGTCGCTGCTGCGGCAAACATGCCACAGTATGCGTCGGTCTGGCTGCGGCTAAGATCACGCCATGCAACTGCCATCGCGCTATTGGGCCGACCTGACGACCGTTGATTTCTCCAACTTGCGCCGTGCGCTGGAGATCGGCCAGGTCGTGGCGGTGTTGCCAGTCGGTGCGACCGAGCAACACGGACCCCATCTTCCGTTATCGGTCGATAACGACCTGGTCGACGCCGTTGTCGGCGCCGCATTACCGCTGCTGCCGGCAGAGCTTCCCGTGCTGGTGTTGCCGACCCAGAAAATCGGCAAGAGTAACGAACACGCGCGTTTTCCCGGCACCTTGACGCTGGGTGCGGAAACCTTGATCCGGGTCTGGACCGAAATCGGCGATTGCGTCGCCGCCACCAGCGTGCGCAAGCTGCTGCTGTTCAATGCCCACGGCGGGCAGGTCGCGCTGATGGATATCGTCGGCCGCGATCTGCGCGCCCGCCATGACCTGATCGTGTATCACAGCAACTGGTACGACCTGCCGCTGGCCGATGATGCGATGGCGCCCTTTGACCCCGACGAGCGGCGTTTTGGCGTGCACGGTGGCGACATGGAAACCTCGATGATGCTGGCCATCCGGCCCGCGCGGGTCGACATGGGTCAGGCCCGGGATTTCGCGTCGACGTCCCAGCAACGCGCCCGTGACTATCCGATCCTGGGCAATGGCAGAAGTGCCCGCATGGCCTGGCAGATGCAGGACTACAACCCGCAGGGGGCGGCCGGCAACGCCGCGGCAGCCACGGCCGACAAGGGACGTGCGCTGGTGACCTCGGCCGCAACACAACTCGCGCTGCTGCTGGCGGAGCTTTCGCGTTTGCCGCTGTCCACGCTGGTCGAGCGGCCAGCCCGGTAAGACGCGTCGGCGCGGCGCCTTATTCAGTCATGCAGCGCAGCGATCGAACGCGCCAGATTGAGCCGTGCCTGTGTCTCGAACCGCCCGTAGAACGGATCTGTGTGGTAAATCCGCCCGCGCGCCAGAAAACCTTGCAGGATGCGGCGCCGATTGGCGCGAAACAAGGGTTCGGGCACGGTGCGGTATTCGGCCCGCACCTGGCCCTCATATCCGTCGAAAACCCCCGCGCGCGTGCCCAGGATCGCCAGGTCCACATCGAGCATGATCTGTTCGTCGACCGTTTGGGGCATCACCTCGTGCCGCGTGACCAAAATCAGCTCAGACACGCGCTGCGTCACGGCCGCCTCGACCTTCGCTGCCAGCAGCGATTTGACTGCCCAGTCCGCACTGCGGCGTTCGTTGTCCGCGGCGCCGATGTCGTAAATCGCGTCATGAAACCACAAGGCCAGCGCGACTTCGTCCGGATACGTGGCGAGCCCTCGTAGCGCTGGCAGGTGGCGCAGGCAGGCGTCCAGATGATCCAGCGTGTGGTAGTGCCGGTGCGGTTCGCTGTAGCGCGTCACCAGGGACTGCAGCAAAGCCGCGTCTCCCCGTTGGCCACAGAGAGTCTGCCAGGTGGCATGCCAGGTCGGTGCATGGCGGCTGATGAAATCCTGGGCGTTCATGATTTTCTCTGTCGGGTACCAACAGGTGTCAACGGCGATGAGGTGCCGCGTGCCGGGAAGCGTGATGCGACATGTGCCTGTTCCAGTTCTTGTCAGCGATGCGGGTCCATCTCCAGCAGTGCACCTGCTAGAGCCAAGCACCATTGACACCCAGATTGCGACAATTCTCCGCCGCTATTGCGCGAAAGGCCGCTGACACCCTTTCGTCTCCCGCCACGCTTTGCCAAAAAGCCCGTGCCAGGCTCCGTGCACGTTCCCACTCGGGCAAGGTCGCCGCCGTCGGCTGGGGTAACTGCGCGGCAAAGTCCCGTGCCACCAACTCACCGCCAACCGGGGCGTAAAGCATGGGCAGCATGTCATACGTGGGTGACAACTTCCAGTCGTCGTTGTCCAGCAGAAGCGAGATGTTTCCGTAGTGCCGATCGGTGTTGGCAATCAAGGCACCGTAGGCCTCCAACAAACGCAAGTGGCGGGCGTCTTCGGCTGTCAACAGGCCGCGCGCCTGCATTCGGTCTGCCGTTGCGCCCCAGTTGTCCATGGCGCCGACGTACTCCGCGTCATACACCTGCAATGACACCATGCCGATGCGCCCCAGGCCCTGTCGGTTGTCTGGACCCAAAGGCGTGCGGTCAAACCGCTGCGACTCTAGAAACACCCGGCCCGCCGCCATGAACAACTGCGTGCAGGCTGCAGGGGCGTCGGCCCGTCCCAGCATTTGCAAAGCCAAGTGTTCGCACACCAGCAAGTCGCGCGTGCGTTGGTCGGTCGCCGAGTCGCCTGCAGGCGAAAACTTGACCAGCACGTGCCGCCCGCTCGAAATGGTGCAAAACTTGGGCT
>Ga0105047_10003259_pt1 | contig 28673 bp, 23 predicted proteins | sample MAT04_FD_78384 | JGI IMG/M metagenome (GOLD analysis project Ga0105047, IMG submission 78384) | Freshwater microbial communities from Lake Fryxell liftoff mats and glacier meltwater in Antarctica - MAT-04 (megahit assembly) | ecosystem: Environmental > Aquatic > Freshwater > Ice > Liftoff... | reverse complement strand
AGTGGCCGGGTCCTAAAACGAAAAACCCCGCACGGGTTGCCCGATGCGGGGTTTCGGATTCTTGGGGTTTTCTCAACTTGCGCCCCTAAGTCACCGCTCCGCATCGATGTCGGCTAATAAGAAGGAGTGGTAGCACAAGCGCGCCCGGCGAGCGCAGCAGGTGCGCGGCGGTGAGTGCGGTGACGATGGCGGCGATCAGCAACATGGGGTCGATGCTGCTATGCAACACAAGGACTTGTCAACACCCAATTTTCTGGCGAGTTTTCTGGCCCTGATGGCGGCAACGGAAAGCGGACGCCGCAGCTGCCCGATTCCAAGCCGAAACCTGCATTCCGATGGGACGAACGCAGCACCCTGGCAAACCTTAGTCCGACTAGCTGCTAGCCCGCCGTCGCTTGCGCTCGAAGGCGGGCAAATACTTCGGTGGCCGCCGCATTCCAGACCACCCACTTGTGGCCCCCCGCGCGCGGCAGGATGTGTGACGGGTCCAGCGCGGGCGCAATCACCGGGACCGTCTTGGCCAAACGGTCGTCCTCACCATAGGCCAACCAGACCCGCGTTTGCGACTTTGGATCGAGTCCAAACTGCTGAATGTGCCGCCACAACTCGCGCTGAAAGTTGGCGCTATCCACCGCCGCAGGCTTTGGTCCCGCCTGCCACGCAAGCACGCCGCCTGCTTCGGCGATCTCCCGAAGCAGCTTCTGCTTGCCCAGGTAAGGTGCCATCAGCAGCAGATGATCGACCATTCCAGGATTGGCTTGATCGACAATCAAGCTACCCATTCCGCCCAGTGATGCACCCATCAGGATGATTCTCTCGTAGCCGCTGGCACGCGCTGGCTCGATGAACTGCTCGCGAACGCGCGCGGCCAAAACGCCGTCCAAATAGTAGGCAAGCGTGGCGCTGGTCAATTGCACATCGACTTCAGGCCAGCCCGCATGGATGGCCTGCGCGACGCCGAATTCCTGCATGACTTCGACATTGTCACCGCGGCCCGGTAGCACGATGACCAGTGTCTTCTGATCGGCTATGCCAGACCCTAGTACGGTCGCGCTTGGAATCGGCTGCTTGCTGTCACCGAGGTTGCCGCAACCGAAAAGGGCAAGTAGCAAACTACCCAGAGCCAAATGCTTGAATACAGATAAAACACGAAGTTTGCGCATGCGATCAATCTCTGCAAGTTGAGCGCGGCATTAGCTCCGACTCGGTGTGCAGGGCAGGTAAAGCCTCTCGCTGTTGCTCGACGCGTCCTTCTCTTTGCTGCCTCACCGCTCTTTGCTGCCTCACCGCTCTTGGGGGGTGCCGCTCCTGTGGCGCTGCTTTTGCCTAATCCTGCGCCAAGTGCCATGCAGGCCAACCCGATCGGCGGAACTCAGGCAGCCAGAACGCGCAGCAGCAGCCAGACCGGCACACCCAGGAAGTACAGCGCGCGCGCCAGATTTTCCGACCATGTTCGGATTGAGACGCGCTGGCTCGACAGTGGCAACGCAGCCAGCACGACGAGCTCGATGATTGCGCGCTGCACAGCAGCGAAGAGCATCAAGCCGATTGCCCACGATACCCACCAGATGACGAGGCCGGTCGCCCAGGCACCCAAGCCGTAGGTGAGCAGCTCGCCGAAGGGTCCGCCAAAAGCGATGGTCTGGTGCAGATGAAAGGCGATCAGCGCCGGCAGCAGCGGAAACAGCACGAACTTGACCAGCGCATGATCGAGCAGCGGTCGCTCCGCCGCCGCCCGCAGACCCGCATGTTCGCCAATCCTGGCCGAGGTCGCGTCGGCCCAGTGCGCCGGCGATCCGCCAGCCTGCAGCGCCCGCAGCAGGCGGCTCGCTTCAAGGCTTGCCAGACCGTGGTCGAAGCGGCGACCGGATCTGAGCCTGATATCGAAGCCTGCCATCGGCAAGGGCATCCGCCAAGCGGCCAGCTCGGCGATACTGGCGAGCGGTATCTGGATGCGCTGCCTCGGCAGTTCCAATAGCAGTTGATCAGCAAGGATCCGCGCCTTTGCGGTGCGGGCGTGCGCAAGCGCCCATGCCAGCAACAGCGGCATGCCCACAGTCAGCAAGAATTGCTCGATTTGTTCAAGTGATCTGACCTGCAGTCCGTCGCGTAGCAGCATGGATCCGCCGAGCCAGAGCAGAGCGACTCCAGCGCCGAGCCGCAGTGCCCCGATGAGTAGGCGCGCAGCTGGCGAGAACAGCCGCACCCGGCCGTGGAATGCTGCGTCGATTGCCGCGACGGCGGCGTGTTGTGAGCTTGCGCGACGTCGTCGGAGCGCACCCGCAAGCTGGCGCGCTGCCAGCATCAGCAAGACCAACAAGCCGGCACGGCCGACCCAGTCACCGCTGACCACCAAGGGCGAGGCCATGGCGGGCCGCAGCGGAATCTCGCCGACCAGCACCGCCTGCTGAGACATCGCTGTGCTGGCCAGGATATCGCCCGTCTCGTCGATGATCGCGCTGAAGCCATTGGTGGTCACCCGCAGCTGCGGCAGGCGCGTCTCTATGCTGCGGAATGCGGCGACTGCAAGGTGCAGACGCGCACCGTCGGGATGACCGGTGAACCAGGAATCATTGGAAAGCCCCACGATGGCCTGCGCACCGAGTCGCGCGCCATCAATCGCCAGTTGGCTGCGTACGTCGTCTAAGCAGATCAGCGGCAGCACATCGACTTCGCGACCGTCGGCGGTGCGCACTGGCAGCACACGAGCGCCGTTGCCGGCCTGCCAATTGCCCGCCCAAGGCAGCAGGCGGCGACTCAGAGGTCCCTCCAGCCAGCGCGGCAAGTATTCGGTGAACGGAAACAGGTGGGTCTTGCGATAGTGGCCGAGCACGCCGCGCACCGGATCGACGAGGGCTGCCGAGTTGTATTCGCCGTCCTCGTCACGGTCATAGGTGCCGAATATTAGTGGCACGTCGCTGGCTTCAACAAAATCAAGAATCTCTCGATCAAAGCTCGCGCCGTCGGTGCTTTTCGGCTGGCCGAACGTGGTCGGATAAACAGTCTCCGACCACAGCAGGGCCTCCGCGCCTTGTTCGCGAATGGCGTGAGTCGACATTGCAAAATGAGTGTCGAGCACTTGGCGAACGACGCCGTGCGTGCCGATTTCCTGACGTAATTGTTCGTAGCCGCTGATGTTGGCCTGCACTAGGCCGATCCGAATCGATGTGGCGGCTTGCGCCTGCGCGGCCTGCACATCGGCGAGGCGCCAACTGCCGTAGCCGAACATCAGCAGGAGGATTGCGGCGAATGCGGACAGCGGCATCACCAGCGCGCGTCGCCCAAGTCGCAGGCGCAGGCGCAGGATCGCAAGCGCGACTGCCTCATTGCAAAGAATCAGGGCCAGACTCAAGCCGACCGCGCCACCCAGATCGGCGGCCTGACGCAGCGTCGTCGATGGATACAGGCCGTGACCTAGCGTGTCGCCCAACAGCTTTGGCCACAGCCACTCACAACCGACCCACGCCGCCGCGCCAGCGACCGCGCGGATGGCAGGGCCGTGCTGCTTGCCGACCCAATGGCGGACCAGTACAAACGCGAGCAGTTGCGGTTGTAGCAGCGGCGCGAGTGCAGCGAGAGTCAGAATCGCGAGGCTTTCACTCACTCCCACATAGGCGCCGAACGCCGCAGCGAACCAACTGAAAGCGGTGATCGCGAAAACGACTGCCATTGCCCAGCCACTGGCGAAACAAACAAGCAGCGAGCGTGTCCCCTGCAAGCTGAGCAGCCACGGCACCAGCGCAATGAAGCCAAGCAGGTGCGCGTTGCCGCCACTGGCATAGGCACCGAGCAAGAGCCCGCTGGCGAGGATGGCAAGCAAGTGAATTGCCCAGCGAATGTCCCAGTGACTCGCGCGTGCTGGTGCGGCGGTCTGCGTCATCACCACTTCGGCGCGTCGCTTGCGCGCACTGCGGACTGCGCTTTGCAGTGACCGAAGCGTCGTCGCAAGCATGTTCGGGTCCCCGGCTTTCGCTGGGGCGTCTGCGGCGGCGCGTCGCCCATGGAGGATCGGTCGCTTGCTACGGTGGTGGTGGAATCACTACCTGCCGGATCGGCAGGCCCGGCGGTGCCAGTTCTGGCGGCACCACCCTATTCTCCGGCAGCGCGATCAGTCGGCCCGCATCGTCATAAAAATCGAAGTCGGGCGAGAACATCAGGATCGGCTCGATCGGCTCTCCGGCATCGCTGACTTGATGATGGCGGACAAAGCCCTCCGGCAGCGCGAAGTCATCCGGCACGGCGATGCCGGGCAGCGGCGGGCTGGTGCCGGGTGGATTGAAAGCGCCAAGCCCGCTGTGAATGCCCGCCTCATTCAGCGCCGTGATCACTTCGCGCATGGTTGGCTCAGGCTCGTCGGGTGAGATGTAGTTGGCGAGGTCATCGGGATCAATGCCGGCGACCGCCTCGTCCGCTGGTGCCGATCCAACAGGAGCGATGGCCTCCACGCGAGGCGGGATTGCCGCTTGCAATTGCGTCGCTGCGGGTTTGTTGGGTGTTATTTCGGCTGTGACAGGTGGCGCATTCTGCACCAGCTTTGTGGCGGCAGGATGTGTGGCGGCAGGATCAGCGGTTGGATCGCCCGGCGCGCGCAGCATCCACGCAACAGTCACGGCGATCGCCAGCAACACCGCAAGGCTGGGCAAGGTGCGACGCCAGCCACCGCCGAGAGCATCCCGGCGATGGATGACGATGCCATCCGCATCGGTCGCATCGGTCGCAGCCGGTGCGGCCTGTCTTTTGTCCTGCAAAGACACGATTGGCGTCCGCTGCGCGTGTTGCCTACGGACTCGGTGGACTAAACACCGACAGCGACCAGCCCATCCGCTCGTGGCCAAAGTTGCTCCAGATCGGACTCTTGCCATTGGCAAAGCTGGTGTAACGCGGTGCGCCGGTGCCCGTGCTGCCGCCCCACAGACCCGCCGACACCGTGCCGCCGGTAAAGGTCGGGTGGACATCATCGGACTGGATGTAATCGAAGCTGCTGCTGGCGCTGACCTGCTTGAGGTTGGCATCGCGGATGGTTGAGCGCAGGGTCGTCGTGATGCGGGTGACGTAGCTGCTCTCGCTCTCGCCAGCGATGTACTTCAACCCTTCCGAGTCGATCTTGCCGTCCGCGTTGCTGTCGTAATCGGCCCCCATGTACTCGCCGAAACTGTCGGCGCAGCGGAAGCCTTTGACCCGCGCGTAATCGCACATCCAGAAATTCATCTTCGCCAGCGCCGGCAGAAAGCGGTCCCGCAAGTTGACGGTTACGCCAGTGGCGGAATCGCGGCAGCTGCTTTGTACGTTGTCGGCGTTATAGCCGGGGTAGTGCAGGGTAGCGATCACCTTCAGCCGGGTGTTCGGATGGGCATTGGCGTTGATGTAGTCCATCGCCAGTGCAACGTTGGTCTTGCAGTTGTTCACCGCCGTATCGAGGCCACCGTAGTTGCAGGTGCCGGTTTGCCCCTTGAACGCCGAGCGCGCCTGCAGGCCGTCATTGCCGCACATCTCAAATGTCACCACCCGAGTCGAACTGGCCTGCATGTAAGAGCGCTCATTGACGATCTTGTTCTGATACACGTCGGAAGCAATCGCGCCGGACTTGGCCCGCCGGATGCTCTCGATATCGGCGTTCCAGGTCGCCGACAAATACTCGGCATCGACAGTAGGTGCCGAATACTTCGCGGCATTGCTGGTCGAACCGTTGTAGCCGGCATAAATTGAATCGCCATAGGCAACGATGCGGTACTTCGCCGTGGTGCCGGCGCGGTCAACGGTCCAGGACACGTTTTGATTAAGCGTACTGCCCATGGCCGATGAACTGGTCACAAGCGCAACAGCAACGACAAGCAGCCGCACGCGGCCGCCGGTTGAGCGGATATCCATGTTTCCCTCCCCAGGATGGATGCGAACCGGCAGACACTGCGTCCGCCGGCGATGGTCGTACCTCCAGACAGCCGAAGGGCCCGTCACCGAGCCCTTCATTTCCCCGCCCGTACGCTAGCGTCTGGAATCGGCAACTGTCACGACGCAATGCACCATTCCGGGGCGTATGGGTCCGAATCGGGACTCGGCGTCGCCTCATCCCTTCCCAAACAGCAACCCATTGCCTGCGATATCCACGGTCACCACATCGCCTGCGCTGTACTCGCCAGACAGAATGCGCGTGGCAAGTGGATTCTCCAGGTTCTGCTGGATCGCGCGCTTTAGTGGACGCGCGCCATAGACCGGATCGAAGCCCAGATCAGCCAGCCAGTCGAGGGCGCTATCGCTGACTTGCAACTGCAGTTGACGTTCATGCAAGCGCTTGCCCAGATAGGAAATCTGGATGCGGGCGATTTCACGAATTTCAGACTTCGCCAGCGGATGGAAGACCACCAGCTCATCGAGTCGATTGATGAACTCGGGACGAAAGTGCGCCTGCACCACGCCCATCACCGCCGCCTTCATCTTGGTGTAGCTCTCGGCGCTGTCATCGCTGAACTCTTGGATCTGCGTGGAGCCCAGATTCGAAGTCATCACGATCACGGTGTTGCGAAAATCCACGGTGCGGCCCTGACCATCGGTCAGGCGACCGTCGTCTAGCACTTGCAGCAGAATGTTGAAGACGTCGCTATGCGCTTTTTCGACTTCATCGAGCAGCAGCACTGAATAGGGCCGGCGACGAACGGCCTCAGTGAGATAGCCACCTTCCTCATAGCCGACATAGCCGGGCGGGGCGCCGATCAGACGCGCGACGGAGTGTTTCTCCATGAACTCGCTCATGTCGATGCGGACCATGGCGTCGCCGGAATCAAACAAAAACTCGGCCAAGGCTTTGCATAGCTCGGTCTTGCCGACGCCGGTGGGGCCCAAAAACAGAAAGCTGCCGTTGGGTCGGTTGGGATCAGACAGCCCAGCGCGCGAACGCCGGATAGCGTCAGAAACCGCGCGCACTGCCTCGTGTTGACCGATCACGCGGGCATGCAGCGCGGTCTCCATCTTCAGCAGTTTCTCGCGCTCACCCTCCAGCATCTTGCTGACCGGAATGCCCGTCCAACGCGCCACAACGCCGGCAATTTCCTCCGCTGTAACTCGCTGTTGCAGCAGCTTGAAGCCCTTCTGCTCGGCCTCTTGTGCCGACAGCAGCTGCTTCTCCAGTTGCGGCAGCTGCCCGTATTGGATTTCCGATGCGCGCTGCAAATCCTGCCGACGGTGGGCCGATTCCAGTTCGGTTTTCAGTTGCTCGATTTGTTCCTTGATCTTGGCAGTGGCCGACACCGCTGCCTTTTCGGCCTTCCAGATTTCTTCCAGATCGTTGTAGTCGCGCTCCAGCGTGGCGATCTCGGACTCGAGGTCAGCCAAGCGTTGTTTCGATTCGGAGTCCTTTTCCTTCTTGAGCGCTTCGCGCTGAATTTTCAGCTGGATCAAGCGACGCTCCTTGCGATCCATCACTTCTGGCTTGGAATCGATTTCCATGCGGATGCGTGAAGCCGCTTCGTCCATCAAGTCGATGGCTTTGTCGGGCAGTTGACGGTCGGCGATGTAGCGATGCGAAAGCGTCGCGGCAGCGACGATGGCCGGATCGGTGATCTCAACGCCATGATGAACGGCGTAGCGCTCTTTCAAGCCGCGCAAAATAGCAATCGTGTCTTCGACCGATGGCTCGCCGACAAACACTTTCTGGAAGCGGCGTTCAAGCGCGGCATCCTTCTCTACGTACTTGCGGTATTCGTCCAGCGTGGTGGCACCGATGCAGTGCAATTCGCCACGCGCCAACGCCGGCTTGAGCATGTTGCCGGCGTCCATCGAACCCTCGGCTTTGCCGGCTCCGACCATGGTGTGCAGCTCGTCGATGAAGAGAATGACCTGGCCTTCCTGTTTGCCCAAGTCAGTCAGCACGCCTTTCAAGCGCTCTTCAAACTCGCCGCGGAACTTGGCGCCGGCGATCAGCGCGCCCATGTCCAGCGATAGCACGCGCTTGTGCTTCATGCCTTCTGGCACTTCGCCGTTGACGATGCGCTGGGCGAGACCCTCGGCAATCGCGGTCTTGCCGACGCCGGGCTCACCAATCAGCACGGGGTTGTTTTTGGTGCGGCGCTGCAGCACCTGGATCGTGCGGCGGATCTCCTCATCGCGACCGATGACTGGATCGAGTTTGCCGGTCTCGGCCAATGCAGTCAGATCGATGGTGTACTTGGACAGCGCTTGACGCGCTTCCTCGGCGTTGGGTTCACTGACTTTGTCGCCGCCACGCAAGGTCTCAATGCCTCGCTCGATGGCCGGCTTTTGCGCGCCAGCCGCCTTCAGCGCTGAACCGGCCCCGCCTTTGTCGTCGAGGCAAGCCAATACGAACAGTTCGCTGGCGATGAACTGATCACCGCGCTGCTGGGCAAGTTTGTCGGTGACATTGAGCAGGCGGGCGAGGTCATTGCCCACGCTGATGTTGCCGGCTTGGCCGCTGACCTTAGGCAGCTTGTCCAGCGTTTCGACCAGGCGCTGACGCAGCGCAGTGACGTTGACACCCGCTTGCGCCAACAGTGGTCGCGTACTGCCGCCGACCTGGTCGAGCAAGGCGATCATCAGATGCGAGGGTTCAATCAGGTTGTGATCGCGGCCAACCGCCAGCGACTGGGCGTCACTCAGCGCTTGTTGAAAGCGCGATGTCAATTTTTCCATGCGCATGGGTGGCATCCGAGAGGCAGGCGGAGTTGTCCGCAATACCCTCATGAATGCGGGTTTGTGAAGGCTGATTCAAGGTGCCAGCTTGCTGTTCTCGCAGGTTGCTGGATGCCGCGTTTGCATCCATGCGAATTGTCTGGCTAGCGGTTGCTTCGGGGTCGGTCGAGATCAGCTTCGAACCAGATCAATGTGGCCATGCGGCCACTTTGACCGTCGCGGCGGTGCGAGAAAAAGCGCTCTGAATCGCGAATCGTGCAGTGTTGACCGCCGTAAATGTGGCGAATACCGGCGGCTCGTAAACGCAGGCGGGCCAGGCCAGGTAGGTCGCAAAGCCAATGCCCCTCGCGGGTGGCCGCGAAGGCCTTGGCTGCGGCCGCATCTGCGTCCACAAATGCTGCGCGGACTTCCTCGCCAACTTCATATGCCAAGGGTCCAGCGGCTGGCCCAAGCCACGCCATCAACTGAACAGGGGATGTGCTCATCGATTCGATGGTGGCCTCCAACACACCCGCCGCCAGGCCGCGCCAGCCGGCATGCGCTGCCGCTATCTCGCTTGCGTCCTCAGCGCAGAACACTACGGGCAGGCAATCAGCGGTGAGGATTGCCAGAACGGTGTTGGCTTGGGTGGTCACGGCGGCATCAGCGACGGGCTCGAATACCGCTCTGCTCACCGAAGCAGACAAACCTTCAAGCGCAGTGATCCGAACGGGGGCCGAGCTTCCGTGCGGCTGCTCCTTCGAGTCGACTGACCCAAACTTGCCTCCATCAGCTTTTGTGGGAGCGCCGGCAGGCGCGATGCCTTTGATCGATTCAGAAGCATCGCGCCTGCCGACGCTCCCACAGGGTTCCCGCTGATCTGTTGGAGCTGCAAGATAAGCAACCGTGCCGTGCACTTGATTGAGCCACAGCGGCGCTGCTGGCAGTTGCAGCCGCTGAATCAAGGCGTTGCGATTGGCTGCGACCTTGATCGGATCATCGCCACAGCGCGCGCCCAGATTGAAGTCGTCAAACGGTGCCATTGATGCACCAAGGCCAGCACCGCGGCGCAAGGTCGTCAGTGCTCGGATGCAAGCGGGTGCCGGCCAATCGGCTTGCAGAATCGGCAGATCGGAGGATTCCATGGAAGTATTCGCGACCATCGGCCAACCTCATTGCACCGCAGCCACCGCCGCCGCGCGCAAAGCAGTCAGCAGGGTCTGCAAATCGGCGGGTCGGGGGGCGTTTGCCTCCACCAGCTCGCCGCCGAACGGATGTGTGAATTGCAGCTTTTCCGCGTGCAGCGCCTGCCGACGGAAGCCACGCAGCAGCTCGATCACGTCAGCCGAGGCCCCGCGCGGCAAGCGCAGGCTGGCCCCATACAGCTGATCGCCCAGCAGGTTCAGACGCAGGTGCGCCATGTGCACGCGAATCTGATGCGTGCGGCCACTTTCCAAATTCACCTGCAGACTGGTGAATCCGCGAAAGCGCTCGCGCACCCGATACTGAGTGGCGGCTGGTCGGCCTTCACCGGTCACTGCCATACGCAGGCGATCCACTGGATGCCGGCCGATGGGCGCGTCCACGCGTCCGCCTGCGACCGGCTCCCCTTGCACCACCGCTTCGTATTGGCGGTGGATCAGTCGCTCGGAAAGCAACGCGACCAGCGCTGTGTGAGCGCGCAGCGTGCGCGCGACCAACAGACACCCTGAGGTGTCTTTGTCCAAACGGTGGACGATGCCGGCGCGCGGCAACGTCGCCAAGCTGGGGTCAAGATGCAACAGCGCATTGACCAAGGTGCCGGTCGGATTGCCGGCACCCGGATGCACTACCAGACCTACCGGCTTGTTGATGATGAGCAGATCAGCGTCCTGGTAAAGGATATCCAGCGCAATCGCTTCCGCTTGGGCATCGCCGACTTTGGCAATCGTGGCGGCAAGCTCGATGCTCTCGCCGCCGCGCAGGTTGTCGCGTGGCCGCACTTGGCGGCCATCAACGCGCAGCTCGCCGGTTTTGATCCATTCACTCAGGCGCGCGCGCGAATAGTCGGGAAACAGCCGAGCCACTGCTTGATCGGTGCGCAAGCCGGACAGTTCCACCCCGGCGATGGCACTGTGTCTGATCGTGGTCAGGAGTTCGGCGGCACTTTCATCGGTTTTGCTGACATCGGCGTCAGCCGCCGTCGTTCGAAGTATGTTCATGGCCGCAATGCTTTATGGAGGCCCGCAGCGGCATCGGCTATCATTCGCCGCTCGCCGTCGCGGCGACCCCTACTTCCCTCCGGACCCTCATGATCCGACATTCCGGCCTGTTGCGCCTGTTCGCATTGTTATCCTTCCTGTTGCTGGCCAGCGGCTGCGCGCGTTTTTTTGATCGCGAAGACCCGCTGGAGACTTTGCCGGTCGAGCAGATGTACGACGAAGCCAAGCAAGCCTTGAAGAACGGCAACTCGTCGAAAGCCCAGCGCTACTACAAGCGGCTGATTGCGCGCTTCCCCTTCGGGCCCTATACCGAGCAGTCGCAGTTGGAGCTGGCGTATGTCGAGTTCCGCAGCACCAAAGGTGAAGAGGCGCTGTCGACGCTCAATCGTTTCATCAGAACGTATCCCACTCATCCGCATATCGCTTACGCCTATTACCTGCGTGCGGTGGTGAACTTTGACAGCGGCAATCCGCTGCTTGATCGGCTGGCGCGCATCGACAGCACGCAGCGCGACCAAAGCAGCCTGCGCCAGAGTTTCAATGACTTTGCGGAAGTGATCCGCCGCTTTCCGGACACCGTTTACGCGGTCGATGCGCGGCAGCGCATGGTGCACGTGCGCAATCAGCTGGCTCGTCACGAAATCAACGTGGCCAAGTACTACTTGCGGCGTGGCGCTTGGATCGCCGCCGCCAAACGTGGTCAATATATCGTCGAGTTTTTCCCGCAATCCGCCTACCAAGGTGACGCGCTGGCGGTGATGGCGGAGAGCTATCGTCAGCTCGGCCAGGACACGCTGTCCGAAGACGCCATCCGTGTGCTTCGCGCCAACGACCCTCAGCACGCCTACTTTTCCGGCGACTGGCCACAGAAGCGACCCTTCTGGCGCAAGCTGATTCCGTTGGGTGACAACACCCGCAAGGGCTGAGGCAACACTACGGGTATCCGGAGCCAGAGCTTCAAGCGGTTCAGGGAACGGCTGCCGAAAACCGCCTTTATGAGTGGATTCAGCGCCCTAGCAGCCTGTCGGACTTTGGATGGCCGGGCTGCAAATCCGTCTACGAAGTCCATTTTTCCTCCGATTCTTGGTCGGTAGAAGAGCCATTGGCCTTCAAACCGTCCAAAAACTGTCCTCACGTAGTCGAACTTTCGCCCCGGACCCCCAAAGCCCGACAGGCTGCTAGCCCAGTTGCCTGCAGAGCTGCGTGAGTCTTGGTCCGCCCTTGATCGCTGCTTCCGTGATCGCAAGTCCCAGAATGGCGCTCCGAGCCGAATCGGTATGTGTAGGAGTCCTAAATCCGTGAGTGCGCCCGAATTACTGCTTATTTACTGCACTCAAGCCATTGATTATATTGTATAATTAGACCCATCGCCATTTCACCCATTGGGTGCGCCGATGCGCCTTAAAGTCGTCCAAACCTCTCGCAATCTGACCGGCCACGCCGGTTTGGCGGCGGTCGGTCACTGCCTCAATCACTTCGGCTAACTGCCCGCCGCCGGCGATCCGAAGCTGCCGGTCCGTAGCGGCATTGCCAATAGCGACGTGGTGCGTGCCTATATCGGCCTGCTGGCGCTCGGCAAAAGTGACTTCGAGGCGATTGAAAATTACCGCAAGGATGGTTTCTTCCGCCGCGCCTTGGGGCTCCGCGCCGTGCCTTCGGCGGTGACGCTGCGTCAGCGGCTTGGTGAGGTCGGTGGGACCTTGCAGACCCTCACCGACGAGCTGTCGGTCACGCTGCTTCAGCGCGCGCAGGCGGCGGTGACGGCGCTGCCGATGGGGCATGTGGCGCTCGACATGGACGTCTTCGGGATGGAGGACTCCGGCACCAAGAAGGAAGGCGTGACGCGCACCTACGCGGGCTACGACGGTTACGCGCCGATTGCGGCCTATCTTGGTCAAGAGGGCTGGTGCTTGGGCTTGGAGCTGCGCGAGGGCAAGCACCACAGCGCCAAGGAAACCCACTAGACACTGGAACGCGTGCTGCCACGCGCAGCGGCGCTTACTCAGCGGGCGATTCTGGTGCGGATGGATTCGGGCTTCGACAGCCATCGGCTGATCGGTGAGGTCGTGCGCGCGGGTGCCGAACGGCAAGCAGCAAGTGGTGCGGCGATTGACGTGTTGGTGAAATGGACCGAGCGAAGCGAAGGCGTAGCCGCGCAGCGGCCGAGCCCTCGTGCCAAGGGCGCGGCCAAAGTCATCGCGGCCGCCCAGGCCAATCCTGACCTGATCTTCAGCCAGCCGCGCGACGGCAAGCGGGTGGCGGTCTTCAGCGAACCGCTCAGCCGAGAGATTGGCGACAAAACCTACGTGCTGAGGGGGGTGTACCGGGTGACCGAGCGCACCATCGACCGCCATGGCCAGCGCCTTCTGCTGCCGCAGTGGAGTGTCGACGGCTGGGAAACCAGCCTAAACATCGCCGCCGGCCAGGTCATCGCCCTGTACGCTGATCACGACACCCACGAGCAGTTCCACAGTGAATTCAAGACGGATCTCGATCTGGAGCGCCTGCCTTCGGGCAAGTTCGACACCAACGACACCGTGCTCAGCCTCGCCGCCGTGGCCTATAACTGCCTGCGGCTGATTGGCCAACACGCGCTGCTCGGCGATAACGCGCCGGTACGTCATCCGGCCAAGCGGCGGCGGCTGAAGACCGTGATTCAGGAGCTGATGTACTTGGCCGCAACGGTCGCCGACCATGCGCGTCGCACGGTGCTGGGCTTTGTCGCTCACGCGGCGGCGTTCCGCGCCTTCAAGCGCCTGAGCGAGCAATGGCGTATCGCCATGACTTAAGCGCCGCAGCCGCAGACGCCCGGCCGCCTCCGGCGGAGGTGCCGTGCTGCGCGAAATCAATGCCAGCGCCAAGCTGAGCGGGCAAATGCCACCGCCGGCCACCCGAAGTGCCTCAAAGCGCCGCATCCGCCCTCCAAATCACCACGACTGGATGTGAAAACACCTCATCGCGCGCCTGTGATCGCCAAGGGTCCCATGGGCCGGCGGTGGGGGCACGGATTCAGGGGAGTGTAAGCGCTGGCGTCACCAGCCACGCTGTGGTGCATACTTGTTGCCAACCTTCGATATTCGTTCGGGCCGACATCTCTTGGCATCTGCTCCTGTGCAATTTTACAGCGTTAAACAGCGAGATCAGCACCAGCTGAGCATGTGGGGTACCCGTTTTGCTCGCATGTTGGGCGGTGAAAATCCCGTGCGTTGGTCTGCGTATTGGCTACTGGCGATTGCCGTGGCGGCGACCTACATGTGGTTTTATATCTTTAGTCGTGATATCTCGCTCGACGAAGGGTACCTAATGATAACTGTGCGTGACTTCGTAGCAGGTCACGCATTATATGACGATATATTTGCGCAGTATGGACCATTTTATTACTTCGTCCGAGACCTGCTCTTTGATGGCGTCGGGTTGACGCTGAGCCATGACGTCGTAAGAATACTATGCATGGTTAGTTGGGGGCTGGCAGCGGCGCTCAGCGCGGTAACGGTAATGCGAGAAACCCGTTCCAAGCCATTGGGATTGCTTAGTTTCATGTTGGCGGTAAAGCTGCTGTCGCCTTTGGCACATGAGCCGGGGCATCCGCAAGAAATTGTCGCGGTAATTTTCGCCCTGTTACTGGCAAGTTTACTCCACTTTCGCCTAAACAGCATCGGCTGCTGGTTGATCGGCACAGCTGCTGCCATGTTGATCACCATCAAGATCAATGTGGGCGTGTTTGTATTGTTAGCGGTATCGACTTATTACCTGACCTTAGCACGAACAAGCGGGGGAATCGGCTGGCTCAAGTGGGTCTTTATCAACGCGCTTTGTCTAGCGCCGTTTGCCCTCATGTGGCGAAATCTTGGCGAGTTTTGGGTTTTCGGATACTCACTTGCAGTTTCAGCTGGACTCTACCTGCTCGCATTGACCTTCTCGAAGCAGCAGTTTGAACAGCCCTCCAGCCTGTTCAAAGAAGCATCGATTTTCGCCACCTCTATGATCCTATTCGCAAGCGTCGTGTTAGTGGCGGCGATTCACGCAGGCTCTTCATCGAACGGTTTGTTTGCCGGCTTGGTGCTTACGCCTTTGGCGCTTTCCTCGGTCGTGACACTGCCGTTGGAGGTGTCGCCATGGATGCTCTCGAGCATCTTGTTGGCCATATCCACGGCGTTTTACTTGAGCATGCGCGGGTCTTTTTTGACCCTGCGGTTGCTGGTCGCCCTGAAGGTTGGGTTTGGTCTGATTGGCGTCTCCATGGCGTTGGTGGCACCCGAGTGGCAAATTGGTCTATTGGGTCCTTGGTTGTGGGTGGTCGTTCTCCATTCAAAGAAGGCTGATGAAGGGCTTGATCGAGCTCCAACCATCACTATTCGATACCTGTTTGCCTTGCTATCGGGTTGGCAATTGCTGCAAGCCTATCCGATTGCCGGCAGTCAAATCGCAGTCGCGACCCTTGGGCTCGTTCTGGCCTATATTATTTGTCTCAATGACGGTTATCGCTACTGGCTATTGAAAACAAGCAACGCCGGTGAAGATCAGCGGCTCGCTGGTGCTAGTCGTTGGTTCAGGGGTTCGCGCCCAATGGAGGTGTCCGGAGTGAAGTCTGTCGATCATTCAGTTGGCTCGTTTTTCGTAATTGCAGCGGCCTTTGCAATCATCCTGCTGCCGCTGCGTGGAGTGGTCGCTGACTACAGGGACGCAGTGCCCTTGACGCTACCGGGAACTTGGCTGGTCAAGACCGCGCCAGTTCAAGCAGCCTGGTATCAATCCTTGACGCTTTATCTTGCTAATAACAGCGATGCCTTTGTGACGTTTCCTGGGGTCAACAGCCTTTATTTTTGGACTGGGATTGATCCGCCCAGCCATATAAATGTGACGGAGTGGGGGCTGTTGAGCGAGGCTGAGATACAGCTGATTGTCGACAAGCTGCGAGTGGCAGAGAGCCCCAAGGTCGTTGTCATCGCGCCGGCCTTGGCTGAGTGGGCCACTTTGCAGAAGGCTGATCGACATGCCCTCGTACGTTATGTTCAAGACGAATGTGAACCGCTGGTACAAATCGGACCGTTTGTGGTTTTTGGGCCGACTCCCAAACCAGGCGACGGTGGTCCGCTCGCGGTCGGGGAGGAGGGCTAGCATCCTTTCCCGGTCAAGGGAGCGGTTGGTGGGCGACCACTCCAGGCTTCGCATATTCAGTCAGTGCCCTGGCTGCCATCGGCAATGCAGGCAATCGATCCGTTGGTGCCAATCAACGCGTGATGGGTTTGCTGGCGATCAACGAGTTTCACCTGATCCCCAATGGCGATCCCAGCGTAGTTTGAGAGCTGCCGGCTGAGGCGTTCGAACACGCCGCGGTCCGCTTCTACCTCTAGCGCCAAACGCAGCGCCGTTGATGTATCTGAATGACGGCTGCGATGGGCACTCACGGCATCGGCCAGCGCTGGCGAGTAGCGTGCTTGAATTGCGCCGATGCGGTGCATCTCGCGGGCGATGTTGTAGCCATGCCAACTCGTAAGCACAAGCGCCAATAGCAACACGGACTGACCGCGGGCTCGCAGTTGCGGCCATGCCAATGCGCCGCAACCGCAGATCAGCGCGGCGTAGCCATAGCCATACTGCGGGTAGCCGATTGCCAACACCAAGGGCGGTCCCATCGCGATTGCACCGCCGAATAAGTAGGTCGCACCGATCCGCCTGTTTGCGATTACGAAGGTTGCCGCCACCACCACGGCGATAAGCAGGGCCAAGCCGAAGCGAGTCGTCGAGGCGTTACTGACGCTGGCAAACTCCAGTGCCGTCGGCAAATACGGGTACAACTGCATCTCCGCCCAGCGCTTTAGTGGCATCGAAAGCGACCACGCATAGGTGCCTTCGGGTCTTGGCGCATACAGAAGTGTAGGCAAGCGCAGCCACAGGTAGCCGGCAGTTACCGCACCGCTGGCCATCAGTGCCGCCCGCAAACGCGGCTGACGGCCCGAAACAAGCCACGCAAAAAGCAATAGCGGAGCGATTGCGAGCGCTGCTTCTTTTGCCAACAGGCCGATGGAGGTGAAGACCAGCGCAATGAACGCGGCGCGCCAGCGGCTTTCGGTCGGCAATCGCAGCACGCTCTGCAAAAGCGCGAGCGCTGCGGCCAGCCACAACAAATCCGCCAGCGTCGCGGTCCAACCATGCACATAGATGGCGAACGGGCTGATAGCAAACGCCGCCGCCCCGCCCAGCGACTGCAGGGTGGTCGCACGCAGCTGTTTCAAGCAGCCAAACAGCAGGGCTGCATTGAACAATCCCATAGCAACCCACAGCAGGTGCATGAGCGCGGGTTGCTCGAACCACGCGTATGCAATCAACAGCCAAAGATTGAAGGTCAATGGCCGATGCTGGAAAGCCGTGAAGTCAGTCCAAGCCTGCCAAGGCAGATCACGCCAATGGGCAACGTCGGCGCGCGCGCCCCATTGCAACTCGTCATGGCTGAAATAGCCGGGGTTGCTCAGCAGCAAGTAATAGCTGAGGACCGAGAAGATGGCAATCAGGCAGCCGCCAATCGGCACGGCGACCGCTTGCGCGTTGCTACGCTTTACTGGCCCCGTGAGCGACCGATCCACCCGCCTGATTGCCTCACGTCCAGCCAGAAGTAATCGGATAACGCCGTTCGCGACCAAATGCGCGGCGCGACACTTTCGGTCCCGGTGCCGCCTGCCGACGCTTCCATTCGCTGATGAAAACCAGGCGAGCCACTCGCTGCACAGTGGCTTCATCGAAGCCCTCGGCGATGATCTCCGTACGCGACAGGTCGCGGTCGACGAAGCGTTGCAGGATCGCATCCAACACTTCGTAGGGCGGCAACGAATCCTGATCGAGCTGGTTCTCGCGCAGTTCGGCGGTGGGCGCTCGCGCGATCACGGCTTCGGGGATAGCCCAGCTGCGCGCATTGCGCCAGTGACACAGCGCAAACACTTCGGTCTTGTAAATATCCTTGATCGGCGCATAGCCGCCACACATGTCGCCGTAAATGGTCGCGTAGCCGACCGCGTACTCGCTCTTGTTACCGGTGCTGAGCAGCATCGCACCAGTCTTGTTGGACAACGCCATCAACGTCGCGCCGCGACAGCGCGACTGCAGGTTTTCTTCAGTGACATCGGCGTCCAAGCCGGCAAAACTCGCGGCAAGTGACTGCAAAAAACCGGCAAAAGGGGGCTCAATGGAGATGGTCGACAGCTTTACGCCCAAACGCTGCGCCTGCTCGGCCGCCAAGTCGTTGCTGAGATCACTGGTGTAGCGCGTCGGCAGCCGAACTGCATGCACGTTTTCGGCACCCAAGGCATCGACCGCCAACGCCAATACTAGGGCCGAATCGACGCCGCCGCTCAAGCCCAACAGTGCGCGCTTGAATCCATTTTTGTGCAAATAATCGCGCGTGCCACGCAGGGCGGCGCGATAGGTCAAAGCGACCCGCGACTCGTCAAACTCCTGCGGCCAAATCACCCGTGCCCAACGCTTCGAGGCAGGATCGAAATCGGCAACCAGCCAATGGTCGGCAAACGCTTCCGCCGCCGGATGCTCGCGGCCATCACCGTCGACCAGCACAGAGGCACCGTCGAACACCAGTTCGTCCTGGCCTCCCACCACGTTGAGATAGGCGATGCCGAGCTTGCTCTCGCTGGCGCGCAGCCGCAGCAGCGCATCACGCTCACCGGGCTTGTCAGCCTCGTAGGGCGAGGCATTGGCGACCAACACCACCTCGGCACCCAGCGCTGCCGTCTCGCGCAGCGGGCGGGCGTGCCAGAGGTCCTCGCACACCAGCACCCCGACCTGCACACCTTTGATCTCGATGCAGGCAGCCTCGTCGCCGGTAGTGAAGTAGCGCCGCTCATCAAACACCGCGTAATTCGGCAGTTCGCGCTTGCGATAGGTGAGCTCGATCTGGCCATCGCGCAACACGCTTAGCGCGTTGTACACCACGCTGCCCATTGCCTGCGGATGCCCGACCAAGGCAACGATGCCGTGGGTCTGCTGAGCGATCTCGCTCAATGCCTGCTGGCAAGCCTGCAGGAAGCTCGGTCGCAACAATAGATCCTCGGGCGGATAACCCGACACAGCCAACTCGGGAAACATGACCACATCCGCTGCGTGCAGGTCGCGCGCTTCAGCGATCAAGCTCGCGATACGGCTTGCGTTGGCGATCACGGCACCAACCGGGAAATCGAATTGGGCGAGGGCGACGCGTAGGGGCATGGTTGCGGCACGCTAGTAGTCCGTTTCTTCAAAACCTTGCCAGATGAAACGGACGGATTTTTTCGCAGGGCAAAGGCGCGAGGAGGCGTCATAGTGGGCTCTATGGCAAGGACGAGCAACGCAGCCATGCGGAAAAAGACGCCGTTTCATGGCATTGTTTTGATGAAACGGACTACTAGTGGGTGAGGAATGGTAATGCGCGGGCCGCCGACTGCTCGCTTCTGTAGACCGGAGCTTGTTTCGCTGCCTGCGCAACACCTGATTGAACGCTGACCAGCGACAATGCAGGTCCCCCCAACCGCCTGTCTCTGCATGTCTCCGTCTGCGATTGATCGCGTTGCCGTTGATCGTGATGCCATCGATCGTGATGCCATCGATCAACGTGGCTTGCTGGCCGCGTTGCTCGCGTTTGCGATGTGGGGGCTGTTTCCGCTGTATTGGAACCTGCTGAAAACGGTGCCGGCGATGCAGATCATTGCGCACCGGGTGATCTGGTGCGGCGTGTTCGTGATCGGTTACCTGTGGATTCGGGATGGTCGCGGCTGGTTGCGCGCGGCGTTGGCGGGGCCGAAGGTGGGCCGCCTGTTGATTGCCAGCAGCGTGCTGATCAGCGTCAATTGGGGCATTTACATCTGGGCGGTGACCAACGGCCGCGTAGTAGATGCCAGCTTGGGTTACTTCATCAATCCGTTGGTCAATGTGCTGATCGGGGTGTTGTTGCTGGGCGAGCGGCTCAATCGCGCGCAGTGGTCGGCGGTCGCACTGGCGGCGCTGGGTGTGCTGTGGCTGGCGGTAACACGCGGTCAGTTACCTTGGATCGCACTGGTGCTGGCGGGCACCTTCGCTGTGTATGGATTGATCCGCAAAGTGGCGGCGGTGGACGCGGTGCCTGGCCTCGCGGTCGAGAACCTGGTGCTACTGCCGTTCGCGCTTGGCTGGATTGTGTGGTCCACGCTGAGCGGCGACGGCACCTTCGCTGAGGTAAGTCGTGCCACCGACGCGCTGCTGATCGTTGGCGGCGTGCTTACCGCCATTCCTCTGATCGGCTTTGCCTATGGCGCGCGACGCATTCCCTATTCGCTGGCAGGCATCCTGCAGTACATCGCGCCGACCTTGCAGCTGCTCTGCGGTGTGTTTGTTCTGGGCGAAAGTTTTGATCGAAACCAGGCCGTCGGCTTCGGCTGCATCTGGTTAGCGCTGGCGATCTATGCCGGTGACGGCCTGCGTCGCGCACGCGCGGCCAAGCCGGTTGAGGTCCAACCCCATTGCGACGCGCATGTGCCGCTTGCCGATGGTGCCGCGCCCGTCTGCGAGCAGCTGCTTGCCGTTCAGACGGCGGTGTCTCCGTCGGCAGCGGCGAGCGCGGCCAGCCAGTCGTCGTCGGAGCCTTCATTGACGCCTTCGAACAGGAAGGTCGACAGATAACGCTCGCCGGTGTCGGGAAGCATCGCGAGGATTACGCTGCCGGGATCCAAGGTCTTGGCGACTTCGAGTGCCGCTGCGAAGGTGCCGCCTGCAGAAATGCCGACAAAGATGCCTTCCGACTGCGCCAGCGCGCGCGAGGTGTCGCGGGCCAGCACATCGTCGACCGGCACATTGCGGTCAAACACATCGCGATTGAGCACGGCGGGGATGAAATCGGGTGTCCAGCCTTGGATCTTGTGCGGCTTCCATTCGTTGCCGGCAAGCAGGGCAGCGCCGGCAGGCTCGGTGACCGCAATCTTGATCGCCGGACGCGCGAGTTTGAGCATTTCGCCCGCACCGGTGAGGGTGCCGCCGGTGCCATAGCCGGTGACGAACCAGTCCAAGCGTTTGCCAGCGAAGTCAGAAAGGATTTCCGGGCCGGTGGTGTTGCGATGCCACGCCGGGTTGGCGAGGTTCTCGAACTGGCGGGCGAGAAAGGCGCCGTGTTTCTCGGCAAACTCCTTGGCGCGGCGGACCATGCCAGTGGCGCGCTCCGGGCCGGGCGTGAGAATGACCTTGGCGCCCAAGCCACGCATCAATTTGCGTCGCTCAATGGAAAATGTTTCCGACATGAAGGCCACGAACGGGTAGCCACGCACGGCGCAGACCATCGCCAATGCCACGCCGGTATTTCCCGAGGTCGCTTCGACCACGGTCTGACCGGGTTTAAGCTCGCCGCGCTGCTCGGCGTCGAGAATGATCGCCAATGCCAATCGATCCTTGACCGAGCCCATCGGGTTGAAGGCCTCGACCTTGACGTACATGCTGATGCCATCGGGTGCCAAGCGATTGATGCGCACGACGGGCGTGCGTCCGATGGTGTCGAGAATGCTGTCGTAAATCATGCGGACTTCCAAGGCATCAGGCGCGCGGCGCGCCACGGTGGCGCTATCGGAACATGCGGCGCGGCGGGCAACAAGCGCGCGCGGCATACGAGCTTATAGCGGATGGTTATGACCGAGCCAATGAAATGACTGTCTAGCCCGGCCTTTTCATGAATTGCGCACGCCCTCGTTCGGCGGCTTCGCCGCTACGCGGGGCTTCCGCCCCGATGTCTCCTGACCGCACAGGGAGTTCTCTTCAGTCGGCCGTATGGCCCGATACGCCGCTCCTTCAGAGAATCCCCTGTGCGATCAGTATCCTGCGCGATCATCGGTCGCATTCACGAAAAGGCCGGGTTAGATAGGTCGTAAGCGTCGCTCCCACAAATCCCACAGCGACGCGAACCAAGATTTCAGAGCGGAGTCATCTCGCGCAGCCAATGCAAGCCATTGCCTTGCGCTTGCAGCTCGACATCGAGCCTTGCAGAGATGGCTTGCTCACCAGCGGCCAACAGTTCGCCATCAGCGGACCACACCAACGGCAAGCGCGGACGCAGCCATGGAGGAATGCCCACGTCTTGCAGCACGTGTTTAAGAGAATGGCTATGCAGACGACCAGGCAAGCGCATGCGCTCGCCGCCTTGCCGGTGTCCCACCGTCAGCGCGGCACCGGTCCAAGGCAAGACAAACCGTAGTTCGCTTCCATCGGCCAAGCGCAGCGGCGCGCGGCCATCCCACTCTTGGGTCTGCTCAGGCATGGCGGCGAGTTCACCGACGCTGACATGCAGCAAGCCCCGATAACGCTGAATTCGGGTGTTTCGATAACGAATCAGCGGCTGGCCATCCGCAGCGGCATCAATCAGCTGGTGGTCGATGCGTGCATGCAGGTGTTGCGGCAGCGGATCGGCACCCGCGAGTCGCAACCAACTGCGCAGCACGTGCGCGCGCATCGGCGGCGTCAAATCAAGCAGCGCAGCGATGGCCAGAGTGTGTGGGTCAGCTTGCGAACACGAGGTCAGCGCCGCGTGTACTTGCGGCGCAAGCAAGTCCGCATCAGCGGCCAATAGACCGGCACTCGTGGCGAGCGCCACACTCGCGTGAGGCCAGCGCGAGCGCAACAAAGGCATCACCTCATTGCGCAGCCAACTGCGCTGATGGCGCGGGTCGGCATTGGCCGGGTCTTCGATCCACGTCAGCGCGTGATCGACGGCGTAGGCCTGCAATGTCTGCCGCGGGCATCCGAGCAGGGGCCGCCAAAGCGTGCCTTGACCCAAACCACGCTGTGGCCGCATCGCCCCGAGCGCGGCGGTGCCCGAGGCGCGTAGCAGTCGCAACAGCAGGGTCTCGGCTTGGTCGTCTTGATGCTGAGCGCATGCCAGCCACTCGTCGCTGCGCAGTGCGGAGGCAAGCGCGGCGTAGCGCGCACTGCGGGCGGCACCTTCAATTCCCTGGCCGCTGTCGCGATCTACATTACATCGCAGCACGCGAATGGGCACGGCCAAGGAATCACACAGGGCGACGCAGTGATCGGCCCACGCTGATGAATCCGTGTGCAGACCATGATCCACATGCAACGCCCGCAGGCCCAGCTCGCGCGCAAAGGGCAGGGTGGACAACGCATGCAAGAGAACCGTGGAGTCCAGGCCACCGCTGAAGGCCACCGCCAAAGCTGGCGGGCGCGCCTTGCTCAATTCTTCGGTGAGGATGTCGACCAGCGGGCTGTCCATTGCGAGCATCCTGCATGGCGAAGGTCACCGTGCCAATCGCTCCTGTAGGGATGAGCTTGCTCGGCTGCTGTGATCCGCGACTGGCTGCTAGGCTCTGAGGATGCCAAAAACTGATCGTCGACCGCCTGCCATCGCACTGATGGGTCCCACCGCCTCCGGCAAAACCGCGATGGCGCTTGACTGGGCCGAACGCTTCAACGGCGAAATCGTCAGCGTCGACTCGGCTTTGGTCTATCGCGGCATGGATATCGGCAGTGCGAAGCCCGGCAGCGACGAGTTGGCGCGTGCGCGACATCACCTGCTCGACCTGCGCGAGCCTCACCATCCCTATTCGGCGGCTGAATTTCGCACGGATGCCTTGGCGGCGATGGCGGATATCGATGCGCGCGGTTGCATGCCGATTCTGGTTGGCGGCACGGGGCTGTACTTCCGGGCGCTGTTTGACGGTCTTTCGCCCATGCCTGAGGCCGACCCAAGCCTCCGCGTTAAGCTCGCCGCAGAGGCTGAAGCCATCGGCTGGAAGGCGATGCATGCGCAATTGGCGGAAGTGGACCAGCGTGCAGCAGCCCGCATTCAACCCAGCGATCCGCAGCGAATTCAGCGTGCGCTGGAGGTGTTTAGGCTCACCGGTCGGCCGATAAGTGCCTGGCAAAACGAACCGCGCTGCCCGCCGCGGCTGCCCTTTCGATTTCTGAAAGTTGCCTTGTGGCCAGAACGTCAGCTGCTTCGTGAGCGCATTGCCACCCGTTTTGAGGTGATGCTGGCGGCCGGCTTTCTCGATGAGGTGCGCCGATTGCGTGCGGATTCACGCCTGCATGCTGACTTGCCGGCGATGCGCGCAGTGGGCTATCGGCAGGCGTGGGAGCATCTGGAGGGACACAGCAGCGCCGAGCAGTTCCGCCAATTGGTGATCCATGCCAGCGCCCAGCTGGCTAAGCGCCAACGCACCCTGCTGCGAGGTGAATGTGATGTGTTCCGCGTTGATCCCAGCGCAAATACAGAACGTGGCAAGTTGAAACGCCTGTTGCTGGACTTCGTGCCCACGTCCTGAACACGGCCTGCGTGTACCATTTGCCGGCGCAACGAATAGTTGATTTGCGCCTTGCACTTGAATTGCCGGCGCTGCCCCCCAGTTTTGGGACCTTGGCAGTCGACGGCGCCCGCGGCCGCAAGCGTTCATACGCCAGCGGTCGCGCACAACAATAAATCAGCAGGAGATAATTTGTGATGTCGAAAGGCCAGTCTTTGCAGGACCCATTTCTCAACGCCTTGCGCCGTGAGCGCGTACCCGTGTCTATCTATCTAGTCAACGGCATCAAGTTGCAGGGCACGGTCGAATCGTTCGACCAGTTCGTGGTGCTGTTACGCAATACCGTCAGCCAAATGGTCTACAAACACGCGATTTCCACCGTGGTGCCTTCTCGCAACGTGCGACTAGGACCGCCAGGCGGTGATCACGCCGGCGGCGATCACGCCGGCGACGACAGCGTGCACGTCGGGGATTAGTGCCGGCGTGTTTGAACGTTCCCGCAAGGGTGAAAATGCACTGCTGATCCAGCCTTACCGGCCAGGTGCGCAAGACCCCACCTTGCTCGACGAGTTTGTCGAGCTGACGCGCTCGGCCGGCGCGAGGGTTGTTGCGACCCTGCATGCCCGCTTGGAACGTCCGAATCCGGCGCTGTTGCTTGGCACCGGCAAGGTGGAAGAAGCGCGCGCGCTGTGCGAAGCCACGGATGCCGATCTGGTGCTGGTGAATCACGCCCTGACGCCGGTGCAGGAGCGCAATCTCGAGCGCGCTCTGGAGCGGCGCGTGGTGGATCGAACTGGCTTGATCCTGGACATTTTTGCGCAACGAGCGCGCAGCCACGAAGGCAAGTTGCAGGTCGAGCTTGCCCAGCTCAAGCACATGGCGACCCGCTTGGTACGCGGCTGGACCCATCTTGAGCGCCAACGTGGCGGTTCAATCGGTCTGCGCGGTCCGGGCGAGACCCAGTTGGAAATAGATCGCCGCTTGCTTTCCAAGCGCGTCGATTTGTTGAAGGCGCGACTGGAAAAGGTCGAAGTCCAACGCACCCAGATGCGCCGCGCGCGCTTGCGCAATCAAATGCCGCGGGTCGCCTTGATCGGCTACACCAATGCCGGCAAGTCGACCTTGTTCAACGCCTTGACCGGCGCGGATGCTTACGCCGCAGACAAGCTGTTCGCCACGCTGGATCCCACCGTGCGCCGCTTGGCGGGTCTGCAATGCGGCCCGGTCGCGCTGGCCGACACCGTCGGCTTCGTTCGCGACCTGCCACACGACTTGATTGCGGCCTTTCGTTCGACCTTGAGCGAAGCGCGCGACGCCGATCTTTTGTTGCACGTGGTCGACGCTGCCGATCCGTTGCGCGAGGAGCGCATCGGCCAAGTACAGGAAGTGTTGAACGACATCGAAGCAGGCGACATTCCGCAGCTGGTGGTGTTCAACAAACTGGATTTGATCGAAGACGCAGTGCCGCGCAGTGATCGCGACGAGGATGGGGCGGTGCGGCGAGTGTGGGTGTCGGCCCACAGCGGTGCAGGCATTGACATGCTTCGCGAAGCCATCTCGGAGAAGTTTCCCTCTGCGCGCATTCACCAGTGGATCAAGTTGCCGGCAATGGCCGGACGCATGCGTGCGCGTTTGTTCGCCGCCGGTGCGGTGGTGAATGAGGACGCCGATGAAGAAGGCTGGTCACTTGAATTGGACTTGCCCGAGCGGCTTGCCGCCCAACTGTGTGTGGGCAACGACGCCGATGCCAGCGCTCTGCGCGGCCAATTGGGCGCCGAGCTGGATGCGCGTGCTGAAGCGTTGGCAGCGCTGACGTGAGCGCGCTCGCACTTGAAACATCCGTGTTTGAGACGTGCCAGTCTGCAACATCTCCATTTGCATCATTGATTTGCATCAACCGAGACTTAGTCCTATGAGCCAACCCTCTCGCCTCAATCGCGCGCTAGCCGCGTTGCGATGGTCATTCGCGCGCCAGCGATCACAATCCGCAGCCGCTTCGCCCATGGCAACGAATGAACCTGCCGACATGGCGTGGAACGAGCCCGGCGGCGACAAGAAAGATCCGTGGAACAACGGCCGTAAGGACAGCGATCCGGGCAAACGCAGCGATCAGGGCCAAGGTCCGGATGTCGATGCATTTCTGGAAAAACTGAAGGCCAACTTGGGACGTGTTTTCGGCGGCGGCAATGGCTCCGGCAATTCGGGCCGCAGCAGCGCTCAGGGCGGGCCCAACCTGCTGTTAATCATCGGCGGCTTGCTGGCCGTGTGGCTGGTGTTTGATGCCTGGGTGATGGTGGATGAGCGCGAGCGCGGCGTGGTGCTGCGCTTTGGCAAGTTTGATCGACTGATGGGGCCTGGACCGAACTTCAAGTTGCCGCGTCCGTTTGAGACCGTGACCAAGGTCGATGTCACCCAGCTCAGCAGCCACACCGGGCAAGTGCGCATGCTCACCAGCGACGAGAACATCGTCCAGATCGAATACAACGTGCAGTATCTGGTCGCCGATCCGCAGCTCAATCTGTTTGGCGCGCGTGATCCGGAAGACACCTTGAAGCAGGCGGCAGAAAGCGCGGTGCGTGATGTGATTGGTTCATCCATGATGGACTCGGTGCTCACCGGCGAGCGCGCCGCGCTGGCGGCAGCCGCCCGCAAGCGATTGCAGGCCACCCTGGACAGCTACAAGACCGGGCTGTCGGTGTCGGTGTTCAATATCCAAAACGCGCGGCCGCCGACTGAGGTGCGCGAAGCATTTGATGACGCCATCAGTGCCCGCGAAGACCGCGAACGCATCGAGAGTGAAGCCTTGGCCTACGCCAGTTCGGTGGTGCCAGAAGCGCGTGGTGAAGCCGCACGTATCCGCGCCGAAGCGGAAGGTCACAAGGAAGCGGTGATCGCGCGCGCGCTAGGTGAAGCGGATCGCTTCAACTTGCTCGCCGAGCAATATCGGAAGGCCCCAGAGGTCACTCGCCAACGCCTGTATCTGGAGTCGATGGAGCGGGTGTTGTCGAATACCCGCAAGGTGTATTCCGGGGACGGCGACAACGTCCTGTATTTGCCCTTGGATGGCGGCATGACCGCCGATACGCCTTTAAACCGTTTGCCCGCAGCTGCGGCCGCACTTCCGGCGAGCGCGCCTGAGCGCAGAGTGCGTGAGCAGGTGCGCCCTGAGCGCGGTGGCCGTGAGGAGAATCGCTGATGAAAACCTACATCCCAGTCATTGCTGTCGTGCTTGGTTTTTTGGCGCTGAACTCGGTTTATCAAGTGCGCGAAAACGAGGTCGCGCTGCGCTTTCAATTTGGTCGGATTGTTGAAAGCGACATCCTGCCCGGCATCCATTTCAAGCTGCCGCTCGCCCAAACCGTCATGAAGTTTGATCGCCGAGTGCTGTCACTGGATGGACAGCCTGAGCGCTATCTGACCTCTGAGAAGAAGGACGTCAGTGTCGATTTCTTCGTCAAATGGCGAATCGCTGATGTGCGCAAGTTCTACGGTGCCGCTGCCGGCATCGAGGCCAACGCCACCCAGCGACTCTCGCCCATCGTCAAAGAAGCCATCCGCAACGAATTCAATCAGCGCACGCTGAAAGAAGTGGTTGGCGGCGTGCGTACCAACCTGGCCGAGCGTTTTGTCGAAGTCGCCAACGTCGGTGCGGCGGAGTTGGGCGTTGAAGTGGTCGACGTGCGCATCAAGCGTATCGATTTGCCCGAGGATGGCGGCGTGCTGGGTTCGGTGTTTGAGCGCATGCGCGCCGAGCGACTGCGGGTTGCCAACGCCCTGCGTGCGCAAGGTACCGAGCAGTCTGAAATCATCCGCTCGAATGCGGACAGGCAGCGAGTGGTGATCGTCGCGGAGGCAGATCGCGACAGTCAGCGACTGCGCGGTGAAGGCGATGCGGTGGCTGCCGAGACCTATGCCAAGGCATTTGGCCAGAACGCCGAGTTCTACGCCTTCAGCCGCAGTCTGGAGGCATACCGCAACTCGTTTGGCAGCGGCAAAGACGTACTGGTGTTGGATCGTGATTCCGAGTTCATGCGTTATTTCAAAGACTCTGGTGGCCCGCGCTAACAGGCAGATCCTGCTGCAAACACTTATGCTCTGACCGCATGTCCAGCGATCTGTTGGCCGCCTTATGCCTAGTGTTGGTCATCGAAGGGCTGGTGCTGTTTGTTGGCCCAGCCGCGTGGAAGCGGGTTGCCCAGCAGTTGCTGGAAATCCCCGAAAGCACCCTGCGCATGAGCGGCGCGGCGATGATTGTGGTCGGCTTGCTTGCTTTGCAGTGGGTGCGTTGAGGCCAAGCTCGCCCGATCAAATCCGGGTGCGATAGCGCCTTGCAGGGCCGCGCTCCCGCGCGGCTGCCGTTCGGTTTCGATGCATTGCAGTTGACGCAGTTGTTTCGCAACTGAGAAGTGCGGACAGGCTTATCGTTCGACCCATGCATTGGCTAGCGGCAGCGGAGCAAGTTCTGCTCTACAAAAAGTGGTGCGCGCGCGTTGCTCGGAGTGTCATCGAAGCCGAGCTTGCTCGGCTGCCTTCCTGCAAGGCCGGGCTAACCCGGCCTTTTCACGAGGCCGTGCACAATTCATGAAAAGTCCGGGCT
>Ga0105047_10003258_pt1 | contig 28674 bp, 23 predicted proteins | sample MAT04_FD_78384 | JGI IMG/M metagenome (GOLD analysis project Ga0105047, IMG submission 78384) | Freshwater microbial communities from Lake Fryxell liftoff mats and glacier meltwater in Antarctica - MAT-04 (megahit assembly) | ecosystem: Environmental > Aquatic > Freshwater > Ice > Liftoff... | reverse complement strand
TCGGCACCGGCAAACGCCCGATGGTCCCACCCGAGGACCCCGAACACCCCGGCCACCCCAAACAACTCGCCTTCGACAAATACCCCCACAAGAACCCCGACAACGCTCCGGGCCCCGACGCGCCCACACTGGCCAACACCGCCATCGAAGCAATGCGCCGACGCGGCATCGAACTCGACGCCGACGGTCACCCCACCAACATCCCCCACGCCATGCGCGGTCTCCCCGGCTGGGACCAACCCATCCCCCAACACCTCGCCGACCGCCTCAACGCCATCAACAATGCGGCCATCAACAACGGTCGCCGCCGGTAGTTCGAGCGCCTGCCGTCGCCGGATCAGCGCACCGGTTGCCAACGCCAGGAAACCGATCACGTCCTCGTGCCATGCTGCAGCAATGTCATGGGCCGGTCACAACGAGCGCGGGCGCGTGAGCCTGCGGGTCGCCCCTGACAGCGAGCGCGCCTCGCTGGCATTGCACGACGGAACCGTCGCCGCATTCGGACGGGGCGTCGACTGCCCGATTCGGTTCGGCCACGCACCGATCCAGGATCGGGGGGTGCCCCGCCTCTGCGGTTGGCTGATCGTGGCGAACGGCCGCATCATCGTCCATGCCAGCGAAGACGGGGGTGAACACCGCCCGGGGTCCGGCACCGAGACCGAGTTCCGCCCACTCCTCGTCACCCCCAGGTCGGGCCCCCCGAGAACCGTAAGCCCCGGCGAAGCGTGGGCGCCGGCCGACGAGATCTTCACGGTCAACGTGGTCGGCACCAGCACCTGGGAACTCAATGTCGTCAATCGACGCGACCCGATTCGGCCACAGGAAGTGGCGTCGTCGGACCGCCCGACCGTCAAACCGTTCGTCGATCTCAGCGATGAGCTGTGGTCGGTGCTGCAGGCCTATGGTGAGCCGATGCGGTTCGGAAAGAGTGTCCCAGCCAGCCACGAGGAAGTGGCCGAAAGAACCAACGACAATCCCCGTACGGTCCGCCGCCACCTCGAGACGATCTACGACGAGTTCTATCTGCGCCGTATCGATATGCCCGACGTTGCAGATCTGCGAATCAAGGTCGTGCAGGGCGCACTCAACCACGGACTGCTCGGTCGGCCCACCAATGCCTGACTGGTTCTGGACCGGGCCGCGCCAGCACCCGCAGCGCTACCGCGTCGCAGCCGTACACGGCACACCCCGACACGAGCCCGGCGGCGGGGTCGAGGGCCTGGTGTACCGAGCGCGCCTCGATGATCCCACCTCGCCCGACCACGACCGGGTGGTGGCTCTCAAGCTGCTCCTCACCTGCCCGCCGGCACGACTCCCCGAACTCCAGGAGCGCCTCGCCACCATGGGCGACTTCGACGATCGGCACCTCATGGTTGTTCGCGACACGTTCGTGGGCACGGCACTCACCGATGACCCCGCACCACTGAGTGAGGACTTCGACGTCTGCTACGTCGTGTCCGACTGGATCGAAGGCCGCACCCTGTCCGAGGCCGCGGCGGAGGCCGGTTCCCTGTACGCGCTCGACGCCACAGCAGAAGTCGCCCTCGCGGTCGACCGCCTCCACCGCGCCACCTCGGAACGGGCGCCGCTGGGCGTGGTGCACCGCGACCTCAAGACCTCCAACGTGCGAGTCGACACCGAGGACAGCGTCGTGCTCATCGACTACGGGTTGGCGCGTCCTGACGCCACCGACGCCACCGACGCGTCGGTGGTCGGCACCCCCGGTTGGCTCGCCCCCGAGGTTGCCGCCGGCCACGCCGGCGGCAAGCCGGCCGATGTCTACGGAGTGGGCGCGATCGCCCACGATCTGATCGTCGGTGCCCCACCCCGCCTCGACGGCAGCGCAGCCGCAGCAGAACGGATCGCCACCGCTCTCCGGCTGCACCAGGTCCCCCTCGCGGAGGACCTGGGGCACCACATCGCCGCGCTCCTCGCGACGGACCCGGCACGAAGGCCCGACGACATGGCGTCCTGGGCCGATCAACTCGTTGCGTTACGCAACGGCCGCCCGCTCAAGCGTTCGTCGCCGATGCGTTGGATGGTGGCGGGCGCCGCTGCGGTTGCCGCGGCGCTCACGGTCGCCGCCATCATGTGGCCGAGGGACGCCTCGGACGACTCCTCGACCGACACGGCGACCGCAGAGGCACCTGCCGCTCAACCTCTGGGCGCAGCCGTGATCACCACCTCGCCGTCGTCGACAGCACCGCCGACGACGTGGATGTGTGCGAGGCCCGTCGTGCCCGACTCGCCCGCTGGAACTGCGCTCGTTACGGCGTTCGATGCGATCGACGCCGCATGCGCCGGCCCGACCGAACAACTCGCCGAGGCCGTGATCGTGCCCCTGCGCACCACCAAGGAGGCTCCTGATTCGGTCCTCATTGCGTCACCCGCGACCCCCGCAGTGCGTCTGACCATGGCCCAGTACAACTCGTACCGTGAGATCGCCGGCCGCTCCCAACCCACCAACGCCGCCCTCTACGGCGGCTACCCCACCGAAGTCACCCAGGACGATTCGGCGGAAGCCGCCATCATCGAGCTGTCGACGGGCGGCCTGATCATCGGCCGTCGCGCCGACACCCAGAGCTTCTGGATTCCCCAGCAGGCCAGGGGCCTTTGGGAGGCCAACGGCGGGCTCACCGGCAAGCTCGGCGCTCCCACGTCGAACGTCTTCTTCGCCGGGAGCCGACTCATGTTGGAGTTCGAAGGGGGCTACATGGAGGCGGTGGTGCAGGGCAGCAACCCCTCGGTGCAGACCTGGCTGCCGATCGACGCGTCGGCGACCGATGTGGTGTTCATCGACGATCCCGCCGCCGAGCTGGCGAAGTTCGGCGACACCACCGAACGAGTCCTTCGACAGGCCGGCAGCACGGCCTGGTGGGTCGATGCCGATCAGGTTCGTCATTGGATCTCCGACGGAACGACCTGGGGATGCCTCGATGCGGCCAACCGCCAGGTCGAGGGCAATGTGCCGGGGTATGCCATCGCGAGCCTCGAACTGGGCCCACCGGCCACCTGTCCCGGCAGCTGAGGACCTGCTGCAACCTGACGCCGCAGACGCCACGGCCCGCGTGGTCGGCGCGATCGCCGGCGGGCGGGATATGGTCCGACCATGGAACTCGTGATCAAGGGTGGGACGGTCGTCGACGGCAGCGGGGCTGAGCCCCGCACGGCCGATGTCGGCATCAGCAACGGGCGCATCGTCGAGGTCGGCCGCATCGACACCGTCGGCGCCGACCGGGTGATCGATGCCGATGGCCTGCTCGTCACTCCGGGCTTCGTCGACATCCACACCCACTTCGATGGCCAGGCCACGTGGGACCCGGTGCTCGCCCCGTCCTCCCAGCACGGGGTGACCACCGTCGCAATGGGCAACTGCGGCGTTGGCTTCGCTCCGGCCCGTCCCGATCGCCACGACTGGCTCATCGGCCTCCTCGAAGGGGTCGAGGACATCCCGGGCACCGCCCTCGCCGAGGGCATGACGTGGGGTTGGGAGTCGTTCCCCGAGTACCTCGACGTGCTCGAGCGGCTCCCCCGCACCATCGATGTCGCCGCCCACGTCCCCCACGCCCCGCTGCGCACCTTCGTCATGGGGGACCGCGGCGCCGATCACCTCGAGCATCCCAGCGACGAAGAGATTTCGACCATGGCCCGCCTCACGCGAGAGGCCCTCCTCGCCGGCGCCATCGGCTTCGCCACCTCGCGCACCGACGTGCACCGCACCAAGGCCGGCGAGAACATCGGCACCCTTCAAGCCGCCGAATCCGAACTGCTCGCCATCGCCGGCGCCATGCGCGACGCCGGTAGCGGTGTGATCCAGCTGATCTCGGACGCCTACCAATCGCCCGACGACGAGTTCGCCAACTCCGAACTCGACCTCATCGAGGCCGTCGCCCGCACCTCGGGGCGCCCGCTCAGCTTCACCGTCCAGCAGGCCTACCACTCCCCCGATCGCTGGCGTCACCTCTTCGGGCGCATCGGCGAGTGGCGCAACGCCGGACTCGACGTGAAGGGCCAGGTCGCTCCCCGCCCCATCGGCGTGTTGCTCGGCCTCGAGGCCACCGCCAACCCGTTCCTGTTCTGCGCCAGCTACGACCAGATCGCACAGCTCCCCCTCGCCGAGCGGGTGGCAGCGCTGAGGGATCCCGAGCGCAAGGCCCGCATCCTCGCCGAGCACATCGAGATGGTCGCAGGCCTTCCCGACGGCCTCTTCCGCCAGATCGTTTCGGGTTTCGATGTCACCTTCGAGATGGCCGACCCGGTCGATTACCAGATCGAGGCGTCGCGATCGGTCGGTGCTGACGCCCGCCGCCAGGGCGCCGATCCTGCGTCCTATGTCTACGACCTGCTCCTGCGTCGCGATGGCGCCCAGTTGCTCTACCTGCCGCTCTTCAACTTCGCTCACGGCGACCTGAGCGATGTGCACGAGATGATCACCTCTCCCCTGGCCCTCTACGGACTGTCCGATGCCGGTGCCCACTGCGGCGCCATCTGTGATGCGTCGAGCACCACCAGCTACCTCACGGTGTGGGCGCGGGACCGGCGCGGCGCAGCACCCCTGCCGGTAGAGCAGGTCGTGCACCAGCTGACGCAGCGCACCGCCGAGCATGTCGGCTGGCTCGACCGAGGCCTCATCGCCCCCGGCTACCTCGCCGATCTGAACGTCATCGACTTCGCCAACCTCGGCTGCCCGCCGCCCCGCATCGTGCACGACCTCCCGGCCGGCGGTCGCAGACTCACCCAGGACGCCACCGGCTACGTCGCCACCGTCAAGTCCGGGTCTGTCACGTTCGAGGGCGGCGTCCCCACCGGCGTGACACCCGGCGGGCTCGTACGCGGGAACCGGCCAGCACCGGTCTGACGGCGGTCGACCATGGCCGTCAGCGAGCCACGGCTCAGGGCCGGCTAGCCGGCTTCGACCAGCTCGCCCCGACGCTGTGCAGAATCACGCCGATGCGGTGATCGGGCTGCACTTTGGCAATACCCCGACCATCGCGTCGTAACCGTTTTCATCAATATGTCGCTCTGAGCGGTCGGGTCACTACCGCGCGAGCCATGAAACGAACCCTTGCCCTCGCAGTCCTACCCATCATTCTCTCCGCAGGTGCCTGCAGAGTTAGCGCGACAGCAGAGGCGGGATGTGATCGAGTCGACCTCAGCCCATGGGGAACTGACGGCATCGATCTGTTCATTTGCCGTGAGGGTAACTGGCGGCAGCCGCTCATGACCATCAACGAGTTCGTGCGGTTGAGTCGGGGCGAGCAGGTCACCATCGCTCCAAGGACCCCGACCACGGTGGCGCCAGGGACTACTACGACAATCGTGCCCGAAACCACCACCACCGTGCCCGAAACCACCACCACCATGCCCGAAACCACCACCACCATGCCCGAAACCACCACCACGTACCCTTACCCGACGACTACGACCCCCGCCCCTCCGACCACCGACTTTCCGCCCACTTGACCCAGCTGATCTAGCACGTCGACCGAAGCCAGGTCGCCGCAGCCCGATCGGGCTGCGGCGTAGCGGGTTTTCGGCTCAGGCCTTTCGGGTCTTCTGCAGGTTGGCCCACTCGTCCTTGAGTCCGACGGTTCGATGGAACACGGCGGCATCGTCGAGGTCGACCGCGAAGTAGCCGAGACGTTCGAACTGCACGACCTGTCCGGCCTCGACCTGGGCCAGCGCCGGCTCGACCTTGGCCCCGGTGGTGCGGCGCGAGTCGGGGTCGAGATCGTCGAGCGGGTCTTGGCCGTCCGCCGTCGGGTGCGTCGAGCGGAAGAGCCGCTCGTAGCGGTGCACCGTGGCGTCGATTGCGTGGGGCCGAGACACCCAGTGCATCGTCGACTTCACCTTGCGGCCATCGGGGGCGTTGCCGCCGAGCGTCTCGGGGTCGTAGGTGGCGAGCACCTCGATCACGTTGCCATCGTCATCGAACACGGCCTCGGTGGCCGTCACAAAGAACGCGTTACGTAGCCGCACCTCACGGCCGGGCGTGAGGCGGAAGTACTTCGGCGGCGGGTCGGCCATGAAATCGTCGTGTTCGATCCACAGCTCACCCGTGAACGGCACCGACCGGGTGCCGGCCGCGGGGTCCTCGGGGTTGTTGATGACATCCATCCACTCGACGTGGCCCTCGGGCCAGTTGGTGATGGTGAGCTTGAGCGGTTCGAGCACCGCCATGCGACGCAGCGCAACGGTGTTGTGATGGCTGCGCACGAAGTACTCGAGCAGCTCGATGTCGACCACCGAGTTGGTTTTGGCCACCGAGATGTGGTCGGTGAACGCCCGCAGCGCGGCGGCGGGATAGCCGCGACGGCGCATGCCGCGCACGGTGGGCATACGGGCATCGTCCCAGCCGTCGACGTGGCCCTGCTCGACGAGCGTGCGTAGCACCCGCTTGGACAGCACGGTGTGGGTGATGTTGAGCCGGGCGAACTCGGTCTGCTCGGGACGATCCGACGGCAACTCGAGCTGATCGAGGCACCAGTCGTAGAGGGCGCGGTGATCGGAGAACTCGAGGGTGCACACCGAATGGGTGGTGCCCTCGATGGCGTCGGACTGGCCGTGGGCCCAGTCGTAGGTGGGGTAGATGCACCAGTGGTCGCCGGTGCGGTGATGGGGCACCTTGCGGATGCGGTACAACACCGGGTCGCGCAGCCACATGTTGTCGGCTTGCATGTCGATCTTGGCCCGCAACACCTTCTCGCTGTCGGCGAACACGCCGTCTCGCATCTGACGGAACAGCCCCAGGTTCTCCTCGACGGAGCGATCGCGATGGGGGCTCTCGACGCCAGGTTGACCGAAGCCGCCGCGCTGGGCCGAGATGGTCTCCTTGTCCTGGTCATCGACATAGGCGAGGCCCTTGGTGACGAGCTCTTCGGCCCAGGTGTAGAGCTGCTCGAAGTAGTCCGATGCGAACCTCGGCGGGCCCGACGGGGTCACCCCGAGCCAGGCCAGATCCTGCTGGATGGCATCGACGTAGGACACGTCCTCGGTGGTCGGGTTGGTGTCGTCGAAACGGAGGTAACAGGTGCCGCCGAAGTCGTCGGCGATCCCGAAGTTGAGGTAGATCGACTTAGCGTGGCCGATGTGGAGGAACCCGTTGGGCTCGGGCGGGAAGCGGGTCTGGACCCGCCCGCCGTAGCGGCCGGCCTCGACATCGGCCTTGACCTGCTCCCGAACGAAGTCGAGCGAGGGGGTCGGGGCGGCGGCGTCGGACATGGCGTTCACGCTAGAGGACCGAACGGGCCCGACGTCTCACCTCGTCGGGTCCGAGAACGGCGGCGACCACATCGAGCTCGGGGCTACGCGTCGAGCCGGTGAGCAGCACGCGGATCGCCCCCGCTGCGTCCTTCAACAGCCCGTTGAAGCCGTCGGGGTTCTCGCGCAGCTCGGCCTTGTTGAGCGCGAATCGGTGCCGGGTCGCCAGCTCGCGGATCTGGTCGAACCAGGCCGCCGGATCGGTCTCGGGCCGATACTGATCGGCGAAGTCGGCCGCCAGCGCGGCCACGACCACGGCATCCACACCGCCGAAGCGATCGTCCGCGGCGTCGGTCACCGGCTCGAAGACGTCGTCGAGGAGGAAGCCGAACACCTCACGGAACTGCGACCAGCGACCGAGGTCCTTGCGCTTGCGGTCGGCATCGTCGCGACCGATGCCGATGGCACCGAGGGCCCGGCCCTGCTCGGCCACCAGCGCTTGCGCGAGGGGGGCATCGAACTCCACGGCCCAGGCCACGAGCGCGGCATACACCTCGTCGACCGCCATCTCGGACACCGCGTCCTTGGCGATGTCGTCGAGCTTGGCCAGGTCGACAAGGGGGCCGGCGGTGCCGCACCGGTCGAGCTCGATCGGTGCCAATGCCGCCTCGGCGATGGGCAGGTCGGCCAGGTGGGCGTTGGCCAGGCCCCGCAGATAGTGGTGCACCGCCACTGCGGGATAGCCCTGGCCAATGTAGAAGTCGACCGACGCCTCGGGATCCTTGCGCTTGGACAGCTTGCGGCGCGACGACCCGTCGAGCTTCATCAGTGGGGCGACGTGGGCGTACTGCGGAACGTCGAACCCGAGGGCCGCGAACAGCTGGAGGTGAAGCGGCACCGACGAGATCCACTCCTCGCCCCGGATCACCAGGTTGACGCGCATCAGGTGGTCATCGACGGCGTGAGCGAAATGATAGGTGGGCATGCGGTGCTCGCCGCTCTTGAGGATGACCACATCATTGAAGTTGTCGAGCTGCTCGATGTCGCCGCGGATGGCATCGGTGAACGCCACGCGGTGGTCCATGACGTCGGGGGTCTTGAGCCGGATGACAGCGGTGCCACCCGTCGCGAGTCGGTCCGCGATGTCGGCCTCGCTGAGCGAGCGACACGTGGCCCACCGGCCGTAGTAGCCGGTGGCGAGCTTGGCCGACTGCTGCTCCTCGCGCATCGACGCGAGCTCGTCCGAGCTGCAGAAGCAGGGGTAGGCGGCATCGGATCCCAGCAGCTCACGCACGTACGTGAGGTAGATCTCGACCCGCTGGGACTGCCGATACGGACCCCACGGCACCTGGTCGGCGGACTCGTCGGACTCGATGCCGAAGTAGTCGAACGCCCGGTCGAACTGCACGCCGGCATCGGCCACCTCACGGGCCTGATCGGTGTCCTCGATGCGAATGAAATAGGTGCCGCCGGACCCGTGCGCGACCGATTGCGAGATCGATGCGGTGTACACACCGCCGATGTGGACGAAACCGGTTGGGCTGGGCGCGAACCGGGTCACCTTCGCACCGTCGGGCAGCGGACGCGGCGCGTAGAGCGACTCCCAGTGATCGGGCGTGTGGTCGACAGGCGGCAGCAGCGTGTTGATCAGTTCGTCGTGCACCAGGACTCCGGTCAGCGCATCGGGCCGGCGGGGGCCGGCTCCAGCATGGGGGCGACCGAATCCTACGTGGACCCGCTCCCACGCAGGATTGCGGAGTGCCAGACTGCGGCGAACGGAGCCGGAGAAAAGCGGGTGATGCGTGGCAGTCATCGAGGTGGATGGTTTGAAGAAGTCCTACGGCGACTTCGAGGCCGTGAAGGGATTGAGCTTCTCGGTGAGCGAGGGCGAGGTGCTCGCGGTCCTCGGTCCGAACGGTGCCGGCAAGACCACCACCGTCGAGATCCTCGAGGGATACCGCACCCGCGACGCCGGCTCCGTGCAGGTCCTGGGCATGGACCCCGCCGTTGGCGGGGTCGAGCTGCGCCAACGCATCGGGATCGTGTTGCAAGACACCGGGGTCGACCCCTTCCTCACCGTGTCGGAGATTCTGACGATGCACACGGGCTACTACGACCACCCTCGTGACGTCGACGAGGTCATCGAGCTCGTCGGGCTCGACGAGAAGCGGGGCGCCCGGGTCAAACAGTTGTCGGGCGGCCAGCAGCGGCGCCTCGACGTCGCGCTCGGTCTGATCGGCGACCCCGAACTTTTGTTCCTCGACGAGCCCACCACCGGATTCGATCCCACCGCTCGCCGCCAAGCCTGGGAGATCGTCAAGAACCTGAGCACGCTCGGCAAGACCGTGCTGCTCACCACCCACTACATGGACGAGGCGCAGGCGTTGGCCGACCGGGTCATCGTCATTTCGGCCGGCCGGATCGTGGCCGAGGGCACGCCGCAGTCCATCGGCGGCCGTGCCGACGCCAACGCCACGGTCCGCTTCCGGTTGCCCGACGGTGTTACCACCGCCGAGGTTGCGAGCGCCGGCGCGGCCGAAGCAACGCCCGGCGATCACGGCTTCGTCGTGGTTTCGACCGCGACGCCCACCGACACCCTGCACCGCCTCACCGGCTGGGCCCTCGATCGAAACTCGGAACTGGCGGAACTCACCGTTGCCAGACCGTCCCTCGAGGACGTGTACCTCGACCTCACCTCGGACACGGAGGCAGCGTCATGACGTCGCCCTTGGCACTGGTGGCCAGGCAGGTGAAGTGGGAGCAGAAGTCGTACTGGCGCAATCCTGCCGCAGCGGCGTTCACGTTCGCCTTTCCGCTCATGTTCCTCGTCGTTTTCGTCGCCATCAACGGCAATGACCGCATCAGCCAGTCGGGGGGCACGGTGAAGTTCGCGCAGTACTACGTGCCAGCGATCCTTGCCTTCGGACTGATCTCGGCGTGCTACACGAACCTCGCTTTCACGGTGTCCAACCGGCGCGAGAACGGCATGCTCAAGCGCACCCGCGGCACTCCGCTGTCGCCCGTCACCTACCTCACGGGCATGATCGGCAACGTGATCGTGGTGGCAATCATTCTCAGTGCCCTCGTCATCGCCCTGGGACTGACCGTGTACGGCGTCACCTTCCCCGGCCGTTACCTCGGGCTCACCGTCACGGTCATCGTGGGAGCGTTCTGCTTCAGCGCCCTGGGCATCGCGGTGTCGACGTTCGTGCCCAACGAGGACGCCGCTCCGGCGATCATCAACTTCGTCCTGTTCCCCCTGCTGTTCATCTCGGGGACGTTCGGTGACGTCAAGGACACGTCGACGATCGGCCGGATCGCTTCGGTGTTCCCGGTGCGCGCACTCAACCGCTCGATGGTGGCCGTCTTCGATCCACTGGCATCGGGCCCCGGCATCCATCTGCAGTACATGGCGATCATGATCGGGTGGGGACTGCTCGGCGTGGTCGTATCACTGCGCCGGTTCCGTTGGGAGCCCCGCCGTTGACCTCGATGAGTCATGCTGTGCACTCGCCGGACCCACTCCCGAAGGACAACCATGCCTGACGCACTGATCATCGACGCGTGCCGCACCCCCCGAGGCATCGGCAAACAGGGCAAGGGCGCCCTGGCCCACCTCCACCCTCAGCATCTGGCCCGCACCGTTCTCGAGGCGCTCGTCGAGCGCAACGGCTTCGACACAGCGGACGTGGACGACGTCGTGTGGGGCACCAGCTCGCAGGTGTGCGAGCAGAGCGGCGACCTCGGCCGCATGGCGGCGCTCGACGCCGGCTACAACGTGCGGGCCAGCGGGGTGACGCTCGACCGGTTCTGCGGGTCGGGCATCACGGCCAACAACATTGCGGCGAACGCCATCATGGCCGGCATGGAAGATCTCGTAGTCGGTGGCGGCACCGAGATGATGTCGCTGCCCAAGAAGGGCCTGCTGGCAATGGGTGCCAACAACGCCCACCTGCAGTCGATCCACCCGCAGTCCCATCAGGGCGTGTGCGCCGATGCCATCGCCACCCTCGAGGGCATCAGCCGCGAGACCCTCGACGCCCTCGCGGCCGAGTCCCAGGCCCGAGCCGCTCGGGCCATCGCCGAGGGACGCTTCGATGCCAGCCTGATCCCGGTACTCAACCTCGACGGCACGGTCGCTCTCGATCACGAGCAGTTCCCCCGCCCCAGCACCACCGTCGAGTCGCTCGCGGCACTGGCGCCGAGCTTCCCTGCGATCGCCGACTACCGCCACAACGACGGCCCGACCTTCCGCGAGCTCATCAACCAGAAGTACCCCGACCTCGACATTCGCCACGTCCATCACGCCGGCAACTCCTCGGGGGTCGTCGACGGTGCCGCTGCGGTGCTCATGGCCAGCGAGTCCTACGCGAAGGCCCACGGGCTGAAGGCCCGCGCTCGCATCGTCGCCACGGCCAACATGGGCGACGACCCCACCCTCATGCTCAACGCCCCGGTGCCCGCAGCGCGCAAGGTGCTGAGCCGGGCCGGGCTCACCCTCGACGACATCGACCTGTTCGAGATCAACGAGGCGTTTGCCGTCGTGGCCGAGAAGTTCATGCGCGACCTCGATCTCGACCGCGACAAGGTGAACGTCAACGGCGGCGCAATGGCGCTGGGCCACCCGATCGGGGCGACCGGCGCCATGCTGATCGGCACCGTGCTCGACGAGCTCGAGCGCATCGACGGCCAGTTCGGGCTCATCACCATGTGCGCCGGTGGCGGTATGGCCCCCGCCATCATCATCGAACGCGTCTGATCAAAACGCCCCGCCCCAATGAGGCTGAGAGCTACAATGTCTCCATGGCAGTAGCTACATCGCAGGTCGAGGTCGGCATCAGAGATCTCAAGAACAACCTCAGCCGATATCTCGACGGCGTGGCCAGCGGAACCGAGGTGATCGTCACCGACCGCGGCCGACCGGTTGCCCGCCTCGTTCAGATTGACGCCTCAACTGAGCGGCTTGCCGGCCTCATCGAATCCGGCGTCGTCCGGGCTGCTTCCTCACGGAACCGCCAGCTCCCCAAGCGCATTGCCGCCGGATCGACGGTGAGCGATCTGGTAGTCGACCAGCGACGGTGATCACCTACGTCGACACTTCGACCCTCCTGAAGCTCATCGTGGACGAAACCGGGTCCGATGCCGCCGAGCAGATCTGGACCACCGCCGACTCGCTCGTGGCCGTCAGCCTCATCGAGGTCGAGGCTCGGGCCGCTCTTGGCAGTGCACGCCGCCACGAGCGCCTCTCCCCCGCCGAGCACCGACGTGGCATGCAATCGCTTCGCCAATTGCTCGACCAGCTCGACATCGTCGATGTCACCGCCACCGTCATCACCACTGCCGGCGATCTCGCGGAGATCCATGGACTTCGCGGCTACGACGCAGTGCACCTCGCGGCTGCAGCGGTCGTTGGTGCCGACATCGTAACCAGCGCCGATCGCGATCTGTGCGCCGCCGCCCATCGTGAAGGGTTCAACATCGCCAATCCAATCGACCGCTGAGGAGTGGCGCTCGCTACGCCTCTCGCACCGACCAGGTGGAGGCGTCCACGAGCCGTTCCAGATCGATGCGCACCGCCAGCGCCTCACCCTGATGGATCTCACGGTCGAGGCGGAACATGCGGTTTCCCCAGCTGGTGTTGGTGGCGAGCGGCGATGTGGTGAGCGTCGTGTCGTCGTCGAACTGGGCCTCGAACCACACGCACACTCCGTCGACGATGGCGTCCGCTGTCGCGACCCGCTCGATGTCGTGGCGTCGTGGCAGCGCTTCGGGTGCCTCGAGCGTCGCCAGGTCGAACTCGATGACCGGTTGCGGCGTGCCGACGGTGGTGGCGACCGACCCGGGCCGGGCCCAGAACTGCCCGAACCGGTCGGTCTCGTAGGGAGCCATCGCCACCGAGTGCTCCATGGCGCTCAGGTCGATCCCGTCGGGAAGCTCGATGTTGTGGAAGCGCCGAACCCTCATCTCGGGACGGAACGAGACGGGCTCCATGAAGAGCCGGAACCGGGCAGGAAGAATTCGGCCTCGGGGCGCGAGCACCCGGTCACGGAGGTCGAGCAGGTTCTCGAGCATGTTCTCGTTGAACAGTTCGTCACCCATCTGCTCGTGCAACACCACGTCGATCGGCTCGGGCGGCGTGAACTCACGACTGTTCGCCTGCACGAACTCGATGTTCGTGAAGCCGTTATGGCGGCCGATTTCGCGAGCGACCTCGATGAAGTCGGAGTGCTCAACGGCGTAAACCTTGGAGGCCCCCGCCTGGCTGGCCATGAAGGCCAAGAGGCCGGTGCCGGTGCCGAGGTCGAGCACGACGTCGCCCGGCGCCACATTGCGCTGGATGCCGCGATGGTACGCATCGACACGGACCCGGTCGCTCAGCATCTCCTCGTGATGGGAGATCCCCGCGAAGTTGGCCTCGTTCATGTTGTCGTACACGAGACTCATCAGTCGCTCGCTCGACGCAGCCCGGCTGGCGCCATACGCGATGGCCGAGCGAACGGCCCTGTCAGTTGTCCGGCGAATTCGGTCGGCCATCATGGCGCCAGTCTCCCACGAGTCGGGCGTGGGACCGCCGTTGCTCACCGTTGTTGAACGGTGACGGCGTCGCCATGCGCCGACGCCTGACAAACTCGCTGCCATGGCCCTGTCACCGACATCAATCAGCATCGTCGAGGTCTCCCCTCGCGATGGTCTGCAATCCGACGACACGCTGGTGAGCACCGACGACAAAGTCCGGCTCATCACCGCTGCAGCACGCGCCGGCATCCGCCGCATCGAGACCGTCAGCTTCGTCAACCCCAAACGCGTCCCTCAGATGGCTGACGCCGACGAAGTCATGGCGGCTCTGCACGCCGACGGGGAGACCCGCTCGCTGGGGGCCAGCTACATCGGCCTGGTCCTCAACCAGCGCGGCCTTGAACGCGCCCTCGACACCGGCGTCGACGAGGTCAACGTCGTCGTCGTCTGCACCGACACCTTCGCGCAGAAGAACCAGGGCCAGGACACTCAGGGACTCATCGACACCGCAACAACGATCTGTGCCGACGCCCGCTCCCGCGGTTTATCCACCTCCATCACGCTGGCGGCGACCTTCGGATGCCCCTACGAGGGCGAGGTGTCACTCGACCGTTTGCAGTGGGTGCTCGAGCAGGTCGCCGCCGCCGCTCCCGACGAGATTGCGTTGGCCGACTCCATCGGCGTCGCAGCGCCCACCGACGTGACCGCCCGGGTGGGTCTCGCCCATGAGGTCATTGCCGCGGCGACGACCGACATCGCCCTGCGGTGCCACTTCCACAACACCCGAAACACTGGCTTGGCGAACGCCGCAGCGGCGATCAATGCCGGTGTGCGTACCTTCGACAGCTCGCTCGGTGGAATCGGCGGCTGCCCCTTCGCACCGAACGCCACGGGCAACGTCCCGACCGAAGATCTGCTGTACATGCTTCACCGAATGGGATACACCAGCGGAGTCGACCTCGACGCGCTCACCGCCAACGTGGCCTGGCTCGAAGACGTGCTGCACCACGCTTCCCCCGGCTACCTGGCCAAGGCCGGCAACTTCCCACCGGCCCAGCTGCTCGGATGACATATCCGGCCACCGGCGCCAGGCTTTCCGCGCTGTACCGCCTGACGGAACGCTGTTCCGAATTGGTGGACAGCAGGGCGATCAACACATATCGTGGCCTCCGCACACCTCTGGAGGCTCCGATGAGATCAAACCACGCACGCCCCGTTGCCCGCCCACTACACAGAGGGGCCGTTCTGCGGGCGGCGATCGTCCTCGGCGCCGCGGCCCTGGTCACGGGTTGTGTGCCCGATCCGGGAACACCCATCGCCGATCTGCCGCTCCCGGTGACCGAGCACACGGTCGTAGCGAACCTGCCGGGCGTGTCGTTCGCCAAAGCCGCCGACGTCCTCGGCGACGGCAACCAAGAACTCATCGTGTCGGCATTCGGGAGTCCGCTCACGTCGCCCGGCACCGTCACCATCCACAAGCGTGGCGCCACGCTCGACGACTGGACCCAGATTCCTGTCGTGACCGTCGCCGACGGCATCAAGTTCCCCAATGACACCGCCGTGACCGACATCGACAGCGACGGGATGAACGATCTCGTCGTGTCGGGCGGCTTCTTCTCGTGTGCGTTCTCAGGCACTGGCTGCGGTTCGCTGCAGTGGTACCGCCAGTCACCGGCCGGAGTGTTCACGCGGCACAACATCATCGAGCCGAACAACTCATTCTTCTACCACCGCGCCATCCCCACCGATGTCAACGGTGACGGCATCGACGACCTGGTCACCGTCGGCGAAACCGCCGATTCTGCCGTCACCTACTGGTTCGAAGGAACCGCCGGAGCCGGCGACGCCCGCTTCCTTGCCACCCCTCACCTCATCGGCAGCGGCGGTGGCAGCCTGCCCGTGGTCGCCGATGTCGACGGCGACGGCGACGACGACGTCGTGTCGCCGCAGTACTTCGCCTCGGGCCCCGGCATGATCTGGTTCGAGCGCACCGCCGAGCCATCGGCCATCAACCCGGCCGGCACCTGGGTCCAGCACCAGTTCTCGTCCACCGACATCGGCAAGGGCTTCGAGATCGAGCTCGTCCCCAACCTGCAGGGAGACGGTGTGGCCCGTTGGATCGGCGCCAATCATCAGAACACGACGTTCAACCCCGGCATCCCGTCTGCCCTGTGGCGATTCGATGACGGACCGACTCCTGCCAGCAAGCGACCGGCCACGGTGATCTCGACCGGTGTGACGGCCCGCCCGACCAGCCCCGTCAGCCTGGCTCCCGGCCTGTTCGGCACCGGCGACGTCAATGGAGATGGCAAGATCGACGTCGTGATGTCCGGCGATGGCGATGACCGGCTGTTCGTGCTCCTCCAGGGTGCCGGCGGCGTGTTCACGACCTACCGCCTCGCATCGGCCATGGGCCAGGCCGGCGGCGCCGAGGTCACCGACCTCGACGGAGATGGCCAGGCCGAGGCACTCTTCACGAGCTACGAGAAGGGCGTCGTGAAGCTCTACGAGTTCGGGACTGCCGCCACGTGACCCCCAGCCGCAACGCCACGACACCGAGCCTCGTCGCTACGGTGCTCGGTGTCGTGGCGTTCGCGGCCGGCGCTTCCAAGAAGTGGGTGTTGGACCCAGTAGGTGACGCATTCGGCGACCTGTCTGCCGATGGGAAGGTGCTCGTCACCGCGGTCCTCGTCTTCGGCATCATTGGATTGCTGACGTTCGCCCGGCTACAACACCGGTCGACCGTGCGAGCGACTCGCGAACAGATCGAGCGGGCCGTCTCGGCACCGGAGCATCGATGACCGCCGCCGTTCCACGTCATTTGGTGCGAGCTCGCCACGGTGCGACCACCGTCACGACCGCCCACCCGCCCTACGACGCCGTCCACTACCGGATCTTTCACCCGGCGTTGTTCACCGGCGCAGCGGCGGAACGCCAGACCGGAACCCTTCCCCCCGACCTGGCGTCGACGCCGTGGCCGGTGCTGATCATGCTGGCCGGCATCAACGTCAATCCTGACGGCTATCGGTGGCTGGCCACCGAACTCGCAGCCCTCGGGGTGGCAACGGTTCTATTCCAGCACGTTGGCGAGATCATGGCCGGCGAAGTCGGGCTCTCGCCCGGGCTCGACCTCACGGCGCTCACCCCCGAAGCCTGGTCCACGCGCCCGAGCGCAACCGTCATCGGTCCGCTGCTCGACTCGTTGGCGGCTGACAACTCGACCGGCCCTCTGGCCGGCCTGCTCGACCTCGACCGGGTGGTGCTCGCCGGTCACTCCGCCGGCGGAACCGTAGCCCTGTTGAACGCCAGCCCTACTTGGTTCGGGGGCGTCGTGGCCGCCATCAGCTACGCCGGCCACACCATGCCGGCGGCGCTGCTCGGACACCCCCCGGGCACCGTGCTGCCGGTCCCGGGCGCTCTACCTGCACTGCTCATCGCCGGCGGCCACGACGCGATCATCGCTGCGAGCGCCGTGCGGTACGCATCCGACACATCAGACGCATCAGACATATCAGACGCCTCAGACATATCAGACGCCTCGGCGGGCGGGACCGAATCGACCGATCCGCACGATCCGATCAGCGCCACCTTCGAGCGCGGCGCAACCGCCCCCGGTTCGACGCTGGCGGTGCTCGCAACGGCAACTCACCTGTCCATCTGCGACCCGGTGGACACCACCTCGGCCCGTGGCTTCCTCGAAGCAGGCGACCCCGACGGACCGGCGCATCGAGATATCATCGTGGCGATCATCGGATCGTTTCTCGACGAGGTGCTTGGTATGGGCGGCGACCACCCCGCGGTGTCGTCATTCGGCGATGACCCGCTCGTCTCGGAGCTACGGCGATGGTAGGTCGCCGACTGCTGGCGCTGGCGCTGGCGCCGGTCCTTGTGCTGACCGCGTGCGGCGACAAGCGGACTCAGCTCGTGGCCGCCAGCCGGCCGGCGGCCGAGGCAACGACCGCCGGGGTGACGCCGTCGCAGGTGAAGGTCGGGTTCATCGTCATCGACCAGACCCGCCTCAACTCGACCCTGGGTTTCACGTCGCCCGACTCCGGTGACGTCACCGCCCAGATCCAGGCGCTGGCCGCAGAGGTCAACCGCACCGGCGGGATCGGCGGCCGCGACCTCGTACCCGTGGTTCGCACCTTCGACGCGCTGACCGACAGCGTTGCGAACGAAGAGAAGCTGTGTCGGGCCTTCACCGAAGACGACCGCGTGTTCGCCGTCGTGCTCCTCGGCATGTTCCAGGAGACCGCACGGCCGTGTTACGCCGCGCAGGAGACGTTGATGCTCGACCAGACCCTGTACCCGGTCGACCGCGACGAGGCCGAGACCCTCTCGCCCTACCTCTACCAACCAAGCCTGCCGGAGTACGGCCAGCTGCTGGCTGGCCTCGCCGACACCATGCAATCGCAGAACTTTCTGACGCCGACGACCCGCCTGGGCATCCTCGGCGTCGACACCGAGCAGAACCGCAGGGTCGTCACCGACCTCCTGCTGCCGCGCCTCGAACAGCTCGGGGCGACGCCCATCGACACCCAATGGGTCGACCCCAGCTCCAACTCCACACTGCAGGCCGGCCAGAACCAGGCGGTCCTGTCGTTCAAGGAGGACAAGGTCGACCGGGTGGTGATCGTCGGCGGATCGCGCATCCTCGCCTTCCTGCTCACCATCTCGATCCCCCAGGAGTACTTCCCCCGCTTTGCTGTCACCACCTTGGACAACCCGGCCTTTGTCGCCGAACGGAATTCCGAGGCGATGAATGGGTCGGTCGGCGTCTCGTTCCTGCCCGGCTCCGATCTCGATGCCACCGAGCTCGAGTTTCCCTTCAGCCCGGGCGAGAAGCGTTGCGTTGACGTGCTCGCCGCTGCGGGCCAGACCTTCACGGCCCGCGAGAATGCCCGGCAGGCAACCCTCTACTGCGACGCCGTCTTCTTGTTGCAGGATGCGTTCGACGCGGGCGGCGGCGATGAGGTCACCGCCCAGGCGTTCATGGATGGTGTCGCCCAGATCGGACCGGGTCAGAACGCCTCGAACTACGCCGCCGCCTACGAACCCGGCAGTTTCGCCGGGGCCTCCGGCTACCGCCCGATCGAGTTCGAGGCGTCGTGCAAATGCTACGAACTGGCCGGGCCGACCCAGGAGTTTCCATCGTGAGTCGCCGCGTCGAGCCGATCGGCGGCGACCCGACGGTGCTCAACGGAGTGGTCACGGCCAAAGAGCGCGCTGCGGTCGAGGCGGCACGACGCCCGACTCCGGCGGCGCCGGCGCACCTTGCCATCGGATACGGCCCGGCCGGTCGGGTCGAACGGTCGGCGGACAGCGCCCGTGCGACGATCTCGCTCGGTCTCGGGACGGCGTTCGGGGCGATTTCGGGTCGCGCCGCAGTCATTGCCTTCGACCTCGACCGGTCCACCTCCCACTGGCTTCGCCTCGCAACTGTTGCGCTCGTCGTCGGCGCGACGATCGGAGCGGCACTCGGCTTCCGTCCCAGGTCGGCCGCCCCCGCCAGCAGCGCGTCTTCGCTGACAAGCCTGATGGCCGCGGTGGCGTGGATCACGCTCATAGGGGTGGGCGACCCCCGGGCGGTCGAGGCGCTGCTGGCCGTAGCAATTGTGCTGTCGGTGCCGCACCTCTTCACGGTGATCGACGACTCGCTGGCCTTGCGCCCGAACCGCACTCGCGTCGCCGCCGCCGGCATCGCCGCGGCACCGCTGTTCCTCGGTATCGCAGCCGGATCCGGAGCGACATTCGTCGATCCCGATGTCCCCTGGGCGACCATTGCCGGGGTTGGCGGGATCGTCGCCGCCGTCGGGGCCTACCGCCGGTTCCGGTTGCCGCAGCGGGCCTTCGGTGCAGCCTCGAGGGTGGCCGACTCCCCCCGTCCGGGCGCGCCGGCCACCCTGCTCGGAGCGTGCGTGGGGGTGCTCGTCGCCGCCGGGGCCCAGCTCGAGCCCTACTTCGCCGAGTACTGGCAGGTCGGCGTGCGCTATCAGTTCCTCACCCTGGCGACAGCCGGAGTGGTCGGTGCCGGTGCGGTGATTGCCATCGCCTGGTGGTACGACGACCACGAGCGGGGCGACACCGACGTGGATGCCGCCTGGCTGGCGGTCGCCGCAGCCGCCACGACGATGCTGGTCGCCGTGTCACAGACTCTTCCGGGCACCGTCATCGGTGCAGGAATCGCCATCGGTTGCGCAGCCGCAACACTCACTGTCTGCGCATCGACGACACCAGCGGCACTGATGGCCGGGCTCGCCACCGCCGCCATCACCACCGCCGGCTGGGACGATTTCATCGACGCTGCCGGCTCGGATCGCGTCGCCCTCGCCCTGGTCGCTACCCCCGCCCTCGTGCTCGGGCTCGTCACCGCATTGGCCTCGGAGCGGGGGCGCACCAGTGCATCGAACCCCGACGCCACCTCCGCCGCCGACCTCACCGTCGACCTCACCGCGGACGGGGTCGACCTCACCGCCGGCTCCCCGTCGGCCGTGTCGCCCCCGTCGCCCATGAACCCAGCCCTGGCGCCCTCGCGAACGCCGCTACTCCTTGCCGAAGGCATCGAGTTCTCCTATGGGTCCGTTCAAGCGCTCTTCGGCGTCGACCTCGAGGTCATCGACGGCGAGATCACCGCCATCGTCGGGGCCAATGGTGCCGGCAAAACCACGTTCCTGCGCACCATCGCCGGATTGGCGGCGCCATCGTCGGGAACCATCCGGCTCGGCGGGCGTGACCTCCGTTCGTTTTCGGCGGCCGACCGCGTGCTGCTCGGCATCAATCAGATCGCTGCCGGTGGAGCCGTCGCCGAGGACCTCAGCGTCGCCGACAACTTGGCGATGTTCGGCCACACCCTGGGCTCGCGCGACGCTCGGGCCGGAGCGCAACGGGCGCTCGAGGTCTTTCCGCAGTTTCGCGATCGCCTCGGCCAGCGGGCCAGCTCGCTGTCGGGCGGCGAGCGACAGATGCTGGCGCTCTCCAAGTCACTGGTGCTGCGCCCCCGGTTGCTCATCGTCGACGAACTCTCGCTCGGCCTGGCCCCGATCATCGTGTCCTCGCTCATTCCGATCATCCGCCGTCTCCACGCCGAGGGCGCCTCGGTCCTGCTCGTCGAACAGTCGGTCACGGTGGCGTTGGAACTCGCGGATCAAGCCTCGTGCATGGAGAAGGGTCGCATTGTGTACAGCAGCTCGGCAGAATCGCTGAGATCAGACCCCGGTCTGCTCGAAGCGGCCTACCTCGAAGGCATCTCCGCCGCGCTCGAGCACCGGGCGCTGCACGCATGACCGCAATCGTCGCCACGACCGTCGGCGGATTCGACCTCGGCGTCGGCGTACTCAGCCTCGGGTTGTTCACCGGCCTCACCTACGGGCTGCTGGCCGCCGGTCTGGTGCTGGTGTACCGGTCGAGCCGGTTCATCAACTTCGCCCACGGCGCCATCGGGGTCTTCGGTGCCGCAGTGTGCTCGCTGGGAGTACGCGAGTTCGAGCTCCCCTACTGGGTGGCGTTCGTGCTGGGATTGCTGGTGTCAGCCGGGGTGGGGGCCACCACCGAGATCGCCATCGTGAAGCCGCTGGCGTCACGGCCCAAGGTGTTGTCGATGGTGGCGACGCTCGGGATGTCGTCGTTCCTGATCTTCACCGCCCTCGCCATCAATCCCAACGGCATGTCGGGCCTGAGCTTTCCCGCACCGGTCGGCATGCCCTCGCTCGACATCGGCTCGCTGCGAGTCACCCCGGCGTTCGCCGCGCAGGCCATCCTCTCACCGATCCTGCTGGCGGCAGTCGGGCTGTTCTTGTGGCGCTCGAGAACCGGCCTCGCCATCCGAGCCGCGGCGTCCAACGCCGATGCGGCCGATACCGCCGGGGTACCTACTCGTTCCATGTCGGTGCTGTCGTGGGCCATCGCCGGGGCCATTGCGGCCTTCGCCGTCACCCTCATCATTCCCACCAAGGGGGTGGTCACCCCCGATTCGCTCGGACCCGAGCTGTTGGTGCGAGGCCTCGCCGCGGCGGCGATCGCCCGCTTCACCAACTACGGGGTCGCCATTGGCGTCGCCACGCTCATCGGCGTCGTCGAGCAGGTGATGGCAACCAACCCCGATGCCAAGGGGCTGATCGAGGTCGTCATCTTGGCGGTCGTGATCCTGGGGCTGCTCTCGAGTCGACGGGCCGCCCGGGCGTCGATCGAATTCTGGGGCCAACGCAGCCTGCCGACGCCGCGGTCGCTCATTCGAAAACGCCAGCTGGCGCTGCGAGTCGCGCCGATACTCGGGGCCGTTGTCGCCATCGCCGCTGCCGCCACCATCCCGCTCGTCGCCACCGGCAGCCAGGCACTGGTGGCCACCATCGTCACGTCGATCGCCATCGTCGGGATGTCGGTGCTCGTGGTCACCGGTCTCGGCGGCCAGCTGTCGCTCGCTCAGTTCGCCTACGCCGGACTCGGGGCCGCCATTTCGATCCGCGCCTCGGCCGACATCGGATTCATCGGCGGCATTGCGGTCGGCGCAGTGCTCACCGGGGTGTTCGCAACAGTGCTCGCCCTCCCCGCCCTCAGAGTGCAGGGATTGCAACTGGGCGTCGCCAGCCTGGTGTTCTCCGTCGTCGCGTCGGCCTGGCTCCTCGACCGAGGCTTCCTGCTCGGCGACGCCAAGCCGCCGCAGCGGCCCGATATCGACATCGCCGGCATCAGCACCGCCGAATCGCGGGGCTACTTCTGGATCGCGCTCGCCGCCCTGCTCGTGGTCATGACCGTCGTTCACCGCCTGCGTTCGGGCGCGTGGGGTCGAGTCGTCGTTGCGGTCCGCGACAACACCGACACCGCCCGGGCGCTGTCGATCTCGGCGACGAGTGTGCGGCTGCAGACGGCGGCCGTCGGCGGCGTGATCGCCGGTATCGGTGGAGCGATCTACGGTCACGCCTTCTCCAACATCGGTGCCGTGAACTTTCCGGTCCAGTCGTCGATCGATGCCGTGACCGCCACCGTGATCGGTGGTATCAGTTCGCTCACAGGCCCGATCATCGGCGCCGTGTACCTCATCGGCATTCCGCAACTGTTCGCGCTCTCGCCCGAAGCCTCGACCGCTCTGGCCGGCGCGTGGCTCGTACTCTTGGTCAGCGAACCGGCCGGGGTCAACGGACTGGTCAGCGCGGTCGTCGCCCGGCTCGGCCGCCGTGGCGGCGTCGACGCCGAGCCGGCGTCGGATGCCATGTCGGCAGCGGCGGCCGCCGCCGCTGATCGGGGGGTCGAGGCGCCCCGGGTCGCACCGCGTTGGGGAACGCCCGACGGCGACCCGATCCTCCGCGTCGATGGGGTCACCAAGCGCTACGGCGGCGTGACGGCGGTCGACAACGTCTCGCTCGAGATCTGGCCCGGCGAGATCGTCGGGCTCATCGGCCCCAACGGTGCCGGCAAGACGACCCTGTTCGAGATCATCTCCGGGTTCGTCCGGCCCGACCAGGGCTCGGTGGTGTTCCTCGACCGTGACGTCACCGCACTGTCACCGGAGGCCCGGAGTCGTTTCGGCATGTCCCGGTCGTTCCAGTCCGCGGCCCTCTTCCCCACCCTGAGCCTCACCGAGTCGATCATGGTGGCGACCGAACGCACCCGCCCGTCATCCATTGTCGAAGCGTTCGGTCGCCAGCGGCTCGATCACGAACGCGAGGAGGAGGCCCGCATCCTCATCGGGCAGTTCGGCCTGGACCGTTTCGCCGACTCGCTCATTGCGACGCTGCCCACCGGCACCCGGCGGCTGGCCGAGCTCGCGTGCTCGGTGGCTCTGGAGCCGAAGCTCATCCTCCTCGACGAACCGTCTGCGGGCATCGCTCACTCCGAGACCGAGCACCTCGCCGCCATCATCGAGGCGATCCGGGGCGAACTCGGCATCACCCTCGTCATCATCGAGCACGATCTTCCGATGCTCACCGGCCTCTGCGACCGCATGGTGGCGATGGAAGTGGGAGCGAAGATCACCGAGGGCGTCCCCAGCGAGGTCCGGGCGCACCCGGCAGTGATCGCCTCCTACGTCGGCGCCGACGCCTGACGCACCCGGTTCAGAACCTGACGGTTCAGAACTGACGGACCCGACACGCGGTCCGGTGGAGGCGATCCAAGGCCAGTGACTCAGTGCTCCCGGAGCAACGTGCCGAAGCCGTAGAGGTGGTCGGTGATGCCGTTGTCGCGCAGGGCCATCCACCAGGTGGCGGCGTTGATGGCAATCACGGGCTTGCCGATCCAGCGCTCGGCCTCGTCGGCCAACCGCACCATCGAAAGGTTGGTGCCGCACTGCACGATGGCGTCGACATCGGGGCTGTTCACCTCGAGGATCGCCTCGCGGAGCTCGCGTTCGCCCACGTGGGCGATGGCGACGGCGGAGGGGCACTTGAGTCCCTTGATGGCGGCGACCTCGAAGCCAAGTTCCTCGAAGAACTTGACCACGTTGCTGTCACCAACGGGCTGGTAGGGCGTCACGATACCGATGCGCTTGGCGCCGAAGATGCCGAGGGCGCGCTCACAAGCCTCGGCCCCGGTCGCAACCTGCAGGCCCGAGATCTCGTTGATCTGGGCGACGAACTTGCGGTTGCCCTCGACACCGTCCCAGAACGTCTCGGCTGACATACCCATGACCATGTAATCCGGCTGGGCGGTGCAGACCCGGGTGACGGCGCTACCGATCTCCTCGCGGATCTGGTCGAGCAGCCGCAGCATTGCATCGTCGGAGTCGAGATCCTGATCGTGGATATGGATACGACTGGTGTGCGGCGTCACCCCCGGCACCGCCATGGCATGGAACTCGGGTTCGACCACGGTGTTGGTGGAGGGGACGATCACCCCGAACTTGCGTCGCCATCCCAGCGCGTCTCGTCCACTCGGCTCGGCGTTGGCCACGTTCACGAATCCCATTGTCTGTCTCCTTCGTCTCGAATCAGTTGGTGGCGCCGAGCGACGACTCGACGCCGACTACACGGTTGCCGGCAAAGAACCAGATGGTCTCCGCAGTGCCTTCCTCGGCCAGGCCCGACACCCCGAATGCCGGACGAGGCGCCATGAGGTTGAGGCTCATGGGGGTGACCCCATTGATCTTCACTCCGCCCGCTCGCACCCGTCGTCCCACGGCCATGGCGGCCTCGGTGTCGGTGCCGACGACGTAGGCCTCGAGGCCATAGTCGGTGCCGTTGGCCAGGCCGATCGCCTGATCGACGGTGTCGTAGGCGTGCACGAAGGCGACCGGTCCGAAGATCTCGTCGGCCGTAGCACTGGGATCGAGGCCGGTCACCAGCGTCGGCGACATCCAGTTGCCGGGAGCGTCGGGCAACGGGGTCGGGGAGACGGCGCTCCCACCCTGGGCCGCGAATGCGGCGATCCGGTCGCTGAGATGGGCGAGGTGCTCGGAATGCACCATCGGGCCCATCTGGGTGTCCGGCGACAACGGGTCGCCGACACGTACCTGGGCCAAGGCCGCAACGATTGCTTCGAGATACTCATCGCGACGTAGGGTCGGAAGCAGCAGACGCCCCAGCGCCCGGCACCACTGACCGTTGACCGTCGTGAGCAAACCAACGGCGGCCTCGGCGACCAGCGCCGGATCGGCGTCGTCGAGCACGATCAGCGGGGAGTGACCACCGAGCTCGAGCTGCGCCGGCTTCAAGCCTTCGGCACACGCGTGGGCGACGGCTCGGCCACCGACGATGCCGCCGGTGAAGCTCACCGAGCGGAGGCGGTGATCGCCCATGACCGGCCCGGCAACCTCGGGTCCGCCGTGCAGGATCTGCACGAGCCCGGCCGGGAGACCGGCAGCGAGCGCGGCCTCGCCGATGGACTCCGAGCCATGTGGGGCGCGCTCGGGCGGCTTGATGATCACCGGGCAACCGGCGGCCAACGCGGAGGCCGCCTTGTGGGCGGCCATTGGGGCGGGAGCGTTCCACGGGCACAACAGCAACGCCGGACCCCAGCCGAGCCGGTCGACCTCGACGTCGGACCCGGCGGGTCCGTCAAAGCGCCGGGCCAGCACGCCGTCTCGAAGCTGCATTGCGGCGAGGCGGAACGCCCCGTGCAAAATGAACCCGAACATCGTCGTGTCGCGCAATGGGGCGCCGCTCGTCGCCGATTCGAGTGCCGCGACTGCGGGGACCCGCTCGGCGAGGTCGTCGGCCATGGCGTCGAGCAACGCGGCGCGCTCCTCGACGGGGGTCGCCTGCCACTCCCCCGCCCGGTGCAGGGTCCACGCCGTTGCCAGCGCTTCCTCGATGCCGTCGCCATCGGTGGCCCGCTGTTCTTGGACCCGGGAGCCGTCCGACGCATGCTCGATCCAGTGGGGGTCGCCGTTGGGTGTCGTGCGGATGATGGACGGCTCGCGCCACTCACCGGCGATGAGGTCGCGTTGGGACGGGAGTTGGTGGGGAGTCGCGTCGGTCACGTGGAGGGCTCCTGGTAGTGGGTGGTTACCGATCGGACGCCATGCACCGGATGATCGAGGCCACGGGGGTCGAGCTCGTGGGGTCGCGTCGTGTCGACGGTCAAGCGGACGCCCTCGACGTGCAGGGTTCGAGCCAACGTCGCGTTGCGCCACAACACGGTGTCTCTCCAGCGTCGATCGCCCTGGATCCGGATGAGGTCGGGCTCGGCGTAGCGCTGCAGTCCGGGCTCGCTCAGGTCGTCGGCGACGAACCAGATGAGGCCCGGTCCGCCCGAAACGCCCACGTGGACCGGCGCGTCGGGGCCGAGTCGATCAAAGGTCAACCGTCCCTCGACGACGGTTGCGGTGAAGGACCGCTCATGGTGGGGTCGGCCGTCGAGCACCACATTGGTCTGCTGGTAACGCTCGCCGTCGAAGTCGACATAGACGAGGTTGGTGTAGGGGAACGCACCGGTCACTCCCCCGGCGTCATCCCAGGTCAGCGCTTCGCTAGCGGGACCGAACGCACGGAGATCATCACGCCAGACACCTCGCATCGACTCGAGGGTGGCGCACAACAGATCGTGGCCGCCGTGGAGGTCGGCGTGCGGCCTGCCGTGGCGGTCAGTGTGGCGGTCGCCGTGGAGGTCGGTGTGGCTCATGGCGGCGTTGATCCGGATCCGGCGAACTGCGTCGATCCCGCACCGGTGACGATCATCGATGCCGCCTCCATGCGGCCCTTCTCGGCGGGGAAGGCCTGCACCAACCCCATCGTCAGGTCTCGCAACATGCGCGACACCAGGCCGCTGTTGGTGGTGTTGGACGTTCCGCACGCCTTGAGGGCTCCGGTGGCGACGGCAAACCCGTGCTCGGCGATTGCCCCCTTGGCGATGCGCCAATTCGCCACGACGTCGTTCTTGGACATGATGGGCGGCTCGCTGGTCTCGAGGCGCAGTTGATGGACCAGCCAGCGTTTCGCCGTCTCGAGGTCCAGGGTCATGGCTCCGATGAGCTGCTGTTGGAAGGGGGCGGTGCCGATGGGCTGACCCGTGTCGGCGAAGGTGGACGAACGCAGGTGATCGATGGCGTAGCGGTACACCGCCGTTGCCGCCCCGAGGTAGACCGCGGTGCCGGCCAGCTGGCTGCCGACGAAGCTGCCGCGACTCACCTGCATCATGGCGGTGAAGGCACCGGGCACCGCCAACGCATCGTCGGCGGGGACGAACACGTCGTCGAGCGTGATGCCATGGGTCGCCGTCGCCCGCATCCCGATGGCGTCCCACCGTTGCCGCTCACCGACGCCGGGCGCAGTACGCCCGACCAGGAAGACCCCCAAGTGGTCGGCGGTGCTGCCGCCGGGCAACTTGGCGGTGACGAGATAGTCATCGGCAACGCCGGTTGCGCAGCCGAACGACTTGACGCCGTTGAGTTGCCAGCCCGCGACGCCGTCGCGAGTGGCGGGCTCGGCCGCGGTGGCGATCGAGATGTTCGCCGTCGACGACTTGGCCGACTCCGAGGCGAAGTTGGCCATCCATCGGCCTTCGGTGCCGAGCTTGTTGAGGATCTTGCGGGCAAAGGCTTCGACGATGGCCCGCTCGTCGTCGTTGTCGAACAAGCCGGCCTCGATCGCCTCGAGCGGCAGCAGACCACGCGAGGCCGACGACGAGTGGAAGAAGAACGCGAGCGCCGTGGACGGGCAGACCGTGCCCATGGCGAACGTGGCCGCCGCCAGGTCGCGCAAGCCCCCACCCAATCCACCGAATGACTCGGGCACCACCAGTCCGAGGAGCCCGGCGCCCGACAGGGTCGCGACGTGCTCGACCGGAAAGGTGGACGTGCGATCGGCCTCGACCGCGGCCGCCGCGAGGGCGGGCAGCACCGATTCGACCAACTCGGCACGACCGCGCTCGGCCTCGGTGAGGTCATCGAGCAACAACTCGGCGGTGAGTCGGGCTCGGGATGTGGCGGTCGTTTCAGGCATGTGGCGCTCCTGCTGCTCCGCCGCAATCTACCCCAATAAGGAACGCCGTTCCACTGAGCGAAACAATGACCTCAACGCTCTCGGCCGGAGAGTCGCGGAAGCAGGCTCAGCGGGCCAGGTGGGCGACTGCCTCCTGCTCGCTGATCACCTCGGCGTACTTGGACTGGAGGTCGAAGAGATTCGCATTGTGCGGATCCGGATGTCGATCACCGCACGCATCGGCGACGACCATCGGCACGAACCCGTGCTGGAGCGCATCGAGGGCGGTGGCTCTCACGCATCCGCTCGTCGACAGACCACAGATGACGGCGGTGTCGACACCGTTGGCGAGCAGTGTCGACGCCAGCGAGGTGCCGAAGAAGGCCGAGGCGTACTGCTTGGTGACCACCACCTCATCGGCGGTCGGCCGAGGCCGATCGAGGAACTCGGCGAGGGGGTTGCCGCGAACGAAGCTGGCGAGCGCCGGGACCTTCTTGAAGAACAGCCCCCCGTCGGAGCCATCGGGAGCGAACTCGACGCGGGTGAAGATCACGGGCACACCCGCCGCTCGCGCCGCGTCCACCAGGCGGGCCGCCGACTCGACCGC
>Ga0105047_10003257_pt1 | contig 28675 bp, 25 predicted proteins | sample MAT04_FD_78384 | JGI IMG/M metagenome (GOLD analysis project Ga0105047, IMG submission 78384) | Freshwater microbial communities from Lake Fryxell liftoff mats and glacier meltwater in Antarctica - MAT-04 (megahit assembly) | ecosystem: Environmental > Aquatic > Freshwater > Ice > Liftoff... | reverse complement strand
GTTCCTGCGCTGGCGCGACGACCGCACGCCGGCGTCGTGTACCTACGACCAGTTGGAAGTGGCAACGCCAGTCTCGTTCGCCACCGTGGTGGCCGGCGAGCACTGAGCCCGGCGACGCCGGCGAGGACCCACAACTCCCGAGTGCGGGCTGGCGGCCGCAGACCTATCAGCAGAAGTTGCCGACCTGCATCGTGAAGGCCGCGCCGCCGAAGTCCTCGTCGATGGCGACGGCGGGGGCGCCCGCCGGGGCGCCGAACGTGGTGTCGGCGCCGTCACCGAAGAACTCGAAGAAGAAGCTCTCCTGGTACGCAGCCCCGATGCTGGCGTCGCGGAAGTCAAGCAGGTCGCTCTTGATCTGCACGGGCGGGCCGCCCGGCACCGGGTCACGGTCGACAACGACCGTCAGCGGGCCGGTGGCCACGTAGCGGCCGCTGGCGGTGGTGACGGTGAAATCCCATGTGCCGGCGATCCCGTCACACTTGGTTGCCTGGAAGCGGAGGCCGCTGTGCTCGCCGTCGACGCGGTAGTCCTGGGCCCAGTCGACGAGCCTGAACTGCCACGTCCCGAGGTCCCATTTGGTCTGCCGCCAGATGTCAGCGATCGGGTCGACGCAGGCGGTGATCAGCTTGCCGTTGAGAGCGGCCCCTGCGCATAGGAAGCTGTCGAGGAAGAGCTTGGTGAGCGTCTCGACGTCGGTCGGATCTGCCTGGCCCTCGATCGCCACCGAGAAGAATCGGTCGAACGGTGCCGCCGTCTCGGGGATATCGACGCGCTGATGGCGACCGACCACAGAGAACTCGACCATGCCGGCATCATCGGTGTCCTTGGTCAACGGAGTGTTCAACAAGACGAACGATCCCTCGGTGATCAGCCGGTCGCCGAACCCTTCGAGGCCGTCGATCGTCACGGCGACACCCTTAGCCGGACCAGAGACCGGCACCGTGGAGTTGTTGCCGAGCACCGACAGCGCCGACAGCAGGCAATTGACGGCGTCGAGCCGGCGCGGGTCGAGCTTGCCGAAGTCGAACCCTACGACCGCGACGATCGTGCCGGCTCCTCCGTCCGCCCTCGACGACTTGGTGCGGATCAGCGGATTCGGCTTCAGCGTCACCCTGGCCGAGTACGTGAGGTTGGCGACGATCGCGCTCAGCGCCGTCAGAGCCGCAGCGGCGAAACCGGCGATAGAGGAGAGCTTGCCGAAGCCAGCCTTCAACTGCGCGAGGCCTGGCGGCGAACCCTCCGGGTAGAACGATTCGAGATGGGTGATCACCGTGCCGAACAGGCCCTCCCACTCGAATCCCGGAAGGTCGGCACCGGCCGACAGCTTGCTCACGAGCCACAACGCCCACTGACCGTCCGAGTCGGTTGCGCAACCCGGAGGAAGTGCTTCGGTAAAGACCCTCGTGCTCGCGAAGCCCGCCGGCGCTGGCGCCGTTGAGACGTTGTGACGACCCGTCGCGGCCAGAACTCCGGCCGACACGAGAAGCGTCGCTGTGGGGATCGAGACGCTGATCTGGTCAGCCGTGACGGCAGGATCAGCGAGATCGACGCCGCGCGCACGTCGAGCTTCCTCCTGGACGAGCAGAGCGATCATCGGCGGCCCGGGCCGGGAGGCGTCGCCGGCGAGTGCTGCACGCAAACCGTTGACGAGATCGCCGCCGACCGCTGCGACGTCGAGTGCCGGCATGATCCCATCTGCTGCGAAGATCCGCGCGACCTCGGCCAGCGAGATCCGTGCCGTAGGGCTCGGCGCCGTCGAACTGTTGTAGACGAACACCCACGACACCCCGACCGTTTCGGCCGGCGTCGTGAGTGAGTGCTCGGTCTCGTCGACGACCGCGAGCCCAGCGGCACCGAACGCGGCAAGCAGCACCGCCGCGCGTAACTCGTCGTCGCGCTCGAAGCCGTCGGCCAGTTGGACGGCCTGCTCATGTGGGGTGCCCTGGAGGACCATCGGCGGCGGCGGGGCGGCGAGCGGCGGCGGCGGCACGGGCAGGCTCGCGTCTGTGTCGATCGTGTCGCCGGCCGTCACGGAAGTGACCGTCGACGACGTGGGTGCGCTCGACGTGCAGCCTGCGACAGTGGCCACGATCACCACGCCGACCAGAATCTTGCGGAGATCGCCCACGACATCGTCCTCTCGTGACGAACCGACGCTCCCCCTCGAGTCCCGATCCGGGACCCAACCGTACCATACGGTCGCCACCAGCGGTCCGAACGGGAGGGAGAACTACCGCCGAACCCGATGACGTCACCGAGGTGCGTCATCTGATGGATTGTCCAACCTCATCTGCTGGAGTGGCGGGCGCCGAAGGCACGGTCGGTCGCATGGGCTATTCGAGTCCGGTAATCGGCTCGTCGAACAAGACGAGGTGGCGGGATCTCCTCCCAATCTCCGCCCATCACAGCGACTCTGCGAAACCACCGAGGCCCAGGACCTTCGTCGAGCGACCAGAGAGCGCTGGCGAAGGCGAGAGTTCTGCTGGTGTCAGCCCCGGGGACGACACGGTGCAGAGCAAGCGCGTCACTTCGCGTTCGGTGTCTGCGGGATGTCTCCGACGGACACATCGAGACCCGGCGACACCGGATCGTCGTCGATTCCAGTGTCGTCCGCACCCGACGGTGGCTCGACGGCGCCCCAAGCCACCCTGGGCTTCGCTACGTACCGAGCGTTGTGCTGGTGCTGGTGGTGCCCGGCTCGGTGTCGCCGGTGCCGACGCTGCCACCCACCACGACCACCTGCCGCTGCACCTCGACGCCGTTGGCGCTGACCACGAGGGTCCAGCTGCCGCTGGCGGAGAGCACCATGCCGTCGCTCTTCTCGAGGACCGCCGTGCCCGCCCCGGTGAGTGGGATGCGGTTGATGGTGATGCCGTTGACGACCGAGCCCGGAGGCGGCAGGAAATCGACCGTCAAGCCGGTGAGCCCCTCGACCGGTGCGATCACCTCGATGCGCACGTCGTTGGTGCCCACGCGTTCACTGAACGCCACGCGGATGTCGACCCCCGTCGAGGTGTTCTGAAACTGATAGGTGGAACCCAGCTGCAGTGAACTGCCGGAAGCTGCGCCCAGCCCGGGCGGTGTGAGCGCCAGCAACCACGCCGTGAGCGTGAGCACCAAGACGCCCACCAGCATCTCGACACCCAGCGCCTTGCGCAACCGGTTGGCCAAAGGCGCGGTCATGGTGTCGACGCGCGATACGCGCTGGCTGATGAACTGGCGGGCCGCCACGCCGACGAACACCATCAGCGACACGAACAGGGTCTTGACGATGGCCACCAGGCCGTGGCTGCTGCCGAGCTGCCCGCGGTCGAGCTGGAACAGCAGCACCGCACCGGTGGCCACCGTGGCCCACAGGGCCATGTTGGCCAGGCGGGCGAACCCGCGCACCGCATGCACCAGGTCTTCCTCACCAGGGCCGGCGAGCACCACCCGCCACAGCAGCACCAAGCCACCGAACCAGACCGACATTGCCAGCCCGTGCACCGCACCCATTGCGTACTCGATGAGCCCGAACTCTGCGCGGCTGAACGCCATGGTGACCACTGCCAGGCCGGGGATGACCAGGGCCGGCATCTGCGAGCTGGGGTCGATGACGCGTTCGGGTCGCAGCACCGCGTACGCACTGGCGGCCACCAGTACGACTCGGAGGAACGCCGCCTTTCCGGGCGTGCTGTCGAGCAGGTCGGTGAGCGCGGTGGGGTTCAGCACCGAGCCCAGCCCGGCACCGGTCTGGTTGGCGGCCAGCGAGGCGGCGAACAGGTAAGTGGAGACGAGCGCGACAATCCAGGTGCTGCGCAGGAACCGCACGGTGAGGATGTACTCGACGCCTTCCGGCCAGGCGATGGCGATGAGCACCAGCGAGCCGAACAGCACCGCCAGGCTGAGGTTGCTGGCCAGCCGGAACAGGCCCAGCGGGCCCTTGCTGCCACTGGGTTCGGCCACCGCTCCGGTACCGGCGCCGGCGCTGGTGTCGTCGCTGGTGTCGTCGCTGCCCTCGGGCGTCACAGCGCCGGCGAACGTCGACGTGGTGACCTGCACGATGGTCGCTCCGGGGGTCGGCGAGTCCGTGGGGGCGGTGGTGGTCTCCGGCGGCGGGTCGTTGGCGATGGTGAACGTGATGCTGCCGCTGCCGGCGGGCTGCAGCGTGGCGTCGGTGACCGACCAGGCGATGGCGCACTCGCCCTTCGGCGCCGCCGAGACAAGCGTCGCTTCGAGGGTGAGGTTGCCGCTCAGTACGATCGGCGTGCCCGTGGGCACCTGGGCGCTACCGCACGTGAGCTGCAGCTGGTTGGGGGTTCCCAACGATTGGGCGAATGTGACCGACACGGTGAGCGGCGACGATTCCACCGTGGACCCGTTGGCGGGCGTGGAGCTGACGACGGTGTTGTCGGCCGCGTGCGCAGTGGACGGCCACAGCGCACCCACCAACCCCAAGAGGAGCAGTGTGAAGAGCCAGCCGAATGCTGGGCGAGCGGACAGGCGGTTCGTGTTCATGGAATCGCAACAACGCTAGCCACCCGGGCTCCCCGAACGGGTCCACCCCCGTGCTGCAACGGCGTGCGGCACCCCCTGTATAGAGTCGCAGCGATGGCTACGCAGTCGCTCTACCGCCGCTACCGCCCACGACGCTTCGGCGAGGTCAAAGGGCAAGAGCACGTCGTGCGCGCCCTGCGCAACGCGGTCATCAATCACCGCGAGGGCCAGGCCTACATGTTCTCCGGGCCGCGTGGCACCGGCAAGACCACCTCGGCGCGCATCCTGGCCAAGGTGCTCAACTGCGCCAACCCCTCCGACGGCGAGCCGTGCTGCGAGTGCGAATCGTGCGTGGCGGTCGAGCGCGGCACCAGCTACGACGTGCACGAGCTCGATGCTGCCAGCAACAACGGCGTCGATGCGATGCGCGATCTCATCGAGAAGGCGTCGCTGGGCACACCCGGGCGCCACAAGGTGTACATCCTCGACGAAGTGCACATGCTCTCCAAGGCCGCCGAGGCGGCGTTGCTGAAGACGCTCGAGGAGCCACCGCCGCATGTGGTGTTCGTGCTCGCCACCACCGACCCGCAGAAGGTCAGCGACACCATCCGCAGCCGCACGCAGCACCTGCAGTTCCACCTGCTGCCGATGGACATCATGGAAGACCACATCCGCTGGCTGGCCGGCGACGCGGGCATCGACCTCACTGACGACGCGCTGCAGTCCGTGCTGCGCCAGGGCGGCGGCTCCGCTCGCGACACCGTCTCCGCGCTCGAGCTGGTGGCCAGCGGCGGCGGGGAACCGCTGGAGATCACGCCGCTCGACGAGTTCGTGGAGGCGTTCATCGAGCACGACCCGGGCCGCGCACTCACCGTCGTGGCGCTGGCGGTGCAGCAGGGGCGCGACCCGCGCACCCTCACCGACGACATCGTGCGCCACCTACGCGACTGCTTTCTGTCACTCATGGCACCCGAGTTGGTGCAGCTGCCCACGCAACGTGCCGCCGAAGTGGCCGACCTCGCTCACCGGCTGGGCGCCGCCAACGCAGTGCGAGCCATGGAGCGCCTGGGCGAGATGCTGGTCGAGATGCGCCACGCGCCCGACCCGCGCCTGCTGCTCGAGGTCGCGTTGGTGCAGCTCACACACCAGGCCGCCAGCAACGACGTGTCGGCCCTGCTCGACCGGCTCGACAAGCTCGAGCAGCAGGTGGCATCCGGTGTGGCTGCCACACCCGTCGCGCGCTCCGCCCCGGTCGACCCCGCCACCGGTCGCGCCGCGCTGGGCGGCCGCGCCCGGCCGCCGGCGGCCAACCCGGTGCCGGCCGCGACCGCACCGCCTCCCACCGCTCCCCCTGCACCCGCCGCTTCGGCGGTTGAGCCGGCCATCGAGTCGACGGTCGAGTCGGCACCGCCCGCCGCCGCAGCCGCGCCGCCGCCGGCGGTCGCACCGTCGGCACCTTCTCCCGCAGCGCCCACATCCGCAGCGCCCACACCCGTCGCACCTACGTCGAGCGGCAACCTCGTCGCCGATGCCACGGCGCGCTGGGCCGCCGAGATCAAGCCGAAGCTGAAGGGCCTGGCTCGCGCGCTGTATTCCAACACCACCGTGTTGGGCGAGCGCGATGGTTCGTTCGCCCTCGGTGTGGCCAATGACGCCACTCGCCAGAAGTGCGACGACCACCGCGCCGACGTCGAGGCGGCCATCGCAGCTGTCGTCGGCGGCAAGGTGTCGGTGCAGCTGGTCATTCACACCGGTGCCGGCGACCACGACGACGAGGTCGATGCCGGCAACAACGTGGTACCGCTGGCGCGTGCCGCAGCCCCGGCGCCGCCCCCGCCGGCCGACGAAGACGTCGACCTCGACGATCTGGTCGATGCCCCGCCCGAGTCGGTGGTGTCGCCGCTCGATCGGCTCGCGCAGGCGTTCCCCGGCTCGCAACTGGTCGACGAGTAGCTCGTGGCCGTCTACACACCTCCCGTTCAGACGCTCATCGACGAGCTCGGCCGCATGCCGGGTGTGGGGCCGAAGTCGGCGCAGCGCATTGCCTTCCATCTGCTCAAGATCCCCGCCGACGACGTTTCCCGTCTGGCGATGGCCATCACCGACGCAAAGGCTCGGGTGCGCTTCTGCGACCGGTGCTGGAACTTCGCCGAGGCCGAGCTGTGCCCCATCTGTCTCGACGACCGCCGCGACAGCAGCCTGCTGTGCGTGGTGGAAGAGTCGCGCGACATCATCTCCATCGAGAAGACCGGCGAGTTCAAGGGCCGCTACCACGTCTTGCTGGGTGCGATGAACCCACTCGATGGCGTCGGGCCCGAGCAGCTGAAAATGAAAGAACTGTTCGCCCGCATCGAGCCCGAGGACGTACAGGAGGTCATCTTGTGCACCAACCCCAACACCGAGGGCGAGGTCACGGCCATGTACATCGCTCGGATGATGAAGCCGTTCGGGGTGAAGGTCACCCGCATCGCCAGCGGCCTGCCGGTGGGCGGCGATCTGGAGTACGCCGACGAGTTGACGCTGGGTCGAGCCCTCGAAGGCCGCCGCGAGCTCAGCGCCTGACGCCCAGGCCACGCCTCAGGGGCTCTGGCCCGCTCGCAACTGCTGCCTCGCCGCAAAAACGTAACTGGGGTACCACTCCTGGAGCTGGTAGCGGGCGGACGGGCCAGCTCCAGAGGTGGTACCCCAGATCTTGTGCCACTATCGTGTTGCATCGCCCGGGGGGGCTGGGCAAATCACGACCGTGTATGTTGCAGTTACATTACGGGAAGAGCGTGATTGTGTCAACCTCTGTAACAATCTTTTCTGGACTTCGTGGATCGACTCAGACCGTGCGCACGACGATTGCGTCGCCCTGGCCGCCGCCGCCGCACAGTGCGGCAGCACCCATGCCGCCGCCGCGACGGCGCAGTTCGTGCAGGATCGTGAGCGCCAACCGGTTGCCGCTCATTCCGATGGGGTGGCCCAGCGCGATGGCGCCACCGTTCACGTTGACGATCTCGTCGCTGATGCCCAGCTCGGCGATGGAGGCGACGCCCACCGCAGCGAAGGCTTCGTTGATCTCGAACAGGTCGACATCGGCAACGGTCTTGCCGGCACGCTCGAGTGCGCGCAGGATGGCACGGCTGGGCTGGTGCAGAAGCGAGGCGTTGTCGGGTCCGGCCACCATGCCGTAGCTGACGACCTGGCCCAACGGGTTGACGCCGCGGGCGTTGACCGCCTTCTCGCTCATCATCACGACTGCCGAACCGCCGTCGCTGATCTGCGATGCGTTGGCCGCCGTGATGGTGCCCTCCTTGTCGAAGGCCGGCTTCAGCCCGCCCAGCGACTCCATGGTGGTGTTGCCGCGCACGCCCTCGTCGGTGGCCACCACGGTGGGGTCGCCCTTGCGCTGCGGGATGACCACCGGCACGATCTCGTCGGCGAGGCGACCTTCTGCGATCGCCGCTGCGGCACGCACGTTGCTCTTCATCGCCATGTCGTCCTGCTGGTCGCGAGTGATGTTGCCAGCTGCGTAGCGCTCGGTGCCGAGACCCATCAGGCAGGCATCGAACGCGCACCACAACCCGTCGCGCACGATGGCGTCCTGCAGTTCGGTATTGCCGTAGCGGAAGCCTCCGCGGGCGCCCTGCGCCAGGTAGGGCGCGTTGGTCATGCTCTCCATCCCGCCGGCGATGACGATGTCGGCCTCGCCGGACATGATCATCTGGTTGGCGAGGTAGATGCTGTTGAGGCCGCTGAGGCACACCTTGTTGATGTTGATGCTGGGCACGTTCATCGGGATGCCGGCCTTGCTGGCGGCCTGACGCGACGGCACCTGCCCCTGGCCGGCGGTGAGCACCTGGCCGATGATGACGTGCTCGACCTCCTCGGGTGCAACGCCTGCGCGCTCGAGTGCGGCTTTGATGGCGAAGCCACCGAGGTCGGCAGCGGTGAACGAGGCGAGCGCGCCGCTCATCTTGCCGATCGGCGTGCGGGCACCGGCGACGATGTAGGAACCAGACATGACAGAACCTCCAGGGACGACGGCGCACACAACGACAGCTGCGGCCGTGTGCGCAGCGTATTCGGCTCGGGTTACCGGCCCGTAATGCGGAAGACTGCCAGGCGATGGCGCCCAGCGACGACCCCGGCCTGGTGCGCCGCACACAACGCATCGACATCGCGCGTTCGGTGCCGCTCGGCATCCTGCTGCCGCTCGAGTCGTCGGTGCTGCTCACCATCGCCATCAAGGAGTTCGACGCCGCCTGGTGGGTGAAGTGGCTGGTGGCCGCGGCCAACGGGGTGGGGCTGCTGGCCACACCGTTGATCACCTCCGTCGCGCGCCGGTCAGGGCGGCCGGTGATGGTGCTGGCGAGCGCGTTGGCAGCCCTGGGCAGCGTCGGTTACCTGCTGGCGACGCTCGGTGCGCTGCCTGGTTTCGTGTTGGGCAGCATCATCGGCGTAGCCACCGTCAACGTCATCTATCCGCTGATGACCGTCACCTACGAGCGCAACTTCCCGCAGCGCGAGCTGGGCCGACGCGTCGGCTGGGGGCTGTCGATGAAGGTGGCGGTGTCGGCGGCGGCCGGCCTGCTGATGGGCGCGAGCCTCACCCGCTGGCCCGACCGCTGGTATCTGGTGGTGTTGTTGGGCTCGGGGGCGAGCGTGCTGCTCGCGTTCCTGCAGCTGCGGATGCCCAGCGAGCCACTGGCCCGCGTTCCCGGCGTGCGCAACACTGCGCTGCCGCACTTCCACCTGCTCGCCACGGACCGCCGGCTGCGGCTCACGCTGGCCGCCTGGATGCTGATGGGCTTCGGCAACCTGATGCTGCTGCCGCTGCGCGTCGAGTTCCTCGCCCGCCCGCAGTACGGTATCGACGCCAGCGCAAGCCGCATCGTGGTGCTCACCGTGGTGGTCCCGTCGCTGATCCGCTTGGTGTCGATGCCACTGTTCGGTGCGGTGTTCGACCGGATGAGCTTCTTCGCCGCGCGCATCATGGTCAACGGCCTCTTCGCGTTGTACGTCGCTGCGTTCTTCACCGGCACCAGCACGGCCGGTCTGTTCATCGGCGCGGTGGTGTTGGGCATCGCCAGCGCGGGAGGCGACCTGATGTGGAGCCTGTGGGTCACCAAGTTCGCGCCCGCAGGCCGCATCGCCGACTACATGGGCCTGCACACGTTCTTCACCGGCATCCGCGCGGTGCTCGCGCCGCTGGCCGGCTTCGCCATCGTCGGCCACGTGTCGCTGGGGTGGGTGGCCGTGGTGGCCGCCGGGTTGATGGTGGCCAGCAGCATGGTGCTGGTGCCCGAAGCCCGCGCCGAACGCGCGCTGCGCATGGAAGCGCGCACCGGCCGCTGACCGGCAGCGGTGCCGAGGGGCGTGGGCGCGACGGTCAGCTGGCGATGATGAACTGCTGGCATCCCATCGAGGCCGCGACCGCTCCACCCCACCGCAGCACGTCGCCGCACACCGTGTAGCTACCCGCGGCGAGCGGCACCAGTTCGTTGAACCCGTGGAAAGGGCCGGTGACCTGTTCGGTCCAGCCGAAGGTGAGCTCACCGTCCGGGTGGCGGGTGGGCACCACGCTGTGCTCGGCAGCCAGTGCCGCGGCCGAGCGCATCAGCACGCCGCTACGCGTCAGCGCACCGACAGGGCAGACCTCGGTGGCGTTGGCCGGCCGCAGGCGGTCGACGAACGGCGCGATCTGGCCCTGCGCATACACCGTGTAGCCGGAGTTGCCGTTGTTCCACACCGGCGGCACGGCGACGCTGAGCAGCTTGCCGCGCGCATGGAGCGCACCTGCGAGCTGCTACACGAACGCCACCCAGTGCGGAGTGATGGTGGGCCACTGCACCCTCGGGTTTCCGAACGCGAACACTTCGCAATCGAGGTCGATGCCGTCGTAGCCGTTGTTCATCACCAGGTTCACCACGTGCTGCACATGTGCGCTGCGCTTCACCGGGTCGGCGAGGATGCTGCTCATCACACCCGTGCCGGTGCTGTCGAAGATGGCTGGAAGCACTGGCAGGCAGACAACGCAAGGGCCGCGACGACGAAGACCCATCGGGTTCGGCTGACCACGAGCGCAGGGTAGTACCGCGCACAAGACGGTGGGAGCCGGGCCGACCGCGTGGTGCGGCGAGCTGCTGCGGCCAATCCTTCATCTCGGGCGCCGACAACCCCGCCCGGTAACGTGCGCTCGTGGCCCGCTCGATCACCGCCATCGCAGCGCCCACGCCCGTCTCACCCGAGGCGCGCAGCATCGGCGTCGTCGCCGTGCTGATGGCCACCGTGTTCTGGTCGTTCGGCGGTGTGCTGGGCAAGAGCACCGGCGCCTCGGGCATCGTGTTGTCGTTCTGGCGGTTGTGGATCGCGTTCACCGTGTTGCTGGCAATCACGGCTGTACTGCGTCGGTGGCCGTCGTGGGCCGACCTGCGCGCCAGTGCCCCCGCCGGCGTGCTGTTCGGACTCAACCTGTGCGTCTTCTTCATCACGCTGCAGCACACCAGCATCGCCGTCGCACTCATCATCGGTGCGCTCAGCCCGGTGCTCGTGCTGCCCTACGCAGTCGCGTTCATGGGCGAACATGTCACCACGCTGAAGGCGGCGTGCGCGCTGGTGGCGGTCACCGGTGTCGTGGTCGCTGTCATCGCCGCACCCAGCCCCGCCGACGGCAACTCCACCAAGTTGGTGGGGTACCTGTGGGCCGTCGCCTCGCTGCTGTGCTGGGTCGCGTACATGCTGCTCACCAAGCGGGTCCGCGACCGCGTCGAGACCGTGCGCTTCCTCACGTCTGTGTCGGGAGTCGCCGCCATCACCGTGTCGCTGCTGGTGGTGGTCACCAGCAGCGAGCTCGGCCAGATCAGCGGCGCCGGCTGGTGGTGGGTCGGGTTGCTGGCCATCGGGCCAGGCATCGCCGGGCACGGGCTGGTCACGTGGGCGCAACCACGTGTCGACGCGTCGGTCACCACGCTGCTCATCCAGGCCGAGCCAGTGGGCGCATCCATCGCCGCCTGGGTGTTCCTGAACGAGCGCATCTCGGTGCTGCAGGCGTCGGCCATGGCCGTGGTCATCGCAGCCCTGTGCGTGCTGGCCTACCGCGAGTCGCGCGAGAGTCCGATCATGATCGATGAAGCGGTGAGCTGAACCGGCGCTGGGCGGATGGGTCGACGCGTCGCACCTGACATCGAGGTGCGTTCGATTTTCCCGGTCGGCAACAGCGGTTGTCGCAGTCGACAACTCGAGTTGCCGGTGCAGGAATCGAACGCTTGCCCGGCAGCGATCGGGAGGTCCTGTGCCCGAATCGGAATCGGACACAGGTGGCTGGCTACCAGGCGGCTACCAGGTGGCGGCTACTCGTCGGTGGCAGCGAGGCCATTGCGGGCGATGACGTCGCTTAGCCACAGCGCACTGTCGCGCGGCGTGCGCTCGAGCGTGTCGAAGTCGACGTGCACGATGCCGAACCGCTTGTCGTACCCAAGCGCCCACTCGAAGTTGTCGAGCAGCGACCACTGGTAGTACCCGCGCACGTCGACGCCCTGCTCCATGGCCGCAGCGAGCGCGCGCAGGTGCTGGTCGAGGTAGTCGATGCGACGCGGGTCGGCGCAGCGGCCGTCGACCACAGGGTCGTCGTAGGCGCAGCCGTTCTCGGTGATGTACACCGGCGGCAGGTTGGGGTAGTCGGTGCGCAACCGCACGAGCAGTTCGGTGAACCCTTCGGGCGTGATCGGCCACCCCATGTCGGTGTGCTGTGAGCGCTCGGGCGATTCGGTGACCCCAGCCACCGTGGGGTAGGCGAGCATCGGCTTCGCGACCTCGTTCTCCGCCACGCCGCGCACGAGGATGTCGAAGTAGTAGTTGATGCCGATCCAGTCGAGCGGCTGCGAGATGACGGCGAGGTCGCCGGGCTGCACCACCTGCGCCAACGGCCCGTACGAGTCGATGAGGTCGGCCGGGTACTCGCCGCGCAACGTCGCGTCGAACCACCACCGGTTGTGGATGGCGTCGATCAGCTGCACCTGCCCGGTGGGCGCCGGCGGGCTGCCTTCCGAGCGGATGTTCGACGAGTTGATGACGATGCCCAGCTGCAGCTCCGGTCGCTCGGCGCGCATCGACTTCAGCGCCAGCCCGTGGGCGAGCAACTCGTGGTGCGCCACGGCCACGGCGGCCGAGGGGTCGGTGAGCCCGGGGGCGTGCACCCCTTCCGCGTGGCCAAGGTAGGCGTAGCACCACGGCTCGTTGAAGGTGGACCACATGCTGACTCGGTCGCCGAACTCGCGCGCCATCAGCGCGGCGTAGTCGCCGAACCAGCTGACGGTGTCGCGGTTGCGGAAGCCGCCGATGTTCTCGAGCTCCTGCGGCAGGTCCCAGTGGAACAGCGTGGGGCACGGAACGATGTCGTTTTCGAGCAACGAGTCGATGAGGCGCGAGTAGAACGCAATGCCCTCTGGGTTGATGGCGCCGCGCCCGTCGGGGATGACCCGCGACCAAGAGATGCTGAAGCGGTAGGTCTGCAGCCCGAGCGATGCCATCAGCGCCACGTCGTCGTCGAGCCGGTGGTAGTGGTCGCAGGCCACATCGCCGGTGTGGCCGTTGGCCACCTTGCCTTCGATGTGCGAGAACGTGTCCCACACGCTCTTACCGCGACCGCCCTCGTCTGCGGCACCTTCGATCTGGTAGCTGGCGGTGGCAGCGCCCCACAGAAAGCCGTCGGGAAAGTGGAGGGCTGGTCGTTCGGTCATCGCGTGCAGAGTGTGCCAGACGGCGTCACTGCTCGATGATCGTGACCCTCACGATGTCGATCGGCTGCAGCGGCGGCCCTTCGTTGGGGTTCGACACTGCGTCGAGGGCGACCACGACCGCCATGTCGTCGTCGTCGACCTGGCCGAAAAGCGTGAACTGCGGCGGCAGCCCGGCCCCGCTGTCGCCGGTGATGATGAAGAACTGGCTGCCCTGCGTGTTGGGGCCGGAGTTGGCCATGGCGATGGAACCGATGCGGTACGGCTCGAGCATCGTGAGCTCGTCGTCGAACTCGTAGCCGGGGCCGCCCGCACCGGTGGCGGTTGGGTCGCCGCACTGCACCACAAAGCCCTGAATGGCACGGTGGCAGGTGGTGCCGTCGAAGTAGCGGTAGCGAGCCAGGTTGACGAAGCTGTTGACCGTGTTGGGGGCGATGTCGGGCCGTAGCAGCACGGTGAACGTGCCCTGGTTGGTCTCGACGACCGCTCGATAGCTCTTGCCGTTCTGCAGGCACATCGGCGGGCCGTCGATGAACTCGCGCTGCTGCTCTGCGCTGCCGTCGGCGGGCGCACAGCCCTCGGGTAGCGGCGTACCGGCGGCGGGCAGGGTGGCGATGGGCGCGGCGCCCGGCTCCGCCGACGACTTCGCGTCATCGCCGCACGCACCCAACAGCAAGGCGGCAGCGGCGGTGAAGAGTAGAAGTGAGCGGCTTTGGGACATGGGCACAGACTCTTGCACGCAGACCGCTCGCGGCGCAGGTCAGGCCACCGCGTTGGTGCGTCGGTTCGCCCCGGCGCCTTACCCATCGGTAACATCCGGCGCATGCAGCACATCCTCGACGCTATTCAATCCGACGCCAGCGCCGCCGACCTCGGCGCGCTCGCAGTGCCCTCCAGCTATCGCGCCGTGCACGTGCTCAAGGACGAGCAAGACATGTGGCAGGGCGTCGCCACCAAGGACAAGGACCCCCGCCAGAGCCTGCACGTCGGCGAGGTGCCCACGCCCGAGTTGGCGCCCGACGAGGTGTACCTGGCTGTGATGGCCAGCAGCATCAACTTCAACACGGTGTGGACCAGCATCTTCGAGCCGATCAGTACGTTCGGCGCGCTCGCCCGCCTGGGCCGCGAGAGCGAGTGGGCCAAGCGCCACGACCTGCCCTACCACGTGGTCGGCAGCGATGCCTCAGGTGTGGTGCTGCGGGTCGGTTCGGCCGTGCGCAACTGGAAGCCAGGCGACCGGGTGACGGTGCACTGCAACCACGTCGACGACCAAGACCACTCGGCGCACAACGACTCGATGATGGCTGCCAACCAGCGCATCTGGGGTTACGAGACGAACTTCGGTGGCCTCGCCGACCTTGCAGTGGTCAAGGCCAACGCACTGATGCCCAAGCCCGAGCACCTCACCTGGGAGGAGGCGGCCGTGAGCGCGCTGTGCAACAGCACCTCATACCGCATGCTCGTGTCATCCAACGGGGCCAACATGAAGCAGGGCGACGTGGTGCTCATCTGGGGTGCCACCGGCGGCATCGGCGCCTACGCCACGCAATACGTGCTCAACGGCGGCGGTATCCCTGTGTGCGTGGTTTCCTCACCCGACAAGGCGGCCATCCTGCGCAAGATGGGCGTCGAGCACATCATCGACCGCGCCGCTGCCGGCTACCAGTTCTTCGACGAGAACGGAGTGCATGACGAGACCGAATGGCGGCGCCTGGGCAAGGACATCCGTGGCCTGTGCGGCGAAGACGCCGACATCGTGTTCGAGCACCCTGGCCGGTCCACGTTCGGTGCCTCGATGTACGTGGTCAAGCGCGGCGGCACCGTCGTCACCTGCGCGGCCACCAGCGGCTTCATGATGGAGTTCGACAACCGCCACTTCTGGATGCGGTTGAAGAAGCTCGTCGGTAGCCACTTCGCCAACTACAAGGAAGCGTGGGAGGCCAACCGGCTGATCGCCAAGGGCATGATCCACCCGGTGATGAGCCAGGTGTTCACCCTCGAGCAAGCCGGCGAGGCCACCTACCAGATGCACCACAACATGCACGAGGGCAAGATCGCCGTCCTCGCGCTGGCCCCGCAGGAAGGCCTCGGCGTCACCAACCCCGAGCTGCGCGAACAGCTCGGCGACAAGCTCCACGCCTTTCGCCGCTAGGCCCCGCCCGGCTCACGGTTTCTGGACAGGAATCGTCCCAGAACGGCTTCTGGAACCTACGTGAAGCACCACGTCACAGCAGCCGTGAGGTGGTGCTTTGCGAACTCAGCGGCGCGTCATGTCGTGCAGCGGCCGGAGTCGACAGGAACGCAGTGTTGGCGGATGGCGATCTTCTGGGACGAATACTGGAGACCTTCGTGATCTCCGAACTGCGAGCGGAGCTGGCGGTGGCTCAGGGTTCACCGCGGCTGTTCCATCTTCGAGACGACGGTGGCCGCCACGAGGTCGACGTGATCGTCGAGTTCGACGACGGCCGCGTTGCGGCATTGGAGATCAAGGCCACCAGCGCTCCGACACGAGCCGACGCCAAGCACCTTCTCTGGTTGAAGACGAAGCTCGGCGACCGCCTCGTGGCCGCAGCGGTGTTGCACACGGGCCCCCGACGATTTGCTCTGGACGAGACGGAGGATGCGATCCCGATCTCAGAGATCTGGGCCTGACGTCCGCCGGAACGACGCCCACTTCTGTGTCGGAATCGTCGCACCACGGCATCTGTGTCGGATTCGTCTCGAAAACCGGGACGATTCCGACACAGAACCCTTGCTGGGCTACTCGATGCCCAACTCGTCCAGGGTGCCGCTGGTGAACAAGCCCGCGATCACGTCGAGGATGACGCCTTCGCTGTCGACCGTGACGAACACGTAGGAAGGCACAGTGTCGATGCCGAACCGTGCGCCGATGACGCCGTTCAGGTCGCGAATCACAATTCCGGTCCAACCGACGTCTGCGAGCCAGTCATCCACGCCAGCGTCGTCTGACGGCTCCAACAGAACGAGCGCGAGTTGAGGCACCTGCGACCCTTCGGGCGCTTGGGTTGCCACGAGGTCCTGGATGGCGTCATCGCATGGGACGCATGACGGGCTGACGAACACGAAGAGGGTCGGTCCACCGCTGGCCACCGACTGCAGTTCACCCGGCAGGGCGTCGCCGACCGACAGACCGTCAGACTCGATCGGGGCGGGGACGGTATCGACCACGAGCTCGGTGGGGTCGATCTCGCTGATGGCGGCGATGAGGCCGTCGGCGCGATCGGCGAGCGTGGAGTCGATGTGCAGTGTGGCCCAGTTGCCCTCACCCGCCGACCAGAACACCCGCACGGTGCCATCGGCCTCGGTGACCTTCCACCCCTCGTACCCCGCCACTACCACCGGCTGCGGGTCGGGCCAACGCGCCAGCCAGTCGAGCTCGCCGCGGTATTCGCCCACGCTGAGGGTGACGGTGGGCAAATAGCTGCTCACCGGGTCGGTGACGGCCGGGGTGTACTGCTGCAGCAAGCGGCCCTCACCCTCCGTCGCCCCCATCGCTGCCAGCCCCCAGCCAGCGACCGGCAACACGTACGGCAAGCCCGAGCCAGCCACCACCTGCGTAGCCAAAGCATCGCGCTCCGCGGCGGAGAGCCCCACGGAGCGGAAAAGCACTGTCGCGGTCTCCATCTCGCGCACCGTGGAGTCGGAGCCGGGGAACACATCGACGACCGGGCCGACGGGGAACTCGGTGAGCGTCAGGTAGCTCGCGCCACTGAACCAGGCCATCACCAATTGCGGGTCGGCACGGCAGCACTGCTCGAACGTGCGCTCACCCGGCACCAGGTCGGGCGAGACGATGGTGAAGAACGGAGTCTCCACACGGATGAGCGTGGGCTCCGTCGTGGCGGGGAGGGTGATCGGGGCGGCGGTGGTGGGCGGAGTCGCCACCTGCTCGCCTTGGTTGCCGCTGTTCACTGCTACGGCCGCAACTCCCCCAACGACGAGCACTGCGGCCGCGGCGACTGCCATCCAACGGGCAGGGGCCATGATGGCGGGCGTGCGCAACGGCACGCCGTCGTCGCCTGCCGACGCGGTCAGTTCGTCGAGCGCGCTGCGCAGGCGGGCAATCACATCGTTGTTCGAGGACACGTCATCGAGTACGTCGTTCATTCTGCGATCTCCTTCTTGAGGGCGGCCAGGCCGCGGTGCAGCAGGACACGCACGCTGGTCGGCGCACAACCGAGTGCGTCGGCAATCTGTTCGTCGGTCCAGTCGGCCCAGTAGCGCAGGCTCACCGCCGCCCGCTGCTTGTAGGGCAGGGTGGCCAACGCATCGAGCATGTCGTTGGTGGGTTGCGTGTACGACGACGGCTGCCCGGCCACCGAACGCGCTTCACGCCGCAGCGACCTGATGTGCCAGCGATGCCACGACGCCGCCCGATTCACCACGGTGCGGCGCAGGTAGCCGGCCGGGTTGTCGAGCGTGTTCAGGCGTTTGCCGACTGCCGCCAACGAGTCCTGCGCGATCTCCTCGCCCACCTCCGGCGAGCCGACGAGCGCGACCGCCCAGCGCACGGCGTCGGCTCGATGTGTGCGGTAAAAACCGTCGAAGTCGCTGATGGCTGTCGTCCTCGCTCGCGGTTCCAGTGTGCCTGTCTGCATGCCCACCTTGACGCCACCGGGCCGCCATCTGTTTCACTGGTCACATGCTGCTCACCGAAATCGACCACGTGGCCATTGCCGTTCGCGACCTGGAAGCCGCCATCGACTACTACCAGCGGGCATTCGGCGCGACGGTCGATCACCGTGAGGTGGTGGAGAGCGACGGCGTGGAGGAGGCACTGCTGAAGGTGGCCGAGAGCTACATCCAGTTGCTCACCCCCACCCGCGACGACAGCCCGGTGGCGAAGGCCATCGAGAAGCGCGGCGAAGGCCTGCACCACATCGGCTACCGCGTCGCCGACTGCGGCGAGGCGCTGGCCAGCATGATCGCCGCCGGCGCGACGCCCATCGACAAGGCGCCTCGCCCGGGCAGCCGCGGCACCACCGTCGCGTTCATTCACCCCAAGGGCAGCTTCGGCACCCTCATCGAACTCGTCCAGGAATAGCCCACCGACCACCCGAATGGCCTGCCGAGCGGCGACTCCACCTGTCCGCTCTTCGCGCCCACGGGCGCGGAAGTGTGACGAGTCTGTCCGAGTCTCGCGCCCGTGGGGGGCCGGCGAGTCAGTACTGGCAGGGTTTCGCGCCCGACCTTCGCTTGGTCTGGCAGGGTTTCGCGCCCGACAGCCCGGGCTCGTCCACTCCGATGGGCGGCGCTGGCTGGGGCTACCGGGCTTGAACGATGAGGCCTTTCAGGTACTCGGCTTCGGGGAACGGCAGCGGCACCGGATGGTCGCTGGGCTGGTGCAGCCGACCGATGATGCGGGCCTCGCGCTTGGCGTCGAGCGCGGCGCCGGCAACCACCTTTTGGAACAGGTCCATGCTCATCGCCCCACTACACGACCACGTGAGCAGCACACCGCCGGGTGCCAGTAACTTCACAGCCAGCAGGTTGAGGTCCTTGTAGGCGCGGGTGGCCTTGTCGAGTTGGCGCTCGGTGTTGGCCAGCTTCGGCGGGTCGAGCAGGATGAGGTCGTAGTGCTGCGCCCGGTCGCGCAGGCCGCGCAGCGCGGTGAACGCGTCGCCCTCGCGCAGCTCGCCCACATCGACGCCGTTCAGCGTGCCGTTGCGGGCGGCCGCCTCGAGCGCCGGGCCCGACGAGTCGATGGACAGCAGCGACGCCGCGCCGCGCGCTGCCGCGATGACACTGAACGCGCCCGTGTAGCTGAACACGTTGAGCACCCGCCGGCCTGCTGCCCATTGCGCCACCGCCGCGCGGCCGTCGCGCTGATCGAGGTAGAAGCCCGTCTTGTGCCCACCCTCCACCTCGACGGCGAACCGGAACCCGCCCTCGTTCGCCACCAGGTCGGGCGACGGTGGAACGCCGCGCAACAGGCCCACCCGCGGCCCTAGGCCTTCGCGCTCGCGTACGTCGGCGTCGCTGCGCTCATAGACGCATTCCACGCCGGGCAGGGCGAACAGGGCATCGGCCAGCACGTCGCGCCACGCCTCGGCCCCGGCGGTGGTGAGCTGGCACACCACCGTGTCGCCGTAGCGGTCGGCCACTAGGCCGGGCACGCCGTCGGCCTCGCTGAACACCAAGCGTGCAGAGTCTGTGAACCCGGTGCCGAGCAATGCCGAGCGCCGCGCCGCGGCCGCGGCGACTCGACCGGCCACGAACGCATCGTCGATCGCGGCCTCGGCGCCAGCCGCGGCATCTGCGGAGGTGTCGGCGAACGACCACATGCGAGCTCGTATCTGCGACTCGGGGCTGTAGGCGGCCCATCCCAGCATGGCGCCGTCGGCGGCGCACACGCGCACGGTGGCACCGGCCGCCGGCGCACCGTCGACACGCGCCACCGCACCGCTGAACACCCACGGGTGCCGGCGAACGAGCGAGCGTTCGCGCTTGGGTTGCAGCCAGAGCGTTGCGGGTGACGAACTCACCCCGCCACGGTAACGACCGAGCCGGGTAACGACCGAGCCGGGAAACGACCGAGCCGGGAAACGACTGGGCTGTGGGAACGACAGCGTCAGCGCAGCGACAGCTCCGACGACCCGCCGTTGCTCACCAACCAGCCGTCGGTCTGCATCTGGCGCTGCACCAGCTCGTCGATCTGCTGCCGCAACTCCATGTTCTCGTGCACACAGCCCTCGAGCGCGTGCAGCACACCATTCATCCGCTCCTCCATGGCCGTGAGGCGGGCGGCGACGTCGCCGGGCACACCGGCACCCATGCGAGGGTGCGCATCGAGCCTGTCGAGACGGTTGCTCATCTCGGCACGCAACCGGTCGAGCAGGCCGATGATGGTGCTCTGCGAGCGGTCGAGATCGGCACGCGACTCGGCACGGGCCTGGTCGACACCCTGCTGGGCAAGCGTGGCGTACGCAGCCGTGGCGGCGTACTGCGCGAGCACCTGCTGCTCGACCTTCACCATCCGGTCACGCAACTCGACGGCCACCGAGGTGACGCTCTCGTCAGAGTCGAGCTCGAGGAACGGCTTGGTGAGCTCGTCGAAATCCATCCAGCTCTTCTCGTTTCGACGCATGGCTGCCCGCCTTCCCTTCAGGCCATCACGGCCAGTTGCACGACACAGGTCTCATCGGCACAACGAAACGGCGCCTTGAGGATGTCGACGCAACCCAGTCGAAATTCCTTGACGATGTGTTGAGAAGAAATCGCTCAAGTCGATTCACGGACCATCCGAAACCCCTCTGCGACCGCACCGCCCTGCGGGTCGGCGTTCTCAAGTGGGAAAGCACCAATCGGGAGGAACCCCCAAAATGGAAACCGAAATCGTAGAAACCGAAAAGAGCGAGCGTGGATTCACCCTCGTCGAGCTCCTGATCGTCATCGTCATCCTCGGCATCCTCGCCACTGTCACGGTGTTCGCCGTGCGCGGCATCGCCGACAAGGGCCAGCAGTCGGCATGCGCCGCAGACCAGAAGGTCCTCGAAGTCGCCGTGGAGACCTACTACGCCAACGGCGGCGCCCCCGGCACGGCTACCGAAGCCGGCCTCGTCGCCGATGGCCTGCTGCGTGGCCAGTCGAGCACGTTCAACGTGGACATCGACGGCATCGGCGTCTCTGCCGTGAACCCCGGCGCCTGCTACATCGCACCGACCACCACCATTGCGGCAACGACCACCACCATCCCCTGATCCAGCACACGCTGGCTCGCAGTACTTCAGACAGCGGTCGGTCCTTCGGGACCGGCCGCTTTCTGCGTTGTGAAGGTCAAGAGTTCTTGAAGTGACTTTGCTCAAGAACCAACCGAGACTTGTCGATACCGCACTAGTTGATGAGGGATTGCGGAAGTGGACCAATGACGCACGGGCTAGACGCACACGAGGCAGCGACACAGAGCTCCACCTCCGCGCGTCGCGACCAGGGCTTCAGCTTGGTCGAGATGGTCGTCACGGTCACCCTGGTCGGCTTGGCGATGATCCCGCTGATGATCGCCGCCTGGACGCTGGTGAAGAACTCGTCCTACAACCGCAACGCGACCCGTGTGGAAACCACCCTGAGCAACGCCGCCGACCGTGTGAACCGCGCCCCCGAGAGCTGCGACTACGGCATCTTCCTGGAAGCCGCTGTGCTGGCGCAGGGCTGGGAGGCCAGCCAGGTGTCGGCCACGTACGGCTGGTACCAACCCGGCGCCACCGCCACAACACCCGGCACGTGGCAGGCGGGCGCCTGCCCTGCAGGTGGCTACACCGATGGCCTCGTGCAGCTGGTTTCCATCACCGTGCAGAGCCCTGATGGGTTCGTCCAACGTTCGATCCAAGTGGTCAAGAGCAAGATCTGAGGAGTGAGGTTCATCATGTCGACGCATCTACAACGCCTTCGGCGGCGAGTGGTGAGTGGCCGCGACGCGGGCATGACCCTTCCGGAAGTCCTGATCACCATGGTGATCATGGGCACCCTGCTGACTGCGCTGGTGGCCGCCACCACGGTCATCCTGCAGCAGCAGGACAACAGTGAAGGTCGCCTCAACAACTCGCGATCGGAGCAGAACGTGGGCATTTGGATGCCCAGCGACCTCGCCTCTGCAGAGGGTGTCATCACCGACCCCGGCGCTTCGCCATGCGCGCCCGACTGCCCCCCGAACGTGAACGTGGGCGGCTCGAACGCCCTCATGCTCACCTGGACGGGGTCGACCCCGGGCGCCACCGAGTCGATTCCCACCCAGCACGCGGTCTCGTACCGCTACGTGGAGGTAGATGGCGAATTCCAGCTCATCCGCGTGGCGTGCGTCCGCGTCGGTGGCGGTGCGCCCACCTGCGACCAAGTGGTGGTGCTGCGCGATGTGCCGCCACCGCCGCCCGGCCAGACATGGATTCCCGGCGTCACCTCACCCGTGTGGATGATGGTGGTTCGCCTCGCGCTCGACCCCGCCGCCATCGAGGGTGGCCCCGACGACACCGTGCCGTCCGACCCGACCTACTACACCAAGAACGGTCGCCGCGTCACTGTCACCATCAACGGTGGTGGCGACATCGCCGGCGCCGGTGGTGGCGAGGACAGCATCACGTTGAGCGCCGGCGGCACCGACCGCAAAGGCGATCTGAGCACGTCCGACTTCAGCGACCCGCCCAGCTTCGGTGCCACCCGCTCACGCTGCGGCGGCAACTTCGTGATGGCTGTCGACACCTCCGGCTCCATCGGCAGCAGCAACATGGCCAGCGTGCGCACGGGCATCCTGGCGTTCATCGACTCGTTCGCCGGCACCCCGATCAAGCTCGAGATCGTCCGTTTTTCCACCACCGCCATCACGCTGGGCGCCGGTAGCGCCTGGAGCCGCTACTACGACATGCTCGTCGAGAGCGACGTCGCGGACCTGAAGGCTCAGGTGGCCACGCTCACATCCACCGGCGCGACCAACTGGGAAGACGCGATGTTCCGCGTGTTCAAGAACAGCGATGGCACGGTGCAGCCGGTGCTACCCGACACGCTGATCTTCTTCACTGACGGCATGCCCACATTCAGTCGGCTGAACGCCACCTCGGCAACGGCCCCGGCCGTCGTCGACGGCGACGACATCGGCCTGCCGGCGGCAACCGGCAGCAGCTACAACCAGGTGGCGTGGAACCGTGCGTGGCGCATCGCCCGCGACTACTACGCCGACGTCGAGCGCTTCATCGGCGTGTACGTCGGCACCGACGTCAACGGGCAGTCGCTCTGGCAGCAACAGGGGGCCGGCTACCACTTCGAGAACTTCCAGCGCGGATTCAACCAGACCTTCGATCGCGGCTTCAACGTGTCGAACCCGCAGCGAGGTTCACGGACCATCTGGGAGTTCGCGACCAGTGGGATGACCTACCAGCGTGCGGGCAACAACCTGGCGTTCCAGTACGCGGCCTCCGGTCTCATCTGGGAACAGAAGATCAGCGGCAACTGGACGCCAGTCTCCAAGAGCGCCTACGACAGTGGCAATTCCGACAACACCGAGAGCGACAACTTTCGAGCGCGCGTCACCGGCACTCTGGGTAGCTGGACCACCGTGTCCGGCACCACCGGCAGGACGCAGTACGAACGGTCGAACACCATCGCTGGCGAGTCCGACGGGTACCGCACCTCAGTGACGGGCAGCCCGGGCAGCTGGACCACCATGTCGGGCCCCAGCGGCAAGACGCTGTACGACCTGAGCAACACGGTCGCCGGGCAGAACGACGGCTGGCGAGTGACCGCCAACTCGCCAGGCGGATGGACCGAGACCACCGAGGCGTACTTCAACCTCAGCAACACCAACACAAGCAGCAGCGACGGCTATCGCACCAGCACCGTCTACACCGCCCCCTTCACGGTGTGGACAAACGTGACCGCGCAGGACTTCCTCGACAACAACACCAGCAACGACGACAGCGACGGCTGGCGAGGTTCCAAGAACTATGCCGCACCCTTCAGCATGTGGGAGAGCGCTACTCAGTCGGCCTACAACTCGGGCAACACCACTCCCGATGCGCTCGACGGGTGGCGCGCCAACAACATCTACAGCGCGCCCTACACCAACTGGGAAGCCACGACCGAGGCGTTGTACACCGCCAACAACACCACCAGCACCAACAGCGACGGGTGGACGGCGGTGAAGGTGTACGAACAGCCATACACGTTCCACGAAGCGGTCACCAGCTTCAACCGCCCGAACACACAGATCCTCGCCCAGATCGTATCGGAGGGCGCCACTGTGCCAGCTGTTCCCCAGGGTGGCCCGTACACCAACGCAGCGGTTGCCGACCTCTACGTGCTGCCCAACTGGAACCAGTTCGCCGGGGCGCTCAACGCCATGGCATTGGCGGAGTGCGGTGGCACCGTGACCGTGCAGACCAAAGTGGGTACCGCGTCGGCCGCCGACCCGTTCACCTACCAGAACTCGGTTGACCTCACCATTGCCACGACGAGCTCGCTGTACCGCAGCGGCACGTTCGACTTCGACCTCAGCGGCGGCGCAAGCGTGTCTGCCGACATCACCCCGCTGAACGTGTCGGGGTTGACCAAGTACGAGCCGGTGAGCTGGTCGTGTAAGTCGGGCGGCGCCAACTACCCGTTTGTCGCCACGCCCATCTCCGGCTCGCCGTGGTCGAAGATCACCCTCACGGTGGCTCCCAACCAGGCCATCTCATGCGTCCAGACGGTGAGGCTGAAGTGAGCCCGTTCGGCCGCGAGCGCACACGCACGTCACGCGCCTCGCGAGACGAGGGCTCCGCGCTCGTCATCGCGATGGCGTTCGTGCTGATCGGCGCATTGATGGTCACGCCGATGCTGCAGTACGCGATCATGGTCACCCGCTCGGGCACCACCCAGAAGATCAAGCTGGAGCGCGCCGAAGCGGTGAAAGGTGCGTTCCGCACTGCCATGGTCGACCCGTCGAAGCTGTACGAGGCGTGCTCCAACAGCGGCTTGCACAACGAGGTGGTGCTGGCCGGCCCGCAGCTCGACGTCGGTGTCGTCACCGAGTGCACCACCTTGAAGGCCTCACTGGAGCTCGACGACTCGACGCTGCGCGTCGCGATGGCCACCACCTACCTCGCATCGTCGGCACCGGTCGGCACGGTGGGCTCGGTGTACCCGGGCAACCCGGACGTGACTGCATGGGTGGGCGACACCAGCGCCACCAGCGTGGGCGACAAGATCCTGCTGCCGCCGCTGGCGGCCCACTCGCTGACGAACCCCTCGTCGGTGGGGTACGCCATGCCGGCATGGGTGGGCAGCTGCCGGGTGTTCTTCCCGGGCAGGTACCGCGACCCGGTCACCATCACCAGCAGCGAGCCGGTGTTCTTCGCCAGCGGCATCTATTACTTCGACCAGGCCGTCACCATCTCCGGGAGCGCCAACGTGGTGGTGGGCGGCGGCACGGCGCCGGGTTGCACCAACGATCAGGAAGCAGCATTCGAGGCTCTCGGCGCACCGAACAACCACAACATCACCGGTTATGGCGCCACGTGGATCTTCGGTGGCGCCGGTCGGCTGGTGTTCACCGACAGCGTCGCTGGTACGGGTGCCAGCCTGAAGTTCAACTCGCGTCTCGTGGCCGAGACCGACATCGCCTCGCTGCCGTCGCGCGGCGTATCCATCCTCTCGGTGAACGGCATCGACGGTGGCGGAGGAACTGCGCTCAACTTCAACATCCCCGGCCAGATCTTCGTGCCCGCTTCCACCAACGCAGCAGGGGCAGCGGTGCAGGCGACTGCCGATGGGTACGTGCCGTCGACATTGCGGCCCAACGGGCTGGGCACGCCCATCCCCGCCATCATCGACGTGAACCTGACCACCACCAGGCCGGCCACGCTGTGGATTCCCGGCTACATCGGCGTACCGCAGGGCTACATCAACCTCGCGGTAGCGCCAGGCATGTCGGCGAGCAAGGACGTGCAAATGGTTGGCGGCGTGCTGGCGGGATGGTGGGCACAGACACCCGACCAGCCGGCGACGCTGCAGCTGGGCATCATCAACCGCGTCGTGCAGAAGACGTTCAAGATCGTGTCGCGCACGACCGCCGGAAGCCCGCAGGTCGTCTCCACCGCCATCGTGCAGATCAACGACTACGGCGAGTACGTGGTGAACGCCTGGGAAATCTCGATCGACGAGTGACCGGCGAGCAATCCGGCGTCGAGATGCGGGTGACATCGCACCTGCGCGCCGAATTGGCTGTCAGCGCACCAGTTCCATGCGCAGGCCCGACGAGTCCCATGTGGGCTCTGCCGGCAGGCGATTCATCGCCCGGCCCGCGGCCCGACGGGCCGTCCACACCAGACCGGTGGCCTGCAGCAGGTGTACCTGCGCCGACCCGGGAGGTGGAGTGCGAGTGACGGTCTCCTCCACACCTGGCAGCTTTTCGCGGATCAGCGCCATGCGCTCGATCACGCCGTCTTGCTGGTAGGGCGACGAGAGCAGCGGCATGTCGTTGTTGAGCTGTACGAACGTCAGGTCGGGGTGCGCGGCGTAGAACATGCGCTGGTGGAACGGCTGGAACTGCTCGTCGGCTTCGCGCAGCCACTTGAACCGGCGGAAGTCGTCACGGGTCAGCCAGGGCTCCAGCTCGAGTGCAGCCTCGCGGGTGGGTGCACGCAGCGCTGCGCGCGACGGGGTGGCGTGCACGGCCAACTGTCGCGGCCAGCCGATGAACTCGCGAGCCTCTTGGTCGCACGGGCGGTACGGACCGACCGGCTCGTCGTTGAGCCCGATCGGTGCGTAGATGGCCGCGGCGTCGAAGCGCGGCTTGAACTCCATGACGTCGAGCAGCGTCTTCACCACTTCCGGGTCTTCGGCGACCACGGTGACGCCGGCCAGGCGAGCAGGAACGATCAGCCACCCGCCCGGGCAGGGCACGATGCCGCCGAGCATCTTGTAGGGCAGCTTGGATACGGCCATGGCGAGCCTCCGGGCTCAGGCGCTCACGTAGGTGCCGGCGCCGGTGGTGGCGGCCTGTCCGGCCTCCAGCGTGGCTTGTGCCTGCATCTGCGAGCGATAGGTGGCGGCTTGCGCCAGGATCTCCTTCGGATACTGGCTGGCCTCGGCCGCCACCTCGAAGCTGATGATGCCGCTCGACACCAGGCGGGCCAGGTCCATCTCCATGGTCTGCATGCCCTCTTGCTGGCCGCTGATCATGGTGTTGCGCAGCTGGCGGCTCTTGCCTTCACGTACCAGGTTCTTCACGGCCTCGTTGGCCATCAGCACCTCGTAGGCGGCCACGCGGCCACCGCCTTCGGCGGGCAACAGCCGCTGGCTGATGACGCCCTGCAGGGTGCCGGCCAGCATGATCTGGATCTGGTCGCGTCGCTCGGCGGGGAACACGTCGATGATGCGGTCGAGCGCCTGCGACGCATCGTTGGTGTGCAACGTGGCGAACACGAGGTGGCCGGTCTCGGCCAGCGTGAGCGTGATCGAGATCGAGTCGAGGTCGCGCATTTCACCGAGCAGGATCACGTCGGGGTCTTCACGCAGCGCGCTGCGCAGGCCGTCGAGGAAGTCGTTCACGTCGGTGCCGACTTCACGCTGGTTGACCATGGCCACCTTGTGGTGGTGCAGGTATTCGATGGGGTCCTCGATGGTGAGGATGTGCAGTGGCTTGCTCTCGTTGATGCGGTCGATCATCGCCGCCAGCGTGGTGCTCTTGCCGGAGCCCGTCGGGCCCACCACCAGCACCAGCCCGTAGGGCCGGTTGAGCAGTTCGTTGGCCGCCCACGGCGCACCGAGCTCTTCGAGGGTGCGCACACGGAACGGAATCACACGTAGGGCAAGCGCCAGGCTGTTGCGCTGCTTGAAGGCGTTGGCACGGAAGCGGCCGATCGACTCCAGGCCGAACGAGAAGTCGACTTGCGACACCTTCTCCAGCTCCTCCTTGTGTGCGTCGTTGAGCAGCGACATCACCATCCGCTCGGTATCGGCGGGCTGCAGCAGCCCCACACCTTCGAACGGCACCAGCACGCCGTCGCGGCGCGCCGTGGCCGGGCGACCGACGGTGAGGTGCAGGTCGGAGGCACCTGCGGCGACGGTTGCCTGCAACAGCGTGACCAACATCGGGTCTGGATTGAACATGGGGCTAGCCTCCGGTGTCTCCGCTCGTCCTCCGAGTCGGGCCCTTGCGTTATGACAATTGCGATCTCTGCCCTCTACGGGCTTCTCATTGGTTCATTCCTCACCGTGGTGGTCGATCGCGTGCCCCGTGGGGCCTCCATCGTCCAGCCCGGTTCGGCGTGCGGGAACTGCGGCTTACGCCTGGGCCCCCTCGATCTGGTTCCTGTCTTCAGTTGGTTGGCGCTACGCGGGAAGTGCCGAAGGTGCCATACGAACATCGGCACCGAACCGCTCGTGCTTGAGTTGTCAACGAGCCTTCTTTTCGGTCTCATTGCGTGGCATTTCGAGCTGTCGTGGCGCATCCCCGCCTTCTGTGTGCTGATGGCGGGGCTGGTGGCTCTGAGCTGGATCGATCTACACACCAAGCGCCTGCCCAGGGAGATCATCTACGGCACCGCCGCCGTCGGCACGCCACTCCTCGTGGTCGCTGCACTCGTGGAGCGAGCCCCCGAACGGTTGTGGATGATGCTGCTCGGCGCGGTCATCTCGCTGGCGCTGATGGCGCTCATCTACTGGGCCAGCCGCGGCGGAATGGGCGACGGCGACGTGCGCCTGGCCCCGCTGCTGGGCCTCTACCTCGGCTGGCTCAACCCGGGGCTGGCACCGGTGGGGCTGTTCTTCGGGTTCGCCTCCGGCGCGGTCGTGGGCGTAGCAGTGCTGGTGGCTCGTCGCGGCGGCCGCAAGACCGCACTCCCCTTCGGCCCATTCCTGGCGCTGGGCACCATGTTGGCCATCTTTTTCGGCCAGCGCTACATCGACTTCCTGCTCGTCCGCTGACCCCCGGCGGCCCGGCCGCGCCAGGCCCCGGCCGCGCCAGGCCCCGGCCGCGCCAGGCCCCGGCC
>Ga0105047_10003256_pt1 | contig 28676 bp, 23 predicted proteins | sample MAT04_FD_78384 | JGI IMG/M metagenome (GOLD analysis project Ga0105047, IMG submission 78384) | Freshwater microbial communities from Lake Fryxell liftoff mats and glacier meltwater in Antarctica - MAT-04 (megahit assembly) | ecosystem: Environmental > Aquatic > Freshwater > Ice > Liftoff... | reverse complement strand
CGGATTATCCCAGCATCAAACAGGTGCTCAAGGACATGCGGCAGCATCAGGCGGACTTGCTGCGGGTGCTCGATCGGCCGAAGGTGCCGTTGCACAACAACGCCTCCGAATCGGACATCCGGGACTATGTGAAAAAGCGGAAGATCAGCGGCAGCACGCGGAGCGATGACGGCCGGCGCTGCCGGGACACGTTCGCCAGTTTGAAGAAGACCTGCCGCAAACTGGGCATCGGCTTCTGGAATTACCTGCGCGATCGGATTCGCAAGCTCGGTCAAATACCACGCCTGGCCGACTTGATCCGCCAACGTGCCGCGGAGGCCCATGCCACAAATGCCCAAGCCGTGCCGACCTGACCCGACGGACGGCACGGCGAGATCAAGAGAAGGAACCTCTGGTTCGCCGCGCAGGACCACGGTGCGCGCACCGGCGGAACAACCCACGGTTATTGAGAAGTTACGCCTCAGAAACAAAAAAGCCTGCGTGACAAGGACTTATGTCATGCAGGCCAACAAGCAAGCGGAGAGGGCGGGATTCTCCGCGGAGATTCTGTGATTTCTCCAACATGTTTCGTCCTTTCGTGGCAGACAAGTCGCCGACTCATGTAGCTTTATGTAGTTAATTCTCCGGAATGGCACCCAATCCGCGGGCATTGGTCCTTCTGAATCCACCGCTGATTTCCAAGGATTGTTAGGATTAACTGACTACTTTTGAAATTGGCGACCGGTCTGTTAGCCCAGATCGTCCGCGAGGATCAGGATGATGTTGGGCTTCTTGGCCGGCTCCGCGGCCGTCACGCCGGATATAGAGAAGAGAATGGCCAGCAAAGACCAATTCCAGTGATTCATGGAGAGTTACCTCGAAAAAACGGCGGGGCCTCGGAGACTCGACCCGGCTTCTTTCAGACCCGTGACTGTTGAGATTGTACGCCGATACGCGTGCTCGTCCTCGTTGCCGTTGGCTTCGGTCGGTCGAGTCCCGACCGGCAAGCCCGGGCCGGCCACGAAATTTCTTGCGGAGTCGATTGCCGGGCCATCATTGTCAGCACGGGAGGCTACTCACCGTTTGCTCATCATTTTCTTTGAGGGCGACTCGAATTCTTCTTCCCTTCGAGTCGTCTGTAAGGTTACGATACTACCATTCGCACTTGAACCGCTCGGCGGTGACGCTGGCGATTCTTTTATCCTCTCCGAAGGAGCCTTCCATGACCGAGACGCGTGAGACGATTTGCCCGGAATGCATCGGCTTTGATCGCCGTGAACTGCTTCGCTACGTGAGCCTGGCGCCGGCCGTCGCACTCGGGGCGGCTACCCTTCAGCCCGGAGCGCTCTTCGCCGTCCCCGTTGAAAAACCGAGCACCGCGAAGGTGAGCCCGGCCGACGCTCTCGTGAAGGAACTCTACGCCGGCATGTCCGACGAACAGAAAAAAGCCGTCTGCCTGCCCTACGACGATGCCCGCCGCACTTCGGTCAACCCGAACCACGCCTTGAACGCGACCGTCGGCAAAACGTTCGACGCCAAGCAAAGCGAACTCGTCGAGCGCATCGTGAAGGCCCTCTCAGCCGGCGACGACAAGTCGTGGACCCAGATCACTCGCGGCGGCACCTGGGACGCCAGCAAGACCTTTGGCAACACCGGCGCCAACATCTTCGGCGACCCGTCGAAAGGCCAGTTCGCCTTTCTCTTCACCGGCCACCATATGACGCTCCGCTGCGACAACGACCTGGCCGACGGCGTCGCCTTCGGCGGGCCGATCTATTACGGCCACACGCCGAACCCGTACAGCGACAAGAACGTCTTTTATTACCAGACGCAGCAAGCGATGAAGTTCTACGACGCCCTGAATAACGATCAGCGCAAGTCGGCCACGATCACCAAGGGCAACCCGGGCGAAGGCGCCGCCTCGATCAAGCTTCCCGGCAAGCCGGCCGGCGTCGCTCACAAGGAACTGACGAAAGATCAACAAGAGCTGATGGATCAGGTGATGCGTTCGTTGCTCTCGCCGTTCCGCAAGGAAGACGCCGACGAGGCCATGGATGTGATCAAGAAGACGGGCGGCCTCGAAAAATTGCAATTCGCTTTCTACGGCGAAGGCTACGAAGGGGCCGAGACGAACAACAAGCAACCGTGGAGCTTCTGGCGCATCGAAGGCCCCGGCTTCGTGTGGAACTTCCGCGTCCTGCCGCACGTTCACACGTTCGTGAACATCACCGCCCAGGCGTAATTTTGAACAACCGCGACGTAAAGAGCCGTCCCCATCGGGGGGCGGCTTTTTTTGATCTACGACGCTTGCGGCGTCGCTTCACGCCCTGGCGTAGTCTCTCCGCCGACGGGCGACGTCGGTTCCTTGCCCGCTTCGCGTTCGACGAGCACCTTGCCGACGTTCCCCTTGCCGATGATTTTCTCGACCAGCTCGCGGTGCATTTGCTCATGTTCATGCGGCATTGCGTCGGCGTCGGAACTCAGAGAGATGACGACGTCCTGCTTGCCCGATTGCGGATCGCGGCGGAGACGGATGGTGAGTTCAGCCATGATTTCTCGACTCTAAACAGATTTCGCCGGTGTCATCAGCGCCAGCGCTTTGGCATCGATCGTCTTATGTTCCAGCAGTAGATCGCGGAGCGTCTCGAGGACGGCACGGTTTTCCTGAAGGATCTTCGCGGCCCGCACCCGTTGTTCTTCGACAATCTGATGCACTCGGCGATCGATGGCATGTAACACGTCCGAAGACAGGTCCTCGCGGCGTCGCCGTTGCTGATGATCGAAATACTGGACGAGGCCGAGACCGTCGCCCCCCATGCCGTGCAATTCGACCAGTTCGCGAGCGATGCCCGTGGCAGAGGCCAGGTCGCCGATGGCGCCGAGCGAGAGATCGTCCAGGAGCAGCTTCTCGGCCTCGCGAGCCCCGAGGGCGACGCAGATCATGTCGACATAAAAGCCGACCGTCTGGACATATTTGTGGCTCGGATCGGCATGCTTGACGTAGCCGAACGCCCACTGCATCTCGCTGGCGATGGTGATACGCTCGATCGGCGGGCAGTGGGGGCAATACATCGAAACGATTGCGTGGCCCGCTTCGTGCGTGGCGAGCACACGTTCTTCGCCCGGTGCCATCTTCGGCCGATCGAGAAACTCGGTCAGAGCTCGTTCGACGTCCGCGGGCCGGGTCTCGTCAGTCCGATTATCGCGCAGGCGGATGCGGGCAATCGATCGGCACAGGGCATTGAGATGATCGCCCGAGTAACGGGTGCCGCTGGCCGCGCCGATGACGTGATCGTTGGTGCGTCGGACGGCGAAGTCGATGGCGTCTTCGGACATCAGCAGTCGCATCTTGCGATCGTAAATCTTGAGGATCTCCCGGCGATCCTCGGGTTCCGGGAACGGGATGTAGAGATGAAACTCGAACCGGCCCGGACGCAACAGGGCGGGGTCGAGAGCTTCCACGAAGTTGGTGGTGCCAACGATGAAGACGAGTTCCTCCTTGTGGAAGCCGTCCATCTCGGTGAGCAACTGGTTGACCATCGAGTGCTCGACGCCGCTGCCCTGATAGGTGCCGCGTGCCGAGGCGAACGAGTCAAGCTCGTCGAAGACGATGATGGACGGGGCTGACTGGCGGGCCTTGAGAAAAATCTGCCGCAAGTTCTCTTCCGATTCGCCGACCCACTTCGACTTGAGTTCCGGACCGGAGACGATCGTGATCGCCGCCCCGAGGGAGGCCGCCAACGCCTTGGCGAAGAATGTCTTGCCGGTGCCGGGCGGGCCCCAGAAGATCAGCCCGCGCGGAATCAACTCTTCCAGCCGGGTCGCTTCCTCGTCGTTGGCAGCGGAGTCGCGGCGCTGGAGCACGTCGAGAATCTCTTGCTGAAGTCGTTTCTTGACGCGCTCGTAGCCGCCGATGTCGCGCTCCAGGGAAACTTCGGGAATCTCGAGCGCTCCCGTAAGTGTCGCTTGCCGCAGTTGCCGAAACGCCGGCTTGGGATCGCTCGGGTAATCTTCCCCTTCGAGTGTCGACAGAAGCCGGCGCAGGCGCACGGCATTCACACCCGAGACGTATTTGTAGAGCGCCCACGGATTAAACGGCCGGCCGAACTTACGGCTTTCCCGCTGCGTCAGAAGATGCCGCAACCGATCACGGGGGATGCCGAGCAGACTGAGGCGATGCGGGAACAGATTCTCGATCACCTTGGGCACGGTGAACGACGGGTCCTTGAAGCCGAGCCAGACGATCTCCGGATTTTCGTACAGAAGAATGATGACTTCACGGGCCTCGCTGGTAAGCGAGCCCTGGCTGTTCGTCAACAGGTCGAGATGCGGTAGGACGATGACGCGTTTCTCGACCGCGCCGCGGATGGCGTCGCGCATCTGGGCGATCATCGTGCTCATCAGACCCATCGGCATGCCGCCAGGCGCGGCGGCGTCGCCTTCGCGTTGCCGGCCGTCCAGATAGGTGCAGAGGAGATTATGTTGCTTCAGCCGCGTGCGCAAGTTCATGAATAGGAACGGCGCCAGATCTTTGTCGCACTCGATCAGGCAAGGCAGCCCACGGTGCAACTTACTGGCCACCTCGGCCAGCTCCCGCGCGTAGGCCGCCTCGACGGCCAGCGGGGTCGTCAGGTCGGTCGGAAGGTCTTTTTCGCTGATGGGTGGAGTCATGAAACTCGATCGTCCTCTTATGAAGTCGGGCCGTCGTCGCCTCTCACCTTCGTATCTTCGCGTGATGAATTACTCCATAGTAGCTCAACAAACCCCAAAAGCCCAATGGTTGCGTGTATCTCGTTCCCAGGCTCTGCCTGGGAACTCAAGGGGCCGAGGCTCCGCCTCGTCTTCTCCTCGTTCCAGGCACTGCTTGGAACGAGATGGAATGGCTGGATTCTATTGGTGTGCGAGGCAGAGCCTCGAACCCTTGCGTTCCCAGGCAGAGCCTGGGAACGAGGAGAGAACGTCAAAAGCCCAGGGACGGCCGTCCCTCGGCTTTTCCGATTCATCGAAAGAACGTCAATCCCGGATCAACCATCGGCTTTTTAAAGCAAAGACTCGCCGCGGCGCCGACGACCAGCGTCGGCGCGAAGGTGAAGAGCCCATACCACCACGCCGCGATGTCGCTCGTGAAGAGGATGGCCAGCGAAACGAGCCCGGCCAGTAGGCCGATCATCGCCCCGCCTGAATTCGCACGAGGCATCAACATGCCCAGCACGAACAGCCCGAGGAGCGGGCCGAAGAAAGCGCCGGCGATTTTCATGAGAATGTCGAACACATGCGTGCCCAGATAGGGCGCCAGCATTGCCATGGCGATTGTGGCCGCGCCGAACAGGACGCTCCAGCAACGGCTCGCGTTCACCCCGAGCTTCCGGTTCGGCAGCCAGTCACTGACGATCAGGGCACTCAGGCTGTTGAGCCCGCCGCTGACGCTGCACATGACGGCCGCCGCCAGACCCGCCAGCAAGAGGCCGAGCAGTCCCTGATAGGGTATCTCGACCTGGACGAAGTGGAGGGTCAGCAGATCGGCCTTGGGCAACGGCGGAAAAATGCCGCCATCCGCGCCGGCCGGGTGCTGCGTGTAGAACGCGAAGAGCGTCGTGCCCAGGAAGAAGAAGAGAAAGCAGACGAATACCGTCGCCAATCCCTTGATCAGCAACGACCGGCGAACGGAAGCAACGTCGGGCATCGAGGCATACCGTTGCACGGCCGACTGACTGGTGGCATTCGCGGCCAAATAGACGAAGCCGTAGGCGCAGGCCGCGAAGAAGTTCCCTCGCGCGTTGAAATCAAGCCGCATGTCAAACATCTGAAATTTATCGTGCTGGATGCCGAGCCGGAAGACTTCGGTAATGCCGCCATCTACCCGGCCCAGTGCGAGAGCCAGGATGGCGATGACCGTGCCCGCGAGCAAAATCGTCTGCATTACCTCGGTCCAGACGACGGCCTTGTAGCCGCCCACGGTCGTGTAGATCGTGGTGAAGATGCCCAGACTAATCAACAGCATGGTCAGTTCCTGCGAACTGAGACGGAGAGCCGCTTGAAGGATGATGCCCGTGGCATACAGGATGTTCCCCATCCAGCCGATGGTGTAGGCCGCGTAGAGGAAGCTCCCCGCCAGGCGGAGTTTTCGATTGAAGCGACGTTCGAGATACTCATAGGCACTGGTCAAGGCGAGCCGTTGATAGACCGGCACGAAGAGCCAGCCGACGATCGGCAGCACTAGCAGCGGAATCCACAGAACGGCGAGAAAGAGATGGTAATCTTCGTAAGCCGCCGCGCGTGGCATGCCGACGAACGACAACGAGCTGAAGGCCGAGGCGAACAGCGACAAGCCGACCGCCAGCCACGGCATGGTGCGATTACCGACGAAGTAGTCCTCGTTGGTGTTCGTCTTGCGGGAGCACCACCAAGCCTGGAAGAGGACCACGCCGAGCGAGCCGATCAGAATCGCCCAATCCAGGAATCGCATCAATAATCCTCAGAGTTCGACCGGTTGGTAGGCCACTTTCAAGTGCGGCGTCTCGAACCGCTTATTGCCGTCTGCTCGGCTTTCCATCAGGGCCGCCAGCATGCCGGTGGTCAAGAGCGTCCGCTCGACGGGATAGGTCGCCTTGCCGGTGCCCATCATTTTGCCGATGTGCGTTACGAGATAACTGAAGTGATCGCGTTGGGGCTTCGGCAGTTCGAAGTACCACGCGACCGGGTCTTTTTCACCCTTGATGCGCCCGCCGAAGGCGAACTCCTTCACGTGGCGGGGCGACATGTAAGCCGCCGCCTGGAAGCCATCCATGTAGTCGATGAGATAGACGAGGGCATCCTTGTCGTTTTCGTCGATTGTCTTGGGATTCTTGCCGGGCATCTTGCTGACGGCTTCATCGAGTAGTTTTCGGTCCCAGGCCCCCTTCTCGGCAGCGTCCCAGGCGTCTTTCCCCGCGAGACACTGCACCGCACGAACGCCCGTCTCGCCGCCTTTGCGCCGTTCCGCCATCACTTGCAGGGCTTCCAATGTGTGGAAGCCGTACGCTTCGAAATGGCCGTGCCCGACCGAAAGGACCCGATCCCACTCGACGCCAATCTTCGGTTGCACATTCGGGATACGCCGGGCGACGGGGACCGACGAGCCGGCCATCATGGGGAAGCCGAGCTCCTTGCTCTGGTCGTACATCCACTTGGCGTCGTCCCACGAATAGGAGAAGTGTTTATCAAGATAGACCGGCACAGAGCGATTGCTGGCGCGGAAGACCTTGAGGATTTCTTCGAAGAACTTGCGGCGTGGATAGAGCTTCTGGCCCTTCTCGTTGTTCGGGTAGTCGCCCTGCTCGGCAATGAGGAGCACACCGTCGACGGCCAGTTCGTTGCCGCCCAGCGTCAACGTCTCCGCGATGCTTTTGACGATCGGGATGTCCCAGTATTTCATCAGCCCCCGGCCGATGTCGTCATCGCCGATCTGGTCGATGTAGAGCGACGCCACTTTGCACGGGGGCGGGTAGTTCTTGTCGACGATGCTGTAGCCTTCGATCACCTTGGTGATGATGTCGTCGGCATGGCTGTAGCGATGGTAGGTGGTCGTGATCGCGGCCAGCTTCTTGTTATAAGTGGGCGGCGGCGGTGCTCGGCCGAAGAGCGGCGTGCCGGTCAAAAGGCCGCTGCCGGCAACGGCCGCGGTGTTCAGGAACTGCCGGCGTGTCCAGGGATTCGGCGTCGTGCTCATGGTGACTCCTGTTGCAACCGAATAAAGTAAATCTAATCCTATTCTTCAGGTGCTTATCATGCGAACCATTTTCTTCCTTGTTCCCGCGTTCTTCCTTGTCGCCAGCCTGTCGGCCCAGGAGCCCAAGAAGGAACCGCCGAAGAAGGAGCCGTTGAAGATCACCCCCGGAAAGGTGATTGTCCCGACCGACGCCATGCGCCGCATCTGGGGCGAACTGATCTCGATCGACCCTAAGACACGCACCGGCAAGTTCCGCAACGAGGGCACCGAAGAGGTGGTGGAGTTCACCATCATGCCTTACGCCGAGTTGCTGCACCACGCCGCCTTCGGCGACGTCCAAGACTACCGCGTCGGCGAACGGGCCATCTTCCGGATGCACGAAAACACTGAGGGAAAGTGGGTCTATTTAACCTACATTCAGGATGAAATGAACTTCCTGAACGGCCACAAGGAATACTACTGGGTCGACAAGATCGATCCTGCCAAGGGCGAAATCGAGTACACGCAGGCCAATGGCGACAAGAGCTTCGAGCGTGCCAAGGGGCTGATCCTCGAAACCGACAAGGACACGCGTTACTGGAAGAACGGCGAGCCGGCCAAGTTCGCCGACATCAAGGTGGGCGATAAGCTGCGGACCAAGTCGCATGGCATCGGCAAGGAAAAGCATCACGTCTGCTGGGAAATCTTCCTCGACGACGCGAGCCTCGAGAAATTCCAGAAGGAACAGCAGGCGGTCCACAGCAAACGCCTCGCCGAGCTCGGCTGGATCGGCTACGTCGACACCAACAATGCGACCGAAGTTCAATTGACGTTGTTCCAAGAAGGAAAAGAGTGGGCTAAGGAGATGAAAGCGGGTCGCAAGATCGAAATCGCCCCCGCCGGCGTCGACCGCGTGCCCGGCAAGCCGGTTGAAGGCACCCTGAAGGCCGCCAAACCACAAGGCAACCTGACAGTGGTGACGATCACTCTCGCGAAGCCAACGGAAGAGTTGAAAGTGATGGGCCTGGCCCGGGTGTGGTTGAAGTAAGCGGGAGTATCGCCCCCTGGTAAGACAGTCCCGGAGATTTCGAGTCCGGCGCGAAACGAGAGCGAATTGTTCAGTCACGGCAATTTACTCCCCCGCTTCGCGTCGGGCTCTGGATGATTGCAATTAAAACGATCTAACAAGCGACATTTCTTCTGATTTCGTTCGTTTCTTCCGGACATGTTGGTTTCTTCTGGACATGTTTGTTTCTTCTGGACATGTTGGTTTCTTCTGGAGAGGGGTGTGTGGGTTTCGGCCAGAAGCATTCGGAGGGGGGCGTCGCGTTGCCCTCTGGGGAGGTCCCCATACAACATCGATTCGAACAATTCCTCTTCGGTGAGACTGTCGATGTCGCATTACGTCCCCAATACGCGGATCCCGACGCTGGTCTTCAACACGAGCGGCGATGCCGCCCGTCACGCGGCCCTGATCGTCGAACGGGCCGTGCGTGAGAATAACTCCGCCGGCCGGCAGACGGTGCTCGGCCTGGCTACCGGATCGACGCCCGTCGGGCTCTACCGCGAACTGATCCGCCTCCACCGCGAGGCGGGGCTCGATCTTTCACGGCTGGTGACGTTCAATCTGGATGAATATTTCCCCATGGCGGGCGACGATCCGCACTCGTACCGCCGTTGGATGTTCGAAACATTCTTCAACCACGTGAACATCAAGCCGGAAAACATCCACATCCCCGACGGGACGTGGAAGATCGACGACGTCGACGACAGCTGCTCCGAGTACGAAGCGGCGATCCGCAAGGCCGGCGGCATCGACATCCAGATCCTCGGCATCGGCCGCACCGGGCATATCGGCTTCAACGAACCGGGCTCGACGCGGTCGAGCCGAACGCGGATGATCACGCTCGATTCGGTGACCCGCCGTGACGCCTCGGCCGGCTTCTTCGGTGAAGAGAACGTGCCGCAACGGGCGCTTACGATGGGCGTCGGCACCATTCTCGAAGCTCGCAAAATCATCATCATGGCGTTCGGCGAGCACAAGGCTCAGATCGTGCAGAAGACGCTGGAGCATGAGCCGAGCGAATCGGTGACGGCTAGTTTCCTACAATCGCATCGGGAAACGACATTCTTGCTCGATGAGGCGGCCGCGGGGGAACTCACGGTCTTCCGCCGCCCGTGGGAAGTCGGAGTCGTCGACTGGACGCCCGAACGGATTAGCCAGGCGGTGATCTGGTTGAGTCTGAAGGTGGGCAAGGCGCTTCTGAAGCTCTCCGAAGAAGATTTCCGCGAGCATCATCTGTATGACCTGCTCCGCGAACATGGTCCCGCGGCGGCCCTCGGCGAACGGGTGTTCCACGACCGGGCCGCGACGATCCAACCGCTTCCGGCCGGCAAGGAACCGGTGCCGATCCTGGTCTTCAGCCCGCACCCGGATGACGACGTCATCAGCATGGGTGGGACGATTATCCGGCTCGTCGAGCAAGGCCATCGCGTGTACGTCGCCTACATGACGAGCGGCAATATCGCCGTCTTCGATCACGATGCCTGGCGATTTGCGGACTTCGTCGACACCTTCAACCGGCTCTTCGAGATCGACCGCGACAACACCGATGCCGTGAAGAAACGCGTGCAGGACTTCTTGAAATCCAAGAAGCCGGGGCAGCCGGACTCCGAGGACGTGCTGAAGATCAAGTCGCTGATTCGTGAGACCGAGGCCCGAGCCGCCGCGCTGGCGTGCGGCATCCCGCCCGATCAGCTGATGTTCATGAATCTGCGCTTCTATCGCACGGGAACGATCGCCAAGAATCCGATTCACCCGCAGGACATCACGGACATCGCCGGTTTGTTCGAGAAATTGCGCCCAGCGCAGATATACGTTGCGGGCGAACTTTCCGATCCGCACGGTACGCACCGGACATGTGCCGAGGCAATTTACGCCGCTGTGAAAGAAGTACGCGCCCGCGGGCAGAATTTTGAAGTATGGTTGTACCGGGGAGCCTGGGAAGAATGGGAACCCCATGAAGTCGAAATGGCGGTACCCATCAGCCCCGAGATGTTAGAGCGGAAAAAGCAGGCGATTTTCCGTCACCAGTCGCAGAAAGACCGAGCGATGTTCCCCGGCGGCAGCGATCACCGGGAGTTCTGGCAGCGTTCGGAAGAGAGAAACCTTGGCACTGCCAAGGTTTATGATCAGCTAGGACTTCCCGAATATTACGCCCTGGAAGCTTTTGTACGCTGGAAAGACTGTGCGAACGACCTGGGCGATCGGGGGGAAAAAGGGGAATGATCTGTTGACGTGAACCTAGGAAAACTGGCATATATCAATCTGGAAGAACGAAATCGGACAAAGCTTGATTCGCCCCGTAAGATAGAGATATAGATATAAGGGGAAGTGAGTGATGACCCGTAGTCACCAGAAGGGGAGGTAAGATGAGTCATACACCCAAGCGAGCGTTCGGTTCCTCCGCCAAGTCGAAGCGGAAGGAAGTGAATCTGGACCTTTCGACGGCTCGACAGATGTTGCCGTTGGTCCGCTGCATCGTTCGGGATATCGTTACTTCGCAGACCGAATTGCAACGACTGCAGCCGGAACAAGACAGTCTTGATCGCCACCGCCATGACCTGGTTTGGAAGGAACGCGATCGTCGTTATCGTATCTCGGAAGAAATCTCAGCGGCCGAGAAGACGCTCAAAGCATCCGTCAACGAGTTGAGTGACCTGGGTGTCGCCCTCATCAGTGGCGACGAGGGACGAGTGGGCTTTCCTACCCGGATCAATGGGCGGGCGGCCATTTTCTCTTGGCAGCCGGAAGATGAGAACGTCAATCACTGGTGCTATGAGGACGAAGAAGTGCGTCGGCCCATTCCGACAGACTGGACGCCGGGCACGCCGATGCGGTTAAAGGGCAAGTAGTTACATCGAATTGTTGGCTTAAAAGGGGCACTCGTTCGCGAGTGCTCTTTTTTGTTTCCCTTCACTTCCCCGCGATCTTTTCGGCTTCGCGGAACGCTCGCAGCAGATTTCCACCCAGGATCTTGAGAATCTCATCTTTCTTCCAGCCGCGATTCATTAACTCTTGCGTGATCAGGGGATAGGTCGACACATCTTCCAATTGCCGAGGCACGGCGTTGATGCCATCGTAATCGGAGCCGAGGCCGACGTGATCGATCCCAGCCAGCTTGATGATGTGTTCAATGTGATCGACGACATGATGCAGATCGGCCGGGGGAATCGGGTGTTCTTTCCGCCAGGCGGCCAGGGCGCGGTCGATTTCTTTTTCGTCCGTCACCTTCGTTCGAAGTTCGTCTTCGTACTGGTTGTAACGTTTCAGCCCGGCCGAGGCTTCGGGGGTGAGGAAGCCCGGATAGAAGTTAACCATGACGACGCCGCCGTTAGCCTTCACCAACTTCAGGACTTCGTCGGGAACATTGCGCGGATGTTCACAAAGAGCGAAAGCCGAGGAATGCGAGAAAATCACCGGAGCTTTTGTGACTTTTAGAGCGTGCTTCATCGTCTCGGCCGAGACGTGCGATAGATCGACGAGCATTCCCAGGCGGTTCATCTCGCCGACGACCTCCTCGCCGAATTTCGTCAGCCCCTTGTTGGTACCCTTCCCGGCCGACGAATCGGCCCAATCGAGATCCTCGGTATGGGTGAGCGTCATATAGCGGACACCTAGTTGATGGTAGGTGCGCAGCACGCCCAGCGAGTTGTCGATGGCGTGCCCGCCTTCGACGCCGATGAGCGAGGCGATCTTCCCTTTTTTCCGAATCCTGAGAATGTCCTCGACGCTGCCCGCGAACTCGAAGTCGTTCGGGTAATCGCGGATGAAGCGGTGGATAACGTCGATCTGCTCGAGCGTCTCCCTGATGGCGGTCTTCTTGTGCTCGACCGGAACATACGCGGCCCAGAACTGAGCGCCGACGCCTCCCTTCTTCAACCGGGGAATGTCCGTGTGGATCAGCGGTTGCGGCTTGGCGATGTCGATGAAGCGAAATGAATTGTCCTTCTTGACCCGGAACTGCCAGGGCAGATCGTTGTGGCCGTCAACGAGGATGGCTTCGCCGTGAATGGCGCGAGCTTCATCGGTGAGCACGACCGGGGCGCGTTTGGCGGGCTCGGCGGCGGCGAGAGATGAAGTGAGAATCGCGATCAAGGCGAGGGGACGGAACATGGTGAAGCCTCGCAAGCGGAGTTCGGGGTAGAGATGGCGATTGTCGGGCATTTGGGAGTGAACGTCAATTGGAGGGCGATCGGGGTTGGTGATGGTCGCGCGTGTGAATGTTCAAGCTTGAATTGGCCGCTTCAGGAGCATCGCCACTTTACCGTAAACATCACCCTCCAAGGCGTGCAGGTCGTGTTCGATATCCTCGGCTTTGCCCAACTTGCTGGTCCAGCGGCCGTTTGCGAGTTGCCTTGCCGCATGTGTTGGCGTCTGACGTTCATCGACGAAAATCGCGACCTTCTCCCATCCACCTTCATGGGCGTCGTTTTCGCAAACGAAGTAGTTTAGCGTGGCGAAGGCCGCTGTGAAGGCAGGCAAAGTAACTTCGTTCGGAACCCCATCTGGCCAAATGTGGGCATCGTCGAGTACGTCGGTCGTCGGCCACCACCACTTCAATGTCTGCCCGGCCGCCCACGCGATACAGTTGTAGACAGGGGTTGGCGGGCTGGTCATTTGAAAAGTCGAGAAGCGAAGACCAGGCAACAATGACATGAGCAGTTCTACCATCGATAACCGTTCTCCTGCGCCCAGTTCAACCAACGCTTCGCGATGGCCACGATTTGTCCTCGCTCTTCAGCAGGGACAGGACGTGCTCCCGTGATCTCGACGAGCGCTCTCGACAAATGTCCGTCTTGCGTCTTTTCCATGTCGCGAAAAATGTAGGGTAGCGCGGGAGTGCCAATCGCGATCAATTCGCGGTATGCCGGGTGCGCATTCAGCACTGTCGACGAGGAAATGACAGCCGTTTCCAGCCGCCAGGTTGCCAACAGCCGCTTCACGTGCAGTTCGAGCGTTTCGGCCGGCACGGCGACTGGGGCGTCGGTTAACGAGAGCGTGGACATTCAAATTTCCTCCATCCGCAGTTATTGATTCGGTCGGTTCGATTGTACCCTGCCGGACGACCGAAGTCAGCCCCTCACGGCCCCCTCACCCCCGGCGCCAGGTTCGACGCCTTCGACCACGCCGGGTGCATTTTCAGACGCTCGGAATACTCGGTCGAAAGGCGGTCGACGACCAGGCCCTTTTTGATCATTTCCGTCTCAGTAATTTCGCCCATGTCTTTGGTATCAACGATCCATTTGTCGAGAGCGGCGCGGAGTTCCTTGAGTTTGTCCTGATGAGCCGGGGAATCGGCGAGATTCTTGACTTCGTGCGGGTCGGTCTCGGTGTCGTAGAGTTCTTCCTTCGGCTTGGTTGGGGCCATCCACAACTTTTGGATGTCGTTCAGCTTTCCGTCTTCATTCCACTTGCGCCAGACCCGGCAGGTGGGCATCGCGTCCATGTAGTCGATGTACTGGGCGTAGGGGAGTTCCGGGTAGAAGTTGCGGATGTACTTGTAGCGCGTGTCGCGCACGGCGCGGATGCGGTCGAAGGTTTCATCCATGCGGTCGCGGCAGGCGAAGACATATTTCCGTTCTTTCACGCTGTCGCCGAGGAAGACCTGGCCCTGCATCCGTTCGGGGATGGGAGCGCCGGCGATGGAAAGGAACGTCGGCGCCCAGTCGATGAAGGCGACGAGATCTTCGCGCACCGTTCCGGGTTTGATCTTGCCCGGCCAGCGAACGAGGAACGGCACACGGATGCCGCTATCGTAGAGCCAGCGTTTGCCGCGCGTCATGCCCCAGCCGTGATCGCCGAAGAAGACGACGACCGTGTTGTCGGCCAGCTTCTTGTCGTCGAGAAACTTGAGCACGTCGCCGACCATGTAGTCCATGGCCGTGATGTTCTCGTGGTAGGTAGCGACGTTGCGGCGCACTTCGGAAGCATCGGGGTAATAGGGCGGCAGAGACACCTTGGCCGGGTCGCGGCGTTGGTCCGGCGCCAGGCGAGCCGTGTTCTTTTCGTAGGCGCCTTTAGGAGCGCGGATCTGGCTCTCGTGCGTGACCGTGAAATTGATGTAGGCGAAGAACGGTTCTTGCGGCGGGTTCTTCATCCAGTCCGCCGTGCTGTCGAAGGCGTCCTTGGGGACGGCGAAATTGAAGTCGGTCTTCCCCGGCCAGTAGACCTTGTAACCGGCCTTGCGTAGTTCCGAAGTGAACGTCGGCGGCGGGTTCTTCAGGGTGGAACGCATGTGGTGGCTGCCGATGGTCGTCGGGTACATGCCGGTGATCATTCCCGACCGGCTGGGGGCGCAGACGGGGGCATGCGAGAAACATCGCTCGAAGCGCGCCCCCTGGGCCGCGAATTTATCGAGGTTGGGAGTGATGGCGTCCTTGTCGCCATAGCAGCCGAGATTCGGCGAAATATCCTCCGTGCCGATGAGCACGATGTTCCACTTCTTCGGCTCGGCCCCCCCAAGAGGGGTCAGGAGAAAGAGGCCGACAAGAATCGCGATGGGTTGTCGCAGCATGAGAGTGCGCTCCTGGTGTCTGACTAGGGTTTGACGGCTGCGGGATTGTTTCGCCAGGCAAACTTGGTGATGAACACTTTTGGCTCGTAGGTGTCTTGCGACTTGTTCGTCTGGACGACGTATACGAGTTCTTGATCAAGATCGGGGGCGGAGCGGTAATGGCCTTCCGCGGCGATCATGACGATCTGCTTACCCTCGAGGACCAACGTGGCTCGCAGCAGGCCAGAGGTTGCGTCCCATGTGCGAAGCGAGCGATCGGGAGTCGACGTGATCACCGTCTTGCCGTCGGCCGACCAATCGATGTCTTGAACAGGGGCCAGTACTAGTAAGTTGTGAACGACCTTCTCGGTCTTCGTGCTCCAGATTTGCATGGTGTGGTTGGCACGGCCCGAAGCGATGAGCGTACTGTCCGGCGAAAAGGCCAGCGCGTTCACCGCCTTCGGATTGCCAAGCTGATCAAAGCTGTGCAGCAACTTGCCGCTCGCCACGCTGAACACACGGACGACATCGTCGCTGCCGCCGCTGGCGACGAGCCGGCCGTCGGGAGAAAGTGCGACCGTCAGCACGTCGTGAATGGCGGCAAAGGTCTTGAGCGGCTTGCCGGTCTCGATATTCCAGAGAATCAGGCTGCGATCATCGCTGCCGGAGATGAGCGATCGGCCGTCGCGCATCCACGCCAGCGCCGTCACGGGATGCGTGTGCCCGCTGCACTCTTGCAAGACCTTGTCTGAATTCGGGGCGAAGATCCGGACGATCTTGTCCGCCGATGCCGTGGCGAGTTTACCATCAGCCGCCCAGGCAACGGCGTTGACGGCCGCACCATGCCCTTCGAGCGTTCGCACCAGCGTTCCGGTAGCGGCATCCCAGATCCGGGCGGTCTTGTCGGCCGAGGCCGACGCGATCTGCTTTCCGTCGCGCGACCAGGCCACGCCCACCACCGCGCCCGTGTGCCCTTCGAGCAGGTGCTGCGGCTTGCCAGTGAGTGCTTCCAACAGGTTCGGGGTTTTCTCACCGATGCCGGCGATGACCGGTCGGCCGGGCGTCCATTGCATCGTTCCGCCTTGGGCCACCGGGAACTTCTCCGGCGTGGCGTTGCTCGAATTTTGCAGATGAAGCGTGATCCCATCGAGGCCCAAGAGACTTGTACTTTGTTTATCCCAGGCCATGGCATGTGCGTTGAACGCTAGTTTCTGGCGAACTTGAAACGTCTTGGCATCCCAAAGCAAGGCGACGCCGGATCGCGGGCAGGTGGCAATGGTGTTGCCGTCCGGCGACCACGTCCCGGCATACGCTTGACCCAGCAACGTCTGGACCTGTTTCTTGTCGTCGACGTTCCAGATGACCGCGTTCGTCCTGCTTCCCGTTAAGAGCAACTTCGAGTCGGATGACCAGGCGACGGAGAAAACGTAGTTGCCTTCGACTTGAAATTCCCCGGCCGGCTTGCCATCCGACGCCTTCCAAAGCGAGGCGCCTTGCGCGGTTCCACACGCGACTGTATTGCCGTCAGGCGACCAGGCCAGACTCGTCACCGCATTGCCGTGCTCGACGGTTCGTTCCTGCTTGAGCAGCACGGGATCCCAGAACGTGACAAAGCCGCTGGTTCCGCCCGCAACGGCAAGCGTTTTACCGTCGGGCGACCAGGCGACCCAGTGCGTGTAGCCTTTGTGCTTTTTCAGCACGCGCAACGTCATCCCGGTCTGCGGGTTCCAAATGCGCGCGGTGCCGTCGTGACTACCAGTCGACGCGAGACACTGGCCGTCGGGCGAGAACGCCAACCCGTAGATATAAGAATCGTGACCGACCAGGACACGCACGAGCTTGCCGCTGGGAACTTCCCAAAGGCGGATGATGCCGTCGTAGCCTCCGGTCGCGGCGAGTTTCCCATCGGGGCTGAGCGCAACGGCGATGGCGTTCCAGCGATGCCGTTTGGTTTCTACGGTCCAGCTTAAAGCACCCTTGATGTTCGCCGGCCGTGACACCAGCGCCCGCCGCGACAGCGGATCGCCCGGTTTGATCTCGACCGGCTCTGGAACAAGCAAATCGCTCTTTTTCTTCGGGTTTACCTTGTCCTTGGCAGCCTGCCCGCTCAGCGGTGTGCTGCCGTCGAGTACGAGCAGCAGGAGTGTCAGAAGCAACAACGGCCGGAGGAGAGCAATGCCGGACATGGTGTTTCCTCGTTAATGACTGATCGACCCAGCGTTCCGCTTCTAATTCAACCAGTTCGGGTCCCACAATTCTTTCAGCAGCAGTGTCAGCCGCGTGATGATCGCGTCGTTGCCCAGGGCGACGTTTTTCTTCTCGGTCGGATCATCCTTGAGATTGTACAGCTCGGGCTCCACGGTCTTGCCACCGGCAGGCAGGATCAGCTTCCAGTCTCCTTCGCGTACCCAACGATGCGTCAAGTTGACGGCGGGGTTATCCAGCGTCTTAGCCGTGTGAACGTAGATCTCGCCGAAGACGGCCGGGCGCGGCAGCTTGCCCTTGCCCATGGCCGCTTCGAGCAGACTGATGCCGGACATCGCCTTCGGCGGAGTGACGCCGCAGGCCGTCAAGAGTGTGGGAGCCAGGTCGACCGTCGAGACGAGATCGTCGTAACGCCCTGCCTTGGTCTTGCCCGGCCAGTGCAGAATCACCGGCGTGCGGACGCCGCCGTCGTATGGCGAGTTCTTGCTGCGCGTCAGGAACTGATCGCCCATTTTCACGGGGCCTTCGGACTGGACCCAGCCGTTGTCGACCACGAAGAGCACGATCGTGTTGTCGGCCAGTTTCTTGTCGTCGAGATACTTCAGCAATTCGCCCACGGTCTCGTCGGTCCATTCGCACATCGCGTAATAGGCGGCCAGCCGCGGATCTCGGCCTTCCATTTGATACTTCTTCACCAAGCGTTCCGGCGCCGTGTGCGGCAGGTGCGGCATCATCGGGGCGTACCAGATGTACCAGGGTTCCTTGCCTGCTTCGATGAAATCGAAGATTGGCTTCGCGCCCTGCCGGCCGATCACCAGGCCCTCTTCGCCGTGGCGGCCCTTGGTCGTCATGCCGTCGGTGAAGCCGCCGTTGCTGAAGTGCCCTTCCCAGAACTTGCCGGTCTGGAAGCTGCGGTAATCCGCGTCTTTCAAGAGGCGTGGAATCGTCGGGCTGTTCTTCAGGAACGGAAGCATCTCGGCCCGGTCGACACCGGTCGGCGGGTCGTTGCAGCAGATCTTGTGCTGATGGGCGAATTGGCCGGTGAGAAGCGTTGCTAGGCTGGCCCGGCAGAGGGAAGTGGGAACGTAGCTATTGGGAAAGACGGCACCTTTCGCGGCCAGCTTGTCGAGATTCGGCGTCTGAACTACCTTGCTGCCCATGAAGCCGAAATCGGTCCAGCCCCAATCGTCGCCGACGATCATGAGCACGTTCGGCTTCTCGGCGGCGAAAAGCGATCCGGGGAGAAGAAGCAAAAGACATGCATATGAATGGAGAGACATGAATGATCTCCGAACGAAAGGGACCAAAACGCTAATCCCGAGTGTGGTCGACACCGATCAGTTGAACATAGTATACTAATGAAATGACACCTTCATCATTCAACACGGTCGATCGCATGATCGAGCCGCTAAGCGGCATCTTGAACGAGGAGTCGGCGCGTCGGCTGGTCGCATTGAAGCCAGAACCGGCTCTGCAAGCTCGAGTCGACTACCTGGCGGAAAAATGCAGTGAGGGCACGCTGACGCCGGACGAGCGAGAAGACTATAGCCGTTGCGTGTCGTTTGGCACGTTCATCGCGTTGCTCAATTCGAAAGCACGGTTGCTGCTCAAGAAGAGTGAGCCAGCCTGATGGATGCCGCCACGCGCCGAGGAAGGCAGATTTCCTCCTGAGAACGACCCGATTGAGTAACTTGGATTTACTTTACCGCACCCGCCCAATCGTAAACTGCGTGTGTTTCGCCGTCGCCTTCGACACCACGTAACCCTTCGTCTCCGCGAACTCCTGAAGGATCTTGCCCGCGCGGTCGGCGTCGATTCTGCCGGCGTGAGCGTGCAACAGGTAGCGCAGCGTTAGCGGCTCTTTGCGTGTCGTCGTGATCGGCCCGTCCATGCAGGCCGAGGCGCCCATCCAGCCATCCTCGCGGACGTGCCATTTCACGGGATGCCCGGGATTGCTGGGGTGATCGAAGTAGGTGATCCCTTCTGATTTCTCCTTGGCCACGGGACCGCTGTAGTCCATCCATTTGGCGGGCTTGCCGAAAATGGCCGGCTCTCCCGTGGCGCCTTCGCTATTGGTGATTGCGCCGCCGCCGAAGAACTCCGAGATGTTCTTGGCCACGCGCACGGCCAGGAATCCAAAGTTCGTCTTGCCGAACTCAAGCGTCTCGGCCACCGGCTTGAAACTTGCTTGAATTTCGACAAAAGTCTCATTCTCCAGACCAGGCCGCACACCGACGACGAGTTCCTGTTCGAGTAGTTCTTTGGGATTGTGCCCGTCGTACCAGTTCAAAACGACCGCCATGGATGCCTGTTCTTCACCGTCCTGATAGCAGAGCCATTCCTTCTGGCGGATGAACGGCGCGACGGCTTGGGGACGATCGGTCCAGAAGTTGATGCCGAGTGCTTTTTCGTGAGCGAACCAGATCGAACGGTGATGATCGTGATTCGGCGCGCCGGGATGCCCCATGCGCGTCAGCGACGACCCCGATGGGCCGATGAGAGGGTATAGAAACGGTCGTGGATATTTGGGATCGAAATGCCAGCGCAGCCGCTCGGCACCTTCAATTCTGAAGGAAGCCTGATGATCGGGAAGAGGGAGAACTTCGCAACGAGGGAGATTCATGGGAGGATCCCGGGAGTAACAAATGCCTATACGGAGGGGGACGTTCCGAAACGTCCCCCTCCATAGGCATCGTTATTCTAGGAGCTTCCCTTTCGAATATCACTCAATCGTCAACAGTGCCTTCGCGGTCTCACGGCGGACTTCTTCATCTGGGTCGAACAGAAGTGGACGCAGGGCTGGCAACGCGTCTTGGGATTTCTTGCCGAGCGAGCCGAGATACATCACGGCGGTTTTGCGCGTTCGCGCCACATCGGATTTGAGCACAGCGGCCATCGCGGGAACAGTCTGGGCGGAATCGGCATTGATCTGCGACAACGTCCGGATCGCCAGCACGGCCTGATCAGGGTCGTCGCGAGCAGCGAGTCTCAGAATGCCCGAGGTTGCGGGCTTGCTCGCGGACTGGCCTTTGCTCAGTGCGGTCAAGGCTGCGAGACGAACGTCGAGATCCGAATCTTCGACGCGAGCGGCCAGGGCTCGGACTACGATGTCCGTCACCGTCGGCGTCGAGCCCGGCAGCAGGCGGCCGAGCGTGCGCGTCGCGACCCAGCGGACGAACACGTCCCTGCTGCGTGAAGCCTGGATGATCTCGTCGAGTTGCGGCCGGGCGTTCGCGCCTTGATGTTCGAAGGCCTCGATCGCCGTGAGGCGAACCGCCTGCGAGGGATCATCGAATCGTTTGGCGAGCTCCGGCAACAGAAATCCGACGCCCGATCGCAAACCATCTTCGGGCGGAACCTTATCCACGTAGAGCGCGAGATCATCTGGTTGTGACAAGCGGCTGGCCAGTCCCAGAGCTCGGGCTTGTGCGACTGCTTCAGCGGATTGCACCGCGGCCAATCGCGTCTCTGCCCGTTTGGATGACAGGGCATTCACCAGCGAAGGCGCCGCCTCGTTCAAGGCATCGAACACCGGCTGAAGCATGAGCCATTTCAATTTGGCCTCAAAGGGATCGATGATCTTGGTCTCAGTATTGCTCGTGACGGGATCGGGGAGCGTTTCGCTAACTACTTGCGCGAAGAGCCGCACCCCTTCGGCGCCATTGGCTTTGACCATGTCGTCGTCATCACGGAGAGCCTGAGCGAAGAGTGGCAGCAGTCTTTTGGCGTCGCTTCCCAGACTGACGAAACTGGTTTCGCGGGTGATCGTGGCCTCGACCCAGGCTCGCACCCAAATCAGCGCGACCGCCGAACCTGCCGCACCACCCACGGAGCTCATACTCCCACTCGCAGTGATGATCGGGCGGCCAAACAAGTGAATCGATCCCGTGGCGACTTCAATAAGAGCTGAGCTTGCGGCGCGACGAACGACCGGGGATGGCGAACTCATGAATTCCTTGAGCGCCGATGCCGCGTCCTCCGCGCTCGGCGCCAATTTGCCGTAGGCGCGGATCGCCAGAGCCTTGCTCTCGTTGTCCTTTGTTTGCCGAGCGTACTTGATGATGTTGATGATGGTCTTTTTGATATCGGCCTCGGTCAGGCCCAGCTCCGGGATCAGCACGAGTGCCGCCCGCTGGCGATCGACATTCGGGCTTTCGAGTGCTGCTTGAATCTTGGCGGAGAGGTCAATTTCCTGGGCCGATCGGGCCGGAGCGGCGTGGAAGACGCTCGCCGACATGAGAACGACCATCAGGACTCGACGATTGAAATGGAGTTGCACGTCCCGGCTCCTCGTTGATGACAACATCTTCTCTAGGTTAAGAATGACCGGAGACCGGGCCACTGTCTAGCACCGAACCGTTGGTCAGTTCAAAGCTTGATGGATTTTGGTCATCGCCAAACCGGTTCTGCCGAGTGGTCTCATTGGGCAAATTACGGGGATGGCACAAGAGTCTTCTTTCGCACCAGATATAGCGAGACCTGCATCCGCGGCCCTTCATGATGCCGGATCGGTTGAAACCCGTCGTAAAACTCGGGAATCGTCCGGAACGGCCATTCATCATACCAAATGAATGTGTGCTTCCGCTCGGCCCAGGCATCATTTAAGAGGATTAACTGTGCGAACGGACGTGATGAATCGGGAACTATCAGCCAGTCGCCCACTTCGATGATCGTATCATCCGGTTCGACCGGACGAGCCCCCTCTTGTTCCGCATAGTACTGGAAGCCCCAGTGGCCGGTGAACCAGATCTGTGACCTTGGGTGATCTTGGGCTCGAATCCACGCAATTGTTTCCAGAGCCGCTCGCTTCTCGATCTGGGCATCGCGGTAATCGGTTACGAAGTAAAGCAAACCGAACAGGAGCCCGACCAGCGTTGACGCGAAGACCAAACGCCGGCGATTGGGATCGTCCCCTTCGCGAGCCAGCAGGCGGCCGACCAGCAACGTCGCGACAACCAGAATGCCCATCACGCGCCGCGCGGCCGTAAAGGTCGTCAGCAGAAAGCAAGCAGCCAATTCGACGAGCAACCAGCCGATCAGAAGGCGTTCCGCTGCGCCTCGTCGATCGCGTTTCAACAATTTCCAACTGACTGCCAGCAGGGTAACGATGAACAGGGAGCCGTTGATCCCCATGGCAATCGTGCCCAGCGAAACTTCGTCGCGGGGAAGATGCATCGCTTTCATAAAGACCGCCCCGCGGTCGGGGACGAAGGCCAGGATGACGAATTCTACGATGAAAAACCCCAAAACACCAAGCACCAGCCGACGGGATCGGCCCAGTGCGGTCAGCGCCAGAGCGATCAGCCCGGGCGACAGGCCGCCGACGATGCCGATCAACGGCATGACCTGCTCCAATTGCTGAACAACAGAAGCCGACACTTCGCCGACAGAACCCTCCCGAACGGGACCCGTGTCCGGTGTGCGTTGGCGCCGCTGTTGAAGCTGGTGCAGAAAATGCGAGCGGCCGTAGACCTGAGCGAGATAAGCCTCCCAGCCCACGAAGATCGCCATGGCCAAAACGCTGGCGATCAACCCCGCACTGCGCCGCCGAGCGATCGAGTAGCCCATCATCAAGACGACCGACGTCGCACCGGTGTACTTGGTCTGGCTCGCGAGACCGGCCAGCACACCCGCGAGCAGCAACATTCCCCAGCGCCGCCGTTCACCGTCTAGCGCTTTTAGAAACACGACCACGGCCGCGAGATTTAGTGCGACGGCAGGAATGTCGATCATCACATTCAAACTCGGCAGGAACGCGGGGGAGAGGATCGTCACGGCCAACAGCGGTTTCTCGAATCCTGGCGAGAACCGGCGAAAGAGGGCGGCCAGCGATGCGGTGAAGAGAAGACAGAAGGGGAAGAGCCAGAGTTTCAGCGCGACGAGATCCATGCCGAAGAGACTGGTCCCGACGGCGAGCCAGTAGGGGACGACCAACGGCGAAAGCAGAGTGAACGCCCCTTGGGAATGAAAGTACCAGATGATCCGGCAGCCATCAGGCGGTGGGCCGAATGGTTTAGCGGGATTTTCTTGAATGTTCAAGGCGAGCGACAGGTAGGCGTAGTCATCCGTGACCGCCGGCTTCCAGGCGTTCATCAAGCAAAACAGAACCGCACAGGGAAGCGGAGTCAGGATCCAGACAAGCGATCTCATCATCAACCTGAAAGAAGCAGAATGGACAAAGGATGAATTATGAATTGGTTGTGAGGTCGTCCTCGCGCGAGACGTGGCGAACCTTGATCGCCACGGATAGAATCACACCAATGCCTGGCGTGTGCTGGAGCAACAACCCACTCGCTCTCGCGATGGAAAGAAGCAATGACCACGACCGCGAACGACGACGAATGGGAAGAAGACGACGAAGGCGAGGATGAGGACACCATCCCTTGCCCCTACTGTAAGGCCGAGATCTACGACGGCGCCGAGCAATGCCCCAAGTGCGGCCGGTATATTTCCGAGGAAGACGCACCCGCCGAGGCGAAACCGCGCTGGATCGTCATCGCCTCCGTGCTTTGCCTGGTGATCGCGATCTTGTGGGTCTGGAAAGGGTGAAGCCTTCTCTTGGGCCTATAGAATCATTTCATGCGATCCGCATCCCTCCTCATCCTGTTGTTCCTGACAGCTTCGGCGTACGGCAATCCCGCGCCCGAAGCCAAGGCGACGGATGCCGAGATTCGCGAGGCGATCGCCAACCTCGACCATGCCCAGTACAAGGTGCGCTCGCAGGCGGTTAAGAAGCTCCTGGCTCTCGGGACCGCCGCCATCGAACCGTTGCGCCAGGCGGCCGAGACTGGTTCGATCGAGACGGCTGATCGGGCGATCAAGATCATTCTGGAACTGACCGTGAACGGCAGCGACGAAGCAAGCCGAACCGGTCGCGAGGCCTTGCAGCGCCTGATCAAGGCGAAAGGGCCGGCCCGTGAACAGGCGCGTGATGCCCTGGCTCGCATCCGCAATCAGGCCGTCGATCAGATGGAGCAACTTGGTGCTCGGTTCCATTTCATTGATGACAGGATCCGGGCCGTCTACTTCGACAACGTTGAAAGGCTCGACAAGGTCTTACCACTCTTGCGCGAGATCCCCGAGATTGAAGAGATTTCACTCTCGACGAAGAAGTTTGGCGACGCCCAGATGCATCACCTGCTGCCGCTCAAGAATCTGAAATGGTTGAACCTCTTCGAATCGGACGTCGGCGACGAGTCGCTCAAGCTTCTGAAGAACTTTCCCGATCTCGAATCGATCCCGATGGGGCATACGCGTGTCACCGATGCCGGGTTAGCTCATCTGGTGGGGCTCAAAAAACTCGACTATCTCGGCTTACGCGGCAACGCCGTCACCGACGCGGGGCTCATCCATGTAGCCAAGATCACGTCCTTGACGTCGCTCACGCTTCAGGAAACCAAGATCACCGATGCGGGGATCGGCAGGCTGACCGCACTGGAAAAACTCTCGAATGTACGCCTGCAGAACACGGCCCTGACCGATGAAGGCCTGCTGAAACTACGCGACATGGAATCGCTAACCCGTCTCGACTTGACCGGATCGAAAGTGACGGCCGCGGGGGCGGAGGCGATGCGTCAATCCAATTCGTCGATTGTGATTATACTTCGTGAGGGTGATTGAGAAAATTATGAAGTTCCCCGACTTGATTAGCGAAGCCCAGGCGTCCGAAGAACAATTCCTGCGTCAAATTTTTGTGCGTGACCAGATGGCCGAGTGGTCGAAGGCGCCACTTTTGATGGCCAAGGCCGACGGCGTCCAGTACTGGGATACCCAGGGCAAGCGTTACATCGACGCGCTCTCGGGCATCTACACCGTTTCGCTCGGGCACAACAACCGCCGAGTAATCGACGCCATCAAGAAGCAACTTGATACGCTGCACTTCTCACCGCCGATGCATGGCACGAACCCCGTGGCCGTGCAACTGGCGAACCTGATTGCCGAGGTAGCGCCAGGCGACCTCAACACCGTGAAGTTCCAGTGCGGCGGTTCGGAAGTAACGGAGGCCGCCATCAAGCTCGCGCGGCAATACCATCGGCTCACCGGCAACCCGGGCAAGTACAAGGTAATCAGCCGGTATCTCTCCTGGCACGGCTCAACGCTCGGTTCGCTCTCCGCCTCAGGACTCAAAGGCCGGCGCACGGTCAACGAACCACTCGCCCCCGGCTTCCTGCACGTTTTCCCGCCAACGTGCTACCGCTGCCCCTTCGGCAAGTCGTACCCATCGTGCGAGATCACCTGCGCGACGCTCGTCAACGACGTCATCGAGATGGAAGACCCGGCGACGATCGCCGCCGTCATGGTCGAACCGATCGGCCACACCGGCGGCATCATCGACCCGCCGCCCGAGTATCTGAAGATCTTGCGTGAAGTCTGCACCCGCCACAACGTCTTGCTTATTTTCGATGAAATCATCACGGGGATGGGCCGCACCGGGCATCTCTTCGCCGCGGATACTTTTGGCGTGATTCCCGACGTCATCTGCACGGCCAAGGGGCTCAGCGGCGGATACGCACCCCTCTCGGCCATGATTGCTCGCAGACCAATTGCCGACGCCTTCTGGGGGCCGATTGCCACCAATCCGGGGTTTGTCGAAGGCCACACCTTCGAGGGGAACCCGATCTCCTGCGCCGTTGGCATTGCCGTGCTTCGCGAAATTCTGGAACGTGACCTCTGCGCCAACGCCCGGCTTCAAGGAGAGCGGCTCCGCGCCGGCTTCCAGAAACTGGACGACAAGTATGGCATCATCGGCGACATCCGCGGCAAGGGCCTGCTCCAGGGTATCGAGTTCGTCAAGAACAAGACCACGAAGGAACGCTTCCCGAATGACCTGGGAGTGAAGATCGGCCGTCGCGCCTTGGCCAACGGCCTGCTCTGCCGCTTCGACCCCCACTGGATCGCCTTCGGCCCGGCCCTGGTGGTCACTTCGGAACAATTGGATGAAATGCTGGCCCTGCTCGATCGCAGCATCGGCGAGGCGCTTTGAAACTCGAAATTCGAATATCGAAATACGAAACAAATAAAGCAAATAAGAGATGAAATAAATCGAAAAACAAACAAGAAAAGCCAAGAATGCCTTTGTTTGGATTTTCCGCGTTATTTGTCTTCTTTTGAATTTGTTTCGTTTTTCGATATTCGTTTTTCGAATTTCAAAAGTCAAGAAGGGTGGGTGAAGGCCCGAAAAGGCCGTACCGCCTGCTGAAAAGCCGCCCCCGGAAGATGAACGGTGCCCCAGCGCGGGCTGCGGACACGCATTGACAGGCGATATTCACCGGCCGCCACCGCCCGCAATAGGTAGCGCCGGCCGCGCCAGTGCCACAAGTCAACCGTGCCCAGCGGCAAATCGACCACCGGCAGCACGTGGTACATGAAAACGAGCAAGCCCAAATAGCCCGGTCCGAATTGTTGCTCCCAGCGCTCAAGGCCTTCCACGTCGTCGCGTGTCGACCAGTTCTGCCAAGAAAACGTCGGCTTCTGTTCTGATCCGCCCGGGAACTTTCGGCCCTTCACGTCAATCAGCAGCTTGCTCGCGCCATGGACGATAAAGTCGACGCTCTTGACCGGCTCATCATCAAGCGTCGCCCTTTTGGCCTCATCAACGGCAACGTATGCCAACCGCGCATCCCTCAGGTAGGCTTCGAATGCCGCTTCGTAGTGGTTATTCCTATCCACCTTCTGCTCCTCGTGAAAAAAGCACGAAACTCGAATCTCGAAACACGAAACAAATTCGAATGAAGACAAATAAGAGATAAATTCCAAACAAAACAAGAAGACGCCTCCGCTCGCCGATGCATTTTTCTTGTTTGCTTATTCTGTTTTCATTCTTTCCTATTTGCTTTCATTGTTTCGAATTTCGACATTCGTATTTCGAATTTCCGCATTCAGAATAGTCTGAAGATTTTCGACCACCTTGGGTTCAGTAGAAACAATTTCTGTTCTAAGTGCCAGATCCTTAATCTTCCATTGGCTCGCCAAGAACTCGTCCGGACCGGCAATGAGGGCGGCTCGAAAGCCTCGTCGTTCGGCGTACTGAAACTGGGCGCCGAGCTTCTTGGCTTCGGGGTAGACTTCGCAGCCAATGCCGGCGGCGCGCACCATGCGGGCGACGCGTTGATAGTCGCCTAGGCGCTCGGCGCTGAATTGCGCTACCAGTACCGGCGCCGGGGTGCTGGTCTTGGGCAGCAGTTTGAGTTCCTCCATCGCCGCCAACAGGCGGTCGAGGCCGAGCGAGGCGCCGACGCCCGGCAGGGCCTGTTTCGTGTACCGGCCGGTGAGATTGTCGTAACGGCCGCCCGAACAAACGCTGCCGATGGTAGACAGGTCGTTCAGGAATGTTTCATAAACCGTGCCGGTATAGTAATCGAGCCCCCGGCAGATCGCTAGATCGACCTGGAAGCGTTCTTCGGGAACGCCCGCTTGCCTCAGAACCCGGGTCATCTCACCGAGATTCGCTACCCCTTTTAGAGCGGCCGCGTTACCGGCGAAACGCTCGGCCAACTGGGCCAGAATCGCGTCGTTGCTGCCCGTCGTCTCAGCTAGCGCAATCACACCCAGAGCTTGTTCCGCCGTGACGCCCGCTTCGCGGATCATTTCATCACGGACATTCTCCCGACCGATCTTGGCCAGCTTGTCGAGCGAGCGCAACAGCGACGGACCCTGGGCGTTCAGTCCGAGCGAATCGAGCAGGCCATTCAATACCAGCCGGTTGTTAACGCGGATCGTGAACCGTTCGAACCCCAGTGCGGCCATCAGGTCGTGGATCACCAAGGCGATCTCGATGTCGGCCGCATTGGCGAGCGTGCCGATGAAATCAAAATCGCATTGCATAAACTCGCGATAACGGCCGGCCTGCGGACTCTCGCCACGCCAGACTGAACCGAGGTGATAACGCTTGAACGGCATGCCCAGCGTGCTGAAATGTTGCGAGACGAACCGCGCCAGCGGCACCGTCAGGTCGAAACGCAGCGCGACGTCGCGATCGCCCGCATCCTTGAATCGGTACAGTTGCTTGGTGATCTCGGCGCCGTCGTCGACCTTGGCCAGCAGGATCTCCGTCAACTCGAGTGCGGGCGTGTCGATGGGAGCGAAACCGTACGAGCGAAAGACTCGCCTCGCCGTCTCCATTAGCCGCTCGCGCGGAATCATCAATTCGGGGGGGTAATCGCGAAACCCCTTCAGCGTCCTTGGCTCGATCAGTTTCGACACAATTTCCCCAATGCGGAATGCGGAATTCGGAATTCGGAATTCGGAAT
>Ga0105047_10003255_pt1 | contig 28679 bp, 28 predicted proteins | sample MAT04_FD_78384 | JGI IMG/M metagenome (GOLD analysis project Ga0105047, IMG submission 78384) | Freshwater microbial communities from Lake Fryxell liftoff mats and glacier meltwater in Antarctica - MAT-04 (megahit assembly) | ecosystem: Environmental > Aquatic > Freshwater > Ice > Liftoff... | reverse complement strand
TCCATTATCCCCCGCGGGTTGGGTGCGCTGGGATACACGATGCAGCGGCCGGAAGAAGACCGGCAACTGATCACGCGGACCGAATTGCAGAACCGCATTGCTGTGTTGCTCGGGGGGATCGCCGCCGAGGAGATCGTCTACAACGAGAACTCGACCGGTGCCTCGAACGATTTGCAGCGGGCGACCGATCTGGCCCGGCGAATGGTGACCGAATTCGGCATGAGTCCCAAACTCGGCCGCGTCCATTACAGCGAAATGACCCGCTCGCCATTCCTGGGTAACATGCAGCAGTCGGGCGAGCATGCGCATAGCGAGGAAACGATCCGCGAGATCGATCTGGAAATCCGCCGGATGATCGATTTCGCTTACGACACCGTCTTCGAGATTCTGATGCACCGTCGTGAAGTGATGGAACACCTCACGCGGGAATTGCTCGAACGCGAAGTCATGGACGCCAAGCAGATTCAAGATATTCTGGTGCAGTACAAAACGGGGCCGCGTATCGCACCGGGGACAGCGGCTTCTCCGCCTCCCCCGCCGGCGTTGTCCCCCGAGAACGAATTGCGTGAAACCGACCGTCCGGAAGACCGCGACGTGCGGGCCGACGCATAAAACACACCTTTAGAAAACAATTTCACATGACACTCGTCGGATTTTTTCTGCTCCTAATCATCGCGTTCGTCTGCGGGGCCATTGCCCAGACGATGGTTGGCGGCGGCCGCGGCGGCTGTCTCGTCACCATCGCCGTCGGCTTTATCGGGGCGATGCTCGGCAGTTGGATGGCAAAGTCGCTGGGCCTGCCGATACTGCTGGCGGTTGATATCGGCGGCGGCGAGCAGTTTCCGATCATCTGGTCCATCATGGGCGGCGCGCTATTTTGCGCGATCATCAGCCTGCTGACACGCCGGCGTCCGTAAGACGGAAAGCTCGGATGTCTTTTTGACTGTAGGGTTTGCCGAGGGCTTTGACGAGGCGAACCACATTTTGCTGCAGGCACGAAGAGGGTTCGCCTCGAAGACTCGGCAATCCCTACCTCGATCAAGAAGTTTGTACAGGCGGCATTGATCTATTTCTCCGCTTTCGGAAACCCGGCGTCGAGCAATTCTTTATAGCCCGGTTTCAGCGGTCGGACTTCGTAGCCATATTTGGCCAAAATCTCGCCAGCCAATAACGCCCGGCGACCGCGGCGACAGTAGATGTAGATGCTCTTTCCCTTGGGCAGCACTTTCGCCAAGTCCTCGGCTGACGGATCTTTTTCGAGTCGGACGAGCGGGACTAGAATCGCGTCTTTGAGATGCCCCTCGTCCCACTCCTCAATTGTGCGGGCATCCACCAGCACCGCCTGCTTGTCCGTCAGATTTTTCTTGACGGTTTCGAGGGAATCGGTGGTAGATTCGACCTCGGCCGTGGCGAAACCTCCAAGAATCGATAGTGCAACCAATGTTGCAATGAGAATGCGGAGCGGTTGCGTTCTCATGGAATATTGGTCCGTTCGATTTCAGGAGGCCCGAGAATTGACACGATTTCCGAGCGACGACAAGGAATGTGTAAGTCTTGCCCATTGATTTGCAGAAGTGGTTGTAATGTGGTTGTGCCCTGTGGCAAAACACCTTGGATGCTCGCATATAGTCTATCTTCGTCTGTACCAACCAGTTCGATGGCCAGGTAAGTATCGCCTTCGATCTTCCTCCAGCCTCGAAATTCGGATTGGTCATGGTTGGCGGAAGAAAACAGTGTAAATCCCGGCGGAGAAAGTCCCCGTTCGTAAGCCTCGCGGATTTCAACGGAATCCGCACCCTCAACAATGAGATTCAGCGTCACATGCCGAGCTGGATCATTGCTTTGAGAGAGCTTCACCTTCAGTACGCTGTACCTGGGATCTTGTGCTTGATCCCCATGCTCCACATGACCGATCAGACCGGGATAATGGTCGATAGTCATGACCGAGTATCGTTCCGTTTCCAAGTTCTCGAGGAATAGTCTGCTGCCACGTAATGCTCCGAGAATGACTGCAATTGACCCGAAGACGAGAATCACAATCTTCAAGGTTCCCCAACGCTTTCGTGGCGCGGGAGTCGTTAGTGACGGCATGCATTACCCCCGTCGTGGGACAAAGTTCCGCAGATGGGTCACACTCTGCCGCAGCGATGTCTGCCGTGATTCCAGGGAACCTTCATAGGCCCGATCTTCGACTTCCACGCACACCGGGCCTTGATAGCCAGCGTCGGTCAGGACGGAGAAGAAGCGGCCCCAGTCGACTTCGCCGAAGCCGGGGAGTTTGGGCGTGTGGTACTCCAGCGGATGTGCGAGGATGCCGACTTCATTCAGGCGTTCGAGATCGAGCCGCACATCTTTGGCGTGAATGTGAAACAGCTTCTCGCGGAATTCCCGCAGCGGGGCGAGATAGTCCATCCGCTGCCAGACCATGTGCGACGGATCGTAGTTGAGGCCGAAGGCGGCGCTCGGGATGTCGGCGAACATCCGTCGCCAGATCCGTGGCGACACGGCGAGATTCTTTCCGCCGGGCCATTCATCGGCCGAGAACAACATCGGGCAATTCTCGATCCCGATTTTGACCCCCTGATCTTCCGCCAGCTGGATCAAGGGCCGCCAGACTTCGAGAAATCGCGGCCAGTTGTCGTCGACCGATTTTGTCCAATCGCGGCCGATGAAGGTGTTGACCCGGTCGAGTTTCAGCAAGCGCGCCGCGGCGAAGACTTTTTTCAGATGGGCAATCGCCGTGTCGGCTTCCTCGCGATTCGGCGACAGCGGATTGGGGTAATAGCCCAACCCGCTGATTTCAACGCGGGCTTGTGCCATCACGGCCAGCACATCGTCGGCCTGGGTCGCCGAGAATTCCGTCACATCGATATGTGTGACCCCCGCGTATCGCCGCTCGGCCCGGCTCACGGGCCAGCACATCAGTTCGACGCAATCGTATCCGCAAATCCGCGCGAACTTGGCCACCTGGTCCAACGTCTGATCGGCGAGAATGGCACTCACGAATCCCAATTGCATGGCGCGTGATCTCGCTTCAGTGTCGGAGTTCAGAAGCCCAGACCCAGACCGTTCAGCGCGGCCGTACCGACGGAGCCGTCGGTGATGTCGAACATGGTGGGATACCGTTTGGCCCACGGTTTGTTCGCCGCCGGGCAAAACTGGCGGGCGTTGCCCTCAATCGCGGCGACGCTGGGAATGCGGGAGGCCAGGCTCGCGGAATGCAGGAACGAATAGCCGGGGCAGCTGAGATCCTGCACGCACAGAAACAGACCGAACTTCTGAGCCGCGGCACCCAGCAGCAGCGATTCCGTCTGGCCTTTGCACGCCTTCAGCGCCACGCCGCTGTAGCCCATGTCGCGGCTGAGCAGCAGCGAATCGTAATCGGTGAGCGATTCATCGATCACGACCGGCTTGAGCTTCGCAGCCGCGTGCATCTTGTGCTCGGGATGAGCTTTCAAGTCGCGGTGCGTCGGCTGCTCGACGTACTGGATGCGGTCGTATGCCGCGGGGGATATCTCCTGCACCGTTTTGAGCACGCTGATCAGATAATCGACGTTGGCGCATTTCTCGTTGAAATCGAGGGAGTAGCACCAGGTTTTGCAGCCGCGTTTCGCCTGGGCTTCCGCCGCGACTTTCTCGACGGCCAGAATCCGCTGCGTGTCCCAGTCGAAATTATCGCCGGCCAGTTTGATCTTCATGTGCGTGAGGCCATTGAACCCGATCCACTGGCCCAGCGTTTCCGGCAAGCCGTCGCCGACTTTCTTCATGACATCCTGATCGGTCAGCGGATCGAGCGCGCCGATCAGATGATACAGGGGCATGGTCGCCTTCGGTTCCCGCAGCGTGTACTTGTCGAGATACTCGCCGGCGAACTGGTCGTCAAGGTATTCCGCCAGATCGTGATTCATGAACTTCGAGGTCAGCGCATTGTAGCTGTTGACGTTATGCACCCGGCCGTAAGCGTCATGCAAGGCGGCGTCGAACGGGCTGGCGGACACGAGTTGCGCCAATTCGGGCATAGTTTCCGCGAGCTTGAGCTTGTTGCTCAGCGTTTTCGCGGTGTGATGGTACTCAGCCGACAGGTGGTAAGTGAGGTCGATCGGGTGGCCGTATTCGCGGCAGATGCTGCCGAGATCGCAGACTTCCTGGGCGAAGGTCTTCATCGCCCCTTCGGACTGCTCGCCGGAAACTTTGTCCGACGGCCACGCCCAGATGTTGCCGACGGGCATGCTGCCGAAGCCCGTCTCGCGATGTTTGCCATCGCGGGTTTCGACGGTGACATCCACGTTGATCAGGAAGGACTTGTCGATCACGCGGCCGCCGAATTTCAACGGCGTGCGGAAGACAATCGGCTCGAACGCACAGTTGACTTCTTTAATGCAGACATCGGTACCTTTGCCCATGACTCGTCAGCTTGCCGCTACGGGGATACGGATTCGAGACCCTTCGTTCGCGATGATCTTAGCGGAGAATGGGTGGCCGGATCAAGTTTTCCGCCGATCTTTCCCGACACGTTCGCCATCTTCGTTCGCGGACTTTCGACAGGCGACCGGTTAAAGGGGATGCCTGGCAAGAATCAGGGAATCAATTTTGACCTTATCTGATGAAGCACGCATGATGACCTCACCGCGACGATGGCCACCTTTCGACGTCCCGATTGTCACATTGGCGACAGTGGCGTGGCTGCTGTGCGGCAATTATTTCACGGACGCCGCTCCCCCGGGGGCGTCTCAGAGCCGGAAGCGTCAGCGACGGTCGATCCCACATCAGGCAGCAGCGGCACACTTGGATTAGCCACGTCCATCTGCGGTCAAAGAGGGGCGTTGCTGAGATACTGGGGCCATGAATGCAGGCGTGTGTAGTATGCGGGTGGGTGTCCCAGCCACCCGCCGAAGTGCGAGCGAGGAAATTCAGTAGTCAACCTCTACCTGCGATAGATCACGACCTTTACAAGTGGTGAAAATAAGAACTTGTTCAGCTCATCAAGAATAATCAACTTGGTTTTGTCTTGATGAAATCTGCCAGAGCCTGCACCAATCAATGGCATGGCCAGCGATTCAAAGCCATGTTCCTCTGACAATCGAATTGCGTTCCGCACAGAAGCTCGAATAGAGAACTCTGTCGCCGTCCAAAAGAGATTGATACCCGCAACGTGAATGATCCCTTTAAACGGAAGCTTGCCGGCCGAGGTCAATACCGCTCCGCCTAGCGGAATCGGCCCGTATCGCCCGACTTCTTGAAATGGCTTGATCCCTCCGCGGCGTTTGATCGCCCCCGAGACGCCCTGCGGTAAGAGCAACCACCACGGGATGATGTTGCGGTTCCAGGCATTGACGATGATGTCAACATCCTGGTCGAGCAAATCGCCCTCAATGATTTCTATGCGGTTCTGGCTCACTTCGAGGACTCTCCGGTCGCACCACTCGGAATGATGTCGGCTTGTGTTTCCTGCCGCCGTGCCTGCTCACCGGCTTCCTTCAACGGCACACCCAGCTTTCGCAAGGCTTCAACCATGCGGAAACGCTGGTCAATCGCTTCTGGCGACATGTCGGGGTTCTTGGGGTCGGGATAGGCAGTTGTCATGGTCGCGATTCCGGGAATGGTCCCGGCGATGCCATCGCCGGGCTTTGAGTTTGAAATTTGATTTCTGTGGAGCGCTCGCCCCCTCTCCCTGGCCCTCTCCCCCGAGGCGGGGGCGAGGGGACAAAAAAAGACGCGCTTCGCTCGGAAGCCCTCGCGGCGCGGCTAACCTTGCGTCTCTCTGCCCCTCTTTCTCACTCCCCCTCTAATCCTTTATCCCTATATCTTTCTAACCTTTCACCTCCCCCAGCACTTCGCCCATGCTCTGGTCCAGCATGGCGACCATTTCGTCGATTTGCTCGGCGGTGGAAATCAGGGTGGGGCCGAAGGCGAGCCAGTGGGGGTCGAAGCGGCACAATAGACCGTGTTGCAGGGCGCGTTTGCCGATGCGGACGCCGAGGTTCACTTCGGCGGGGAAGCGTTCTTTCGTTTTGATGTTCTTGACGAATTCGATCCCTTGCAGCAGGCCTTTGCCGCGGATGTCGCCGATGACGCCGTATTTTTTGGCGAGGCCGGCGAAGGCGGTGCGTAATCGTTCGCCTTGGATTCGCGCGTTGCCGCAGAGGTCGCGTTCCAGGATTTCCTGAATCACGGCGATGGCACCGGCGCAAGCGACCGGGTGGCCTTCGTTGGTATGGCCTTCGACGAAACCGGGGTTGGTCGCGACCGGCCCCCAGAAGACATCGGCAATCGGTTGGCGGACGATCATCGCGGAGATCGGCATGAATCCGCCGCTAATTCCCTTGCCGGTGCAGATGGCGTCGGGGATGACGCCGAACGTTTCGGCGGCGAACATGCGGCCGGTTCGCCCGGCTCCGGTGATGATCTCGTCGAAGATCAGGAGAATATTGTGCTGGTCGCAGTATTTGCGGAGCAGCGGCAGATATTCTTCCGGCGGGTCGATGATGCCGCCGGTATGGCCGATGGGTTCGACCATGATTGCCGCGACTGTGGATGGGTCTTCGAGGTCGATCACATCATTCACCAGCGTGGCGCAGGTGATGCCGCAGTTGCCACCGTCGTACTCTTTGCCAAATGGACAGCGATAACATGTCGGCGGGAAAACTTTGACGAACCCGGCCGGCAGCGGTTCGTTCACGGTCTTGCGGGATTTCAAACCCGACGCGGCAAGCGAACCCATCGTGGAGCCGTGCCAGGAATTGTAGCGGCTGATGATTTTGTATTTGCCGGGGTTGCCGGTGAGGCGGTGGTATTGCCGGGCGAGTTTGATCGCGGCTTCCGTGACTTCGGAGCCGGCACATTCGAGCTTCACGGTGTTGAGATCGCCCGGCGAAATTTCGGCGAGCAGATTCGCCAATTGAATGGCGAGCGGATTCGTGCCGTGCATCGGGGGGGAAAAGTGAAGGACATCGAACTGTTTCTTGATCGCCTCGATCACCCGGCGGTTGTTGTGCCCGACGGAGACGGTGTAGATGCCGGAGAGGGCGTCGAGATACCGTTTGCCGTTGACGTCCCAGTAATGGACGCCGTCGGCCTTCGCCATGATCAGCGGTTCCTTCGACCACTCGGCCATCTGGTCGCGGACGAAGATCTGGCGGAGAAAGCGTTCCTCGGAACACTGGGCGACGGAGATGAGGTCGATACCGGGGGAGGTTGTCATGGGATCGTGGGTTGTGAGTTATGGGTTGGTGTTGTTAGGTTAGCCGCGACGCGACGCTTCGGAGCGGAGCGATTTTTCGTCATGATGGATGATATCGTCGTGTGGCGCGCTCCGCTGCGCAGAGCCTGCGCGTCACGGCTAACCGGGTTACCCCTCACTCAATCCCACGACTCATCATGACCGCCGTCACCACACCGCATAGTTTCTGTCAGCTGGGTTATGTCGCGCGAAGCATCACCCCGCCGGTGGGGATTTATCACCGCATGTGGGGGGCGGCGACGCATGAACAATCGACCGGCGTGCACCGTGATTTGGAAGCGGCCGTGTTGACGTTCGCGGCGGTTGGGGACCAATCCGGCCGGCCGGCATTCGTTCTGATCGCGCTGGACCATTGCCTATTCTGGCCGCCGGAAATGAAACGGCTCAAGCAGGCGATTCACGACATCACCGGGATTCCGGAACGCGATTTTCTGATCACGTTTTCTCACACCCACGGGGCCGGGCTGATGGACCCGAGCCGGAAACACCTGCCTGGCGGGGAACTGATTGAGCCTTATCTGCAGGAATTGGGCGAAACACTAGGCGAGATGATTCTCGAAGCGCTGGCCGACGTGCGGCCCGTCACGATCACTTATGCCACCGGCCGTTGCGACATGGCCCAGCACCGCGATCATTGGGATGAGGTGTCGAAACAATTCGTGTGCGGGTTCAACCCCGGCGGACCGGTCGACGATACGGTCCTCGTTGCCCGCGTCACGGACGAGGAAGGCGTGATGATGGAAACCATCGTCAATTACGGCTGCCATCCGACGACTATGGCCTGGGAGAACACGCTGATCAGTCCCGATTATCCCGGGGCGATGCGGGATGTGATGCAAGCCGACGGCCCCCCGTGTGTCTTCCTGCTCAGTCCTTGTGGTGATGTCGGCCCCAAAGAAGCTCAGCAAGGAGATGTCGAGGTCGCGGATCGCAACGGCCGGCAACTGGGATATGCGGCCTTGTCCGCCCTGGAGTCGCTGCCGCCGCCCGAGACGCAATTCTTCTATCGTGGTCCGGTGATTTCCGGAGCGACGCTGGGCGACTGGCGACACGAACCGATGTCGGACGAGCAGCGCCGGCGAGCCACGGAGTTTTCCGTCAAGCGGCTGACGATCCCCCTGCCCTACCGCTCCGACCGCCCGACGGTGGCGGAACTCGAAGCGGAACGGACGCGATGTCTGGCCGAGGAACAAACCGCTGTGCGGGCCGGCGATGAGTTACACGCTCGCGATTGCCGGGCTTTGGTGGAACGGCTGACCCGAGCCATCACCAAATGGTCGGCCGTGCCGGCGGGTGAAAACTATCCGTATGATGTGGTGTTGATGAAACTTGGCGAGGCGATCTGGATCACGTTTGAAGGGGAACCGTATCAATTGTTGCAGACCGAACTCCGGCGGCGGTTTCCCAATACGCCGATCATGATGGCCGTCATCGGCGATGGCTGGCGGTCGTCGTATCTGGTGACGCGGGAAACCTACGACAAGAACATCTATCAGGAAACGGTGGCGATTCTCGCCGAGGGATGTCTGGAACGGCTGATCGAGGAAGTCTCGCGGGCGATTGCGACGATGTAAGAGGAAAGAGGCGAGAGGGAAGCGGGAAGCGGCTTTAGTTTTTTCTCTTGCCTCTTGCCTCTCCCCTCTTGCCTCTCGAACAAGACGAATCGTTGCCGTGTGACTATAATCCGCCCATGCCGAACGAATCGTTGGGAGACTACCTGTCACTTTTGCATGATGCGGGCGAGGTCGTGCGCATTTCCGTGCCGGTCGATTCCGCGTTGGAGATCGCCGAGATCACGCGGCGAGCGAATCAAAGCGTGGATGGCGGCCCGGTGCTGCTGTTTGAATCGGTGCGTGGCAGCACGATGCCGGTGGTGACGAATTTGTTCGCCAATCGAGCGCGTGTGTGCCGTGCGCTGGGCGTGCGTTCGGGCGATGAACTTGTCGACCGGATGTCGCCTGCCGCCCAAACAGACAATGGTGCCAGGCGTTGGACCGGATTGCTGGGTGCGGGCAGCCCCCTGTCGGCTGGGTTCCCGCCGCGCGTGTTGAAGCAGGGATATTGCCAGCAGATTGTGAAACTGGGGCGAGATGTCAATCTGTGGGAATTGCCGGCCTTGCGGAGTTGGCCGGTCGAATCGCATCCGGTGATCACGTTGGGACAGGTCATCACGCGGCATCCGTTGACCGGCGTGCGCAGCCTCGAACTTGTGCCGATTCAAATCATTGACCAGCAGCGATTGGTCCCGGCCTGGCACCGCTACCATCGCGGATATCAACACTGGCTGGCGGCTCAGGCATCCGCGCAACAACTGCCGATCGCGATTTCGCTGGGTGCGCACGCGGGACTCACAATCGCGGCGAGCGCCACTTTGCCCGAGGATGCCGACCCCTACGATTTCGTCGGAATTCTCCAGCAGAATGCGGTTGAACTCGTGAAGTGCCGCACCAATGAATTAGAGGTCCCCGCACATGCTGAGATCGTGATCGAAGGGATGCTCGACCCGTCGGCGGCCTGTCACTTCGCGACTCCTGTCGCATTGCCCGTGGGATATGCCGGGGTGCGCGCGGAGCAGCAGCCGACGATTCAAGTCACCGCGCTCACGCATCGCGCGAATCCGATTTACCCGGCTCAAGTGGTCGGCGTCTCGGGTGGCGATGACGCCTGGATTCGGTGGTCGCTGGAGCGATTGTTTCTTCCCTGGGTGCGCGCCACGGCTCCCGAGATCATGGATTGCCATAGCCTGTCTGCGAGCGGCGGGCGAAGTTGGTTGTTCGCCCGCATCCGCAAGATGTATCCCAGGCAAGCTCACAAAGTGCTACATGCATTGTGGAGTCATCCGCAGACGATGCTATCGAAGGGAATTGTGATCGTCGATGAAACGGTCGATGTTCAGATTCCTGATGAAGTCTGGGCGGCTTTCGCGGCGCATGTCGATCCCGCGGTGGATGTCATACTTGCCGCAGGGATGGCCGATATCGACGACCCGGCTGCCAATTCCCTCGATCCCGGCAGAAAACTGGGGATCGATGCCACGGAAAAGTTCCCGGAAGAACGCGCGCACCGCCCCGGCCTCACTCCGCTCCGCGTCTCGGCCGAGGTGCGTCAGTTGGTTGAAACCCGGTGGGCGGGCTATGGAATACCAATCAGAGAGGAACATGCGTCGTGAGTACCGTGGTCGATAAATCGGGCGACCGCGTCCGGGAGATGTTCGGAGAAATTTCCGGGCGCTACGATTTTCTCAATCATCTCCTTTCCGGCGGGACGGATTATTATTGGCGCTGGCGAACCGTCCGCGCCTGTCCGCCGCGCGTTGCTGCTCCGCTGCTCGATGTTTGCACCGGCACCGGTGATCTGGCGATTGCGTACTGGAAGAAAGCGCGGGGCAAAGTTCCGGTCTTCGCGACCGATTTTACGCCTCAGATGCTGCACATCGCCCGCGAGAAATTCGCGAAGGTACGGAAAGCGGATCAGGCGGAGATCACCTTTCAGGAAGCCGACACGCAGGTTTTGCCTTTTGCCGATGACACGTTTCAAATCGTCTCCGTGGCGTTCGGGTTGCGGAACGTTTCCGACACGCGCCGGGGTTTGCAGGAGATGATCCGGGTCTGCCAGCCGGGCGGCCGAGTCGTTGTTCTGGAGTTTTCGCTGCCTGGAAATCGGCTGTTGCGCGGTCTGTATCTGTGGTATTTTCGGAATGTGCTGCCGAAGATCGGGCAATGGCTGATGCGGAACAGGCAATCCGCTTACAGCTATCTGCCGGCATCCGTGTCGGAGTTTCCTTACGGACAGGCGCTGGCCGACATCATGTCGGAATGCGGGTTGTCAAAGGTGAAGTGGACCCCCCTCACCTTCGGCATCGCGACGATGTACATTGGGGAGAAGTCGCACATTGGGGAGAAGTCCGCGTCGTGAAGTCAATTTGGTCCCGGCGTCGCCGACGCCGGGCTTTGTGTGACTCTTAACCATAAGCACTCAACCCTTAGCCCTTCCATGCAATCCATTGTTCTCGCCATCACCGGAGCCAGCGGAGCCGTCTATGCCGTGCGGCTGCTCGAAGTGTTGATCGCCGCGGGGCGCACGGTTCATCTCACGATTTCCCCGGCGGCGACGGAAGTCTTCTCCCATGAACTGGGATTGAAGATCGATCTGGAGAACTTTCGACTCGAACAACTGCTCTTTGAGGATGATCGACTGCAAGACAGCAAACTCAAGGAACTGAAACCACAGCGCGCTGATTACGCGGCCAGTTCGATTTTCAGCGACAGTGAGATCACCGCCGCCCGAGTGCAGTATCATCATTACCGCGACTATTACGCCGGCATCGCCAGCGGGTCATTCCTCACTGACGGCATGGTAATCTGCCCCTGCTCCGGCGGGACCATGGCGGCCGTGGCATCGGGACAATCACAAAATCTGATTCACCGAGCCGCCGATGTCCATTTGAAAGAGCGGCGAAAACTGATTTTGGTGCCGCGGGAAACTCCGCTGAGTGTCATCGCGCTGGCCAACATGCAAACACTGGCCCAGGCCGGGGCGGTGATCCTGCCGGCATCGCCCGGTTTTTATCACGGCCCGCAATCCATCCGCGACCTCGTCGATTTCATCGTCGGCCGCATCTGCGATCAACTCGGCGTGAAGCATGAATTATCGAAGCGGTGGGGAGCATGATTAACCAGCCCGACGCGCAAGCAAGGGTAATTGAGGCGTTAGGTATTTGGCGTTTGGCGTTAGAAACGTGCGCCACATCTGGATTTCAAACGGATAACGGACAATGATGCACACCCGACTCACCACAGGCTTGCTCACAATGCTGCTCATCAACGGACTCTTATTCGCCGCCGACGCCCCAGCCCCCGGCAAGCAGGTCGGCGTCACGTTTCAATCGCCGACGGATGCCAACCAGAAAACGAATTACCTCGTGTTCCTGCCGAGCGAGTACGGGAAGACAGACCAGAAGTGGCCGCTGCTGATTTTTCTGCATGGCGCGGGCGAGTGTGGCGACAATCTCGATCTGGTCAAGATTCACGGCCCGCCGAAGTTGGCCGAACAACGGCCGGCCGATTTTCCGTTCATCATCGTCTCTCCTCAGGCAGAGAAGCCGAAGGATGATGGCCCCTTCGTGGAAAACTGGGAGACGCGAAAATTGTCGCAGTTGCTCGATCATCTGCAAACCACTTACGCCGTGGACACCGACCGTGTGTATCTCACCGGCCTCAGCATGGGAGGCTTCGGCACACTACGGTGGGCGGCCCATGAACCGAAACGGTTCGCGGCCATCGTTCCCGTTTGCGGCGGTGGCTGGCATTACTACGGGAAGCACCTGAAAGATGTCCCAACCTGGATGTTCCACGGCGACCAGGACACAGCCGTGCCGCTGGCTTTTTCACAAGTCGTCGCCGACGCCATCCGCAAAGAGGGGGGCGACCCGAAGCTCACGATCTACGAAGGCGTCGGCCACGACAGTTGGACGGCGACGTATAACAACCCGGAAGTCTACAAGTGGCTGCTGAGCCATAAGCTGTCGGACCGGAAACCGGTTGAGAAGAAATGATCTCACGCAGAGGCGCGGAGTTCGCTGAGAAGTAGCGATCTGCAAGGGTTGGGGTGAAACGTGTTAATTCGTTATGACCCATGCTTTGCAGAGTTTCACATCATCAATGAGGGGTATCGAGCAAGGTCTTGTTCTAAATCGGGCACCGGGTCTACTGAACGATAGGCTTCTTCGACAATCGGCCTTCCTCGATTAAGTTGATAGATCGCCATCACACGTCCCATTGTCTGCATATCTCGCGGTTCCTCCAGAATCGGAGCCAGCAGTCCGCAGATCAAATCCACCTGCTCATCCTCTGATACACCACTTTCGATTCTCGAACGTATCAGTTTCCAGATGGCGTTCTCCCACGATGACTTTGATTGCTTTTTCTCTTCGTAGAGTAGTTCACTGAGCCATGCATAAACTTGGGTTCCAAAGTTCGTCCTTGAATCATTCAGGAGATCTGTGTAAGTTTTCTCGATGATTTCAAAAGCGTCTGCCGGCCTATCTTGTTGCAGCGATTGATACGCCTCCCTCAACCATTCTTCGGCGAACATGTATGTGATTTCGTCATGGACACTGTTTGTGCGTGACTCATCGGACTTGTTCATGCTTTCGCTTCCTGCCCGCGCCAAAACGACGCTCCGCTACGGAAACCCTGCGCGTCGCGGCTAACCGGTAATGATCAATCGGCAATCAACATCAAAAACTCGTCTTCCGTCAGAATCGCGATGCCCAAACCCTGGGCTTTTGTCAGCTTGCTGCCGGCCGATTCGCCGGCGACGAGGTAGTCGGTTTTCTTGGAAACGCTTGACGCCGCGTGGCCGCCGTGCTGGCGAATGAGTTCCTGGATTTCATCACGGCTGTATTTCGCCAGCGTCCCCGTCACAACCAACGTTTTCCCCGCGAGCTTCCCCGCCGCTTGCGGGTTCGCAGCCCCTTTCGCATCCTCCTTCTTCCCGAAGTTCAGCCCCGCCGCGTAGAGTTCCGCGATGATCGTCTTTCCAATATCGCTCTGGAAATAGCGATGAATCGACTCCGCGATGATGTCGCCGATGTCGTTCACTTCCGCGAGCGCCTCCGCAGATTGTGCCGCGATTTCGTCCATCGCTCCGAACTGCTCGGCGAGACTCTGAGCCGTGCGTGTGCCGACGTGGCGGATGTTGAGGGCCGTTAAGAGCCGCCACAGCGGGCGGTCTTTGGATGCCTTAATCCCGGCAAGCAGATTGTCGATCGATTTCTCACCCATCCGTTCGAGATCGATCAATTCTTCCCGGCGGTCTTTCAATCGATAAACATCGGCGAAGCTGTTAATGAACTTCTTCTCCGTGAGTTGTTCAATCAGTTTGATGCCGAGGCCTTCGATATCCAGCGCCTCACGCGACGCGAAGTACCGCAGGCTTTCGCGCAACTGAGCCGGACAACTCGGATCCGGGCAGCGGATGTAAACACCCCCTTCGTCTTTTTTGACTCCGGTATCGCAGTCGGGACAGCGGGTGGGGAACTCGTAGGTGGGGCGTGCTTCATTTAGCGATTCCACACGGACAACATGCGGGATGATCTTGCCGGCTTTTTCCACGATGATCGTGTCGCCGATGCGAATTCCGAGTCGAGCGATCTCATCACGATTGTGGAGGCTGGCACGAGAAACAGTCGTCCCGGCGATCTCCACCGGTTCCAGCATCGCGGTGGGGGTCAAGGTGCCGGTCTTACCGACGGTGATGATGATGTCCCTCACCCGCGTGACGGCTTCGTATTTCTCCCATTTGTACGCGACGACCCAGCGGGGGCTTTTGCTGGTGTAGCCGAGTTGTTCGCGGGTTTCAAAATCGTTGACTTTGAGGACGATGCCGTCGACTTCAAAGTCGAGGGAGTGGAGGTGTTCCATGAGATCGCGTACGAAACCGCAAGCGTCTGCGAAGGTCGGTTTGACTTCGGCGTGCGGGACGTGCGGGATGCCGAGGCGTTCGATCAATTTCAGGAAGTCGCCGTGGGTGCGGAGTTCGTCTCCTTCGAGCGCCCCGACGCTGTGGGCGAAGAAGCGGAGTTTACGTTTCGCGCAGAGTTTGGGATCGAGCAGTTTGATCGCACCGGCGGTGGCGTTGCGCGGATTTTTGAATTGTTCTTCCCCCGCCTGCTCCTGCTCGGCTCGCAAATGGGCGAAGTCACTGTTGGCGATATACGCCTCGCCGCGGACTTCTAGAAGATTCGGAAATGGCGGCGGCAACACGAGCGGCACACCATGCATTGTGCGGGCATTGTGAGTGACATCATCGCCCCGGCGGCCGTCGCCACGGGTGAGCGCCCGCGCTAACCGGCCCTGTTCGTAAGTGAGCGAGAGTGCCACGCCGTCGACTTTGTACTCGACCAGCCAGGCGGCAGGATCAGGACCGATCAACCGCACGACGCGGTGACCGAACTCGGCGAGTTCTTCATCGGTGTAAACATTGTCAATCGACAACATCGGCACGCGATGGTCGATGGTGACGAATCCCGCAATCGGTTCGCCGCCGACTTTTCGCGTTGGGCTGTCGGCCGATGCCAACTCCGGATGCGCGGCTTCCAGTTTCTGCAACCGCTGCATCAACCGGTCATATTCGAGATCGGAAATTTCCGGTTGGGCAGAAGTGTAGTAGAGAGCATCGTGCCGGCGGATGTCGGCATAAACTTGCTCCATTTCGGTGTGTATGGATTGAGTCATCGCGCTGGATGGAAAATGGGGTTAGGGGTTAGGGGTTAGGGGTTAGGGGTTAGGGGTTAGGGGTTAGGGGTTAGGGGTGATGACTCCGGCTCGCTGGTCGCAGGTTCCGAACCCCGGTTGGAAACTGGAACGCGATCCGTCGCCATCGCCAGTACTCCCAGGACGAGCACGAGTCCGACTTCGCCGAGCAAAAGCGGGATGCCGTTGTGGTTGAGCCAGGTGTTCATCGGCAAATTGGGATCGCTGAACACGCCGGCGATCATGACGAAGACCGTCAGGACGAACAGCGTCGCCATCAGGCCCGCCAGGCGAAACAGAAGCGAGGGTGAGTTGGACATGAGACGCTCTGAATAAGGCTGAAACGCAAAGGCGCAAAGAGCGCAGAGAGTCAATAATTAATTCACTGCTGGCGATCCCTGACCGGCTTTGCGATTCTTTGCGTCTTTGCGTTGAAAAGTTACTTCGCACGATGCGGAAGAAGTGCTTGTTCGAGGTCCAGCAGCCAGCGTTTCATGTCGGTGCCGCGAGGTGATGTATAGTTGCCGATCTTTCCCCCCGCTGCCACGACGCGGTGGCAGGGAATGATGAGCGGTATCCGATTGCTGGACATCACCGTTCCCACGGCCCGGGCCGCACCGGGTTTTCCGACCGCCGCAGCGACCTCGCCATACGTTTGAACGCTGCCAGAGGGAATGCGTTTCACATATTCGAGGACATCCTGCTGAAACTGCGTCAACGGGGGAAAGGCACAGTCGATGGAGACGAACGAAACTTTCTTGCCGTTGGCATATGCCTGCAATTTCTCACGGAGTTCCGGATACCAATCCGCTTCGGTGGTATCCCCTGTTCCAATTCCCAATTCGCGGCGCAGCGTCTGGGCATCGGCATATCCCAGTTTGAGTGCGTGGACCACGGCGTTGGCACCGATGTAGCCAATCCACCCGCAGGGAGTTTCCAAAATTGTGCCGAAAAGTGCTTCCGTCTGCGAGGTTCGAGCTGTGCTCTCGGCGAACCGCATCCCGTCGGATGATGTGACGCGTCTCTCGAAATTCTGGTGAACGCGGCCAAAACCTGTGGATGAATCAGCCTTCCGGGTGGCGACACTTTGACCCATCGGGTGTTCCTTTATAGAATGCGGCAGTGTGATGTTGAGGTATTGCCAAGTGGCGATGCAAGACTTTTTGCATTGTAGCCAAGTTGCGTGAAACAGGATGCCGCGTGCTGGCGGGAATTTGTTGGAAAGTATGTGCTGTCCAATGGGATTCCCGCTGGCGACGATGACCTTATCGAGGATGCATGCATGATTCCCTACGAATCGCTCGCGGACGATTTTTACATCAACATGAATCTCAGTACGGAGATGCAGCTTCCCGCCGGCCGCGAAACGATTCTCGGTTTCTTTGAACGCATCCAAAAAACGTACCCGGAAATGCGGAATTTTTACACCCGGGAGAACGGTGATTTCGTGCTGGAAGAAGATAAAGACCTCGGCCACCAGCGCTGGATCTCACTGGAACCGCGACGTATCTGCAGCGGCCACATCAACCCCGATCATCCCGAGCGGTCCATCGAACAGCATGCGTTGGTGCTGGATTTGGTTCCCTACATGCTGTCAGTCAGCCCGCTCGACTGTGAAGCGCTCGATTTCATGGTCGGCTTCGATTTTTCCTATCGGGGCAATCACGATGCCATCGTGGCGGAAGCGCTGGGGGCGAGTAGCGCGATGGAAGGTCTGCTGGAGATTCCGGGCAGCCAGATCCTGAACTTCGAGCCGTCGGTGACAATCAGCCTCGATGAATCGTGCCGACGCCAAGCGCGGCTGATGATTGAGACCCGCACCAACGCCTATCAAGTTCGCCGGGGCGAGTTCCCGGAAGAACAGATCAGCGTGTATTTCACGGTGCGGCAGTACGGCAGCCTGAACTCGAATACGTCGTATGAATCGACGTTGCAACAGTTGCGCCAGCAATGCGACCAGCTGCTCGAACGCTATGTGATCGACCAGGTGCTGCGTCCGCTGCAGCAGGCGATTTCGGCCAAGTGACAGAAGCCCCAGGGTTGCAACCCCGGGGCTTCCATATCCAAAGAAACATTCCATGACTGTTGCGCTCAGCGACTTTGCAAAATCCCTCACCGTCGAGACGGCGTTCAGTGTGCTGGCCATCGCCAAGGCGCTGAAAGCCCTAGGCAAGGATGTTGTCGAACTCGAGATCGGCGATAGCCCGTTCGACAGCACGGCGTCGGCGAAAGCGACCGGCATCGAGGCGATTGAGAAGAACGTCTCCCATTATTGCCCCTCCCCTGGCCTACCGGAATTTCGTGAAACAGCGGCGAAGTTCGTGAAGCAGGAGTTTGGAATTCCGGCCGAAGCGAAGAATGTCATCGTCGGTCCGGGGGCCAAAGTCTTCGAGCAGTTTTTCTGTGAGGCATTCCTCAATCCAGACGATGGCGTCCTCGTCTTTAGCCCTTACTTCCCCACTTATTTGCCGAATATTCTGCGGCGCGGTGCGCGGCCGGTGTTTTCGGCGCTCAAGCAATCACAGGGATTTCGGCCGGAACTTGCCGAAATCGAAAAGTTTCTCAAAACAGATCCATCGCCCCGGGCCATCTTTCTGAACTCGCCGCACAATCCCACCGGCGGAGTGATGACCGAGCAGGACTGCCGTGAGATCGCCGATCTGGTGCGTGGCAAGAATGTCGCCCTATTCAGTGATGAGCCGTATTGCCACATGGTGTGGACCGGCAAACATCATTCGCCGCTCGCGCAACCGGGGATGCTGGAACAGTCGGTCGCCTGCTACACCTTCAGCAAGTCGTACAGCATGAGTGGTTGGCGGCTGGGCTTCGCTGTCGCGGGGGCGGAAATCGCCGATTCAATTGCGAAGATGATCAATACCACACTTTCTTGCACGCCGCCGCTGGTGCAATTGGCCGGACGAGCCGCGCTCGAGCGTGACAGCTCCGAACGAGATGCCCAGATGCAAAAGTTCCGCAAGAAAGTGGAGCTGTTGACGGCGGGTTTGAACAAACTGGAAGGTTTCAAATCGCTCGATCCAACAGGCACGTTTTACGTCTTTCCCAATGTCGCCCCGATCTGCAATCGTTTGGGCATCACCAGCCACGGCCTGGCGCTCTATTTCCTGGAAGGTGCCGACGACAAATTCGGCGTGGCGTGCCTGGGAGGCGAATGTTTCGGCGAAGCTGGCGGCGGGTTCCTGCGGTTTAGTTGTGCCGAGCCGGATGAGCGGCTGCAACAAGCCTTGGACTTCCTGGCGCAGGCCATTGCGAAAACGGATCGCGTGCAGGCGTATATGGAGAAGAATCCAAAGTATCGCCTGACAAAGCCGTACGATGCTCCGGTCTGACGAACATCCTGTGAAACGGCACTCGATTTGGATGGCTCCTGGGGTCTGGCTACCGCTCGTCCTCGCGCTCTATTGGGTTATGCTGTTTACAGCCACGCATATTCCGATCAAATCGATGCCGAATGTGCCGGGCGGAGATAAGTCGTTCCACTTGGTCGCCTATGGAATCCTCGCCACGCTGTTCGGGTTTTTTCTGGTTGTGCGACAAGACCGGTCGCTGACGCGCGCGGCTCGGAAAGCACGCCGATTCCCGTTTGTCGGCGCATTGACGGTGCTCGCGGTGTATGCCGTGTTCGATGAGCTGACCCAATCACTCGTGGGGCGTCAGCCGGACATCTTCGACTGTCTGGCGGATCTTGGCGGGATCATCATCGGGTTGCTGCTAGCAGTCATTATCAAACACGTCGCACTGACGAAAGTCGGGGATACGCCTTAACATTCATCTAGATTTCCGAAATACAGTGCGTCAACTCTCCGGGATTTTTATGCCCCGTACGAACTCATCCCGATTGCGTTTCCCGCTGCGATCACGCCACAATCAGGCGACTGATGTCCCCCGCTCAGAAGACAGAGAAAGACAACGCATGATGATGAACCTGTTACGCTCGCTGGTTTACGGATCGCTCATGGGCTGTGCCTCCATCGCGACGGCCGCTGAACCGCTCAAGCTGCTGATTGTTGACGGTCAGAACAATCATGATTGGAAGGCGACCACGCCGATTCTGAAACAAGCTCTCGAAAAAACGGGCCGCTTTCAGGTCGCTGTCAGCACCACGCCGCCCAACGGACAACCGCCTGCGGCGTGGGAGAAATTCCGGCCGAAGTTCTCGGACTATGATGTGGTCCTCAGCAATTACAACGGCGAGCTTTGGCCGGCTGCGGTGCAGAAAGACTTGGAGAAGTACGTCGCCGACGGTGGCGGACTGGTGATCGTGCATGCGGCGAACAATGCGTTCCCACAGTGGGACGAATTCAACAAGATGATCGGCCTCGGCTGGCGCGATAACAAATTCGGCGACCGTATCACGACCGATGCCGACGGCAAAGTGATCCGCACCGCGAAAGGCGAAGGTCCAGGTGCCGGGCATGGTTCACAGCACGAGTTCAATGTCGTTGTCCGCGAGCCGGGCCATCCCGTACTCGCCGGCTTGCCCAAGGAATGGAAGCACACCAAGGACGAACTTTATCACGGCCAGCGCGGGCCTGCGGCTGAGATGCGAATCCTCGCCACCGCGTATGCCGACAAAGCGACCGGCGGCACCGGCGACCATGAACCGATGGTCTGGTGGATTCCCTACGGCAAAGGAAAAGTCTTCACCACCGTGATGGGCCACGCCGACTATTCGATGAAGTGCGTCGGCTTTCAAACCATCGTGACTCGCGGTAGCGAATGGGTTGCCACGGACAAGGTTACCCTGCCCCTCCCGAAAGATTTCCCGACGGCGGAGAAGACGCTCTCCATCGCGGCGGAATAAGGCTACCCAGGCATGCGATCCGCTGGCTTCTTGGTTCTACGCGGCACGCGCGGGCGGTTGTCCGTCCGAGACGGGCTTCAACCGTTCGCGATATCCGGTCTGCGACATTTGCCGCAGCCGATGCAGACCGTCGCGCAATAAAGGAACTGCGATGCCTAATGCACGGCGAAGTTTGCGCGTTTGCAGCGAAGTTTCCGAGCAGCCGAAACCACTGGAGCAAATGGTCAGCGATTCTTTGGCTTGCGGTCTGGGAATCTCGTGCCCAAACTCCGCAGCCAGTCGCTGCGCGAATGACATGGGGTTACAGCGTTCCGCTCCCCCGACGTGGTAAATGCCATCGAGTCCCGCGCGCCAGGCTTTGCCGGTGATCTCAATCAAATCGTTGACCAGAATCGGTGAGGCGTGCCGCACACAATCGGCCTGGCAACTCCGGCCGGCTGCAAAGTCGGCGAGCATGGCTTCCATCCAGTGGCTCGACCAGCCAAACGCGTTGGTCCGCAGTATGAGGCCTTCCGGCAGCAGCTCCTGTGTGATCTGCTCGATCTGTCGCAAGATCGTCGCTTCGCCGGACGGGCAAATGCTGAGACTATTTTCCGCATGAAACATCCAGGGACCGGTGAAGACGGCATCGGAAGAAATCAGCGTGACGGCGACATCCGCTGCTTTCGCCGCCCGCAACCACCGCTCCGCCTGACGGATATCACCGGCTTCCGGTCGACACGCCGGCTCCCAACTTGAGTTTGCTCCGGTGGGACAGAGAATCAGCCGTTGCGGCTTCAACTCGGACAGCAAGGCGTCCGCAGCAGTCAAGCTGCGGTGCAATTCGTCCACGGGACGGCAACCGGAAATGCGGTGAGCGGCACGCCACCCGCAGGTGGAAACGTCATACTGTTCCGCCAGTTGCACCGCGAAGTTGGCACCGACCAGGGTATCGACGCCAGCGACGAGGAGAGACTCCATTCCGAAACTCCGTAATGGGACAATCAGCGCGATCAAAAACGATATGCGCGATCAAAATTGTGATGTGGGGGCCGGAACTATATGAGGAACTTTTCGGATCGCCAACCCCAACTCGGCGAATTTCGCGCGACAGAGATTTACAGGGGTTGACATGGATTTTTGATGACCGCATCTCACGCGCGGACAGCCGCCGATGTGCTCTACCGAGAAATGTCCCGCTCATGGCTGGAGTTGTTGACATCGGCTACGATGCCACAAGGAGACAGGTTGATCAAAAAAACCAGGAGCCAGCATGTCGCGACGTCTAATCCTGCTGATCGCCGCGTACGGGCAGTTGCCGGTTCAACGAATGCATGCTGTAACATCTAGCAGAAATATCGATGATGTCTGACGAGCTGGCCCGATACAGTCGACAAATGCGCTTCGCAGGGATGGGGGAAGCGAGACAGCGCAGGTTGTCCGCGAGTAAAGTGCTGCTGGTTGGTTGTGGTGCGCTCGGCACAGTGCTGGCCGACATGCTGGTGCGGGCGGGAGTCGGTTTGCTCCGCATCGTCGACCGGGATTTCGTCGATCTCTCCAATCTGCAGCGCCAGGTGCTATTCGATGAAGCCGATGTCGCAGCGCATCTGCCGAAGTCGGCGATCGCGGCGGAAAAACTCGGCCGGATCAATTCCTCCGTCAAACTGGAACCGGTGGTCGCTGATGTGAATGCGGATAACATTCTGGCGCTCATGGATGGCGTCGACCTGGTGTTGGATGGGACCGATAATTTCGAGACCCGTTTCCTGATGAATGATGCGGCTTTGGAACGTGGAATACCTTGGGTTTACGGCGGCGTGGTCGGCAGCCACGGACAAGTGCTGCCGATTTTTCCTGGTGAAACCGCTTGCTTGCGGTGCATTATCGAAGCCCCGCCCGACCCCGGCACCACCGACACCTGCGACACCGCCGGCGTGATCAGCCCGGCTGTGCATGTCGTCACTGCGCTGCAAGTGGTCGCCGCACTCAAGATTCTCTCCGGGCAACGGGAACTCATCACGCCGAAGTTGACGGTGATCGACGTCTGGGACGGCACCTTCCGCCAGTTGGATGTCAGCCAGTTACGGCCGGCCAATCAATGTCCGGCCTGCGTGGAGGGCCGCCGCGATTGGCTGCACGGCCACAGCACGTCCCAATCGGTCATTCTCTGTGGCCGCAACTCAGTGCAGATCACACCTGGTCAACCGCTGGCACTGTCGTTGGATGATCTCGCCCAGGGATGGCAAGCATTGGGTGTCGTGATGAAAAACTCGTTCCTGGCACGACTGACTCTTTCTGAGCCAGCGTGCGAAATCACGGTATTCAAAGATGGCCGCGCAATCATCCAAGGGACCGACGACCCGACCATCGCGCGCGGACTGTATGCCCGCTACATCGGGAATTGAGCGGCGTGCTGAAGAATGTAGAGCACTTGCTCTGCATGTGCAAAATCCACTTGCGGAGCAAGTGCTCTCCATCGACGTGAAGTCTCACTGGTGGATTGATCGAACACACGGAAGGTTCGCAACCCATCACGCGGCCCGGCTCACAATTCGCGTGACTTCATAAACCACCGAATTTCGCTGCTTCCCCACCGCTCGTACCGCCCCCGTGTGACGCAGCACGTACGCCATCTTCTGCGCCAGCCAGCGGGGGATTCCACCACAGCGCGCCAGATCGGCGGTCGTGAACGCCCAGGGCATACCCGCCGGCAAATAGCGGAGCAGATCCCCTGCACTCTCCAATCGCTGTCGTTCCATCACCGATTTGAGTTGCCGGTCGCACAAGCGGAAATTGCGGTTGCGCCGCCGACCGCGGCGAGGCACGCGATGTTCTGCCTGCTCGATCAGCAGCAGTTCGACCGCCAGATTCGGATGCGGAAAGATTTTGGCGAGATGCACGAGGTCTTCAAAGACTTCACGCGGGTCATGCAATTTCGGACTGTAGCCAGCTCCCAGGACCTTGCCCAGTACCGAGTGCCGTACGATGTAGGATCGAATCACGACCGGTTTGACGATCAACACCCGATGCCGCAGCACCAAATCGGCGATTTTCTTGCGGATCGCGGCGAGCGATGCGACTTGCACCTCGATCAACAGGCCATCGACGACGGCATCAATGCGATAGTTACCGAGACGCACCTCCCGCTCCGCGGGGTTGATGCCGTACAACTCCTTCACCTGCCGATGCAGCGTCGTCTCCACGCCCGCTCCGCAAAAAAATCAGCCACGGATGGCACGGAGACAACGAATCAAGTGTCGAGCAGAGCGACATGCAAACCGCCAAGTTGGCTTTTGCGAAGTACGTCTGCCTGATCCGTCGAATCCGTGCCATCCGTGGCCAAAATTGCATTCAATTGTGCGGAATGCTAATCCAGCAAGCCGATTCCGTCGAGATCACTCCCCGGCATTCGGCAAGTCATTGGACTCGGGTCGGGGGGCGGCCGATTCATCAATCGTCGGCTCTTTCTTGCCCCGTTTCTTCCGCTCCGCTTTCTTGCGGGCTTTCATCTTTTGTTTTTCATCCTGCTCGGAAGAACCGGCTTTCAGCCGTTCTTGTTCTGCTTGAACGTCTTCCCGCAACCCCTGCACATCAGCTTCCGTTTGAGCTTGTAAGGCGTCCAGAGATTCACGGACAGGCGGCTGAATGTAGCAGGAACCGGCTGTCCAGGCCGCGCAGCCGCGCTGGCCGCGAATGACGTAACTCTGGTCCAGACTGCGAATTGCGAACGCTGTCTCATTGAGTTCGTCTTCAACGGCATGCGTGATGGCTCCCAGCCCGGCGATTGCTCCCACCACGCCGACCGTTCCGACTAACACCGCTTCGGCGGACAGAATCACGCCACTCTCGTCTTGCCATAACCGCTTCCAGAACAACATGTTCCACTCCTCAGCTCGCAGATTTCGTCACCGCTTCGCCAACCGCGGGAACACTCGTCCATTCCGATTGTGGCGATCGTATCGGTCGTAGCGGTTATTTGAATATAGGAAGTATGGGTTGTTTTGTAAAGATGGGTTATCAGTGTGATTCGCGAGATTTACAAGTTGGCCTGAAGGTGTTCAATTCAAAATATCTTGCCGCAGCGATTCAACTTGCTCCCCGATCCCAGCACGCCAACTGAATTTGCGCCAAATCCGCTCTCACCCCCGCCGTCAAACCTTGCGAGACGACTTCACGGCGGGCATGATCGGATCGAAATTCCGCTTCCTAAACTTTTGACAAGGCCGCTCCGCCATGCAGCGCACGCCGATGTTCCGCCTGTCGGTGATGATGTTCCTCGAATTCTTCATCTGGGGCGCGTGGTTGCCGCCGAGTTTTGGATACTTCGGGGAGGGAGGACTGGGCTTCAGCGAAACGTGGCAGGACCTGGGCCTGACGCTGGCGTTTCCGATCTCGGCGATCATCGCGATGTTCTTCGGCAATCAATTTGTCGACCGGAACTTCGCCGCGGAGAAGTTTCTGGCATTCAGTCATCTGGTGGGTGGATTGGCGATGCTCGGCTTCGGCGCTCTGTCGTGGACGGCCTTTCAAGGGCCGAGTCCGGTCGTGCCAAGCTACTGGCTGTTCTTCGCCTGCATGGCGATTCACTGTCTGTTTTATGTGCCAACAATTTCTATGACGAATAGCATCGCTTTCGCGAACATCACCGATCCGCTGCGTGAATTCGGCCGCGTGCGCTTGTGGGGCACGATTGGCTGGATCGCCGCTGCCTGGCCGTTCGTGTTCATCCTGCTCGATTGGCAGAAGGTGCCGGCGCTGGGAGAAACAGCAGGACTGGTCGATTGGCTGGGGAAAGCATTTAGCACGGGGCTGACGGGGCAAGCGTTGAATCAAGGCAAAAGCTGGGCGTTTTTGGCGTCGGGCATCGCCTCGTTACTGCTGGCGGCATTCAGTCTCACGTTGCCGCATACTCCGCCGAAACCGGTTCAACACGGCGAGAATTCGCTCGCGTGGCTGGAAGCGATTAAGCTCCTCAAGCATCCGTTTCTCTTCGTGCTGTTCATCGTCACGCTGATCGATGCCACCGTGCATGACGGCTTTTTCATCTTCGCATTCCGGTATCTCGGAGATATCGGCGTGCCGGGCAACTGGATTCAAGCGGCGATGAGCGTCGGCCAATTGGCCGAGATCGGGACCATGGCGATCCTCGGCTATGTCCTCAAAACTCTGGGCTGGCGGACAACGATGATTCTCGGCATTCTCGGCCATACGGCCCGATTCTGCATCTTCGCATTCGTGCAAGATCCCTATGCGGCGGTCGCTGCCAATGCCCTGCACGGTATCTGCTATGCGTTTTTCTTCGCCACGCTGTACATCCTGGTCGACGATGTCTTCCCAAAGGATGCCCGCACGAGTGCGCAGGGGCTGTTCAACTTTTTGATTCTCGGACTGGGCCCGATCATTTCCCGGTACTTGTGGCCGTTCCTTCGCGATCGGCATCAGTTGGCGGATGGCAAGATCGATTACCAGACGGTGCTGCTCTACCCTGCTGGTGCGGCCGCGGCGGCAGCACTAATTTTGCTGCTGTTCTTCCACCCGCCGAAAAACGTGCAGACCGAGAACGCGTAAGTCCGCGCCGGTGCCTCACAGTTCCGGCAGCATTTCATCGGCCGTGTGGATTTTCGAGGCCTCGTACAGCGGCATCGCCTCGGGAATCCACTTCGTCAGTTGTTGCACGCGGGTTTCATGGCTGGGATGCGTCGACAGGAATTCCGGCGGCTTCGGGCCGTTGTTGAACTCTTGCATCCGCTGCCAGAACCGGACCGATTCTTGCGGGTCGTAACCGGCGGCGGCCATCAGCAGCAGCCCCATATGATCGGCTTCGGACTCGTGATCGCGGCTGTAGGAAAGGATGCCGAACTTCGCCCCGGCGTTCAGGACCGCCATGACCTGCCGCTGGCGCGCCGGGTCGTCGCCGCCGATGGAGGCTCCGACGGCTGTGGAACCGATCCGCGCCAATTGCGTATGTGCCATCCGTTCCGCGCCATGATGAGCCAGCGCATGGGCTATTTCGTGACCAATCACCGTCGCCAACCCGGCATCGGTCTCGGCGACGGGAATGATGCCGGTATAAACGACGATTTTTCCCCCCGGCAGGCAGAACGCATTGCATTCGTCACTGCGAACCACGCTCAGTTGCCAGCCCATTTCCTGTGCCGGTTGTTTGACGAGCTTGAGAAATTCCGGATTCTGCGTCGCCTTCGCCAGGCGCGTCGTAATTTCCTGCACCGCGGCGACAACCGGGCCGCGGCTGAGAACTTCCGAATCACTCAAGACTTCTTTGAAGGCCTGCGCGCCAAGCGCGGCTTCTTCCTGCGGGTTCATGCCGACCAGTTGCTTTCGGCCGAATGGGCCTTCCTGGCAACCGCGAACCATCGTGAAGCCGATGGCAATCACGCCGATGACGATCGGCAGCATCCGCATCGAAAACCGCGGACGGCGCGGACCATCGGAATACGCATACGACATGATGTCAGTTCGATCCTTGCGTGGCCGGTTTGTCGGGCGGGCTGTCGTCCGGCACCAGTTTCAGTTTGAGATTGTAAGAGCGCAGTTCCAGCGATTGTTCCGCCGGATTCACCACCATCGCATGAAAGCCGCTGTACATGGTGGGTGTTGTCGATTGATGCAGCAGCTTGCCCGACTGTTTATGGAGCACGGCGAGATTGAGCTGCGAGAAATTCACGTTCGCCTTCTGTTTCCATTCCCGCGCGCAGAACAGCAGCACCGGCGAGGAGCGCAGCCGCTCGACGATGAGGTGCTGATTCGTCAGCGTGTGTTTCCAGAGGAGTTTGCCGGTGGAACGCTCCCAAGCGAACATCGTGCCGTTAGCACGCACGGAAGGGAGGCTCTCGGCGAAGTGTTGATAGCCGCCCTGATTTTGCGAGTTGACCAGCAGATAGACGCGGTCCTCGTCGGCGAGTGCGTAACAGTCGGACCGTGATTCGAGATCTTTCGAGGTGAGCGCGGCCAGCGCCTGCCGCTTGCCATGCGCGATGTCTACCAGTTCCACCTCACCCGATGCGGGGACGACCATGAGTTCGTCGTCGGACAAACGCGACAACATCGCGCCAGAACCGAATTCCTGCTTCCACAAGTCGCGGCGCAACAAAGGATCGTAACGGCGGACGACGGTTTTCGTGCGATTCAGGCCGAGCAGCTTAAAGCCCGCCCCTTCCTCCGCCAGCAGCAAATCGTTGCCAGCCAGGCCGAGTGCATGCCCGAAGAGTTTGCTCCACTCGTCCCCGGCGACAGGCGCGCCATCCTGGGTGCGATAGCCGACGATCTGCTGCAAATCACTCGGCACAATCCACAGAATGTCCGGCCCGCCGAGGATTCTCGCATGCGGTAAGACGTTGGTTCGCCGCCACAATTCGGTCCCGGTCAACGAGTCCAGAACGTGCAATGTCCGGCGGCCGTTCACGGCGAGATACCCGGCTTGAGCCACTGCGAGTCGACCTTGCATGCCGCTCTGCTGTAAGAGCGGCGACTGCCACCCGCCGCCCTGCTGCAGGTTCCACATCGGCGTGAGAGGGGGCCGGCCGACATGATGAGGCGGCAAGCCCCCCTCGCTGAATCCGTCCAGCGATAAGGTCCAGAGAATTTGCCGCTGTGCGGGGGACAAGACATGCAGCACATCGAGATGGACCAAAGCCAGCGAATGCCCGATCGCCGCGGAGGGCAAATAACCATTATGATGGCTGACGGGACTAAGCCGCAGCGGTGCGAGCCAGCGGAAGTCGCCGCCGTCGCGCGACTCGAAGGAGAGCCGCTGTTCTTGCGGTAGGTACTCGATATTCAGCGACTCGAACAGGGGGAGTCGCGAATTCGGTGCGATCTCCTGCCCTTGCTGTCCGTAATAGAGGAACATCGACTGCACGACTTTGAGCGGCCGTTCATCCCACAGGGGAGCCGCTGTCGGAGTCGTTGACGGAACGAGACCGCGATCTCGCAGCGTTTTGGCGGCTTGCGCGCCCGTTGTTCCATCAGGCAAAACCGTTTCGGCGTGTTCGGCTTCGAGCCGCGCCAGGCCATCGGCCGCATCCGCCGGCAGTTTGAGCTGATTCATCAGTTCGGCCAGTTGCAGCCACGCCCAGGCCGCCATCGCCGGTTTGGCGGATTCAATCCAACGCTGCAGTTCCAGCTCGGCTTGTGCTGTTTCACCGGCGGCGATGCGTTGTGAGATCAGGTCGCGCCACGGTCCGCGGGATTGCGGGTGAAAGGCGAGGAGTTCCGCGAGTCGTCTTCGGGCCGCTACCGGTTGATCAAGATTCGCGGCGAAGGCCGAGGTGATTTGTTCATCGATCTTTGCCCGTTCCTCGTCGGTCGCCGCCTGCCAGACATCGCGCAGACGCCCCGCGAGCCACGCGGAATGCCGGACCTG
>Ga0105047_10003254_pt1 | contig 28680 bp, 23 predicted proteins | sample MAT04_FD_78384 | JGI IMG/M metagenome (GOLD analysis project Ga0105047, IMG submission 78384) | Freshwater microbial communities from Lake Fryxell liftoff mats and glacier meltwater in Antarctica - MAT-04 (megahit assembly) | ecosystem: Environmental > Aquatic > Freshwater > Ice > Liftoff... | reverse complement strand
TGGCAAACTCCCCCGCTGACCTGACGTCGATAAAAATTGCGCCATTCTTCTTGAGCTCGGGCAGCATGGCGACGACTCTTTTTGAATTCCACCACTTGTACGCAAACCACAGGCCCAAAGCCATGAATGGCCAATAGTTTTCAAAAAATCCCGGTAAATTCATAGAACTCCTTGTCAGTGTGAACCGCTGAAGCAGCGGTGAATGGGTGAAGCCACACCCGCCACAATATACCCCATAGAGTATATTTTAGCTTTTCGCGACACCTCGGCCCCCGCTGCGCTGCATGTCCAGGTCAATCCCCGGATAATTCCTCCTTCAGCGAAGGAACCCTCTGCCATGCGACCCCTGTACCGCGACTTTGAAACCCAGGCGCAAATCGACGCGCAATACAACCCCTCGCTGGCGCTGCCCGACCCCACCGCCCCGGGTCGCCATTTTGCAGCCCAGGCCCAGCGCGCCCGGGAACAATTGCGCTGTGTGCTGGACGTGCCTTTCGGCCCCACGCGCGAAGAAACGCTGGACATCTTTCCCGCCGATGTACCCAACGCACCGGTTTTTGTATTCATCCACGGCGGCTACTGGCGTGCCCTCTCCAGCAAGGAGTTCAGTGGTGTGGCACTGGGCCTGCAGCCTTTGGGCATCACCACCGTGGTCATCAACTACGCCCTGTGCCCGAGCGTCAGCATGGATGAAATCACCCGCCAGGCGCGTGCGGCCACCGCCTGGGTGCTGCGCAACATTGCCCAGTACGGCGGCGACCCGGCCCGGGTTGCCATTGGCGGGCATTCGGCGGGCGGGCATCTGACTGCCATGTGTTTGCAAACCGAGTGGGAACGCGACTACGGCCTGCCGCAAGACCCACTGGCGGGCGCCATTCTGGTGAGCGGCCTGTATGACCTGGAGCCCCTGCGTTACAGCTACCTGCAACCCATGATTCAGTTGGATGACGGCATCATTCGCCGCAACTCGCCCGCTTTTCAGGTGCGCCCGTGTACCACGCCGGTGTGGATCACCTGGGGTGGGGCAGAAAGCACGGAGTTTGAGCGCCAGGCGCAGACGCACTATGCGGCCTGGAAGGCTGCGGGCAACCACGCCCAGCTGCTGGACCAGCCGGACGCCAACCACTTCACCGTGATTCACGGATTCGAGCACTCCAGCAGTGCGCTCTGCCAGTGGCTAGCCCGAACGCTGCAAGCCAAAACCCCGGATTGACCGGTTCTGTCCGCTGCGGTACGGCGGAAACTACCCATTGGGTTCATCGGTGATTTGCCGCACAATGGCTCCGTCCTGCGCGCACGCAGGTAAAAAAGGGACAAACCATGAACCCCACGACATCGACTTCTCCAGCTGGACCGTACCGGGACCGCAAGCGTTACGCGTGGCTGCTCTCCATACTGGTCCCGTGCACGGTGGGTTTTGGCCCCTTGCTGATGCTGGCCACCGGCGACCCGCGGGCCTTGTGGATTCCGGTGGCTTTTTTCTATGTGGTCGCCCCCATGCTGGACTGGCTGATGGGGGAGGATCGCAGCAACCCACCCGAAAGCGCCGTTCCCGCACTGGACGCGGACTTGTATTACCGTCGCGTCACCTACTTGCTGGTACCGGTGCTGTGGGTGGCGTTCATCTTCAGTGCCTGGTTTGTTGTGCACTTCAACCTGCCATGGTTCGGCGTACTGGCCATGGTGATGATCACCGGTTCGGTGGGTGGTTTTTGCATCAACCTCGGCCATGAGTTGGGGCACAAAAATACCCGGCTGGAGCGCTGGCTGGCCAAGATCGTCCTGGCTCCTACGGCGTATGGACACTTCTTTATCGAACACAACCGTGGCCACCATCGCGACGTCGCCACACCTGCAGACCCGGCGTCGTCCCGCATGGGGGAATCGATTTATCGCTTTGTTCTGCGCGAGATGCCGGGCGCCTTCAAGCGGGCGTGGAAGCTGGAGTCGGATCGCCTGCGTGCCGCTGGGCAACCGGTGTGGTCGTTGCAGAACGAGATTCTGCAACCGGCCCTGATTACGCTGGCCTTGTGGACGGCGCTGATCCTGTGGTTGGGCGTGCAGATTCTGCCGTTCCTGGTCGTGGCGTCGTTCTGGGCCAATTTCCAGCTGACCTCGGCGAACTACATTGAGCACTATGGCCTGCTGCGCCAGGAGCGTTCGCCCGGCAAATACGAGGTGTGCCAGCCCTACCATTCCTGGAACAGCAACCATATCTTTTCCAACTGGGCGCTGTTCCATTTGCAGCGCCATTCCGACCACCATGCCCACCCGCTGCGCCGCTACCAGTCATTGCGGCACTTCGACAATCTGCCCACATTGCCAAGCGGCTATTTCGGCATGTTCACCATCGCCTACTTCCCGCCGCTATGGCGCTACGTCATGGATAAGCGCCTGCTGGGGGTGGTGGGGCGCGACGCGTCGCGCATCAACCTGGATCCGCTTCAGCGCAGCGCCTTGATAAAACGCTACCAATTGCAAGACAAAGCCGCTTGACCGCCTCGTAATCGCCCCTTAACCACCTCTTAGGGCATGTCAATCAAAACATGGCTGATGCCCCCGGTGATGGAGTACCTGCTTTCGCCAGGGCGTTTGCAGCGCCAGCGTGACACGTTCGAAAAGCGGCGCGCTGCGCGGCATGAAGCCCCAATCGTTCATTACTTCCATCAACCTGGCGACCCTTACAGCGCGTTGCTGGCGTCAGTATTGCCGCAGCTCCAGGCACGCTACCGGGTCACACTGCAAACACACATCGTCAGCCCGCCCAGCGATGCGGCTGCCCCCGAACGCGCCAAGCTGGTGGCCTACAGCCATCTGGACGCCGCCCGGTTGGCTGCGCACTACGGTTTGCAACCCAGCCCCAATGCGCCTGTGCCATCACGCGCCAGCGAAGCGCGCGAGGACGCCGACCGCTTGCGCCAGAAACTGGGCCACTACCTGGGTGCGATGCTGTATTTCGGTGGCGAGTGGTACTGGGGCGTAGACCGGTTGCATTACCTCGAATCGCGTCTCCAATCATTGGGCCTGCAGACGGAAGGTGTGAGTGGCTGCTTGTTCCCGCCCGGCGCGGACCTGGGTCAGACGGTGGCGTTGACCAACCCGCCGCCCCTTGATTTTTTCTTCTCATTTCGCAGCCCCTACTCAGCCATCGTTGCACCGCGCGTTTTTGAGCTGGGGCGTCTCACAGGAGCCGACGTCCGCCTGCGCTATGTTCTACCCATGGCGATGCGGGGGCTGCCGGTGCCGCGTGAAAAGCGCCTGTACATCGTGCACGATGCGGCGCGCGAGGCGCGTCTGCGCGGCATCCCGTTTGGCCGCATGAATGACCCCATCGGCAAGCCTACCGAGCGGGGCCTGTCCCTCATGCCGCTGGCGCTCGCATGCGGCAAGGGTCCGGCTTTTATGCTGTCGTTCATGCATGGCGTGTGGGCACAGGGAATGAACGCCGGCAGCGATCGCGACCTGAAAAGCATGGTGGAGCGCGCTGGCCTCCCCTGGACGCAAGCCCAGGAAGCCCTTCATGACGGTGCATGGCGTGCGACCGCTGAGAACAACCGCGAAGAATTGTTTGCGCTGGGCTTGTGGGGCGTGCCCTCGTTCAAGGTGGACGACACCGTCGTGTGGGGCCAGGACCGCCTCTGGGCGACGCAAGAGGCTTTGCTACGATCAATTGGATGAGAATTGCGACTCCAGCCCCCGTCCAATATGCGCGGGCAGCTATCAATAACGTAGCAAATAGAGTCTGGCGCAAGGCCTCAGGGCAAAGTCCAGTAGTGCTCAGCAAGCGCCAGGAAGCCCTCTACCGGCACCGGGGCCCCCATCTCATCACCCAACACGGCAGCCACCGCCGGAGCCGCCGCTGCAGCGGCCCGGGCGTCCAGAAACAGCAGCCGGTTGCGACGGGCGAGTACGTCTTCCACCGTGCGGGCGTACTCAAAACGTGCAGCAAAGCGCACCATGGCCTCCGTCAGATGGGGAGCCAGCAGCGTGGTGGCGCCGGGCAGCTGGTTCAGCAATGGCTGCTCTTGGCCGTACAAATGCGCACCCGGTGGCTCGCTGATGGGGGTAGTGGGCGCACCGGCCAGGGGTGCGCCCACCAAGCGATGGTGCGCTGTACTGGAGGCGGGCAAGCCCGTCAGCAAACCAGATTCCTGGCATTTGTCCAGAACGTCCTCGGCCATGGCGCGGTAGGTGGTCCATTTGCCTCCGGTCACGGTCACGAGGCCGGACTTGCTGACCGCCACCGTGTGTTCACGGCTGATGCCCTTGGTGCTGGAGCCGTCATCCTCGGCCGGCTTGACCAGCGGACGCAAGCCCACCCAGACGCTGCGCACATCTTCGCGCTTCGGTGCGCGGCGCAAATACCGGGCTGATTCGTCCAGGATGAAAGCCACCTCTTCGGCAAAGGGCTCAGGCTCAAAAGCGAGGTCTTTGCGCGGGGTATCGGTGGTGCCCAGGATGACTTTACCCAGCCACGGGACGGCAAACAGCACCCGGCCATCCGCGGTTTTGGGAACCATCAACGCGTGGTCTCCCGGGAGAAACGCACGGTCCACCACCAGATGCACACCCTGGCTGGGCGCGACGATCGGCGCGCTGACCCGCCCGCACGCCTGCCCATCGAGCTTGCGCAGCGCATCCACCCATACACCGGTGGCGTTGACCACACACGATGCCCGAACCTCAAGCGCGTGACCGGACTCGGTATCTCGGCAGTGCACGCCGGCCACACGACCCGACTCGTGAATCAGGCCGACCGCCTCGCAATAATTGACCAGCAATGCGCCGTTGGCAGCCGCTGTGCGGGCCAGCGTGAGCGCCAGTCGGGCGTCATCGAACTGCCCGTCCCAGTATTTCACGCCTCCCCACAAGTGGTGCTCGTTGACCGCGGGCAGGCAGGCGCGCGTGCGCTCGCGTCCCATAAATTCGGTAGGGCCCAGCCCGGCTTTGCCCGCCAGAACGTCATAGGCCTTGAGGCCCACGCCATAGAACGGAGTCTCCCACCAGTGGTACGACGGCATGACGAATGGCAGGCGTTGCGCCAGATGCGGCGCATTGTTCAACAGATTGGTGCGCTCATGCAGCGCCTCGCGCACCAGCGAAATATTGCCCTGTGCCAGGTAGCGAACGCCACCGTGCACCAGCTTGGTAGCGCGGGAGGACGTGCCCTTGGCGAAATCATGGGACTCCAGCAGCACGACGCTCAAACCCCGCAACGCGGCGTCCAGCGCCACCCCCAGACCGGTGGCCCCACCACCAATAATGGCGAGGTCATAGTGGCGCGGCTGCGCCAACTGCGCCATCAATGCAACGCGCTCGGTTCGTAATGGTTGGGACATGTCACGCATATCTTCAGGCGGACGCTCCAGAGCCATGCCCTGAAAAATCCTGCACGGTTAGTGGGTACGCCAGCGATCACTGGCGTACCGAATTTTTGAATCCAGCCGCCACACGGGCAGCAGCCGGAGCCTCTCACCCAACCCGAAGGTCAGCGCACTTTGCCATCCTTCCAGGCTTGCAGCAGTTTGTCGTAGGCCACGGTTTCGCCCTTTGGCTTCTCGTTCGCCAGTTTCTTCCACGGTGCGTGCGCGTCGCTCAGCATCTTGGCGGGGTCTTGCTTGGGCGCGAGCTTGGGCGCGCAATGCGTCATGCCCGCGCGCTCCAGACGTGCCATGACCTGATCCATTTCCTCGGCCAGGTTATCCATGGCTGCCTGCGGAGTTTTCTCGCCCGTCACGGCTACTGCCACGTTCTTCCACCACAGCTGCGCCAGCTTGGGATAGTCAGGAACGTTGGTGCCCGTCGGTGTCCAGGCCACACGGGCCGGGCTGCGGTAGAACTCGATCAGGCCACCGTATCTATTGGCGTTTTGCGTGAAATAGTCGGCGCGGATATCACTGTCACGAATGAAGGTCAGACCCACAATGGATTTCTTGAGTGACACCGACTTGCTGGTAACAAATTGGGCATACAGCCAGGCAGCAGCCGTCTTGTCCGCGTCATGACTCTTGAAGAAGGTCCACGAACCCACGTCCTGGTAGCCGTTTTGCATACCCTGTTTCCAGTACGGGCCGTTGGGGCCCGGAGCCATGCGCCACTTGGGTGTGCCATCGTCGTTCACCACAGGCAGACCCTTCTTGACCATGTCAGCCGTGAAGGCGGTGTACCAGAAGATTTGTTGTGCGATCTGGCCTTGCGCGGGCACCGGGCCGGACTCGCCGAAGGTCATACCCATGGCTTCCTTGGGCGCGTACTTCTTCATCCAGTCGATGTACTTCGTCAGCGCGTAGACGGCAGCGGGCGAATTGGTGGCGCCACCGCGCGAAACGGATGCACCCACGGGCGTGCACTTGTCCGCGCCTACCTTGATGCCCCATTCATCCACGGGCATGCCGTTGGGAATACCAATATCGGCAGTGCCTGCCATCGACAACCAGGCATCGGTGAAGCGCCAGCCCAGCGAGGGGTCTTTTTTGCCGTAGTCCATGTGGCCGTAAATGGGCTTGCCGTCGATGGTTTTCACGTCTTCGCTGAAGAAGGCGGCGATGTCTTCATAGGCAGACCAGTTTTGCGGAACGCCCAACTCGTAGCCATACTTGGCCTTGAACTTGTCCTGCAGGTCCTTGCGTGCGAACAGGTCAGCGCGGAACCAGTACAGGTTGGCAAACTGCTGGGTGGGCAACTGGTAGAGCTGGCCATCGGGTGCCGTGGTGAAGCTGGTACCGATGAAGTCTTTCAAGTCCAGGGTGGGGCTGGTGTATTCCTTGCCCGTGCCCTTCATGTACTCGGTCAGCGACATGATTTTGCCGTAGCGGTAGTGCGTGCCGATCAAATCGGAGTCTGAGATCCAGCCGTCATAAATGCTCTTGCCCGACTGCATGGAGGTTTGCAGTTTTTCAACCACATCGCCTTCCTGAATGATGTCGTGCTTGACCTTGATGCCGGTGATCTCTTCAAACGCCTTGGCCAGCGTTTTGGATTCGTACTCGTGGGTCGTAAGGGTCTCGGATACGACCGAGATTTCCTTAACGCCCTTGGCTTGCAACTTCTTGGCTGCATCCATGAACCATTTCATCTCGGCAAGTTGTTTATCCTTGCTGAGCGTGGAGGGCTGAAATTCGCTGTCGACCCATTTCTTGGCCTCCGCTTCACCCGCATGCGCGAACTGACCGGCAGCCAGAGCCGCCGCCAGCGCAATCGCCGTGTACCGCATCTTCATGATATGTCTCCTCAAGTGCACATCCCCGGTTTTAGTTAAAGGTGTCCGGCTCCGGGGAATGGTCGAGCCGAATTCCTGCATGCGTGTCAGCCCTTGCCCATGATCAGGGCCAGTAACCCCATCGAAAGCACGAAGCTGATCCATACCGAGGGCTCTGCCGCCAGTTGCAGAAGCTCTGCCAGTCGGGCGCTGATTCCCACAAAAATCAGGTTCAGGTAGGCGGCTGCCAGCAAACCCACAAACAGTCGGTCGCCACGGGTGGTCTTCATGGGAAGGAAGCCACGCCGCTCCACCGTGGGCGAGCGAATTTCCCACACTGTCATGCCCACCAGCATCAGCACAATGGAGATAAAGAACACGGCAACGGGCAAAGTCCAGGCCATCCATTCCAGCATTTCGAACTCCTTAAACACGACCCATCGCGAAACCCTTCGCGATGTAGTGGCGTACAAACCAGATCACGATGGCGCCCGGCACGATGGTCAGCACGCCGGCAGCTGCCAGCGTGGCCCAGTCCATGCCGGAGGCGGATACGGTGCGCGTCATCGTGGCCACAATCGGTTTGGCATTCACACTCGTGAGCGTGCGCGCCAGCAGCAATTCCACCCAGCTGAACATGAAGCAAAAGAAGGCGGCTACACCCACGCCGGCTTTGATCAAGGGCAGGAAGACCGTCAGGAAGAAGCGGGGGAAGGAGTACCCATCGATATACGCCGTCTCGTCAATCTCCCGTGGAATACCGCTCATGAAACCCTCCAGAATCCAGACTGCCAGGGGCACATTGAACAGCAGGTGCGCCAAGGCCACGGCAATGTGGGTGTCCATCAATCCCACCGTGGAATAGAGCTGAAAGAACGGTAACAAGAATACGGCGGGAGGCGTCATCCGGTTGGTCAGCAACCAGAAGAAAACATGCTTGTCGCCCAGAAAGCGGTAGCGCGAAAAGGCATATGCAGCAGGCAACGCAACCGACACGGAAATGACGGTATTGATCGCCACATAGATCATGGAATTGATGTAGCCCGAGTACCAGGAAGGATCGGTAAAGATCGTCTTGTAGTTGCCCCAGGTGAAGTGCTGTGGGAAGAACGAAAAACTCGACAAGATTTCATCATTCGTCTTGAAGCTCATGTTGATCATCCAGTAGATGGGCAACAGCGCAAATACCAGATACAGCACCAGAAAAATGCTGCGCTTGTGAAAGCGGTTTTCATGCATGACTCTTCTCCTCGGCATTTTGGGTGCCCACGCTTTGCATCCAGTTGTAGAGGATGAAACACAGCAGCAAGATGATCAGGAAGTAAATCAGGGAGAACGCTGCAGCGGGCCCCAGATCAAACTGGCCCACTGCTTTTTGCGTCAGGTACTGACTCAGAAAGGTGGTGGCATTGCCGGGGCCACCGCCGGTCAGCACAAAGGGTTCGGTATAGATCATGAAGCTGTCCATGAAGCGCAGCAGCACACCAATCACCAGAACGCCGCGCATCTTGGGCAACTGGATGTAACGAAAGACTGCGAACTTGGAGGCGCCGTCAATGCGGGCCGCCTGGTAATAGGCATCGGGAATGCTGCGCAGCCCGGCAAATCCGAGCAGGGCCACCAGCGGCGTCCAGTGCCACACATCCATCAGCAGCACGGTCAACCAGGCGTGGGTCGCGTTGCCGGTGTAGCTGTATTCGAACCCCATGCGGTGCAGCATGACGCCGAAGAGACCAATATCACTGCGACCAAAAATCTGCCAGATGGTGCCCACCACATTCCACGGAATCAACAGGGAAAGCGCCACCAAAACCAGCACGGCCGAGGATTTCCAGCCCTGCGCCGGCATCGACAAGGCCAGCAGAACACCCAGTGGTATTTCGACGGCAAGGACTGCGAGAGAGAACAAAATCTGGCGCCACAAGGCGCTGTGCAACTCTTCGTCACGCATGACCGCTACAAACCATTCGGTGCCCACAAAGACCCGCCGCTCGGGCGAAATAATGTCCTGCACCGAGTAGTTCACCACCGTCATCAACGGGACGATGGCAGAGAAGGCCACGCACAGGATGACGGGCAAGATCAGGAACCAGGCTTTCTGGTTCACGGGTTTGCTGATGGCACTCATGACACGAGTTCCTCATTTTTATAAAAACAGGTGTGGGGACCCAATATCTGGAGCCAGACGCTGGACCCCTCCGCCAGGCCCGTCATTTCGGGACTCAGACGCGCCTTGACGACGTGACCGTCCACGGCGGCAGTCAGCATCAGGTGGGTACCGATGTCCTGCAGCTTGGTCACGCTGGCGAAGACCGCACCCGGCGCAGCCTGTGTGCTCACCTCCACGTATTCCGGGCGAATGCCCAGCTTCAATAGCCCTGCCGGCACGTTCAAGCCGGGTTCCATCGGCAGCGTCTGTCCCGCTACTTCCAGACCTGATCCTGATTTTTGGGCCGGCAGGAAGTTCATGCCCGGCGAGCCAATGAAATGCCCCACAAAGGTGTGCTCGGGGCGTTCGAAGAGCGCATCAGCCGGACCGATCTGCACCGCCCGTCCCCGCGTCATCACCACCACCTGGTCGGCAAACGTCAGCGCCTCCACCTGGTCATGGGTCACATAGATCAGGGTCAACTTGAGTTCGTGGTGAATCTGCTTGAGCTTGCGACGCAGTTGCCATTTGAGGTGTGGGTCAATCACCGTCAGCGGCTCGTCGAACAGCACTGCAGACACGTCAGAACGCACCAGACCCCGTCCCAGGGAGATCTTTTGCTTGGCATCGGCGGCCAGCCCTGCGGCGCGCTGATTGAGCTGCCCGCTCATATCCAGCATCTCGGCAATTTCGCCCACGCGCTTGCGAATCTGGTCCTGCGGAACCTTGCGGTTGCGCAAGGGAAACGCGAGGTTCTCTGCGACCGTCATCGTGTCGTAGATCACGGGAAACTGGAACACTTGTGCAATGTTGCGTTCTTGTGGGCTGTGACGGGTCACGTCACGCCCGTCAAACAGCACTTTGCCGTCGGAGGGAACCAGCAGACCCGACATGATGTTGAGCATGGTGGTCTTGCCGCAGCCAGAGGGTCCCAGCAAGGCATAAGCGCCGCCGTCTTCAAATATCATCTTCAGCGGCAGCAGCGCGTAGTCGCTGTCCTGGGTCGGATTCGGCCGGTAGGCGTGCGCCAGATCAAGTTCTATGCGGGCCATCTTTAGCGTCCTGGAGTTCGCGGTGGGGCCACCAAAAGGTCCCCTTTGGCGTCAAATAAATACACATGGGCCGGACTGAAATGAAGCGCAATCGGCGCACCCAACGCAAAGTAGTGGACGCCGGTCAGCTGGGCCACCACATCGCCCACCAGGGTGTGCACATGCACAAACGTGTCCGAGCCGGAAATCTCCGCCAGCTCGACGGTTCCGGACAGCGCCACATCCCCCGGGTGCGCCTGCACCCGCAGGGCACTGGCCCGCAAGCCCAAAGTGACTCCGGCGCCCTCTGGCTTGGCGACGCCACTCCAGCCCGGCACGGGACAATCCGGGCCGCCCCGCAGGCGCACGCCCTGTGGTGACGCCTCTCCGAGCACCAGGTTCATGGGTGGGTCGCTGAAAGCGCGCGCCACGCGCAGTGAGAGGGGACGATGAAAAACCTCCGCTGTGGGGCCGTACTGCAGGAGCTCACCACCGTCCAGTACCGCCGTGTAGCCGCCCAGCAGGAGCGCTTCACCGGGCTCGGTGGTGGCGTACACCACGGTGGACTCCCCACTGGCAAACAGCGCCGAGAGTTCTTCGCGCAGTTCCTCGCGCAACTTGTAATCCAGATTGACCAGGGGCTCGTCGAGCAGCATCAACGGCGCTTTCTTGGCCAGCGCACGCGCAAGTGCCACACGTTGCTGCTGCCCACCCGAGAGTTCCGCGGGTAAACGGTCCAGAAACATATCGATGTGCAGGCGGGTTGCGATTTCGCGCACGCGCTGATCAATGTTCGCTTCGTTTCGCAGGCGCAAAGGCGACGCAATATTGCGCGCGACGGTCATGGAAGGGTAGTTGATGAACTGCTGGTAGACCATGGACACGTTGCGCTTGCGCACGGGCACACCGGTGACGTCCTGGCCGTCCACCCGAACACGACCTTCCGTCGGCGTATCCAAACCCGCCATGATGCGCATCAAACTGGTTTTACCCGCCTGCGTTGCACCCAGCAGTACGGTCACTGCACCGCCATGCAAGGCAAGACTCATAGGGTAGAGCCAGGTTTCGGCACCCACCTTTTTGCTGACACCATCCAACACCATCTGCATCTCACTGCCTTTCACTAGGTTTGCGACTGACTACGAACAGAATTTTCTTCGTTATCTTTCTATTATTGTTCTTTTGTTTTCTTTTTTGATTATGGTTTTCCCTTAATGATTTCCTTTTGATTCGATTTAAAGTCTCCTACCTTTGTCATCCTCCTGTGCGCGCCATGAACTTCAACCCCCGCCAACTCAAATTGATTGACGCCGTCCGTGCACGAGGCTCTGTCACGGTAGAGCAGTTGGCTGACGAACTCTCAGTCACGCTTCAAACCGTGCGCCGTGATGTTCAACGGTTGGCCGAAGCCGGTACCTTGACGCGCTTTCACGGCGGTGTGCGTGTACCCAGTTCCACCACAGAAAACATCGCCCACCCCCAGCGCCAGGGGCTGCATGCAGAAGGCAAGGCGCGAATAGCACGGGCTGTCGCGCAGCAGGTGCCCAACGATTGCTCGCTGCTACTCAACATCGGAACCACCACCGAGGCTATTGCAGAAGCATTGCTGCACCACCGCAGCCTGCGTGTCATTACCAACAACCTGAATGTGGCTGCCATCCTGAGTCGCAATGCCGGTTTTGAAGTGATCGTGGCAGGCGGCGTGGTGCGCGCCCGTGACCGCGGCATCGTGGGCGAAGCGGCCGTGGACTTCATCCGCCAATTCAAGGTGGATATCGCGCTGATTGGAATTTCAGGCATCGAATCAGATGGCTCGCTTCGTGACTACGACTTCCGGGAAGTGAAGGTAACGCAAACCATCATTGAACATGCACGCGAAGTCTGGCTGGCGGTCGACAACAGTAAATTCAACCGTCCTGCCATGGTGGAGGCCGCCACCTTGTCGCAAATTGACCGGCTCTTTACCGATGCCATGCCGCCAGACCCCTTTCCTGCCTTGCTGGAAGAAGCCAATGTCCGCCTGGATGTATGCCTGGACTGACGTTCTGCGCCCCTCTTTTTCTCCTGAACATGCCCATGACTTACCTGCTTGCCCTTGACCAGGGCACCTCCAGCTCGCGCAGCATCGTGTTTGACGCGCACGGAACCATCGTCGCGCAGGCCCAGCTGGAACTGCCCCAGATCTATCCCCAGCCGGGCTGGGTGGAACATGACCCCATGGCGATCTGGCGTACCCAGCTGGCCACGGCCCGTGATGTGCTGGTCAAGGCCCAACTGAACGCGCGGGACATTCACGCGGTGGGTATCACCAACCAGCGCGAGACCACGGTGGTGTGGAACCGCAAGACCGGCCAGCCCATACACAACGCCATCGTCTGGCAAGACCGGCGGGCAGAACCCGCCTGCGTCCGACTGCGCGCCGATGGCAAGGCGAATCTCATTCAGTCTAAAACCGGCTTGCTGGTGGATGCCTACTTTTCCGGCACCAAGCTGCAATGGATTCTGAACCATGTCCCCGATGCGCGCGCGCAAGCCGAAGCCGGTGAACTCGCATTTGGTACGGTGGACAGCTGGCTCATGTGGCAACTCACCGGTGGCAGCGATGACAGCACGCGCGCCCAGGCGGTGCATGCAACCGATGTGAGCAACGCTTCGCGCACCATGCTGTTCAATGTGCACACCAACCAGTGGGACGCGGAACTGATGCAGTTGCTGGACATTCCTGCGAGCCTGATGCCCCAGGTGCATCCGTCCAGTGCAGATTTCGGAAGCGTGAAGGCTGACTTGCTGGGCGCACCGATTCGCATCGGCGGCGTGGCAGGCGACCAGCAAAGCGCCTTGTTTGGTCAGGCGTGCTTTCGCGCCGGCATGGCCAAGAACACCTATGGAACCGGTTGCTTCATGCTGATGCACACGGGTGAGCGGTTTCAGACCTCCCGAAACGGACTGCTCACCACCAGTGCCGCGCAACCGGGGCGCACGCCAGAGTTCGCCATTGAAGGCAGCGTCTTTGTCGGCGGGGCCGTGGTGCAGTGGCTGCGCGACGGTCTTCAAGCCATTCAGGCCAGTGGTGAAGTGCAAGCCCTTGCGCAGAGTGTTCCTGACTCTGGCGGGGTAATGATGGTGCCAGCCTTCACCGGGCTGGGAGCCCCCTATTGGAATCCCGAAGCCCGTGGCACCATTACCGGCATTACCCGGGGAACCACGGTGGCCCACATTGCGCGCGCAGCGTTGGAGAGCATTGCGTTTCAAAGCGCTGCGCTGCTGGACGCCATGAGCCGCGACGCGGTGGCCAATGGCGGCCGTGCAGTCAATGAATTGCGCGTGGACGGAGGTGCCTGCGCCAATGACCTGCTGATGCAGATGCAGGCCGATTTACTGGGCATTCCGGTGGTGCGCCCCGCTGTCATAGAGACCACTGCGCTGGGCGCCGCCTATCTGGCCGGACTGGGAACCGGGCTGTACGCCGGCACCGACGAACTGAGCGCACAGTGGCGCGCCGAGCGGACCTTTCTGCCAACCATGCCCCGCAACAAAGCGCTGGAGCGCATGGCCGAGTGGGAGCACGCGGTGCGCAAGGCCACGGCCCCGTAGCCCCAACCCGCGCCGATGCTAGCATCGACCGGATGAACTTCTGGCCCTCCAGCGGCTTTAGCCAGCTCACGCGCAACCCGCGCGGGTGGCTTGAGCCCACCGACAACTACCTTCGTCTTTTTCTCGCACGTCCCGAGCTGGCTCTGGTGCCGGAGTCGTGCCCGGCCGAGATCGCGCTGCACCATGCGCTGATCGCATCGCCCACACGCCCGGTGCCAACCGACGATCTCCATGCGCTGGAAGATGCAGATGCGCGCGACAACTACGCTGTGTATGTGCGCTTTCGTGACGCACTGGTGCAGGCGGGGTCTCTGGAAGCCTACTACCTGAGTCTGGTGCGTGGCGGCTCCATCACCATTCCACCGTTATTCATGGATTTGATGGTGCAGGCGATCTTGCGCAATGTGCTGGACGACACCCATGACGCCTTCGAAGTGCGCGCCGCAGAAATGCTGTTTCGTCCCCAGCGCATCTCGGTTCCGAACGGACAGGTTCTGAGTGGTGACCGCGCTGTACTGGACCTGTTGACCGAAACAGGCGGGCTCGGGGAGGTCGGCCGCCTGCTGGTGCAAAGCAATGCACCACTGGCCGTCATCCATCTGGAGGTGCTGGCTACGGACAACATGCACCGCTACTGGGAAGCCAACGAACGCCACAACTTTTTGTTGGACCTCACGCATGAAGTCAAACAGGACCTGAGCCACGGACTGGTCTTCACCATGACGCGTGCACGCTCCGGTCTGACCGCGCTGGCCCAGGTACTGGAGAAATGGATTTTCCATTTGCTGGGGGTGCAGGTGCATATCAAGCCCAAGCAAAAAATAGACGACCCCGCTTGGCGCTGGCATGTCGGACTGGATACGGAATCCAGCGCCATCCTCAACGATCTGTACGAAGACCGTCCGGTGGAAACCCGCCGCATGCAACGCATGGTCAGCCTGTTCAGGCTGGAGTTTGAAAACACCGCGGATATGCGGGCCGATGTGGCCGGTAAACCGGTCTACCTCGGACTGACCATGGATGCCGACAAGGTGGTCCGCCTCAAACCACAGAACCTTCTGATCAATCTGCCGCTGGGCAAGGCGATGTAAGCACCTTGCCCGACTGCACTACATGTTGCGGCGGTACTGCCCACCCACTTCAAACAGCGCGTTAGTAATCTGGCCCAGCGAGCACACGCGCACAGCATCCATCAGCACCTCGAACACGTTCTGGTTGTCGATGACGGCCTGCTGCAGCTGCTTGAGCGCTGCGGGTGATTCCGAGGCATGCCGCGTGTGGAAATCTGCCAGACGGTGCAACTGACTCTGCTTTTCTTCATCGGTGGAACGCGCCAGTTCCAGCTTGTCCATCACCTGATCGCCGTGCGGATTGCGGAAGGTGTTGACGCCGATAATGGGCAGCTCGCCGGTGTGCTTGAGCATTTCGTAGTGCATGGATTCATCCTGAATCTTGCCGCGCTGGTAGCCGGTTTCCATGGCACCGAGCACGCCACCGCGATCCGCAATGGCGGTGAACTCGGCCAGCACGGCTTCTTCCACCAGTTCCGTCAACTCTTCGATGATGAACGCGCCCTGCGACGGGTTCTCGTTCTTGGCCAGGCCCCATTCGCGGTTGATGATGAGCTGAATCGCCATGGCACGGCGTACCGAGTCTTCGGTGGGCGTGGTGATGGCCTCGTCAAACGCATTGGTGTGCAGGCTGTTGCAGTTGTCGTAAATCGCAATCAGCGCTTGCAGCGTCGTGCGGATGTCGTTGAACTGAATCTCCTGCGCATGCAGACTGCGACCGCTGGTCTGGATGTGGTATTTGAGTTTTTGTGAGCGCTCGTTGGCACCGTATTTCTCCTTCATGGCCACCGCCCAGATGCGGCGTGCTACCCGGCCCATAACGGTGTATTCGGGGTCCATACCGTTGCTGAAGAAGAAGCTCAGGTTGGGCGCAAAGTCGTCTATGTGCATGCCGCGCGCAAGATACGCCTCCACAAACGTGAAGCCGTTGGACAGCGTGAACGCGAGCTGGCTGATGGGGTTGGCACCGGCCTCGGCAATGTGGTAACCGCTGATGGACACGCTGTAAAAATTGCGCACGTTGTGGTGCACAAAATACTGGGCAATATCGCCCATCACCTTGAGTGAAAACTCGGTGCTGAAAATGCAGGTGTTCTGGCCCTGGTCTTCTTTCAGAATGTCGGCCTGCACGGTGCCGCGCACATTGGCCAGCACCCATTCACGGATTTTGGCGGCCTCGGTATCGGTGGGCTCTCGGCCGTTGTCTGTCGTGAATTTCTCCAGATTCTGGTCGATCGCTGCATTCATGAACATGGCCAGGATACTGGGGGCCGGGCCATTAATAGTCATGGAGACGCTGGTGGCCGGATTGCACAAATCAAAGCCGCCGTAGAGCACTTTCAGGTCGTCCAGCGTAGCAATGCTCACGCCGCTGTTGCCCACCTTGCCGTAGATATCCGGGCGCACATCAGGGTCGTTGCCGTACAGCGTGACCGAGTCAAACGCGGTGCTCAGGCGCTTGGCCGCCATGCCGGAGGACAGCAATTTGAAGCGCTTGTTGGTACGAAAGGCATCACCCTCCCCGGCGAACATGCGGGTAGGGTCTTCGCCCTCGCGCTTGAAGGCAAAAGTGCCTGCGGTGTAGGGGTAGCTGCCGGGCACGTTGTCAAGCATCAGCCACTTCAGAATTTCGCCGTGGTCCTCGTATTGCGGCAAGGCCACTTTGCGGATGGTGGTGCCGCTCAAGCTCTTGGTGGTGAGCGCGGTGCGGATTTCCTTGTCGCGGATTTTCACCACATACTCATCACCCGCGTAAGCCTTTTGCATCTCGGGCCACTGCGCCACCAGTCTTTTGGCAGACGGGTCCTGCGTTTCTTCGCGCTGCACCGCGAGGTCAATCGCCGCTTCCGCGGCGCGGGCCTTGCCGGGCTTGCCCACTTCCAGCATGGCTGCCGCCGCACGCAATTGCTGAATTTCCCGCGCCAGGCGGGCCTGTGCCCGGGCATGCTGCTTGTAACCGCGCACGGTGTCGGTAATTTCGGCCAGGTAACGGGTGCGGGCGGCGGGCACCACCGGCGTCTGGTTGGAACTGAATCGCACAGTCACTTTGGGCAACAGGCCACTTTCGTTGACCGGCAAACCCAATGCCTGCAGACGGGCCAGCAGGGCCTGGTACAGCGCGGTCACGCCATCGTCGTTGAAGCGTGCAGCCATGGTGCCAAACACCGGCATCTGGTCGGCGGGCGTGTTCCACGCCTCTTTGTTCCGCTGCACTTGCTTGGACACGTCGCGCAGCGCATCGCTGGCGCCCTTGCGGTCAAACTTGTTGATGGCGACGAACTCGGCAAAGTCCAGCATGTCAATTTTTTCCAGCTGACTGGCGGCACCAAACTCCGGTGTCATCACATACATGGGCACATCCACATGCGGCACGATGGCCGCGTCGCCCTGGCCAATGCCCGAAGTCTCGACCACGATCACATCAAACCCAGCCACCTTGCAGGCCGCGATCACGTCGGGCAAGGCTTTGGATATTTCGGAGCCAAAGTCGCGCGTTGCCAGGCTGCGCATGAACACGCGCTGGCCCGAATCGTCGGCGCCGGTGCGCAGCGTTTGCGTCCAAGGTGATATTGCGTTCATGCGGATGCGGTCACCCAGCAGTGCGCCACCGCTCTTGCGCCGTGACGGGTCAATGCTGATGACCGCAATGTGCAGCTGGTCACCCTGGTCCAGCCGCAAACGGCGAATCAGCTCGTCGGTCAGCGACGACTTGCCCGCACCGCCGGTGCCGGTAATGCCCAGAACCGGTATCTTTTTGATAGCGGCTTGCGCACGCAGGGCGGGGCTTAGCGGGTGATTTTCTCCCGAAGCTTCCAGTCCGGTGATGAGCTGGGACAGCGCGCGCCAGGCCTCGGTGCTGTGGCCACCAATACCGTCAAGGTTTGAGGGAGCCAGCTGGGTGAGGTCGGTGTCGCAACGCATCACCATTTCGCCAATCATGCCGGCCAGGCCCATGCGCTGGCCGTCCTCGGGGCTGTAAATACGGGTGACTCCGTAGGCCTGCAACTCGGCAATCTCGCTGGGCACAATCACCCCGCCGCCGCCGCCAAACACCTGGATGTGCGCACCACCCCGTGCCTTGAGCAAGTCCACCATGTACTTGAAATACTCGACGTGCCCGCCCTGGTAGGAGCTGATGGCAATGCCTTGCGCGTCTTCCTGCAGGGCGGCTGTCACCACCTCGTCCACGCTGCGGTTGTGCCCCAGGTGAATCACCTCGGCGCCCATGCCCTGCAAAATGCGGCGCATGATGTTGATGGCCGCGTCGTGCCCGTCAAACAGGCTGGCGGCGGTTACAAAACGCACCTTGTGGGTGGGGCGGTAGTTGGCAAGGGCCTTGTAGTCAGCAGAGAGGTTGGTCATGGCAGAAGCTTTCAGCGGTTTGTCTCAGGATTTTTGTTGTGAGAAGATCAGGCAATGGTGAGTCCGGCCAGTGCCGGATCGTCGGGTGGATAGCGCAGGTCGAGTGACTGGAGCTTGTCGCGCACCAGCGTGGCAATCATCAGGTTGCGGTGGGTTTTTGAGTCGGAAGGCACCACCGTCCACGGTGCCCAGGGCGTGCTGGTGGCACCCAGCAGCCCCGCATAGGCGTCCTGGTACTCGGCCCACTGTTTGCGCACCAGCAGGTCACCCAGGCTGAACTTCCAGCGCTTGACCGGGTCGTCCACCCGCTCCTGCAGCCGCCTGCCCTGCTCTTCAAAGCCGATATGCAGCATGAACTTCAGGATCACGGTACCCGTCTCGGCCAGCATGCGCTCGAAATCGTTGATGTGGGCGTAGCGCTGGCGGGTCTGCTCGGGCGTAACCCAGCCGTTCACCACGGGGACGAGCACGTCTTCGTAATGGCTGCGGTTAAAGATCTTGGTATCGCCTGCAGCGGGCATCGCATGGTGAATGCGCCACAGGTAGTCGTGTGCACGTTCGTCTTCGGTGGGCGCTTTCCACCCGACCGCGTGCACCCCCAGCGGGCTGGTGCGGCCAAACACCGAACGAATGACGCCGTCCTTGCCGGAGGTGTCGGTGCCCTGCAAAACCACCAGCAGCTTGTAGCGCTTGTCGGCCCAAAAAAGATTCTGCAGCACATCAAGCTCCATGGCCAGTGCCTCGACAGTCAGCTTGTCCTGCACTTTGTCCTTGCCAGAGAAGGGTTTGGCGGACGGGTCCAGCGCAGACAGTAAAAACGGTTTGCCATGCCCATTCACTGACGGCTGCCACGGCTTCAGCAGGGCTGCGCTCTGCTTCGCGCCATTGGCAGGTGAGGAGTCTTTCGGCATGGCGAACCTTTCAGTTGACGTTTACGTAAACGTCAACATTATCACCGCACTGCGGTCCAAAGCACAGCCCCAACGGGATCTCCAATAAACTATCCCCGTATTGCATCGGGAGTTGAGGCAACCCCATCACGGCACGCACTGCCACCCGCGAGGAAACCATGCAACCCATTCAGCTTTTTGACCCGGCATCGAGTACCTTTACCTATGTCCTGTTTGACGAAGTCACCCGTGATGCCATCATCATCGACCCGGTGGATTGCCAGCTGGAGCGCGATCTCGCCACCCTTCGCCAATACGGGCTTCATCTGCGGTGGACGGTCGAAACCCACGCCCACGCCGACCACATCACCAGTGCCGCACAGTTGGCTGAGCACACCGGCGCAAAGACAGCGGCACCCCAGGGCTGCGGCATCGATACCGCGGCAATGCAGTTAGCCGATGGCGACACTCTGCGTTTTGGCGACGAAGCGCTCAAGGCATTGCACACGCCCGGGCATACCAGCGGCAGCATGAGCTACCTGTGGCGTGACCATGTTTTCACCGGTGACACGCTTCTTGTCAATGGCTGCGGCCGTACCGATTTCCAATCCGGCAGTGCCGAGGCTCTGTACGACAGCATCACACGGGTTCTCTTTGTGCTGCCCGACGCCACCACGGTGTGGCCGGGCCACGACTACCACGGGCACACTCATTCGACCGTTGTCGCCGAAAAATCAGGCAATGCGCGGATAGCCGGCAAGACCCAGGCCGAATTTGTCGCCATCATGGCGGCCCTGAACCTGCCCAAGCCCAAGCGGATAGACGAGGCCGTGCCCGCCAACCGGGTATCCGGCGTGCGCCACGATGCGGGCGGCGGTGATGCGCAAACAGTGCTGCCGGCATCCGGCTACGCGGGTGATGTGTCAGCAGCGTTGGCGCATGCCTGGTGGCAGGCCGGAGACGCCGTACTGGTGGATGTGCGGTCAGATGCCGAGCGCGAATGGGTCGGGTTTGTACCCGGCGCGGTCGCGTTGGCCTGGAAGCAATGGCCGGGCATGGCCATGAACCCGGCATTTGATGAAAACCTTCGCGCAGCCGTTCCCGCCGGGAAAAAAGTGGTATTGCTGTGCCGCAGTGGCGTGCGGTCCATCGCCGCCGCCAGACGCGCTACTGAACTGGGCATGGAGGCCTACAACATTCTCGAAGGTTTTGAAGGCGACCCTGACGCCCATGCGCACCGCGGTGCCAAAGGTGGATGGCGCATGCGTGGCCTGCCATGGCGCCAGGGATAATAGGCACCCATGACCTTTCTTGCCCTGGACATTGGTAATACCCGCCTCAAGTGGGCACAGTACGCAGCTCCCCATGCTGACGCGCCCCTGCTGGCCCAGGGAGCCGAATTCCTGGAAAACATCGACAAACTCGCAGACGGCGCGTGGAGCGGCCTTGCCGCACCCGCGCAAGTGCTGGGGTGCGTGGTCGCGGGTGACGCGGTGAAGCGCCGTGTGCAAGAGCAAATGGAATTGTGGGATGTGGTGCCCCAATGGGTGGTTGCCAGCGAAGCCGAAGCGGGCCTGCGAAACGGCTATGACCACCCTGCCCGCCTCGGGGCCGACCGCTGGGTTGCCATGATTGGCGCCTACCACCGCATGCTGGCTCAGGGTGCGCCGCGACCCATGGTAGTCGTGATGGTCGGCACAGCCGTCACCGTGGAAGCCGTGGACACCAATGGCAAATTTTTGGGCGGCTTGATATTGCCCGGCCACGGCATCATGCTGCGCGCACTCGAATCGGGTACAGCCGGTTTGCACGTGCCGACCGGCGAAGTGCGGGAGTTCCCCACCAACACCAGTGACGCGCTCACCAGCGGAGGCACCTATGCCATTGCCGGGGCGGTGGAGCGCATGGTGCAGCATGTGCGCGCCCATTGTGGATCCGAGCCCAAATGCATCATGACCGGTGGCGCCGGCTGGAAAATGGCTCCCAGCATGGCAGGGCCGTTCGAACTGGTCGACAACCTGATTTTCGACGGGCTTCTGCACATAGCCAAAGCCCGGTTTGCCGCCTGATCCAGCACCTGCGCCCTGCGTCTTTACATATCCAGGAGCTGAGAAAAGTCCGTGTTGCTGGAGCGGGCGTTCTCGTTGCCCAGGACCGCACTGGACTCAAACGTGTGGTCGATAATTTTGGCGTCGGTTTCGCCGGGCAGGGTGCCTTTGACGATGGCACGGTCCACCATGCGGATCAGCATGGTTCGGGCCACCTCCGGAGACTCACCCTGCAGATCGAAGGTCGCATGGATGACCAGACGAACCGTGGTGAGGTCCGTCGGACGCTGCGGAATGCGCCGCAAATTACCGCTGTCCTGCAGTAGTTTGCCGTCGGCGCCAATGAACAAAATTCGCGATGCCACTTTGGGCGACAAAACGTGGGACAGTCCTTCCGCATTGACCACCAGCATCGTGCCATTCTCAAAGTCCCGCGACCAGGCGGTCTTGCCTCCCTGAAAGCCACGGATGGAAAAACCGTATTCCCGCGGCGACACGAAGAACCGACCGGTGACATCGACAGAAGGGTCGTCAATTTCCAGGTCATCGTGGACAAAAGTGAATCGGTCGCTGCCGGGCGGCTTCGACCTGCGGACAGCGGTGGGCAGGCCCGTCGCTTTTTCGCGCGGATTCAATTCGCTCCAGTTTGTCATCGACTGCTCCCTTTTGTGCCCTAAAGCCTCATCATACTAAGCTGCATCGGGCACAGCGAGCCATGCTTCCGCCAGGCGCACCCAGTAAGTCGCACCCAGGGGAATCAGCTGGTCATTGAAATCGTAGCTGGGGTTGTGCAGCATGCACGGCCCACCGCCAGGGCCGCCGCTGGCATCGTGCGTACGGTGCGCGCCATCGCCATTGGCAATGAAGCTGTAACAGCCCGGCTTGGCCATCAACATGTAGGAAAAATCTTCAGCGCCCATGGTGGGTTCCTGCGGGTCCACATGGTCCTCGCCCACAATGCTGGCCATGACCTTGCGGGCAAACGCGGCCTCATGGGCGGAGTTGATGGTGGGCGGGTAGTTGCGCCCAAACTCGAAAGTGCAATCCATGCCAAAAGCGGCGGCTGTATGGTGGGCCATCTCGCGCATGCGCTGCTCGATCATGTCCAGCACCTCAATCGTGAAAGTACGCACCGTACCCTGCAACTCGCAGCTGTCGGGAATGACATTGGTAGCCTCCCCCGCGTGAATCATCGTGACCGAGATGACGCCCGCATCGATCGGCTTCTTGTTGCGGCTGATGATGGTCTGGAAGGCCTGCACCATCTGGCAGGCCACCGGCACCGGGTCCAGCGCGTTGTGCGGCATGGCCGCATGGCCGCCCTTGCCACGGATCGTGATTTTGAATTCATTGCTGGATGCCATCACCGGCCCGGCACTGGCGGCAAACTTGCCCACCACAGAGCCCGGCCAGTTATGCATGCCAAAGACGGCTTGCATGGGAAACTTTTCGAACAACCCGTCCTTGATCATTTCGCGGGCACCGCCACCACCCTCTTCCGCCGGCTGAAAAATCAGGTATACCGTGCCATCAAAATTGCGATTCTTGGCCAAATGCTCTGCCGCAGCCAGAAGCATGGCCGTGTGGCCATCGTGGCCGCAGGCGTGCATCTTGCCGGGGTACTTGCTGGCATGGGCAAAGGTGTTGAACTCCTGCATGGGCAGCGCGTCCATGTCGGCCCGCAGGCCGATGGCCCGGTCCGATGTGCCCGCCTTGATGGTGCCCACGAGACCCGTGGTGCCCATGCCCCGATGCACGGGAATACCCCATTCGGTCAATTTGGCCGCCACCACATCGGCGGTGCGGACCTCGGCAAAACACAGCTCAGGGTGCGCATGCAGGTCGCGGCGAATGGCAGCAATAGCCGGCGCGGCAGACACCAGCGCCTCGATCAATTTCGGTTTTATGGCGTTCATGGGGCCATATTACGCCGCAGGCTTTACCATTGTTGGTATGAATGATTCAACTGTGATTGGTGCCTGCCCTCACGATTGCCCGGACACCTGTTCCATGGTCACGACGGTGCAGAACGGCATCGCCATCAAGGTGCACGGCAACCCGGCCCACCCCCACACCGATGGCGCGCTGTGTACCAAGGTGTCGCGCTACACCGAGCGCACCTACCATCCTGAGCGCATCCTGTACCCGCTCAAGCGGACCGGCCCGAAGGGCTCAGGGCAGTTCGAGCGGGTCAGCTGGGACGCCGCACTGACCGACATTGCGGGCAAGCTCACGTCCATCGCCGCACGCGGACCAGACGCCGCGCAGGCGATTCAGCCCTACAGCTACGCGGGCACCATGGGACTGGTGCAGGGCGAGAGCATTGCGGCGCGCTTTTTCCACACATTGGGCGCATCCCTGCTGGACCGCACCATTTGCGCGGCCGCTGGTGGCGAGGGCATCACCCAGACGCTAGGTGGCAAGGTCGGCATGCGGGTGGAGTTTTTTGCCGAAGCCAAACTCATCATCATCTGGGGCAGCAATTCCATTGCCAGCAATTTGCACTTCTGGCGCTATGCCCAGGTGGCCAAACGCAACGGCGCCAAGCTGATCTGCATCGATCCGCGCAAGAGCGAAACGGCTGACAAGTGCCACGAACACATTGCCTTGCTACCGGGCACCGACGCCGCGTTGGCTCTGGCGGTGATGCACCAGCTGATTACCCACCACTGGCTGGACGTCGATTACATCGATAAATACACCCTGGGCTGGGACGCCCTGCGCGAGCGCGCCCTGCAATGGCCGCCCGGACGCGCCGCCGCAGTGTGCGGCATTCCGGTGGATCAAATCCTGTCTCTGGCACGCGACTATGGCGAATGCGGTCAGCGCGGCAAGCCTGCCGCGATCCGCATGAACTACGGGTTGCAGCGCGTGCACGGCGGCGGCAACGCGGTGCGCGCCATTGCCAGTCTGCCCGCGCTCATTGGCGCCTGGCGCAGCCGCGCGGGCGGTGTGCTGCTGTCCAGTTCAGGCGCATTCCCGGTAGACCAAGCCACCCTGCAGCGTCCTGATTTGCTGGCGCGCCGCACGCCGCGCACCGTCAACATGGCCACCATCGGCAACGACCTGCTGCGCCCCGCCTCGCCGGAGTTTGGCCCGGCCATTGAGGCGCTCATTGTTTACAACAGCAACCCGGCGGCCATCGCGCCCGAGTCCAGTAAAGTGGTGGCGGGCTTTGCGCGTGAAGACCTGTTTACCGTGGTGCTGGAACACTTTCAGACCGACACCGCCGACTACGCTGATTACATCCTGCCGGCAACCACGCAGCTGGAGCACTGGGATGTGCACTCCAGCTACGGCCATACCGACGCCCTGCTCAACCGTCCCGCCATTGCGCCACTGGGTGAGGCCAAGCCCAACACCCAGATCTTTCGCGAACTGGCCGCCCGCATGGGCTTGACCGATGCCTGCTTTGCCGATGACGATGAAGCGCTCTGCCGGATGGCCTACGGTACGGCGGTGGATTTTGGGCTGCTGCTGAAGCAGGGCTTCGCGACCATTGCGCAGGCAGAAGCACCGTTTGCCCAGGGAGGCTTCCCCACCCCCTCTGGTCGCTGCGAGTTTTTCAGCGCCCGCCTGGCCGCGCAGGGACTCGATGGTTTGCCCAGCCATGTACCCAACCACGAGGCACCGGGCACCAGCGCCTCCTATCCCCTGGCCATGATCTCGCCACCCGCCCGCAATTTCTTGAATTCGACCTTCGTCAACGTCAAAAGCCTGCGCGACATGGAAGGCGAGCCGATTCTGGAGATGCACGCCGACGACGCGCTGGCCCGCAGCATTGCTTCGGGTGATGTCGTGCGGGTGTTCAACTCGCGCGGGGAGTACCGCTGCAAGGCCATGGTGTCCCAACGCGCCCGCGCTGGCGTGGTGAACGGTCTGGGGGTCTGGTGGCGCAAGCTGGGGCTCAATGGCACCAATGTCAACGAACTGACCAGCCAGAAACTGACCGACATGGGTCGGGGACCCACCTTCTATGACTGCCTGGTGGAAGTGGAACGGTCCGCGTCCGCCTGATGCGGGCAGGAATCCAGGACCTGACTCCTTAAATTAACAAGGCCCGGCAAGTCAATGACAAACCGGAGGGCGACGTCGGCCGGTCTGCTGACACCACACGCAGAAATGAGCGCCAGCTTCGCGTCGCGGGTGACGGCTGCAGACGCTGCCTTGCTGCCCCGCATGGCGACTGCGGCGGCAAGAGCCTGGTGAACCGGACCAATTTCGATCCCGTTTCGCACCGCAACCATTCCAAATAAGAGGTCACACAACGGTTGCGGAATCAGATCCCGCGCGGCCATCAAAGCAGCGACGAAGTTCAGCGATGACTGGGGCAGTTGATCCACCCGGATCTGCAGCGCCCGAAGCAGCGGGTGTGCGTCGATGCCAAAGTGCATTTTGCTTGTATCCGGCGTCATACCGAGCCCCCTATGGTTTCAGTTCCTGCAAGTGGCAGATCCATGCATGGGGTTGTCACCTATTTCACACGGTTCCTTGTTGACGATTCGCAAATAACACCGCCCCATTTATAATAATGACCAACTGGTCAGCAAAACGCTGGCCGGTTTTGTTCTACGCACACATTCCCCATGAGCGACGCCACACAAGCCCCCACACCCCTCACGGCGACCCCCTCGTTGCCTGCCGCCCCAGCCGCCCGCCCCAACAACCGCGCCCGGCTGATCGTACTGGTTACCGTGCTGGCCATTGGCGGCTGGATGGGCTGGAAGTGGTATTGGGCGCTTTCGCACATCAGCACCGACAACGCCCAGGTGGATTCGCACATCGTGCCCGTGCTGCCCCGCGTGGGCGGTTTTGTGGCCGAAGTGGCCGTGCAGGAACACCAGACTGTCAAAGCCGGAGACCTGCTGGCCCGCATTGACGACCGTGACTACCGCGCGCGCTTGGCCCAGGCCGAAGCCGATCTGGCGTTGGCCATTGCCGGTGCCGGCAATTCGCAGCACACCGGCCAGGCCGGTGCCCAGGTGTCTGCCGCCCGTGCCAACGCCGCCGCAGCGCGCTCGACCGTTGAGCAGGCGCTGGCCAATGCCGACAAAGCCCAAAAAGACCTGGAGCGCATGCGCGATCTGGTGGCCCAAAAGATGATGTCGCCCCAGGCGCTGGATGCCGCACAGGCAAGCGCCCGCGCCGCCTTGGCCCAGGTAGAAGCCAGCAAACAAAGCGCCAACTCGGCCGGTGACCAGATCACCGCCAGCAGCGCCGCGCTGACCGCCGCCCAGGCCAAAGTGGAAGCCGCTCGCGCCGCCCGTGATCTCGCTGCCAACCAGCTGGCCGACACGCGCATCGTGGCCCCCACCAGCGGCGTGGTGGCCGCCAAAAATGTGGAGCCCGGTCAGCTGGTGCAAGCCGGCCAGCCCCTGCTCTCCGTGGTGCCCCTGGCCGACTTGTGGGTCACGGCCAATCTGAAAGAAACCGAACTCAAGGATGTCAAGCTTGGTGCTGCGGCCAGCGTCGAAGTGGATGCCTATCCCGGCTTGGAGGTGCAAGGCAAAGTGGAGTCCATCAGCCCGGCCACTGGCGCCCGATTTGCGCTGCTGCCACCCGACAACGCCACCGGCAACTTCACCAAAGTGATCCAGCGGGTGCCGGTGCGCATCCGCATCCAGCAGGCAGACGATGCGGCGCACATGTTGCGCCCCGGCATGAGCGCGACCGTGGTCATCACCACACGCTAACCTGCCAAGGCCCGCGTGAAACCGCTCGTTCCCTCGCTGCGGCGGGTGCAAACCGCCGAAGAAATTTACCGCGCCCGCATCATCATTGCGCTCACGGTGACGCTGGCCGCCGTGCTGGAGCTGGTGGACACCAGCATCGTCAACGTGGCCATTCCGCACATGATGGGCTCGCTGGGCGCCACGCTCGACGAGATCACTTGGGTATCTACCGGCTATGTGGTGGCCAATGTCATCGTGCTACCCATCTCCAGCTGGCTGGCCAACTGGTTCGGGCGGCGCAACTACTTTGCGCTGTCGATCATGCTGTTTGTGTTCTCCAGCTTCATGTGCGGCAATGCCGACACGCTGGGTGGCCTGGTGTTCTGGCGCATCGTGCAGGGGCTGGGCGGCGGCGGGCTGATATCGACCGCGCAGGCCACGCTGTTTGAGGTTTTTCCGCCTGAGGAGGCGGGTACGGGCATGGCCATCTTTGGCCTGGGCATCATGACCGGCCCCATGCTGGGCCCCACGTTGGGCGGCTACATCACCGATGCGGCCTCATGGCCGTGGATTTTCTACATCAACATTCCGCTAGGCGCTATCTCCCTGTTGCTGGCGCTGATGTATGTGCCCGAGCAAAAATTTGGCAGCCGCGCCGAGCAGGTGGACTTTGGCGGCCTGCTGCTGCTGACCATTGCCATTGGCTGCCTGCAAACCATGCTGGAGCGCGGCGGCAAGCTCGACTGGTGGGACTCGCGCGAGATCGTTTTCTATGCGGTGACCAGCGTCAGCGCCATGGGGCTGTTCGTGTGGCAAGAGCTGCGCCATCCGCACCCGGTGGTGGATCTGCGCATTCTGAAAAACAGCCAGTTTGCGGTGTCGCTGGTGCTGAGCTTCGTGGTGGGCGCGGCGCTGTTTAGCACCGTGTTCATCTTCCCCGTGTACGTGCAGACCTTGCTGGGATTTACCGCATGGAAAACCGGTATGGTGGTGCTGCCGGGCGCCGTTGCCTCGGGCGTGACCATGGCGGTGATGGGCAAACTGATGCCCAAAATCAGGTTCGACTTGCGCCTGATTGTGGTGGCGGGCGCCCTGATTTTTGCGTATTCGATGTGGGCGCACTCCTTGTTCACCACCCAATCGGGGACCGACGACTTCTTCTGGCCCATGGTGCTGCGTGGCATTGGATTGGGGCTGGTATTTATTCCGCTCAACAACATGGCGCTGGGCAACCTGCCGCCCCAGCAGATTGCCCCGGCCAGCGGCCTGTACAGTCTGCTACGCCAATTGGGTGGCTCGGTGGGCATTGCCATGTCGGCCACGCTGTATTCGCAGTTTCAGGAAACCAACCGCGGCGAGTTGCTGCGCCACGTGGGCCAATTCACCGACGCAGCCACCACCCGCCTGAGCCAACTGGAGCACCTGATGCTGTCGCACGGGTTCAGCGCGCAGATAGCGCACCAGAAAGCCCTGATGCTGATGGACGGCATGCTGCGCAAGCAAGCCGCCATGCTGGCGTTTGAGCGGCTGTTTCTGGCGTTTGGCGTGATGATGCTGGTGGCACTGCCCCTGCTGCTGGTCATGCAGCGCCCGCGCATCAACCGCTGGGGGCCGTCTGGCGACCATTGAAGACGAAAATTAATAGCCAAATCGGCCTGTAGCCCC
>Ga0105047_10003253_pt1 | contig 28686 bp, 28 predicted proteins | sample MAT04_FD_78384 | JGI IMG/M metagenome (GOLD analysis project Ga0105047, IMG submission 78384) | Freshwater microbial communities from Lake Fryxell liftoff mats and glacier meltwater in Antarctica - MAT-04 (megahit assembly) | ecosystem: Environmental > Aquatic > Freshwater > Ice > Liftoff... | reverse complement strand
TGCTGGCCGTCTGCCGAGCATTGGGCCTGCCGCTCACCGTGGGTCAACGCACCGTGCTCGCCAAGGGCGAGCCCGCCACCCGCACTGCGTAGATCTGCCGGCGTAGACACCCCGTGTCGGTCTAGTCTGCAAAGAAGTTCTGGGGTTCATGATCGTGATGTCAGGCGCTGGGTGGCTGACATCGCGACGTGCTTGTGAGGGCTGAGGATGGAGGAGGCAAGCTGGCAGGATCGTTAGGAGGGGGCTGGTGTTCGGGATGCTGGCATTGATGCAGATGAAGCTCTGTGATGGGCAGCGATGTTGTTGGCGGGGGACGGCGCCGAACGGCAGCGGCGGTCGCCAACGCGCGAACACGTGCGCGCGCCGAGTTCTACGCGGCTCCTACGTGTGGCACGCGGAGGTATCACCGCGATCGCACCGAGCGGCATCTTGAGAATGACGGTCTGACTTGGCCCCACGTGACGGCTTGATTTGGCCCCACCCTCGCGTCCGATTCTGCGTCGATTCTCTGGGCTCATTGCGAGCTTGGGGAGTGGCGTGTGGAGAGGCAGTCGAGAGTGGAGTTGTTCGAGCAGATCCGGTGGGCGCGGGAGCGTGAGCTACCGCGGCCGTCGATCCACAAGTTGGCGGAGCGTCATGGTGTGCATCGGCGGACTGTGCGGCAGGCGCTGGAGAATGCGGTGCCGCCGCCACGCAAGCGGCCTGAGGGGCGGGACGCACCGAAGCTTGGTGAGTATCACCCAAGCGTGCCGCTGCTCGCCGCCACTCGCGATCTATTGACTGATTGGCGTGCAGTCGGCGCGCACGACGAGATCATGTTCCCAAACACGGCGGGTGACGGGCGCATGCACGCGATCCACTTCGACCGTAAGATCTGGAGTCGCGCCCGCAATCGCGCGGGTGTCGTCGAGGTTAACGGTCGCGAGCACGACTGCTCGAAGATGATGTTCCACCAGTTGCGCCACACGTTCGCGAGCATGTGCCTCGCCGCTGGGCGCGACGTGTGGGAGGTCGCGCACTGGATCGGTGACGACCCCGAACTCGTGAAGCGCGTGTACGGCCACTACATCCCCGACTCGATCGGTGACACCAGCCGCCTCGACGCGATGCTCACGATCACCAAGCCCGCGAAGCTCGCCGGTTAGATCCGTCGGTACTCGGACGGCGTGATGCGACGGGAACGCCGCCTCGACTCGATTGGTACCACTACGGCGGGCAGGCCATCGGAGGCGTGGCCGCTACGGTTCGCGGCGAGGAACGCTTCCACGTCGGTGCGAGCGAAGCGTAGGTGCCGGTCAAGTCGGTAACCGGGCAGTCGTCCGACCTTCCATAGTCGCCAGACCTGCTCGCGGCTCATGCCGAGCCAGGCGGCCACGGCAGCGCTACTCATCAAGGGGTCCATCTCGGGGGCCGTACTCATCGCGTGCTCCATTTGCGCAGTCGTCGTCGAGGACGGCTGCGCGTGGCATGAGAGCGATCAAGAGGTGGCGACTGGCGAGCAGATACGGCGCACAGACCACAGCCACTACTGGACTCGGCATGAGAGCGTCGATTCTTGAGCGTGAAACAAGCAGTCGGTACCAAAGGATACTATGGTACTTGTTTGCTTCTGGTGGACTCGCTACGCTGGGAGCTGAAAGGAGTTCTCCCGATGGCTGCTACCGATTCTCCGCTCAAGGTCAACAAGGTGACGAAGGAGCGCGTGCGCCTCGCCGCTGCGATGCTCGCCTGCACGCAAGGCGAACTCGTTGATCGCGCTGTTGCCGAGTACATCGAGAACAACGCGGCTGACTTTGACACGCGTCTCGACGCGGCCCGCGAAGCACTGCTCGGTGGCGACGAGGCAGTCGCTCGGTTCCTCGCGCAGGGCTAGAACTACTCCGTCGCACTCACGCCGAGTCGCGCAACTTCCCAACGCAACAGCGAACCCGTCGGCCAGTCGTGCCTCGTTTCCCAAACTGCGTCGTTGTCGAGTTCGCGTTCAGCCAGCGCGGCAATCAAGGCTCGTGTGTTCGGCGACAGTCCAGGCACACCAGCGGTCAACGTTGGCATCGCCAACCATAGCTCTTCGAGGCCGTGTGATCGTCGGATCAGCAGGCGAACCTGGGCGCCGTTCGAGAGCGTGAACCGTTGCTCCGCACCGTCGTGTTCGCGTGCCGATCGAATCCACGACGGTACGGCCGACATGAGTTCGCGACCGAGCCGGAGTGCTGCCTCTTCGCTGAGGCGCGCTTCGTCGGCATCGTCGGGGAGAAGTTCGCCGCGTGCATGCAATGCGAGCACGTCATCGTAGGTGTCGTCGCTGCGCAGTTCGCACGCGCAGATCCAGATGACCTGCATCTCCGTGTCGTGCCACGTCACGACACGCCAGCGGCCGTGCGTGAAGCGGTAGACGAGCGCATCGGTGATGCCTTGGATCCGCACGAGGTTCTGCGGGTACGTGCTGGCGAGCGTGCGCGCCTTGTCGAACATGGGATGCGTCAGCTCGTCGAATCCCGACGCGAGCGCCGGGATCTCGATGCCGAGCTGAGCGAGCACTCGGCCTGTCGGGCGTACGATCGGCGCTGCGCTGTCCTGGTCTCCGGCTACGCGTGGAGTCTATCGACCTTTCCGGTCGGTCCCTGTGAGTCGCCGGCGTAATGGCACCGGGGTTCGTCGCCGTAATGGCACCACCCTGTAGTCGCCGTAATGGTGCCACTGGAAATGCGATTCTAGGCTTTGCGTATTTGCTCGCTCGGGCGCTACGCGGCCAACGCGCCGACACAGGCGAACAGCTTCGCCGGCCCGGTGCGAACGGCATCGTCAACAGCCACGACCTCACCATGGGCGTACCCAAGAGCATGAGCGAATTGTGGGCGCAGAGCACACCGGAGTGTCGCACTGCGATCGAGCAGGCCACGCGTGAGGCGGCCGAGCAGACCGTGCGCTACGTGGCCCTGACGACTGCGTGCGTGCAGCGGCGAACGGAGACCGGGGAGGCGTGTGTGGGAGAGCGCGCGTGGCGTCGCGGATGCGTACTTTGTGCATCACACCGCGCGGCGGGCGCGAGCAGCGGATGTGCCCGATCCACACCTGCACGTGCATTGCGTCGTGGTGGGCGTCGAGCGCGAGGACCCGACGGGAGGTTGGTGACGCCGAATCAGGCGGCGTGGGTTCGCTCAGGACGCGCAACTCTGAGGGCGGGGGTGATGGTCCGCGCGTCTCGTGTTGAGCGTAGTCCATTCTGGTGCCGGAGCGACTGCCGGTTCGCTGCACGTCGTTTAGGTATGGCGCGAATGGTCGATAATAACAAGTAGGATTGTTCTTAAGGTGTATAAGAGTATTTTTACTTTCTTTTAACGAGGCCTGTGATGCCGCCCAGATCCACTCCCACTCCCCTCCCCGTAGCGCACGCTCTGCGAGAGATCAGTGCGCATCTGGCCACGTGGCGTCGACTTCGTAACCTGACGATCGCCCAGGTCGCCGAGCGAGCGGGGATCTCGGTGCCCACGGCGCGCGGCATCGAGAATGCGGCAGGTTCGCCCTCCCTGGAAAACGTGTTGCGTGTCGCACGTGTGTTGGGCGTTTTGGATCAGATCGCCTCCGCGATGGACCCGTACGAGTCGGACGTTGGGCGATTGCGTTCCGACGAGAAGTTGCCGCAGCGAGTACGGCACCCACGTCCAGCGAAGACCGACGATGACTGATATCAGCGTTGACGTCTACCAGGCTCATCCTTCCGGTGATTGCATTGTGGGCCGGCTCTACGCGCATCGCAGACGGGGAATCCAGTCCGCGACATTCCTCTACCTGGATGAGTGGCTCGCGCGCGCGGACGCATTCGAGATCGATCCAGGGCTTCCCTTAGTCGCGGGCCATCAGCAGACTCCAAACGCACGGAACCTGTTCGGCATTTTTACTGACAGTGCCCCAGATCGGTGGGGACAGCGCCTCATCACTCGGAATGAGAAGCGACGCATCGAGCACGAAGGTGGCGCTGTGCGGACCTTCGGCGACATCGATTTCCTCCTGGGAGTACGAGACGACGTGCGACAGGGTGCACTGAGGTATCGAACTCCTGGCACCGAGTCATTCCTCTCCGACGAGCGAACCGGGGTCCCGCACCTGCTGGAACTCGGTCGCCTGCTTACAGCGGCAGACCGTCTCGAGCGGGAGACGGCCGATGATGAAGATCTACGAATGCTGCTCCGGGCGGGAAGCTCGCTCGGAGGGGCGCGTCCCAAGGCTCACGTGCTCGACGTCGAAGGGCGACTTGCCATCGCGAAGTTCCCTAGTCCGACGCAGGATGAATGGGACGTCATGGCTTGGGAACGAGTGATGCTCGATCTGGCCGGGCGGGGGGGCATCGCCGTTCCCCGGTCCCAGCTGTACCCCGTAGATGGCACGAATGTGCTGATCGTGGATCGCTTCGACCGTCACGGAGGCGAACGATTGGCATATGCCAGTGCCATGACGATGCTCGAAGGTATCGATGGTCAGCCGCGCAGTTACCTCGAGATCGCCCAGTTCATCGAAACCGCGTCCATGCGACCGACCGCCGATCTCCATGAACTATGGCGTCGCGTGGCGTTCTCCATTCTGGTGAGCAACACCGACGATCACCTGCGCAACCACGGGTTCATTCGGGCGGCGACCGATATCGGGTGGCGACTCTCGCCCGCGTTTGACATCAATCCGAATCCGATCGACCGCGGTGAACTCGAGACCGCGATCGAAGAGAGTGATCATTCGGCGGATATCGATCTGCTACTCCGGGTGGCCGACTGGTTCCGACTCGATTCGATCCAGGCGACGGACGTGCTGCGGGACGTGGTTCGAGCGACACGCACCTGGCGAGAATCGGCACACCGATTTGGGTTGTCAGCTGCGCAGATCGAATTCATGCGACCCGCATTCGAGCATGAGCAGCTCGACAAAGCGCGACGGGTAAGCGGTTGACGCGAATCGACCTCGCACTGCCGTGTTCAGCCCTCGCCGTGCTCAGCCGGCGACGGTCGAGGCACTCAACGTCCCACACGAACAGGTGTCACCTATGAGTGCGGGCTGCATCGCGCATGCGTTAATGCGCATGTTGCCGAAGAGCGCCGCCGCCACGAGGATCCGAACGCAACCGTCGAGCGCGTCGGACGTCGCGAGTCCCCGGGCGGTAGGATCGCGGCTCACGCACGCGCGCCCAGGGACGGGCGCGCGGCCGACGCGACAGGACGACGCATCATGGCAATCGAGCGCATCTCCGTGCCGCTGCGGGCTCACGCCCCGGCACTCACCCCGAACGCTGACAAGTCGGCGCTGCTGGTGAAGCTCACGGCGCGTCCGGACTTTTCCGAGATCGAGGAGATGCCGCGCGGCGCCGACCGCAAGCAGGCCGCGTACGACGCGATCGTTGAGAATGCCACGCAGTCCCAGTCCGCCGTGTTGAGTGGCGCCATCGCGCGGCTCACCCGCAGCGGGCTCGTCACCGGTGTGCAGTCGCTCGTCTCACCTAATATGCTCATCGTCACGCCGAAGGCCGGCAAGTCGCAGGCCGTAGCGGACGCGCTCGCGGGTGTAGCGGGCATCGGGGAGATCTTCTCCAATGCCAACGGCGAGCGCGTGACCGCCGAGCGGGACATCCCGACGTCGAACCCCTTCGCGCCGTGGTGGGGCCTCGATGTGGAGCCGGGCTCCTCGCAGCCCGTCGCACCACCGACCACTGCGCCGTACGGTCTCAGGCTCATCGGCGCCCACAAAGCGTGGGCGCGCGGCGCCGAGGGCGAGGGCATGGTCTACGGCAGCATCGACACGGGCGTGGATGTGACGCATGAGGCGCTCGTCGACTCCTACCGCGGCACGGTCGACGGCACCGACGACTACAACTTCTTCGATCCGGGCGGTAGCCAGACGCCGATCGACAAGGGCGAGCACGGCACCCACACCGTCGGCACGGTGCTCGGCGCCGGCATCGGTGTAGCGCCCAAGGCGAAGTTCATCGCCGCGTCCGCGCTGGGCTATAACGTCGACGGCGTCCTCAAGGCGCTGCAGTGGATGCTCGCGCCGACACGTATGGATGGCACCGAGCCCGACGCCACCCGCGCGCCCGACGTGGTTGGCATGTCCTGGTGGACCGGCAAGAACAACGAGAACCTCTTCCTCGAGAGCATGCAGGACCTGCGTGCCGCCGGCATCGAGCCGATCAAGAGTGCCGGCAACAATGGCCCGGGGGAGAGCACGATCTCGTCACCTGGTCAGTACCCCGAGGTCATCTCGGTGGCGGCGGTGAACAGCCTCGGGAAGATCGCCAACTTCAGCTCGCGTGGACCAGCGCCGTACCCGGATGGCGCGACCACCGACAAGCCCGACTATGCCATGCCCGGTGTGGACGTGATCTCCAGCACGCCCGGTGGGGTGTACAAGAAGATGTCCGGCACCTCGATGGCCCAGCCGCACATGAGCGGCGCGATCCTCGACATCCTCTCCGCCTACCCCGAGCTCACGCACGATCAGCTGCTCGAGGTGCTCACCGCTGGCGCGGTGGACAAGGGTGACGCCGGCTACGACTTCACCTACGGCAACGGGCTCATCAACTTGCCGGCGTCACTCGACGCTGCCGCTCGCCTTGTGGGGCGCTGATTCGGACGCGTCAACCTGCTCGTGATCATCGTGGGTGGTGCCCACCAGCAGCCCTGTGGCGATGAGTGACACGGTGAACGCGGCGGCCAGGCCGGGGCGCCTCTCCTCGCCGTGCGCTTCTGGGAGGTACGCGTTCAGGGCCGCGGCGGGCCGGGGTGTGTGGGTTGATCAGGTGAGTGTGGGGATTGGGTCGCCGCGGGTCGCCGCGGTGAGCGCTTCGGCGACGTAGTCGGCGAAGCTGCGGGTGTGTAGTTGGCAGGTGGCGAGGATGCTGAGCAGGGTCGCGGTGGTGGTTTCGCCGCGCTCGGTTCGGCTTCCGCAGCTGAGCTTGCGGAGCATCACGGGGTGGCGGATCAGCCGCTCGGCTCGACTTGCTAGCGGCGGCGGAGGAGGAACGCTTGCGGGTGCACTCGTGGCAAGTGCGCTCCTCGGGACGCTTGGCGCTGCCGGTGGTGCGATCGCAGGCGCGCTGACCGGGCGTGATCTCGGTCCACATGGCGAGGTGCCGTCCCTGAAGAAGCCGGGCCTTGCTCTGGGCGCCGCAGTCGGCGGCGTTCTCGCAATCGGATTGACGCTCAAGACCGGGCGCGGAGTCGACCCTCGCTCCACACATGTGATCACCACATTGTTTGCCGGCACCACGGGTATCCTCGTGGGTGGCGGACTCGGCTTCGTTGGTGGAGCGGCGCTGACCGGCGCAGGCAATCTGGCTCGGCTCGTCGCCCCGACGACCTGAGCGATCATCGCTTACGTCCACTACGAGTACTGGTATCAATCGCCGCGGCAGTCGAGTTCGATGGCTGTGAACGCGTCATGAATCGCATCTGCGGCGAACTCACCGGGCGTAGAGACCACGAAGTTCACGACGTCCGACTCCTCGTGGTGCTTGGCGAATGCAGCCTTCCTGAGGTCCGTCGTGGCAATGCACACGTCCTCCGTCCCGCTGGATGCTGGGTCGACACGAGCAGTCAGCAGCCTTTCGCTCGTCGGCGCTGGCCGCGAGCAGTCCTCGACGGTGAGGTTGTCCGGCTTGGAGACGGCCGCGACGGTCGCCTCGTGCGCCCAGTCCAGATGAAACGTACGCGTTCGGGCACCGGCTGTGTCGGGCGCGTGCCTTGCGAGCCAGGTGAGCAGCCTCACGACGCTCAGCACGCGTACGCGGATCATCCGACGACGGCGGCCTCGACGAATTTTGCGACGAAGACTCCAGCCGCTCCAACAACCCGCGGATCTGCTCACGCAGATCCGCGACCTCCGCCTCAAGCTCAGCTATTCGAATGTCCCGCGCATCGACCACACACCGTTCTTCGAGCCTTGACTCAAAATCCCTGCCTCACCCCTGAACGCGTACTCTGGGAGCAGGTGGCCGGTGGCGATGTACAAGATGGCACCGGCCGCGATGCCGATGAGCCAGCCGAGCGACTCGCCTATGCAAATCGTGTGGTGACAAGCTCGCGTGCGCGCAGGATCGTCTCCGGATCGATCTCGTGACCCATCGTCGCTTCCCGGTACTCGACATTCGCACCCGCTTCGGTGAGACGCTCGTTGGCGACCCGTCCGAAATGCACTGGGATGATCGGGTCCACGATGCCGTGTGTCGCGAGCACGCCCACACCCGCCGCGACGTCGGGGTCGAGGTCCCAGCCCTCGACCGTAGGTACAAACCCGCTCCACTCGAACACTGCTGCCGGCTTGGGTCGACCCGTCGACAATGCCGATGCCACCGACATCACTGCACCCTGTGAGAACCCGCCGACGATCACGTCCGCCATCGTGACACCGAGCTCCGCGCAGAGCGCATCGAGCTCCGCATGGATGAGCTCGAGCGACGCGAAGAAGCTCGGCTCGTCCGGGTGACCCACGCGCTCGACCACGTACCAGTGATAGCCCGGCATGCCCTCGTATTGCGTGGGTGCCTGCAGCGTCACGCCGTGGAGCAGGGACTCGGGATCGATCATGTCGATGAGGGGGAAGAGGTCGTCGCCGTCGGATCCACGTCCGTGTAGCAATACCATCGCGCCTGCGGGCTTGGACGGGTTCGCGGCGGGACGCTCGCGTCGGCGCAGGCCTGTCGTGTGGTCACTCATGGTGGTCCTCCTCGAAAGCTTCGTATCTCGATGCTCGCACACCCGATCGCGGCGAGGAACGCTCAATCGCGCGAGGTGTCAATCCACCGTGATCGGCTCGGTGTGAACCACCACGTCGCCCACGCCCGGGAGGCGCTCACAGATGCGCTCTTCGACGCGCGTGGCCAGTACGTGCGCGTCGTGGAGGGACTGGTCGGCGGCAGCGAGCACCGTCACGTACACCGTGAGTCCCTTCGGGCTGGTGCGCAGGCGAATGTCGACGGCGTCACGACCCGTTACTTCGAGCACTACGTCGCCTACAGCGGTGGAGCTCGCGGCGTCGTCGACGGTCTCAGCCACGAACGCCACGTGGTCGACCGGCTCGATGTGCACCACCACGTGTGCAATGCCGGGTACCGATTCGTGCACGTCGCGCTCCACTCGATCTGCCAGATCGTGGGCGGAATCCAGCCGCATGTCGCCGCGCACCTTGAGGTGCAGGCTCGCCTCGGGCACGCCATCCACAAGCAGCACCCGCACGTTGTGTACCTCGTGGATGCCCGGGTGCGCCAGCGCCGATGCCGTGATGCGATCACGCATCGAGCCGCCTTGCTCGTCCGGCTCAACGTGCACAACCACGTCGCTGCCCGGCAGCGCGTCCTCAACCGCAGCCTCGACCGCATCCGCCAGCGCGTGACCCTGACTCACGTGATCGGTCGCGGCGACGCCGATCACCACGTCCGCAAGGTACTTGCCCGCACTGCGACGAATCCGCAAGCGGCGCAGCGTGACCGGCAGATCCAGGTTCGTCACCGCGCGCGTCGCGGCGCGCTCAGCGCCCTCCGGAGCCACGTCCATGAGCACCTGTGCGTTGTCCCACATGAGACGCCAGGCGCTCACTGCCACGATCGCCGCCACGACCAGCGCGGCGAGCGAGTCGCCCGCTTGGATCCCGCCGCGCACCAGGAGCAGGCCCATGAGCACGGCTATCGACCCCGCGAGATCGCTCGCGAAGTGTAGTGCGTTGGAGGCGAGTGCCGGGCTCCCGTACTCGTTCGCCGCCCGGTGCGACACGGTCACGCGCCATACGTCGATGCATATCACCACGACCACGAGCGCGATCGTCCACCCGTGCACCTCGACGTTCGAGCTGCCGGAGCCCAAGCGGATGACCGCCTGCACCGCGATGAACGTCGTTGCCGCGAGCAACAAGACGCCCTCAAACAGAGCTGCGAGGTGCTCCGCACGGCCGTGCCCCCACGGATGGCTGCGGTCGGGCGGACGCTGCCCGACGCGAATCGCGATGAACGTGAGTACCGCCGCTACGAGGTCCGCGCCCGAGTGCAGCGCCTCCGCGAGCAGGCCCAGGCTGCCGGAGGCGATACCTGCGCCCAGCTTGATCCCCACGAGCACCAGGGCGGCGACGATGGAGGCGAGCGCGATGCGTCGCTGGTGGCGCTGTGCGTGTGGGGCGGGCAGGTCGGGCAACACGTCGACCTGGATTCTACCCGGGGCATCGCTGTTTCCTCCTCGGGATGCCGAGCATCGGCTCAAGTCGACGGAGGGATATGCCGAGGATCCGACCGGACCACGCACCTGGCCAGAGCCGCACCGAGGAGACACTGCACTGATGGACAAGCCGACCGAACTGGGTAGCGCACTCGTCGGGACCATCTTCGCTGCCGCCGCAGGCGCAGCGCTCATCGTCACCGCCGTCTCAACCGCCGCGAACGACTCCACGCTCATCGTTGGCGTATTCGCCGCTATAACGTTCCTTGCGGTCACCGCATTCACCACCTGGCATCTGCGCCGTGAACACGCCGCGCGTTCGCTCGCAGAGCACCGGCTTCGTGCCATTGCTAGCGGTCTGCGCTCGGCCTTGAGTGGGGAGGAGGAAGCCCCTGTCCAGACCGGTGACGCCACGCTCGACGAGCTCGTCCAGGCCGTGCTCGACCAGCACTGTGAAGCGGCCGAGCAGGCGATCGAGGCCGAGATCCTCGTCGCCTCGTGGACCGGTTGCGTGCAGCGTCTCGCCGAAGGTGATCTCGCCAGCGATGTGGTGTTCGCGCCAGACGACGCGCTCGGCGCTGCCCTCGCGCTGCTTCAGGGCCGCCAGCGCGAGTTCGCCGAGTTCGCAGGTCGCATCGCCAACGGCGACCTGTCTGTGAGCGTAGAGGCGTGGAGTGAGCGTGATCTCATGGGCTTCGCCCTCGCCGGAATGGTTCAGGGCCTGCGCACGACCGTGGGTGATCTGCACGACGCCGCTACCAACCTGCGCAACTCCTCGTCCTCGATGACGACCGTCTCGGGTGAGGTCAGCCATGGCATGGAGGAGATCGCCGTCCAGACGGGCCAGCTCGCTGCGGGCGCTGAAGTCCAGGTTCAGGTGCTCGAATCCACGCGTTCGGATGCCGAGCTCGCCGCGACCAGCACGCTCGATGCACTCGCCGTTACATCCGTGGGTGCCGAGCATGTGGGGCGCGCGACAGGCACGATGCGCGATCTCACGGAGACCTCGCATGAGGTGCGCGAGGCGATCCATTCGCTCTCCGAACGCTCGACGCGGATCACAGATTTCGTCGGCATCATCACGACCATCGCCGATCAGACCAATCTGCTCGCCCTCAACGCCGCGATCGAAGCTGCGCGCGCGGGCGAGCACGGGCGCGGTTTTGCGGTCGTCGCCGACGAGGTACGCAAGCTTGCGGTGGAGAGCCAGAGTTCCGCGCAGCAGATCTCCAAGATCGTGGGGGAGATCCAGAGCGAGACCGCTCGCACGGTCGAGGTCGTTGAGCGCACCGCCGCACAGGCTGCTGAGGGCACCGTTGTGGTGGAGGAAGCGCGCACCGCATTCGAGCAGATTCGTGCGGGCGTGGACGACGCCAGTCAGCGCGTAGCTGCCATCCTCACATCCATGGGTGAGGTTGCGACCGTTGCGTCCAACGCTTCGTTGTCCACAGAGGCTGTGAGCGCAGCGACGGAGGAGACGAGCGCGTCGATGCAAGAGCTCGCTGCGAGCGCGTCGGAGACATCCCGTATGGCGGATGTGCTGTTCGAAGTCGCGAACCGCTTCCAGCTGGTGGAAGCTGGCGCGACGACAGCGGCTCCTGTCGGCCCGCCCGCAATACCATCGTCAGCCGGCCAGCACCTGCGAGCGGCCTGATCCGTTTCCCGTAGTCTGCGGCATCGCCTCGCGGAAGCGCGCGAACGATCGCACCGTGAGCTCGGGATGACGGGCGAACACCGGGCGCGCTGCGGTCCAGCAAGCCATCTCGCCGAGCGGTCCGGAGATCGATCGGTACTCGCGTACGAGCGCGTCGATGGCGATGGTGTCGACGGCTGCGACACTCCCTGCAGCGTCGATCTCGATGCCGTTCACATTGGCGGCAATTCCGCGCGCGGTCTGCTGACCCATGACGCGCTCTTGACCGTGCACGATCGCCGTGGCGAGCTCGTGCAGCGGTGGGAGCTGTGGGCCACTGGAGCGCGCTGCGTGCGCGTGTGCGTGTGCGAGGGTGGGCGTCCACTCCTCGTCCGCCTCGGCGATTGCCTGGCTCGCGATGACGTCTGCGCGGAGGAAGTACCAAGCCGATATCGAGCTCGCGACGATAAAGACCCCGTAGAGGAAGTCGCTGATCTCGGCGTTATAGAAGAGGTCGTTCGCGATGCGGTAGTTGAAGACGAGATCCCCTACGTAGAGGAGTGAGAGCGACGCGACAACGGCCAGTACAGGTGCTAGGAAGCGGCCGCCGGCGGCACGGCGAGCACCAAATGCGACGACGATGCTCACGCCGAGCAGGAGCACATCGCTCGCGATGTAGGTGGTGGAGATGACCGTCGAGAGGGGTGTGTCGAACGTACCGGCGCCGATCCCCTGGGGGAGCATGATGTACGCATTCAACGGGAAGGCCACCACAAGTGCAACCGGCAGCCATTTCCAGTCAGCGCCACTAATGCCGACCACCTTTGCGAGCTGCCAGAGGGCGGCTCCGGCGAACGGGAGGACGGCAAGGTAGCCCGCGTCGGCAAGTGACGGATAGGGAGCTTCGTTGCCCTGTACGTTGAGGATAAACCAGTTGAGGTTGCCCAGTCCCCAGAGCGAGGTGCCAATACCGAGCAGGTAGATTGCGCGGCCCACAGCGCTCGACCAGCCACCGAAGCGACGGGCGATTGAGATCTGGAAGAGCAGGAACGGGATGATCACGAACGTGGCGTTGACCACGCCAAAGTACGTGGGGTGCCAGAGGTTCCACGGATCCCACGGGAGTTCCTTCGAGCCCCAGTCGGTCTTGATCTGGACGTAGGTGAAGTGGGCGAGCATCACGCCCACCCAGGCGACAAGGAATGTGCGGAATCTATTGAGCGTGCGATCTTCCATGTTCGCTTGGTGCCCGGGGCGCCGCGTTTCGATGCACGCGGGAAGGTAATTGCGCCGAAGTGCCGAGCTGGAATATGCGCGCGTGCGCAAGCGATGGTTCGGCACCCGCAAGCAGAAAATCGCTGCTATTTGTGAAACAAGTCCCCCCCCCCGGCGATAACCAGGCACGGGACTAAACAGGCACGGGACTTTCTGCGGGGATAGGGACGAAACCGCCCCCGTTGATTGCAATCAACGAGACCGAAAGTGGGACGAACCATGAACATTCCTGCACCTCTTATTGGGATGGGTACAACGCTTGGCGTGGCCGCCGTCGTTGGTACGGCTGCCGGCTTTGGCACGCGCGCGCTGCTGAACAGCACAGAAGGCAAGACGCAGGACAATCTGGCGACTGCCGCGCATCTCGGTGGCGTTGTCGCAATGATGGCATTCTGGTTCACCCCCGGATTGCCAAACAAGCCGGTCGCCACCGGCCTTGTCATGGGTGCAATGGTCGGCCTAATGATCGGCGCAAGCTTCAAAAATGACGATGCGAAGGCTGCCGCTTTTGCCGTACAAAAGTAGAGCGTCACGGACGAGCAAATATGAGACGGGCTTCCCCTTGGAGGCCCGTTTTTGCGTTTCACACGCCCCCCAACACCTAACAACCACAAATTTCTGCAAGATTGAGAGGTGCTATCACCCCGACCATTCCCGTCCGACATCGTCGTGCCGCGCAATGTACGCGCCGTGCCATCGACGCTCGGCAACCGTCGCGGCTGCGAGTGCAGGTGCGTGATCCGCTAGGCTCTGCGTCCCAGGGCGATTAGCTCAGCTGGGAGAGCATCTCGCTTACACCGAGAGGGTCGGCGGTTCGAGCCCGTCATCGCCCATGATCTACGCGTGTCTTTCGGTCCAGGTCCGAAGCTGCGCTCGCTGCGCGCCCCATCACCCGATCTGCCGAGATCGGCATTTGTGCGCACAGTGCGAACAATCGTCGACGTGGGCGGAGTGCGATCGGTTCTCCGCCTCCCGAGATCGGCGTTTGTGCGCACAGTGCAAACAAACGTCGACGCGGATGGATCGGCGGAGCTGCCGGGAGCGCGCGGACCTGGGTATACGCTGCAGGCAGTCGATCAGAGACCGCATGGGCCGCAGGCCGAGCGGAGGTTCGCCCGCCTGGTGTTCAACTTGTGGCCGTGCTTTCGAGGCACCGGCGCTCGCGTCACGCACATCGCAGATGACTGGAGCGAGCTGCGTGTGCGGCTCCCACTCTCGCGCCGGACTCGCAACTACGTCGGCACCATCTTCGGCGGCTCGATGTACGCCGCCGTGGATCCGTTCCAGATGCTCATGCTCATCCAGCGGCTCGGCCCCGAGTACGTCGTGTGGGACAAGGCCGCGACCATTCGCTTCCGCCAACCCGGGCGCTCCACGCTCACCGCGACGTTTCGCGTCGCCGACGTGGAGGTGAGGAGACCTCCCCATGACCGACACCGCACAGCCGACCCCTGAAGAACTCCTCGCGCTCGCGAGGACCATCGCCGTCGTGGGATTCTCATCCGATCCAGCCAAGCCATCGCACTCCGCGCCGATGGAGCTCGTGAACCACGGCTGGCAGGTCATCCCCATCAATCCGACGGTGGAGGAGGTCGCCGGCCTGCGCGCCTACCCAGCCCTCGCGGATGTGCCGGTGCCGATCGACATCGTGGACGTGTTCCGACCCGCCGCCGAGGCGCCCGAGATCGCGCGACAGGCCGCAGCCGCCGGCGCGGGCGCGCTCTGGCTCCAGCTCGGTATCACCTCAGACGAGGCGCGCGCGATAGCCGGGGATGCCGGCATGTCCTACGTCGAGGACCTGTGCGCCGGTGCACTGGCGCGTCGCGCCGAGCTCCATCCAGCGCAGCCCTGAGCCGCGCCGAGGTGCCAGACGCAGCGCGGTGAGTCAAGGCTCACAAATCGTCCGTCCGCGCGTGTAGGGTTCATCGGATGAGCAGCTCCAACGGCACTGGCCCCACTCTCTCGAAGTCCACCGATTCCACGCCGCACGAGGTCGCGACGCACGGGGGACGCAACCCGTGGCTCGCGGTGGCATTGCTCGGGCTCGTGCAGCTCATGATCGTCCTCGACGCATCCATCACCAACGTCGCGCTTCCGTCGATCGGCGCAGATCTCAAGATGGACGAGAGCGCGCTGAGCTGGGTCGTCAATGGCTACATCCTGGTCTTCGGTGGCCTGTTGCTTCTCGGCGGTCGCATGGGCGACTTGCTCGGACGCCGCAAGCTGTTCATGGTCGGGCTCGTCATCTTCTCGCTCGCGTCGCTGTTCTCTGGATTCGCCACGCAGGAGTGGCACCTCATCGCGGCGCGCTGCGTGCAGGGCATGGGCGGCGCCATCATTGCGCCCTCGGTGCTGGCGATCATCGCGTCGCTGTTCACAGAGGGCCCTGAGCGCAACAAGGCGCTCGGTGTGTTGGGCGCCATTGCAGGTTCGGGTGGCGCCATCGGCGTGCTGCTTGGCGGGATCCTCACGGACAAGCTCTCGTGGGAGTGGATCTTCTGGGTGAACGTGCCCGTGGGGCTGATCGCATGCGCGCTCACGCCATTCCTGCTCGATGAGAGCCGCTCGGGCGAGCTCGACCAAGGCTTCGATTTCTTCGGTGCCATCACCGTCACGAGCGGTATCGCGGCGCTCGTCTACGCGCTCGTAGACGCTAATAACGCGGGTTGGGGGAGCGGTCAGACCATCGGCTTGCTTGTTGGCTCGGCCGTGCTGCTCGGCGCGTTCGTGCTCATCGAGAACCACGTGAAGTCGCCGCTCGTACGCCTGGGGATCTTTAAGAATCGCAACGTCGCGGGTTCGAACATCGTTTCGGTCGTCATTGGCGCTGCGCTGTTTAGCATGTTCTTCTTCATCACCCTCTACCTGCAGCCTGCGCTCGGCCTGACGCCGCTCCAGACGGGAGTGCGCTACCTCCCGCTCGCAGTGTCGATCATCTTCAGCGCCGGTATTGCCTCGGCCCTCGTCACCAAGCTCGGCGCCAAGACGCCGCTGCTCATGGGTCTCGCCCTCACGATGGTTGGCCTGCTGTGGTTCACGCAGGTCAGTGCGGACGGCTCCTGGCTCATTGACGTGCTCGGTCCGAGCGTGGTCGCGGGCGCCGGGCTCGGGTTCGTGTTCGTGCCGATCACCATCGTCGCCGTCACTGGTGTGGCGCACGAAGAGAACGGTCTTGCATCGGGACTCATCAACACCACGCAGCAGGTTGGCGGCGCCGTCGGTCTGGCGGCGCTCGCGGCGGTGTACAACCATCGCAAGGAGCAGATCACCGATCTCGCTCCCAACGCGGCTGGTGCCCTGAGCGGCAAGCTCGAAGCTCTCAAGGCTGAAGGTGCGGCGCCGGCGCAGATGCAGGACATCCAGATGCAGCTCGGTCAGTTTGCCAAGGGCGTGACCGAGGGCGTGCAGAGCGCGTTTTGGGGTGGTGCGATGTTCGCCTTCGCAGGCCTCATCCTCGGAATTGTGCTCATCCGCTCGGGCAAGGAAGATGTTGCCGCAGCACACGCCGCAGGACCTATGGTCTGAGCGCGACGGTTCACCCGATCGTCGCGGGTGCACCACTGGTCGGCCAACCTCCGAACACGGCCAGATGTGTGCCGCTCGCGCGGCTCAAGGTCGACGGGACATGCGCCGAAGGCACGTACATGGACGATGAGCTACGCATCCTGCACGAGGCCATGGTGGTCAAGGAGCGACTCCGCGTGCTCGCCGAGCTGCAGGGGACCTACTGGGATGAGCTCATCGCGCGCGGATTCGATGGCTCAGTCGCTGAGCAACTCGTGCTCGAGTGGTCGCGTCACGCATACGGCATGACCTTCCGCTCCGTGCCCGAGCCGAGCATGGACGCGGGCCTGGACGAACTCCTCGGAGATATCGAGCCGGCCGGTCCGAGCGGCGGTGCACGTCCCGAGCCCGGTCATCGCGCACACAAGGACGCTCCCGTGCGTTCGGCTGGCGACCCGAGCAGTGTTCCGCCCGGCGAGTCGTGGCTCCAGATCGTACCTGATGAGGATCCCACGCCGGTCGATGATGCTGCGGCCGATCGCCGCGACGACCGCGCAGCCTGACGCAACTTCTGCGTTCGGACCAGCGTCGTCACGCTGCGAGGCGGACCACGTCGGCAAGCTCCTCGACGGCGTGTGGATCGACCGCTTCGGCGGCCGTCAGGAACTCGGGGTCCACCGTCACGGCCTCGAGCTCGCCCGCCGCAGCGTGCTGCTCTTGTGCGGGGGTCGTGGCTGCGGCGCGCATCACCGATGCCACGTCGATCGCCCCGGACTTAAGTGCAGCGAGGAAGGCACGCACCACGGCGGGATCGAACTGCTCCCCGGCACCGCTCACGATGACGTCGATGGCCCGCAAAGGTGACATCGCTCGGCGGTAGGAACGACTGCTCGTCATGGCATCGAAGGCGTCCGCGACGGCGAGCACGCGCGCGCCATCGGGGATCTGCGCACCGCAAAGACGGTGTGGATAGCCGGTGCCGTCTACGCGCTCGTGATGGCTCATGATCCACGGCACGATCTCTTCAGGAGCCACGCCGCTCACCATGCGCGCGCCGAGCACGGGGTGCTGCCCCATTTCCTCCCATTCCTGCTCGGTAAGGCGCTCGCTCTTGCGTAGGGTGCTGTCGCGCACGCCGATCTTGCCGATGTCGTGGAGCTGGCCAGCGATGCGCAGCAGGTCGAGGCGCTCAGGTGCCCAGCCGAGCTCCGACGCGATCGACAGGCTGTAGCGCGCCACATTCTCGGAATGTCGCGCCGTGTAGGCGTCGCGCGCGTCGAGCGCACGGGCGAGCGCGAACACTGCGCGCAGCCGAGCGTTGCGCTCCATCACAGCGAGGCGCTCGTCTGCATCGAGTGCCTTCACGACCTCGGCGTCGTAGCACAGAACGCTGGCCTTGCCGCTGAGCTTTCCCCAATACAACGTGCCGTTGGCGAGCTGTACGAGCTCGTGGGCGTCGCTCGCGTGCTCGGGTATCGACGCGACACCCATGGTCAGTGTCGGGCTGATGCTCGCATTGGGACGGATCTCATGCGCGCTGCGCGCGATGCGCTCACCAAGTTCACACGCTGCCTCCCACGACAGGTCAGGGAGCAGCAGGGCAAACTCATCGCCACCGTTACGAAACAGCAGCTGCCCAGGCGTGAGCAGACCGCGGATGGTCCATGCAAGCTCCTGCAGGAAGGTGTCACCCTCCGCATGTGAGTAGGAGTCGTTGAGGAGTCCAAAATCGTCGACGTCGAACACGAGCAACGATATCGGCCGGTCGTTGGAGACGGCACGCTCGACCTCGATCGGCACCCGCTCTTGGAACTGCCGATGGCTGAGTGCGCTCGTGAGGTGATCGGTGTCGGAGGTGCGAGCAGCTCGGATGGCGGTCACGGAGATGAGTGCGCAGCGGAGCAGCAGTAGCGCACCGAGCGCACCGATCGTGCCCGCCGTGAACATGCCATCGCCGCGCACTGCGGCCGCGAGCAGCACGCCGCCCAGCAGTGTGAACGGAACGAGCGAGATGAGCAACTCCCACGTCGTGCTGCGCTCGAGCAGCGGTACGTGTGACACGAGTTGCGGGCGCGCGCGCCGGATGGACGCACCAAACCCGATGGCTGCAATGCCCAACACCCATCCGAAGGTGATGACAGGTGACGAGCCTCCCGTCACGACAACGTCGTGCCACGCGTTATCGTGGCCGCCAGCGGAGACGCCGCGCACGGCGAGGGCGAGATCGGTTGCGACCATGCCACCGAGTCCGAACGTCGCCAGCAACTCGGCGCCGCGGAGCTGCTCACGGCCAATCTGGCTCAGTACGGAGACGACGGCGACGAGAACGAGCGTGCCGAGCGCCGGTGTGGCGAACATCGTGATCGAGTCGAGGCGTCCTGAACCTGCGGCGAGCATGCTGCCACCGAGCAGCGCGCGCCAGGACACCACGTAGGCGAGCACCGCCACACAGGCCAGATCGAGCGCGGTCCCAGCGGTTGCAGAGGGCGAGAGGCGGCGCACCCAGTGCAACACACCCACCGCGCCGAACACGAGTGTGAGGATGTGTGCGGCGGCACCGATTGCTGGAGTGGTCGCAAACGCTGCGGAGTCGTCGGGCAACACCACCGTCAGCGCAAACACCGATGCGGCGCCAGTACTCAGCCCCACGAACACCCAACCGGTGAGATCGCGACGATCCAGGTCATCGCGGCGTGACACGCCAAGCGCGAGCCAGGCGACGAGGAACGCCGGCAGGATGAGCGCTGCGCCACCAAGGACAACGCTCATGGAGGTACCGGCGACGCGGCTGCTGACACTCATCCAAGCGATGCTGAGGAGGGTCCCGACCAGCACGAGCACGCCATGGCGTGATCCACCTGCGCGGGGGACGGTCGAAGCGGCTGCGCCGCTGTGCGCTCGCAGAGCGGGTTTGGCGTTTCTGATGGGCAGGTCGGGCATTCCCTCGCGAGATCGGCGCGCAAGCGCCATACCTTGAATGTCTGCGGCCGCGCATGCCGGAGCGGGCGTGCGCCCGCTCACACATGCGGCGCCCGCACGCCCGCGTAGGATGGGTCTCTGATGGCTCCGGACGTCTCGATCATCATCGTCACCTACGACGCGCTCGGCGACATCGATCGCTGTCTCGCCGCGCTCTTGGACGAGGGTGGCGCGTGGGGCGTGTCGCACGAGGTGCTCGTGGTCGACAACGCCTCGACAGATGGCACGCCCGAGCATGTCGCGGCGACGTGGGGCGATCGCGTCCGGGTCATTCCTGCCGGGCACAACGGCGGTATGGCGGCGGGAAACAACATCGGCATGGTGGCCGCGAACGGGCGGGCATTCCTCCTCCTGAACGCGGATGCGTTTCCACGCAACGGATCGCTCCGCGCGATGCTCGATACGCTCGACGCCAGCGATCCTGGGTGTATCGCAGCAGTGGTGCCGCGCCTGCTCAATGTGGACGGTTCTCCGCAGTGTTCGGTACGCGGATTCCCGTCGATCTGGCGGTACGCTACGGAGTTTCTCTATCTCCGCCGCATCGCGCCTCACTCGCGTGCGTTCAACGGGTTCTATGGCGGGGGACTCGATCTCAGACAACGCCGTGAGATCGAGTGGGCCACGGGTGCCTGCCTGCTCGTGCCGCGCGCGGCCGTCGATGAGGTGGGTCTCATGGATGAGGGATATTTCATGTACGGCGAGGAGGTGGATTGGCTCCACCGCATGCGCGCTGCCGGCCGTGTGGTGGTGTGGGACCCGGGAGCCGTGGTCACCCACGTAGGTGGCGGGTCCGCTCGCCGACACTGGGGGCGTCTGTACCAGGTGCAGCTTGCCAATCACGTGCGGTATATGGCGCTCCGTGAAGGGGAGGGGGCGGCGCGGTCACTCCGTGCCCTGCTCGCGTTCTCGCTCGGGCTCCGCGCGGTGCTCTGGCGCGCAGCGTCACTGCTGCCCGGCGACCGCGAGACGCGTCGGGGGCGCGCGAATGCTTTCGCGGCGGGTCGAGCCACGATGGTCGACATGGATCTGGCGGCCATCGCGCCCGCAGCGATCCCGCCGTGGCCGGGCGCCGTCACCTGAGCGTGCAACGTTGCGCGGGTCGCGGCCGATAGTACGGTAGGGACAAGGGTGGCACGGGACGCCATCCATCCGTTCGATGCGCACCTCAGGGACCGCGCGTGGACGCAAAGGGACGCATACCATGGCCGCCATAGGATCCAGCACGACCTCGATGCCCGCGACGAACGCCGCTCAGACGGGTGGTGCGACGGGCACTGCAACCACCACCGACGCTCCGGCGAGCGCCGCCACGCAGGCCGCCGGCGCGGCGCAGGATGCGGAGGCGCCCAGCCCTGATTTTCCGAACCTGACCGTCTCGCATGTACAGCTGTTGCAGGTCGCGGCGACTCCTCCGAGCATCATCGCTCAGATCAACGCAGATAAGCCCGGGGCCGAGTGGCTGTACCGCTACATCGAGGGCGAGATCTTCCAGAACCCCGAAGGATGGGACGCCTACACCGGCAATCCCGAGGGCACGACTCGCGCGAGCATCAAGAAGTACATCCCGGACGCCGAGCTTCCCGCTCCCGGTCAGGGCAAGCCGGGCTACGTGTCCGACGGCTCGACCGTGAGCGGTGTCGACATACCCGGGCTCACGCAGCCCCTCATCGATCCGCAGCCCACGGCGCAGCAGCAGGCGACCCAGGCTGGCGGCGGGCTCATCACGAAGCTGCTCATCGGCGTTGCGGTGATCGGCGGCGGCCTCCTGCTGTGGAAGCACTTCAAGGGCGCCAAGAACCCGGTTGAGGTGGGTGTGAGGAATCTCCCCGGCAACCAGAGCTTTTTGGAGCAGATGGGGCTCAACATGCGCAGCTCGGTCGGCGGGCTCGAGGGTGCAGTTGCCGGTGGCGGGTCGCTTGCCGCGATGTACGGAAACGGCGGCGACCACCTCACCAAGCTCGGACAGATGCACATGGTTGCGGGTGCGGCAGAGAGTTCCAAGGAGCTCTTTCACATCGGCGGAACGCTCGGTGCGCTCGGCATGGGAGGCCCCGGCAGCGCGCGGCTGACTGGGCCCGAGATGGCGGCCGTGACGCAGCACATCCTGGGTGGTGGCATGGTCATGCACCCCACAGCGCAGCTCATCCAGAACATGGTGCTCGAGACCGGTCAGAGCTGGGAGACCTGCGAGCGGGTCGTGCTCCGCGCCGACGCCATGGCATCGGGTTCGCTCGGCGACCTGCTCGGGCGCACGGTGAGCGCAGCGGCATCGCCCGCATACTCCGACGCTGCGCTTGGCGACCACCTGATCGCAACGCTGCGTGCGGCCGTGGGACGCTGATCCACCTGCGCGCGACCTGCGCGCCTGCGAGAATGGTGGCGTGGTCGAGGATCCCGCCATGCCCGTCGCGCGCAAGCGCCTGCCATCCGTCTCGCGTCTCGCGTCGTTCGGGCTCGGCCTGCTCGTGCTCGTTGCCCTCGTCGGCGGTCTTATCTGGTACGGCGCGGGCCGTGATCGTCGCGGTGATGCGAGCGAGTTCAACGCGAGCGCTACGCCCGGAGCTCCCAGTGTGAGCGCCGGTGAGCGCGTGCTCTGGGCGACGTGGGGTCGCAACGCCTCACACGACCGATACGTCAACGCTCCGAAGGTCGCGCCTCCGTTCCGCGCGCCAGCCTGGACCTACAACGCCAAGGCCGCCGTGGATTTCGCACCCGCCGTGGTGCGCGACCGTCTGTATCTGCCCGTCGCCGATGGCAGCCTCGTCGCGCTCGATCGCGACGATGGTACACGCATCTGGTCGGGTCGCACCGCCGGTCCACTCGCCTCCTCGCCACTCGTGGTGGGGGAGACGGTGTACCAGACGTCCAAGGACGGCTCGCTCTATGCCTTCGCAGTGAAGGACGGCAAGCTGCTGTGGAAGTACGCCACCAAGGGCCCGATCGAGAGCAGTCCCATATTCGCAGACGGACGCATCGTGTTCGGCTCGCATGACGGGCACATCTACGCCATCGATCCCTCCACCAAGCGTGCCGCGTGGACGGCAGAGGGTGGCGACGCGTTCAAGGGAGCACCGGCGTTCTCAGCCGGCACGATTTACGCGGGCAACTACGACGGCAAACTGTACGCCATCAACGCGGCGAACGGTACGATTAGATGGGCGACGCAGACCCGGCGTGACTTCTCGTTCGGTGGGGCCCTGTATTCCACGCCCTCGGTGGCATATGGGCGTGTGTTCGTGGGGTCGACGGACGGACGCGTCTACTCCATCGGCGCCGAGAGTGGCGAGATTCGCTGGATTCACTCCACCGCTGATTGGGTGTATGCATCGCCAGCCGTCGCGGAGCAGACAGTGTTCGTCGGTTCCTACGATGGGCAGTTTTACGCGCTCGACGCCAAGACCGGTGACGAGCGCTGGAAATTCCAGGCAGACGACCGTATCGCTGGCAGTGCCACCGTCATTGGCGGCGTTGTCTACTTCTCAACGCTCGCCGGCACCACCTACGGCCTCGACATCAAGACACGCGCGGTGCGTTGGTCGATGGATGATGGGCGCACTGGGGGCGTCACCACGGATGGTGACTGGTTATTCGTCACCGGCAAGCGCAAGCAGTACGCGATCGTGCCGCCAGCCGCTCGGTCGGGTGCTACTCGCCGCGCTTCGCCCACGACGTAGGTTCGACGTCGGTCAGGATCCGATCACCACGTCCGCTGGGATGCCGTGCACCTGGCTGAGGTTGGACTCGGCTACGATCGTGCCGATGAAGGTCAGACGGTGACGAACGGCCACGCGCTTGGTGACCCGGGTGCGCTTATCGGTGACGATCCAGATCTGTACCGGTCCAACTGCGTTTGTGTAGAGGGCGCGAGCCGCTGTGGTCGTGAGCACGATCTGTATGGCGTATCCGGCCCCGGCCCGCTGCACCTTGTGGACGGTGCCGGTGACCTTCGCACAGCGGTCGAGCACGCGGAAGGAGCCCGCGATGCGCGTACCTGGGACGATCTTGCTACATCCCGTACCCGCGATGCGCACGGCAGTGCGCGCACGGAGCTTGGGCTGCGGGAGCGCGAGCTGTACCCGCACCACGGTGGTCTTGGAGACGCGACCAGACCCGTCGCGCGCGACGATCTCGAGCGTTCGTACGCCGTTCCACCCACTGAGCCGCACGGTTTGTGATGTGCCGGTGGACCATCCCTGGGTCCCGATGATGTTCCCGCTGACACGGATCCCGGCGATGCCCTTGCAGTCGTCGGTGCCGGTGATCGTGACCGTCAGCGCGCGGGTGGTGCTGCGCTTGCTGGACGTCACAGCCGTGATCTTGGGTGATGCCTTGTCGGTGCACGTCGGAGCCGGAGCCGGCATGGGCGCTGGTGCAGGGGCGGGCGCCGGCTTGACCGGTGGGTCCTTGCGTACGAGCACGATCTCGAGTTGCGGGGCGACGATCGATCCCATCCAGTTCACGCCGATTCCGTGATTGAGCTCGCCGTCGGGGCCATTGGTCCACACGGTCTGGACGAATGCCCCAGCCTTCGTGAACCGTTGGATGCGGCGGCACGACGTGTCCACCACGTAGATGTCGCCGGCAATGTCTGTCGCCACGTCGTAGGGCGACTGGAACTTGTCGGTCGTCGCGCAGTTCGCGTCGCTGAACGCGTCTGGCACGCCGATCAGGAAGGTCGTGTCGCGCGTCCAGTCGGTGGCGCCAACTCGCGTCCAACGCTGCACCATCTGGTGGCGTTGCTCCACCACGAGAATCGAGTTGCCGTCGGCAGCCACTGCGAGACCTTCGGGCAGACCCAATCCCTCGGTCCACGGCCCACCTGGATACGCTGTCTGCTCGCCGCCGAAGGAGGTCGCGACGTTACCGGTGGCCGGATCGATCTGGAAGATGTACTCGTTGACCGATGTGTACAAGCGCCCACTCGCATCAACGTCGACGTTGCGAGCGGCCCAGTAGCGCGTGCCGGAGCCGATCTTGAACGGGCCGGCCCGAAACGACGGGTCGTAGGTGAAGTTGCCGTCTGCGCCCCGGCGCATGCGCAAGATGGCGCCACGCAGTGCGCCGTTTTGTAGATTGAGCCCGGGATTCTCGCCCACGTCGTCCACGTTCGGACCCATCGCGATGTACAGCGTGTTGCCATCGGGGGTGACGGTCACGTCGTGCATCGGATACACGTGGTCATACAGGTACTCGGCGGGGAGCGCCGTGCCTCGAATGACCTGGCCGATCTCGTTGAGCTCGTACACGTAGGGATTCGAGCCAGACGGACAGCCGATGTAGAAGTGCCCGTTGTCGTCGGCGTCGCTCGACCAGCTGCGACAGTTAGTGAGCTGAGCGCCGCCGGCGGGACCGATCCCTGCGAGCGTGTAGTTCGGAGCAACGGTCGTGGCAGCATCGGCCGACTCGGCCGCGCTCAGCAGTACCAGGATGAGCGTCGCGAGCGCGATCGACGTGATCAACGCTCGGTGTGCCCACGTGGACGTGTGTAGATGGGACATGGTCGGTTCCCCCCGAAACCTCGCTATGCCGTGGGTATCCCGATCTGGCGGCAGCTTGATCGAGGACGCACGGATGCTCCACCCTGAGCATCGATGCAGTCCAACGTGATCGTTACGTCGCGTCGGGAAACCGTACCGGCCAACGCGCGGCCGGAGCTGCGATTCGTTACGGAACTGGCACCGAATACACGCTGCGAAGCCATTGGACCTCGCGCGCCAGCCCTGTTCGAAGGTCCACGGTGGGGGCGAATCCGAGGTCGCGCTGGGCTGCGCTCACGTCGGCGGAGGTGTGCCGCACATCGCCCTTCTGCGTCTCGCCGTACCGCGCATCAATCTCCCCATCCACGAGATCGGCGATCACGTCGAGCACCTCACGCACCGTGATGACGCTACCGCCACCCAGGTTGTAGGTGCCACCCATCGAGCCGTCGAGCATCATCCGCATGGCCGCGCGGTTGCCGGTGACGATGTCGTCGATGAACGTGAAATCGCGGCTCGCTGTGCCATCGCCGTACACCTCGATCGGCTCGCCGAGCAGCGCTGCGCGGCCGAATTTGTGAAACGCCATGTCCGGGCGTTGCCGAGGGCCGTAGACCGTGAAGTAGCGCAGGCTCGTGGTCGGCACCGCGAACTCGTGGCGGTACGTGTCGCACAGGTGCTCGGCCGCGAGCTTGGTGACTCCATAGGGCGAGATCGGCGCCGGAAGGGCGTCCTCACGCGTAGGACGCGCCTCCGCATTGCCGTACACGGACGAGGAGGATGCGTACACCAGCGGCACGGGCGCAGTGCCGGCGGCCGTTGCGGCGCGCACGAGTTGCTCAAGAAGACGCTGGGTTGCGAGCACGTTGCAGTCGGTGTAGATCGCGAACTCTTCCCCCCATGATGCGCGCACTCCGGCTTGGGCCGCCTGGTGGAACACGCCATCTACGGCACGTGCGTCGGCAGGCAGGTCGACGCGGGCGAGGTCGAGCTCGAGCAACTCGAACGCATCGTTGGCGAGCGCGCCTTCGAGATTCACACGCTTACGCGCGGGATCGTAGTAGTCGGTGAAACAGTCGACGCCGGTGACGTGATGGTCATCTGCCAACAGTGCATCCACGAGCGAGGAACCGATAAATCCTGCACAACCTGTCACGAGAAATCGCATGGGACGCAGGATAGCAGCGCTGTTCTCCGCTGGAAGTTGCCCGCATCTATGCGGATCTGATGAGTCATTACAGGTTGTTAACCAGCGAGCTATCAACCATTTGCGATGTGCTGCCGATACTCGGATCGCTGGGGTCGGGAGGATGCCAGCGGATCACACATCAACCGCCAGATGGGCTGAACCGGCCTGGGGGGCAGTCATCATGGATGACGCCAGTGATATGCGCATGAATTCCCATGACGAGACGCATCGCAACGAGGAACACGACCAGGTCGGCACAGTCGAGGTGCAGATCTTGCTCTCCTGGTTCTTCGAAACGTCCACGCCGAGTGAGCTTGCCATCGACGTACCACGCGCTGCCTAGCGGATTGCACCACGGCGACAGCGAACCGACCGCTTTGGCGCGACGTTCACATTGGGGGGACATCAAGCTGTCTGTCGCCGGAAGGTGCGCCGCGCGGCATGACTACCGCTGATCGACCCGGAGGTGCGCCGGGTTCCAGCAACCGAACGGGGATCGATGCTGTGTGCATCGGTCCCCGTTTTGGCGCTGCGCACAGTGCGGCCAGTGATGCGCAGTCGACGGCCAAACCCCACGATCTCCATGACCGGTGCACGCACACATATCGAGGCTAGGTGCATGATGACGAACTCGATCTCACTGCCCCCGTTCGCGCCGCAACACAACGCTCCGACCTCGTCCAAGCGACTGATGGAAGTGAGCTGGGACCCGTCCATGCGCAAGTCCGATCGGATGTTGCATCTCGGATTCGACTCGCAGTCGACCATTCCAGGGCTGCCAGTACACCTCACGTCCGCGACATCGATGACCGGACCAACGAGCGCGGGAACGAGAGGCATGCGTGAAGCGGGTCGCATCGAGTCGCTCCACGCAATGGAGCAGGTGCTCGCGCAGACGCGTGGTGCGATCGATGCGTTGCCGGCCAACGCACCGGATCCGAACGGTTATGCTCCTCAGCTGCGGACGGGCGAGTTCCAGCTCTTGATCAATGACCACGGGCTGGCCGCGAACACGTCCAAGGTCATTCGCGGAACGATCCACGATGCTCCTGCGGCCATTCGCGACATTCTCACCGCTGCGGCTGCACTCGAGCGGGATCTCGTCACGTTCGATCGCACCAAGCGCCCGATCTAGTAGGTCGTGGCAATAATCTCTGTGCCAGTGATGGTGAGCGAAAACCGAGGGTCGCGGTGTGCTGAGCAGAAGCCAGGCATTCGCCTGGCGATGATCGGCGCGCGTCGAGCCGAAGCGTTTGCAGCCACCAGCACCCGCAGAGATTGTTGCCACGACCTCGGGTGTCGCGTCTCGTTATTTCGCGGCTGTCCGAGCCGGCGAAAACCGAGCAGGGTAAGGAGGGCGGATGGGGCGTGGCCGTAGCCACGTCGATTCTGACCGACGCGGAAATGCGAAGGTTCGCAGCCGGCGCAGGGCCGCGAAATAACGAGACGCGACACTGCCCTCGAGTGAGGTAGGGGTGCGTCTCGCCCGGCCACGCGTGGGGACGTCGCGGCCACGGCGCGCCCGGCTCGTCACATCCCACGTGCTCGGTGGTGGATGATCGTGTGCATGACATTCGTGGATCCCGCCCGCCTGTTCAACCACCGCCGCTACCGGTCGCTCCGCGCGGACGAGGCGACCGAGCGGCCTGCGACAGAGGGGCACGAGGTTCCCGGCGTGCGACGCATCGTCCTCACCGGCGGTCCGGGCAGTGGCAAGTCCACGGCGGCGGCGTTCCTCGCGCGTGAGTTCAGCGACGATCTGTGGGTACTTCCCGAGAGCGCGACGCTGCTCTACAAGGGCGGTCTTCCGCGCGCCGAGGGGCCCGCAGGGAAGCTCATCGCGCAGCGCGCGATCTACACGGTGCAGCGTTCGCTCGAAGATGCGACGGCCCTGCGACACGCCGACCGGGTGCAGCTGTGCGACCGCGCGACCATCGATGGCGCCGCGTACTGGCCAGAGGGTCCGGATGCGTTCTTCCACGCGATGGGCTCCACGCTCGAGCGGGAGCTGGGCCGCTACGACGCGGTCGTATTCATGCACACGGCCGCGCGTATGCCCGCTGGATACGAGCGCGACCTCGAGGTGCGCAACGAGGACCGCGAGGAAGCGATCGCGCTCGACGCCTCGCTGTTTGAGCTGTACGCGCCGCATCCGCGCATGATCGCCGTCGAGAGCAACGCGTCGTTTCTCGACAAGCTGATCGGCGTGCGCAACGCCGTCGCCGCGCTCGTGCAGTCTGATGACGAGGTGCCGTCCGCAACGCTCGTCGGTCTGGACGGCGGCGCTGAGCCGCTCGACGCGGCACCGCTCTCCAGTCTCATGGGCCTGGCGAGCGTGCAGCACGTGCTGCCGTCATTCGACTGACGTCCCGTTCCTGACGGCCCGAGCCAACTCCGGGGCCGGTTCCCGGCCGTCCCATCTCGCCGCGTCGCATAGCTGGATGG